>Ga0187781_10001244_pt1 | contig 19253 bp, 18 predicted proteins | sample 0715_SJ02_MP02_2_FD_132447 | JGI IMG/M metagenome (GOLD analysis project Ga0187781, IMG submission 132447) | Tropical peat soil microbial communities from peatlands in Department of Meta, Colombia - 0715_SJ02_MP02_20_MG | ecosystem: Environmental > Terrestrial > Soil > Wetlands > Peat | place... | reverse complement strand
TCGCCTCCTGTTGGGCTCAGTCGCCGAAAAGGTTGTGCGATTGGCCCCCTGCCCCGTTCTGATCCTGAAATGAGCGCCTTACGTCGGCGGCGCTCAAGGGCTTTGGGTGGTGCGCCTGCCGGAAACGATGTCGAGCAGCTCCTGGGTCGACGCCTCGCTGCGACTTGACGTAAGCAAGCGTTTGGTCAGCGTAATCGTGCCGTCCAGCCATTGAAGGGCCGACTCCGCGGCCACGATTCGCATTCCGTGTTCGGCCGCCAGGGCCTCCAGCAGGATCTCATACAAAGTGACGTAGAGAAATTCGCGGACGGCCACCGCCTCCAGATAGCGCGGGTCGATGTAGCGAGATGGCGGCGGGCCGGAAAGCGGCGACTTCGACGTCACGGGAAGCACACGGTTGGTCACGGGAGTGAAGTGGCCCACGCCGTCGAAACGGGCGGAGACGACCCACAAACTGCTGATTTGCCCGGTGACAAAGTCATTGAGCAGATCGCGGGCGAGCTTCATCAGGGCGCGCGTGATGCCATCCGCGCTGGTCGGCGCGTCGAAGGTCTGTTTGGGCTCGCGCTCTGATTTCGCCAGAACGTTGCGCCCGCGGCGACCGATGCAATAGACGCTGACCGCGCCGCGTTCCTGAGCTTGTTTGAGGCACGTCTGAGCGATCGCCGTATTGTAATCGCTGCACAAACCAAAGTCGGAGGTCACCGCCAACAGGCCCGTTGGCGCGCTGGGATTCGAGGCTTGGTGGATGCCAATCGCATCGACAATGCGATCGATCTCTTTGCGATACTCGCGCGCCGGGGGAAGCGAGCCGCGCACGACTCGAAAGTGGTGGGCCGACAGCGATCGCATCGCGCTCACCGCATCGTGAAGCGCCTCGAGCGTCTGCAGGCGGCGGGCGAAGTCCAGCTCACGCTTCATGCGACGTCTCACTCGCGGTAGCCTCGGCGCGCGGGAGCAGACTGTGGATTTGCGCTTTCCAGTCACCGGACGGCAGCTTGCCCGAATCGAGTTCGGCGAAGAGATCGGGTTGATCTCCGCGCGCCATGCCGACTAGTGCCTCGACGACAAGGGCCGCTCGCCGCGGCGGGAATTCGTCGAGCCAGCCTTCGCCCGCTGCGGTGAGGGCGATGACCTGGTGGGCGATGCCGCGAGGAGAGAGTCGGGGCTGGCGCAACAGGGCGCGCAGGATGTTGCCCCGCTTGAGCGTCGCTTGAGTGGCGATATCGATATCAAGCCCAACTCGCGAGAGCTTTTCGAGCGCTTCGATTCGCGACAGCTCGATTTTGAAATTCTTCGAGGCCGCGCGCATCGCCGGCGGCTGGGCAACGGCGCCGATTCGGGAAACGCTCCGCCCGATATCGATCGCCGGACGCAGATCGCGCTCGAAACGCCCCTTCTCCAAGAAGATCTGACCGTCGGTGATCGAGATCAGGTTCGTGGGAATATAGGCTGAGATGTCGCCATCACTGGTCTCGACGAGCGGAAACGCGGTTACGCTGCCTCCACCGCGTTCGGGACTCAAGGCGGCCGCGCGTTCCAAAAGCTCGGCATGAATGTGAAAAATGTCACCCGGGAACGCCTCGCGGCCTGGAGGGCGACCCAGCAGCAGCGCCAGCTCGCGGTAGGCATCGGCGTGCTTTGTCAGATCGTCGTACACCACAAGCACGTGGCCGCCGCGATCACGGAAGTATTCCGCCACTGATGCTCCCGCGTAGGGAGCCAGATACTGCAGGCCCGGGCTCGACGAGGACGGGGCGGCAATCAGTGCGGTATTTGAGAGGCAACCGGCCCGCTCGAGCGTGTCGCGAATGCCGAGAACTCGCGACATCGGCTGCCCGATAACGACATAAACGCAAACCACGTCGCCCGGGCGCTGCGCTGCCACGAAATCGATGGCCAGCGCGGTTTTGCCGATGTCGCGGTCGCCGATAATCAGCTCGCGCTGACCACGGCCGATGGGAATCGCCGCGTCGACGGCCAAGACGCCGGTCCACAGCGTCTGGTCGACTTTTCGACGTTCGATAATCTCGGGCGCCGGCCGGAAGAGGGGCAGCCGGATCGTCTCCAGGACATTGGGCCCGTCGTCGAGTGGATTCCCCAACGGATCGAGAATTCGCCCCAACGTGTCGGGGCCGACGCCCAAATCAGGAAGGCGCCCAGTGCCGATCACTCCTTCCCCTTCGCACACGGCGTCGCGCCCACCCAACAGCACGGCGCCGAGCTCGTCAGATCTCAGTTCGAAGGCCATTCCGAACGCGCCGGAATCGAAAGCGAGCAGTTCCTCGAAGCGGACCTCCGGGAGACCGGAAATCAACGCTACGCCGTCGCCGACCTTGCGCACCACGCCCCGCGGTTTGATCTCGCGGGTCAAGTCGACGGTTTGCCCCGCCCGCCGCAGCTTTTCCTCAACAGCGGCAATGTGATCAGGCATGTTCGCCTTCTGCCTCGGCTGGGGTGGCCTGATGGTTGAGCTCGCTTTTCAGCACTTGCACGGCGTGAAGCGAGAGCCCGGCCAGCGACGCATCGATCAGTCCTTGCGCCGTCCAGATCCGAACGCCCGCTCCCAGCGCGTCGTTGACATGGTAGGCTGGCTCGGGAACGACGCCGTTGAGCACGGCACGGATCGTCTCGCGATCCTCGCTCGAAAGCGGATGGGCCGTTTCCACCCGAACGGAGCCGAGCGATTCCTCGGGGAACTTTCGCAGTTCGTCGCAAGCAAAGCGCACGAGCCCCGACTCCAGAGCGGGGCTGTTGATCTGTTCAAGTAGCCTCGCCACGACGCTCGCAGCGGCGCTTGCGGCCGCCTGTCCGAGCTGCGCAGCTTGCGTTTCCTCTAAATGACGGACGCGACGGACGGCATCGGTCTGTTTTCGGGCGGCAAGTTGGTCAGCCTCGGTCAGGATCTGTTGCGCGTGGCGCCGCGCGGCCGCAAGCTCCTCCGTTCGCAAACGTCCGAGCTCGGCAGTGAGCGCGGCCCGCTGCTGGTCAACCTCGGCGTGCAAGTGCTCGGCGTCCGCGCGAATTTTTTCCGCGTTTTCGAGAGCTTCCGCCTGTCGGCGCCGATACAGCTCCAGCGCCTGCCGGGCCGGCCTGAAAAACAGCCACCCGAGCAATGTTGCCAAGACGGCAAAGTTCACCGCCTCGTACAAAAACGTGACCAGTCTCGGGGACACGGCTCGCCTCAATAGCCTGATGACCCGGCAAACGGATTCACAAACAACAACACCAGCGCGATTACCAGGCAGAAAATGGCCGTCGATTCGACCATCGCCAGGCTCACGAAGAGCGTACGAGTGATCGAAGAAGACTCGTCCGGCTGCCGCGCGAGGGCATCCATGGCGGCGCTGGCGATGCGGCTCTCGCCGATTGCCGCTCCGATGGCGCCGAGTGCCATCGTCAATCCGGCAGTTGCGATCGAAACACTGACGATTAGGGTGTGATCCTGCATTTCAATCCTCTCCAGCGCTGACTGCAGCGCCAATGTAGACGGTGGCCAGCACCGCAAAGATGTAGGCCTGCAACAGGCCAATCAGTAAGTCGAGAGCCATCAGCGGCGTCGGGACGAGTATGCCAGCCAGGCTCACGAGAATGGCTACGATTAAGTGTCCGGAAAGAACATTGCCAAACAAGCGGATCGAGAGCGCCAGTGTCCGGGAAACTTCGGAGAGCAGGTGCAGCGGCATGAGGAGCGGATTGGGCTGGAAATAGTGCTTCACGTATTTCCAGACGCCGTGCGCGCGAATGCCGGCGATCGGTACGGCGAAGAAGACGATTGCCGCCAGGGCTGAGCTGGTCGTCAAATTCGCGGTTGCGGGCTGCACCCCCGGCAATTGTCCGGCGAGGTTGCAGCCGGCGATAAACAGGAAGAGCGCGCCAGCCAGAGTCGAAACCGCCTGGTCCGCGTGGCCGACGATTTGTTTCACCTGCTCATCCAAAGTTTCGACGATCCACATTGCCAACCCGGAAAGCCAGTTTTGTGGGGCACGTTTCACCAAGATTCCCATCAGAGCGGCGAACGAGGCGACCACGAGTGTGACGATCGTCGAGTTGCACATCGTCTCCGTGACGGGAAACGTCCCGATCCAAAAGAGAATAGGATCCTCGAAAAGGTGCGGTTTCATGAGTGACGGCCCGCCGAGCCGTCTTTGCGCGAAAGCGAAGCCCAAGCCGCGTAACAGCCGATCGCAACTCCGACCAGCAGGAACATCAGAGTGAACTGGGGGCTGGTCTGCCAGTGTCGATCCAGCCAGCGCCCGAGCAAGACTCCGGCAATTGATGCCAATGCGATGGGCCAGCCGACCATGCCCAGAACACCGAGCGAGCGCCAGAATGTCCGCGAGCCGGGTTCGCGGTGCGCAAAGCGGGCCGAGTCTTTCCGCAGCGCGCCACGCAGCTCGTCGACCAGCTTGTCTTCGTTGTGTTCGCTCACGTTGCGCCTCGCCGCAGCGACTTGTGCAGCTCGTCGGTGCTGCGCAGCTCTTCACGGATTCTCATTTCGATCTGCGCCAGGGCCTTGCGGATTTCGGCTTCTTCCGACGGAATGGCCAAGACGCGATCGAGCTCGGCTACAACTTCGTCAGGCTCGTCGCCGGTGACGGCCAGCGGCGTGAGCAAGTTCGCAATCGCCCCGTCGCAGCGCAAGAGTCCTCCGGCAGTTCCTGCGTAGCGAAAGGCTGTGCCCACGCGAATCACAATCAAACCCGCCTCGATGGCCAATATCGTCGGTTCGATTCGCGAACGCAGTCCAACCTGTCCCGATTGCGTTGGGACACGCACCGATGAGGCCGCCATATCGAGGATCGGCTCCCTCGGGGTCCGGATCACAAGACGAAGCGCAGCGTCAGACACGTCGCAGCACCTTGTCGAGAGATCCGATCATAAACAACTCGGCTTCCGGGATCTTGTCGCAGCGGCCGTCAAGTATGGCCTCGACTCCCGCAACCGTCGCGTCGGGAGCGACGCTTTCCCCTTTGATCCCGGTGAAATGTTCGGCGACGAAGAAGGGCTGCGTGAGGAAGTTCCGCAATCGCGTCGCCCGGCCAACAAGTTGCCGGTCGTCAGTCGAGAGCTCGTCGATTCCCAGCATCGAGATCAAGTCGCGGAGATCGTTGTAGCGCCCCAAAATCCGTCGCGCGGCCTGCGCGACGCGATAGTGGCGTTCGCCGACAACGGCCGGATCGAGGGCTTTCGAGGACGAAGCCAGTGGATCGACGGCTGGATAAATTCCCTCGGCGGCGACGTCGCGCGAGAGCACGAGCGCGCTATCCATGTGCCAAAAGGCATTGCGGATCGCAGGGTCCGAATAATCATCGGCTGGAACGTAGACCGCCTGCACGGAAAGCATGTCCCCGTGCACCGTGGATGTGATGCGTTCTTCCAGGGCGGCAATATCGGCCGCCAGAGTCGGCTGGTAACCTACGCGCGATGGCGAGCGCCCGAGCAGTCCGGAGACTTCCATCCCGGCCTGTACGTGACGGTAGAGGTTGTCGACCAGGAACAGGACGTTTTGCTTTTCGACGTCGCGAAAATACTCGGCCAGAGAGAGAGCCGCCAACCCCACGATATAGCGGCCGCCAGGCGGCTCTTTCATCTGGCCAAACACCATTGCGGTGCGGTCCATGAACCCGCGCTCGCGCAACTCCTCCCAAAGCTCGAGCCCTTCGCGCGACCGCTCGCCAATTCCCGCGAAGACCGCTACGCCCTGGAGATTGTTGATCGCGTTGTGGATGAATTCCGTGAGCACCACCGTCTTGCCAACCCCAGCGCCGCCGAACACAGCGATCCGGCCTCCTCGCGCAAAGGGGCAGAACAGATCGATAACCTTGATGCCGGTAGCGTAGATTTCCCCCAGGCCGCGGCGAGCGGCGGGAGGAGGAGAGGGGCGGTGCAAGGTCCAAGATTCCTTCGTCGCCAGCTCGGGGCCGCCGTCGAGCGGCCGGCCCCTCAAGTCGATGACCCGCCCAATAACCTCTTTGCCCACTGGAATCTGCAGAGGTACGCCATCGGCTGTAACTCGCGCCCCTCGAGCGAGCCCGCGAGTGTTGTCGATCGCGATCGCGCGGGCAGTCCAGTCCCCAAGATGTGAATGCACGAAGGCGACGATTTTCCCATGGTCGGCGCGGCACGTGAGCGCCGTCCCCAGTTTCGGCAGACCGTCATCAAATGCCACGTCCATGATCGTGCCGCGAATCGCGACGACGCGACCGTTGAGCGCGGCGCCAGAGGACTCACGCTGATCGGGCATGTCGCTAATAGCCTTCACCCCCCCAAAAAAGCAGTTTCCTCCATCGATTGCAATCACTGTACCGGGCCGTCAAGGCGCCGTTCGCGATGGGCATCGGATTAACGGCACGCTGTCGAACAGCGGCGAGGATCCGATTCCCTGTGTGCGGAAACGCACATTTCGCACAGATTCGCACGCAGAAATTTGCTGACTCGCTTCGCCGGCCGCAGAATTCCTCCGCCACTCGAAACAGGTTGCCAACGACTTTTCGCAGTTGTTCAGCGGGAAAAGCAAGAAAACGAGGCCCGCTAGCCAGATATCCGTCCCTTCGCAACGATCGAGCCGTCAGATGGCACACAAACTGCAAATGACCAGTGGCAATCACCCCGATTGAAAGGGCCAAGATGAGTGACGTGTCTCCCACGCAGGGCGATGACCCAAACCAAAGCATGATGGAGGAGCTGTGTTCGATCGAACAGAGGCTCCAATGTCGGCTCGGGAGCCGAGTGCGCGAAGTACAGCTCCGAGTCGAGCCGCACGGCTTGGTCATCATCGGTCGAAGCACTTCCTACTACGACAAGCAACTTGCCCAACACATCGTCAAGGAGCTTTGTGGTTTGAGCGTCGCGGAAAATCGAATCGCCGTCGATTCCTCCGAGTCGCCCGATTCCGAACCGCTGATTCACTGGGGGAATCGACTTCATCGGCCCGGCGCGGAGCATGGGCAACGGGCAACACACCCGCACGAGCATTCCGCGTCACAGAGCTTCCTTGACGAACGCTAGGCGACATTCACGAAGGCGACATTCACGAGGAATTGGATCATGACCATGACAACCACATCGGACGTCCAATTTGACCACAAGCAGTGGTTCCACGACATCGACCGTTGGACCTTCTACCTCGACTCGTGGCAGAAGGAGATCGAAGGGCTGACTCGTGAATATCGGCAATTGCAAAAAATGGTCGAGCAGTACCGCGACGACCTGGAAGATTTTAACGATGAGGTGACGGCGCACCGAAACCGGCTGATGGCCGACGAACGAGCCATGATCGAACGCCGATCTGCCGAGATCGATCCAGGTCTCGTCAAGAGTCACGAAGCCAACGCCGACAGGCACGGAGAGCTGCATAGGATCCACGAGCGCCTGCAGCAGATGCAGCAAACTCTGGCCACGGGGGTAGGGGTGTTCCGTCACAATCTTGTTCGCGGCGAATGACCCGCGAAGTGGGTCCCGCGTGCCGTGCGGGAGCTGCATTTTCAAGAAGCCTCTTGAAGAAGGCGGGTCTTGCCTGGCACGCGGGACCTACTTGGTGACAGCCATGAGCGCCGCCCCGAAATATGTCCGGTGGTTTTCCGAGATCGGAATCCGCGATGTGCCACTCGTCGGTGGCAAGAACGCGTCGCTGGGCGAGATGTATCGCGAGCTCAAGGAATCTGGCGTCAAGGTCCCGAATGGATTCGCGGTGACGGCCGATGGATATCGTTATTTCCTCAAATCGGCGGGCTTAGATCGCTCGATCGCGCAGATCCTCACAGGGCTCGATACGAGCGATATCGAGAATCTTCGCTCGCGCGGGCGGCAGATCCGTGAAGCGGTGCTCGCCGCTTTGCTGCCGGCCGACCTCGAAGCAGAAATTGTTGCTGCTTATGCCCAGCTCGCTGGCGGTGGCGGCCGCGGTGTCGATGTAGCAGTGCGAAGCAGTGCGACGGCGGAAGATCTACCCGACGCGAGCTTTGCGGGCCAGCAAGAGACGTACCTGAACGTGCACGGGCGGCAGGCGTTGTTGGACGCCTGCAAGCGCTGCTTCGCGTCGCTCTTCACGGACCGGGCCATCTCCTACCGCGTCGACAAGGGGTTCGATCAGCTCCAGATCGCCCTCTCGGTTGGCGTGCAGAGAATGGTCCGCTCGGACCTGGCCGCCTCGGGCGTGATGTTTTCGCTCGACACCGAAACGGGCTTTCGCGACGTGGTGCTGATCAATGCTGCCTACGGGCTGGGCGAAAATGTGGTGCAGGGGTCGGTGAATCCCGACGAGTTTTACGTCTTCAAGCCGACGCTCGCCCGCGGTTTTCGTCCGATCGTCCAGCGACGGATGGGGAACAAGGAATTCAAGCTGGTCTACGACGTAGGGGGTGGACGGATGACCCGAAACGTCCCTGTTCCCCCAGAGCACCGCGCACGTTTCGCGATCACCGACGATGAGATTGTGGCTCTCGCCAAAAGCGCGTGTGTCATCGAAGAGCATTACTCGAAAAAGCACGGACGCCCGACGCCGATGGATATCGAGTGGGCCAAGGACGGAATCACGGGGGAATTGTTCATCGTCCAGGCCAGGCCGGAAACGGTTCAATCACAAGCCACGCCACAAAGGCTCGAAGTTTATGCGCTCAAAGGGCGCGGTCCGGTCCTCGTTGCCGGGCGCAGTGTCGGAGAACGCATCGGGCAGGGCAAGGCGCGGGTCATCCCTGACGCTTCCCGGCTCCAAGAGTTTCGCGAAGGAGAGGTCCTGGTCACGGACAAGACCGATCCCGACTGGGAACCGACAATGAAAAAGGCGGCCGCCATTGTCACCAACCGAGGCGGCCGCACGTGCCACGCCGCCATCGTTAGCCGCGAACTGGGCATCCCTGCCATCGTGGGGACGGAGCGCGCGACGGAAGTGCTGCATGGCGCCGAACCGATTACGGTCGTTTGCAGCGAGGGCGAAACCGGCAACGTTTATGCAGGACTTTTGCCCTTCACGGTGCAGAAAGTCGACCTGAAAGATCTCCGTCGTCCGCGGACCAAGATCATGCTCAACGTCGGCAACCCCGAAGAGGCCTTCCGCCTGTCGATGATTCCCAACGACGGCGTTGGACTGGCGCGCGAGGAATTCATCATCGCCACCTACATCAAGGTGCATCCGCTGGCGCTCGTGCACTACGACCGCGTCACCGATCCCGCGACGCGCTCGCAGATCGAGCAGATCACGGCCGGTTACGACGACAAGCCGCAATTCTTCGTCGACAAGCTGGCTGAGGGGGTCGCCACCATCGCGGCAGCGTTTTATCCGAAGGATGTGATCGTTCGCCTCAGCGATTTCAAAACGAACGAATACGCGAATCTGATCGGCGGCCGTCAGTTCGAACCGATCGAGGAGAACCCGATGATCGGTTTTCGGGGAGCGTCGCGCTATTACCACCCGCGGTACCGCGATGGATTTGCGCTCGAGTGCCGCGCCATGAAGAAGGTTCGCGGGGAAATGGGACTCACCAACGTGAAGCTCATGGTCCCCTTCTGCCGAACTGTGGAAGAAGGGCGCAAGGTGATTGCGGAGCTGGAAAAGAATGGCCTCAAGCAGGGGGACGATGGTCTGGAAGTCTACGTGATGTGCGAGATTCCCAGCAACGTGCTTCTGGCCGACGAGTTTTGCGACGTCTTCGACGGGTTCTCGATCGGCTCAAACGATTTGACGCAACTGGTCTTGGGAGTCGATCGCGATTCCGAAATCGTTGCCCCGATCTTTGACGAGCGCAACCGGGCGGTAAAGACCATGATCGCCAACGTAATCGAGGTTGTGTGGCACGCGGGGCGCAAGATCGGAATCTGCGGGCAGGCGCCGAGCGATCATCCCGAATTCGCTCAGTTCCTGGTTGAGAATGGCATCGACAGCATTTCGCTCAATCCGGACGCGGTGCTGAAGACGACGCTGAGAGTCCTGGAAATTGAGAAGTTGATGGCCTCGACAACAAGCGGTGCGCAGCTCGAGTCGACGCAGGTGCGTCCTGGCAAGGCGAAAGGCCAGCCCGTTGGAGCCGCGGGTTAAAGCTTGCGAAAAAGTCGATCACTTCACGAGCAGCACGGGGCATTCGCAGAGAATCGAGATCTGATAACTTAGCGTCCCCAGGCTCTGGACGGGAGCGGCCGGATCGATCTTGTGGGAACTGACCACAACCAGGTCGGCCTTCTGGTCGCGCGCCTCACGCACGATTTCAGTCAGCCGTTTGCCGTACAGAATCTTTCGGTCGACGCGGATTCCGGCATTCGCAAATTCTTGTGCTCGCGCTCCTAGCTCGGCCTCCGCACGGGAGGCTAGCCGCGTATAGAACGCGGTGAGTTCCGCATCCTCGAGGTTCTCAATGGTTTCAATAGCGTGCACGAAAGTCACCGACGCTTTGTTCTGGCTGGCCAATTCGCGGGCGACGTCCAGCGCAGCCTGGTTCTTGGCGGTGAAATCGAGGGGGACAAGGATGTGGCGAAACCTGGTCAGCATGATCGCTCCTTAGCGGCGTTGCGGCCAATGCGCCGGCGTGAACAGACGTGATGATTGTATCTGACGTGCACGACCTCAACCGCCTCTTCTTCGGCTTCGTCCGAAGGCCTCGTCCGAATAGTCGGCTAGCGACTGCGGGCGCCAGTTCACTCGCAGGGCATTGAGGACGGCTGCGACGTCAATGACCTCCTGAATAATTGCCCCGGCAACCGGCGGAAGAGCGCCTGCGGCGGCAAAAAACATGCCCACGGCGCTCAGGGCCATGCCGCCGATCGCGCTTTGCAGTGCGATCGTGCGCATGCGGCGACCGATGTGAAGAAACTCGTCGACTTTTTCGAGTGACGTATCGAGGATGACGGCGCCGGCCGCCTCTGAGGTGACGTCGCTCTTCGAGCCGAAGGCGACGCCAACGGTTGCCGCCGTCAGGGCGGGCGAGTCGTTGATGCCGTCGCCCAGAAACAGCGTGTTGGCCCGTTTCGTTTCTTCCCGGACCAACTCGAGCTTCTGCTCCGGACTCTGACTGGAGTACACGTCGCGAATCCCGACCCGGTCGGCCAGATAGCGCACTTCGGACTCGCGGTCGCCGGAAACGAGCATGATTCGGCGGAAGCGATGCTTCGGCAAGAGGTGCGTTATGAAAGACGCGCCTTCTCGACGCGGTTCGTCGCGAAATCGCATGACCCCAGCCAATCGATCGTCGACCAAGATGATGCATTCGAGGGTTCCGGAAGCCTCGGGAAGCTCCGCGGCAAGGTCCGGCGCGTGCCCAAGGAGACTCTTGCGGCTTGTGATGCGAACGGATACGCCGTCGACCATCCCGCGAAGACCTTCGCCCGGTCGCTCGCTGATTTCCACGGCTTCTTGCGCGACGATTTTTTGGTGTTCAGCCGCTTCGACGATTGCGCCGGCTAAGGGATGTTTTGAGTAGCGTTCGACGCTCGCCGCGAGCCTCAGCACCTCTTCCGGTGTGTGAGCACCGGCAGCGATTGTTTCCGTGACTTTCGGAGCGCCATAGGTGAGTGTCCCCGTCTTGTCGAAAATCGCGGTCCGGCAAGTTTCGATTTTTTCGAGGACGACGGGATCCTTGATGATAATCCCGCGCCGCGCCGCCAGCGAAATTGCACCAATGATCGCCACCGGGATCGCAATCAATAACGGACAGGGGGTCGCGACGACGAGGACGGCCAGGAATCGTCGGGATTGGCCACTAGCGGCCCAAGCCGCAATGGCAATGCCAACCGCCAAGGGAGTGTAGATTGCGCCCAGCTGGTCACCCAAGCGCCGCATGCGGGGCCGTCTCTGCTCCGAATCGCGCATCACCTGCATGATTTTGGCGTAGCGCGAGTCGACGGCCAGGCGATCCGCACGGATTGTCAAAGCCGATTCGCCGTTGAGCGCGCCGGAAAGGACCTGCGCGCCGGGCGCCTTGGAGATCTGGTACGGCTCCCCGGTGAGATACGATTCATCCATGACTCCGTGCCCGTCCACCACAGTCCCGTCGATCGGACACGCCTCGTGCGGGAAGACAACAACTACGTCGCCGATTGTCACGTCGCCGATCGCCACATCTTCGACTCGGCCGTCCATACGGCGATGAGCGACGGTCGGCATTCGTCTGGCAAGTGCCTGCAAAACGGACGACGCGTTGCGGACCGCGAAGGCCTCGAGCGCTTCGCCCCCCGAGAGCATCAATACGACCAGCGATCCGGCGAGGTACTCGCCGAGGATTGCCGATGTGACAATCGACATTCCTGCGAGCAGGTCGGACCCAAACTGCAGTCGGAACAGCTTACGGAGCAGGTCCAGTACCAGCGGCAGTCCACCCAGAAACAGCACCGCCAGAAGCGGAACTTCTGCCCAGTTCACGCGATGATAGGCCTCGCTTGTCGCTCGAAAACCAAATCGCAGTACGAGATGGGCGGCGATGCCGAGGATGGCACCACTCGCGATGACAGCCTGCCGCCGGTTTGCTCCCGAAGATTCCGCCTCCGCCGCTTCTTCGAGAAGGTCAACAGCCATGATTCGTCCCGCAGATTTCTCAAGGCGCTAAGTCGCCAAACCGCATCACGAGAGCCCCCGGATTTCGCCCGACGGATCGAGGTCGATGTGGCAAGCGGCAGGGACCGACGGCAGGCCGGGCATCGTCTGGATTTCGCCGGCCAGGGCATAGACGAACCCCGCGCCTGCCGCCAATCGCACGTCGCGAATGGGAAACCGAAAACCGGTCGGGCGGCCTAGCAGCGTCGGATCGTGCGAGAGCGAGTATTGGGTCTTCGCAATGCAGACCGGGAGATTTGCAAATCCCGCCTGAGTGAATTGTTCAAGCTGCCTGCGCGCCGGAGCCTGAAATTCAACTTCTTGAGCGCCGTAGAGTCGCGTGGCCAACGTGCGAATCTTTTCCACCAGAGGCATGTCGAGTGGATAGAGAAAATCGAAGCGGCTGTTACCTTTCGCAGCCTCCACGACCGCCGACGCCAGGTTCGTCGCTCCTTGGCCTCCGCGCCGAAAAGCGTCGGAGATCGGGGCCGCTGCCGCGCCACCTTCGAGGGCGATGCGCCGGACGAGCTCCAGCTCTTGCTCGGTGTCTTCGGGAAAGCGGTTCACCGCCACCACAGTCGGGAGACCAAACTGGCGAACGATGTCGAGATGCGCTTGCAGGTTGCACGCACCAGCTTGCAGGGCATCGACATTCTCCTGAAACAGCTCGCGGGGGATCGGCTTTCCGGGCCGCACGTTAAAGCGCCCGCTCTGCATTTTCAGCGCTCGCACGGTGGCGACCAGAACCTCCACGTCGGGCCGCAGCCCTCTGGCGCGACATTTTATGTCGAAGAATTTCTCCGCCCCACAGTCGGAACCGAAACCGCTCTCGGTCACCACAAAGTCAGCCAAGCGCAGGGCTGCCAGGTCGGCGAGGACTGAGCTGTTCCCGTGCGCGATATTACCAAAGGGACCGGAATGCACGATCGCCGGCGTGTGCTCGCAGGTCTGTACGAGGTTGGGGCGGATGGCGTCTTTTAGCAGCGCAGCCATCGCCCCTGCGGCGCCCAACTCCTCCGCTGTGACGAATTGCCCTTCCGGCGTGCGGCCCACGACGATTCGTCCGAGTCGCACCCGAAGGTCGGCAAGCCCCGTTGTCAAAGCGAGGACCGCCATGACTTCCGACGCGGCGGTCAGCTCGAACCCCGTCTCTCGCAACGGAGCCTGCGGCACATCGTCCAACCCGGTGACAATGTGGGCAAGCCCCTTGTCGTTCATATCGAGGACGCGGCGCCAAGTGACGCTCGACGGATCGATCAGCGGCATCTTTCGCCGCTTGATGTGGTTGTCGATCATCGCGGCGAGCAGGTTGTTCGCTGACGTCACCGCGTGAATGTCACCCGTAAAATGCAGGTTGATATCGCCGGCGGGGAAGAGCGTCGCCTTTCCGCCGCCGGCGCCGCCCCCCTTGATACCAAAGACTGGCGCCAGCGACGGCTCGCGCAGCGTGGCGATCGCGCGGTGGCCCAGCCGTGCGAGCCCCATCGCCAAGCCGATCGTCGTGACCGTCTTGCCCTCTCCAAGAGGAGTCGGGCTGATCGCCGAAACGTCGATGTACCGCGCCCCGGGCCTCGACTGAAAGCGCTCCAGGAGCCCCAGCGCGAGCTTTGCCTTGTGCCAGCCAACCGGCTCGTAGTCATCCGGCCCCAGTCCCAGAGACTGGGCGACGGCGTCGATCCTCCAGGGGTCGTTCAGCGAGGACACTGCCGTCGCAGCTCTCCGATTACGTGCCGGCGGCCGCTTGATGGTTATCCCGAACGGAGCCTTGGCCCTTCTTCGCCTTGGATCGGGCGGCCTTTTGCGCCCGATTCTGCTGCTCCTCGATCGCTTTGGTCAACTGATCCAGCGTGATTTCACCTTTGTGATCCTTGTCGATCGACATGAGAAAGAGTTTCAACCGAAACGGCTGAAGTGGAATCTCGCTCAGCGAGAGCTTGCCATCATGGTTCTTGTCGAACTGGCTGAAGATCTGCTTCGCGATTTCGCGCGCCCCCGGCACAAAAGTCGGCACATTCCCGGCTTTGACATCCGCCTGCGAAATCGGCACGGCGACGTCGTAGAAGCCGATCATCATCTCGTCCCAAGTCTGGTCGCCCCAGCGGACGGTCGCTTTGGGGTTGGGGTTACTGAGATTGTTCTCCGAGTTGTCGTAATGGGCCGTGCAGTGGATGACCGTCCCCTTCGGCAGGTGTTTGACGGCCGGAAGCTCGTAGGTGAGCTGCCAGCCGAAGTCGTAGCGCGGGATGTCGAGCAGGACTTCCGAAGTGCCGTCCGGGTATTTGGCCTCGTATCGGAAAGCTTTTCCACGCAGGTGCATGTGAGGGAATAGCTCGACCAGATCCATGTCGAAATTCCAGGCGAACGAATCGCCGTCGACGCGATAATCGTCCGCCCCCGGCGGAATAGCGAACGCCTGGTTGATCGCTTGCGTCGTCCGCACCAGGTGGGTGACCTCGCGCGGGTCAGCGAAGATCAACCCCACCTTGCTGCAGTCCTGCCCCACCGCACCGTTGGTGGTGTAATGCATCTGAAACAGAAGCTCGTAGCCGGCTGGGACGAATTTCGCCATCCCCTGTGGCAGCACGGCAGGCTCAGCTCCTGGCGCGTACCCAACCAGAAACTGGCGATTCCGCTCGTCGTGGCTCCCTTTGGGCTGCGAAAAAACGATGATGTGGTGCACGACGGCCCGATTGCCCGGTCGGGCCTCAAGAGCCTTGATCCATTTGTTCTCTTTAAACCTCGGATCGACGGTGAAGTACTGGTAGGGGACCGTCCCCTCGGCCTGGACTGTGTAGGGCTTCTCCGCCATGTAGAAGCTGGCGTCCGGGTCCTTTGGCAACCGCCAGCCGTCCGTAAACTTCGGTGGCTCAGGAAGGTCGCGAACCTCACCTTGCGGCGCCCCGGCTTCGGCCCACTGGTAGAGAATTTCTTTCTCTTCGTCCGGCAAGCTGCAGTCATTCTTGAAATGGCCGTACTTCGGGTCGGCGAACCAAGGGGGCATGCGTCGATTGCGGACCACCTCGGCGATTGTGTCGGCCCAGCCGGAGACTTCGTCGTAGCTCGTCATCGCGAAAGGCGCGATCTCTCCCGCCCGGTGGCAGGCGACGCAACGGTTATTGAGGATCCGCACCACCTGATTCGAGTAAGTGATTTTGGCCGACGCGTCGGGGCTGTGCACGCGACCGATGAAGCAGCCAACCACGGGGGTTTCCGATTTCGTGACCGGCTTGCCGGCCAGTAGTTCGTCGAGCGCCGACTGCAGAAATGTCTGCACCGCTGCCTGCCGCTGGTAACCGACGCCGTATTGATCGTCGATCCGGCCGTGGTAGCGGATGACGCGATCGGGTCCGAGCACAAAAATCTCCGGCGTGCGCACAGCGCCCAGTCGATCGGCCAGCTTGTTGCTGAGGTCCTTCAGAATCGGGAAACCGATCTGGTAGGTGCGGGCATACGAGGCGATTTCGGTAATGGTGTCTTGTCGATTCGCGTTGATGCCGAGGAATTGCACGCTGTTTTCAGCGTACTTTCGCTGCATTTCGGCAAGGCGCGGCGCATAGAGCTTGACGAGCGGGCATTCGGTTCCCAGAAAAGCCAGGACGAGGATTTTCTTTTGTTTGTAGTCCGCCAGCGCGTGCGACTTGCCATAAAAGTCTTTCAGCACGAAATCCTCGACTCGACGGCCGATTGGAGACGGGCGGTCATTCTCGCCCGCACCGGCGACCACCGCCATCAAACCAAACAAAGTCACACCCAGCCACAAGCGGATGCCAATCATGATCCACCAGCCTCCCGTACGCTTGACGTGTCACGTCCGCGAGCATCGCTCGCCAACCTAGAGGATGCACGACACGTCGCGCGAGACGCACTTGCCGTGCCGCAGCGAATTTGCCGAAAATCGTGGGAAGTGGCCGGGATAAGTGACGAGTTGCGTGCTCGACGTGTGCGAAGTCGCACGGTCACGGGCGGATCTGTCGCGCTTGACGGGCCCTTGGCTCGCGCATCGCGCTATTCGCGATCAAACGAGGCTCTCAGGTGGATGGGGAATAGAACTTGCTGTATCTCTCATCGAGGGGGAGTTTAATTTGCGCGGGGGGTCCAGCATTCGCAATCCTCACGACGAAGCATCGGAAACGTTGGCATGTCTACCGAATCACGATCTCTTAACAGCCTGCAAGCACTTTTGAAGGAGCACCAGGAGATCGCGCGCCGAATTGCCGAACTGCGACAATGGTGGTCTGAACTCGATTCGCTCGGAATTCGGAAGTTTGGCGAGATGGCGTTCCGCGTGCAGGAGCTGCGGGACCTGTTGGCGGAGCATTTTGCCGGGGAAGAGCGGGACGGATATCTCCGCGCGGCGTTGGCCGTTGCGCCACAATTCACGCGGCCTGCCGCGACGCTGCGGGAAGAACATGCACAGTTCTTGGAACGCCTCGACCAACAAATTGCCCGACTGCAGCAGTGCGAACCGGAGTCGGGCTATTGGCGCGAGTCGCGCGATGAAATTGAGCAGCTGGTCGCCGCTCTCCGCCAGCACGAGCAGAGCGAAAACGCGATCGTCCAGGCGGCGTTCGAAGACGATCTGGGGACGAAAGACTAAGAACGAACGGCGGCTCGCGGAGAGAGAACATGCCTTGGCTGCCTAAAAAGTGCGTCGTCGTGCCCTTTGATTTTTCAGAGCAGTCGGCCAGGGGTCTCGAAACGGCCGGCGAGATGGTGGACGACGTCGCGCACTTGCATGTGCTGCACGTGCTGCCAAAGATCCCGGTCGCCGAGCCAGGCGTCGTTTGGACGTCGATCGACGATGAAGCGCGCAGCCGGCACGCGGAGATGGCCTTCCGCGAGGGATTTGCCGCGAGCCGTTTTTGCAGAGCGGACTTTCACGTGCGGATTGGCGACGCAGGAAGCGAAATCGCGAAGTTCGCGGAGCAGCTGCAGGCCGACTTGATCGTCATGCCTTCGCACGGCCGCAGCGGCATTCCGCGAGTTCTGATCGGCTCGGTGGCAGAGCGCGTGCTCCGGCTGGCCCATTGCCCCGTTCTGATTCTTCGGGGACTCTCGCGCTTGCACGATTGAAAGTGTCGATCGCAGCAGGTCAACTATTTGCGTACGGTGGGTCATTGTCGACCAACGCATCGGTGACCGTATGTCGGAGCTGACTCAGTCCAGTCGCCAGCCAGTTGGTCTTGCGAGCGCAGGACAACTTCTCGCTGAACAGTGGAGTTGCCGCCGTGCAATTCTTTAGCAAGATTCTTGTCGGCGTCGACCTCTCCAACACTGATCCATCAAAAGGCATCGAGATCACGGCGGCAGACGAAGCCGCCTTGAATTGTTCGATCGTGGTATCCCGTGCCGCGCACGCGAATTTAAAAATCTTCTCGAGCCTGCATCAGTATCCCTATTTGCACGATGCCTTGAAGACGGAACTCGATCAGTCGCAGCTGGAAAAGGAGGCGAAGACCATCTTGGGGCACTTTCAGGCGCGCGCAGTCGATGCGGGTGTCGACGCGTGCAAAAAAGTGGGCTTTGGCACTCCTTGGGAGGAGATCTGCCGAGAAGTCCTGAATGAAAAACATGACCTCGTGATCGCTGGCACTCGCGACCTCAGCCGCGCCGGGCGATTTCTGTTTGGTTCCACTGGGATAAAGCTCCTCCGCAATTGCCCATGCCCCGTGTGGATCACGCGTCCCGGCACCGACTGGAGGCGCCCCAGAGTATTGGTTCCTGACGATTTGAGCGACGTCTCACTCGAGGCCCTTCGGACCGCAATTTCATTGGGCCAGATTGTCGATGCACAAATTCATGTTCTGCACGCGGTGCACGGACCAGGCCCTCCACCCCTTTGGTACGGTCGCGAAGCACAGGCGCTCTTCAAGGAGTTTTCCGATGAACGCCTTGCAGACGCCAAACGGCAATTGGAGCAACAGCTCATCCGTGCCGAGTCCGGCTGTCTGCCAGATGAGGTGGCGATCCATGTCGCTGCCGGCCGGCCCGACGAGGCGATCCTGCGCGCGATCGAGGATCTCCGAATCGACCTCGTCGTGATGGGTACGTCGGCTCGCGCCGGCCTGCAGGCATTGACGATGGGCAATACAACCGAACGGCTCGTTTCGCAAATGCCGTGCTCGTTGCTCGCCGTCAAACCTCGCGACTTCGAATGCCCGATCGCGACGCTCAAAAAGCCCGCTTGAAGGGGCTCGATTCCACCAGGCACGTCGAATTGAAGGCAAGCGAGGTAGTGACGGCAAAGCGCGAGGCCAATGCCGTCGATTTATGTCGCCTGTGCGAAACGCAATAGCTTAGTCGACGACCCAGACGGTGCGACCCCGCGCTTCACGTAAGACCTTTTCCGCAATGCTTGTCAAGAAGACGCCTTCGGCCGCGGTTGTTCCGCGCCGGCCAATGCAGACAACATCGTAGTTGCCGCCGTTCATTTCGTTGATGATCCCGAGCGCGACTGCGACCTTCGAGGATTCCGGTCGAGCAGAGCTGACCTCGAGTTTCGCTGAAATGTGGTCGTGGGGAATTCCGGCCGCTTCGAGCGCCGCGACTTGTTTCTCCAGGAGACTTTTGCCCAGTTCTTCGCGGCGGGCCTTTGCGTCCTCGATGATTTGCTGGTAGGCCGTGCCCAGTGATTGTGGAATGCCGGGCTCGAGGCTCTGGTCAGGAATGCTCTCGGTCACGTGCAATAGCGTGATCCAAATGTCTTTCGACTTTGATTGGCCGAAAAGCTCGC
>Ga0187781_10001243_pt1 | contig 19258 bp, 19 predicted proteins | sample 0715_SJ02_MP02_2_FD_132447 | JGI IMG/M metagenome (GOLD analysis project Ga0187781, IMG submission 132447) | Tropical peat soil microbial communities from peatlands in Department of Meta, Colombia - 0715_SJ02_MP02_20_MG | ecosystem: Environmental > Terrestrial > Soil > Wetlands > Peat | place... | reverse complement strand
TCCCGCGTCCCGAGCCTCTACGGTGCGCCCATGCACAGTGTGGATCCGACGACGGAGTCGATGATCCGGTCGGTGCTCGCCTACGCGGAGAACCGGCTGCGGCTGGACCCGGTGCCGCTGGACCGCGGCTCGCGGGACCCGGCCGAGCTGGACGCCGCGCTGAAGGGGCTGCTCGGCGCCGAGCCGCACCATCCCGACCAGGTGCTCGGCGTGTACGCGTCGGTCGTCGCGCCGGCCGTCATCTCGGCGGACAGCCCGCGTTTCCTCGGGTTCATCCCGGCCGCGCCGACCAAGGCCTCGCTGCTGTTCGACATGCTGATCTCGTGCGCGTCGATCCAGGGCATCTCCTGGCTGGAGGCGGCCGGGGCCATCCACGCCGAGAACCAGGTGCTGCGGCTGATCGCCGACCGGGCCGGGCTGCCGCCGGAGGCGGGGGGCTGCTTCGTCTCCGGCGGTTCGGCCGGGAACCTGTCCGCCTTGGTCGTGGCCCGCGAGGTGGCCAAGCGCAAGGCGGGGCCCGCCGCGGCCGCCCATCGCTGGCGCGTCGCGGTCAGCGAGGACGCGCATTCCTCGATCACCAACGCGCTGCGCATCCTGGAGATGGACGCGCTGATCGTGCGGGCCGAGGATCACCGGCTGACCGGCGCGGGACTGCGCGGGGCCGTTGCGGCCGACGGCGACCCGCGGTCGCTGGCCGCGGTCGTGGCCACCTCGGGCACCACGAACGCGGGCATCATCGACGACCTGGCCGGCGTGGCCGAGGTCGCGCGCGAGCACGGCCTGTGGTTCCACGTGGACGGCGCCTACGGCGGCGCGGGCCTGTTCGCGCCCAGCATCCGGATCCGGTACGACGGGATCGAGCACGCCGACTCGTTCATCGTGGACCCGCACAAGTGGCTGTTCGCCCCGTTCGACTGCGCGGCCCTGCTGTACCGCAACCCCTCGCTGGCCCGCTCGGTGCACAAGCAGGACGCGTCCTACCTGGACGTCATCCACGACACGCCGGGGGAGTGGAACCCGACCGACTACGCCTACCACCTGACCCGGCGGGCCCGGGGCCTGCCGCTGTGGTTCTCGCTGGCCGTGTACGGGGTCGACGCCTACAGCGAGGCCATCGAGGCGGCGATCGGGCTGGCCCGCCAGACCGCGGCCGAGATCCGGACCCGGGACCACCTGGAGCTGATCCGCGAGCCTGACCTCGGGGTCGTGCTGTTCCGCCGCCGGGGCTGGGACTCTGCTGCCTACACCCGCTGGGCCGACCAGCTGCTCACCGATCAGGTCGCCTTCATCCCGCCGTCGGCCTGGGAGGGTGAGACCGTGGCCCGGTTCGCGTTCCTGCACCCGCACACCTCGATGGACCTGGTCCGGCAGATCCTCGACCGGATGGCCTGATCAGCCCCGCCCCACCGGGGCCGACAGGGTCCCGCCGCTCTGGTCGGTGCTAGCTCGTTTCGATAACCCGAACGGGTTTCCACTTGCTTCGATTATATGTTGTAATAGTAATACAAGATTTCGAACCTGGCGAGTACCCTCGGCCGTCGACGGTCTGGTCCTATTGAATCCCGCTGGAACCCACGAAACCGCTGACCGCCGGGAGCATCGCCAGGCGACCGGTCCGATCAGGGAGTCGATATGCTCGCCGCCGCCGCTGGTACCAGCCAACCTGTCCTCGCCGCCCTGCTCGGGCTCGGAGCCGCGGGACTCGCCGGGGCGGTGGTGGCCATGGCCTGGAGCGTGCACGCCCGCCAGATCCGGCTCGCCGAGCTGCTGGCCCGACGCCAGTTCATCCTGACCAGGGAACCAGCCGCGCCGGACCAGCTCGTCAACGGGCACGCTAATACTGAGGCGGCGCTCGCCCAGGTCCAGCAAACCCTGGAGGCGGTCGGGGGCAGGGAGGCCCAGGCCGGCCAGAGGGCTCAAGGATCCCAAGGGGGTCACGGCGGCAACGGCGGCCACGGGGGCCGGGGAGCCACGGCCACCAGGACCGGGAAGCTGGTCATCGAAGGCCCGGAGACCGTGGTGGTCGGAGAGCAGGTCCGCTACCGCGTTCGGCCGTCCGCCGTCGGGACGGCGGTGACCTGGGCCGCGGGCGGCGGCTCGGTGTCGCAGGCCGCCGACCCGGCCCATCCCGATGAGCTGGTCCTCATCGCCGACCGCCCGGGCAACCTGATGCTCCACGTCCGGGTCCGCGAAGGCCTCGCCGAGCGCCGCGAGACGAAGTCCGTCACCGCTGTGCCCGACGTGACTCCGGCCGCATCGCCGTTCCCGCTGCGCCTGTTCCTGCACGGATGGGGCCTTGTCGTCGTGGCTGTCATGGTCATCGGCTTCGCCGGAGCCCTCGATGCTCTGGGCAACCTCACCGCCGCCGACTTCATCGCCCTGGTCGTCCCGCTCACCGCTCTGCTCAGCGTGATAGCCGTCGTCCGCGGCGCGAGTGAGCCGGGTTACCGCCCGGCCCGGAACTCGGCGCCGCGCTCGGGGCATAACGGGAGCCCGACCTGGCCCGAGACCTGAGGCTCGTCATAATGACGATGTGGGCCCGGCTGCGATGTCACGACGCCCGTTCAGCAGCCAGCGTCGGGACCGGGCGCGGCACGGTCAACCACACGGCCCTGGCCGCGGCGAGCACCGTGCCGCCGGGCCCGACCAGCGCCGACCCGGCCAGCAGCTTACGACCGTCACGCCCGCCTGGCCAGGCAACCACCAGGCACTCCTCGCCCGCCGCAGGCAGCACCGTCAGGCTGGCGGTCATCCGGCCGAGCAGGATGGCGGTGTCCGGGGCCAGGACGGCGGCGGCCTCGGCGGCGGCGAGCCCGCTGGGACAATCCAGCGCCGCCCAGACCACCTCCGGCCGCACCCTCCCGTCGGCGCCCGTGACCGACGGGTCCGGTGTCCACGGCGCCGCCCACAACGGCCTGCCGGCCAGCTTCCCTGGGAAGATCTGCAGCCCGTCGCCAGGCCGGCGACCATTCCCGCACACGAAGCAGTCAGGGAACACCGGATCGGCGTAATAGCGTGCACCGCCGGCCACCGCGTGTGCTTCCGCCGGCCAGACCGGCACCGGTATCTCTAGTGCCGGGCCACCCGGCGAGGAGGTTGCCTCGGCTATCAGCGTGTGGCCGTGGTAGACACGGACCGAGCTGTCGCCGCCCCGTTCGACGGTCATGGCCGTGGCCAGGGGAGATGGTCGGCGCAGCGTGACTGTCACCGGGCCGTCCACGTACGCGGCGATCCGTCCGCTGACGTAGCCGCCGTTGCCGGTGCCCGGAGGACCGCAGAAACGGGACGGGATGACCAGGGAATCTGTCATGACGGTGCCAGCAGTCTCTTCACCGCCGCCGCGCCGCCGATGGCGTGATCATGGTCGGGTGCCTGCGGGATGAGGTTGAACTCGGCGCAGCCCGCGGCGGCGTAGGGGGCGAGGAACCCGGCGACATCCTCGGCCGTGCCGTAGGGGCAGTAGCGTTCGAAGCGCTCGAACGGGAGCTGGTAGAAGGCCTCCATCGCGGGCGCCAGGCAGGCCCGGGCGGCCGGTTTGGAGTCCGCGAGCCCGCACCAGACCTGCATCGCGTGTCGGCGCGGCAGGTCGGATCGGCCCACGCGGACGGCCTCCTCTGCCGCCATCTCGACGGCTGCGGCAAACCGCCGCGGTGAGTTCCAGATGCCCAGCCAGCCGTCGCCTAGTCGGCCCGCGCGCTTGATCGCCGCGTCGGAGCGCCCCCCGATGATGATGGGAACAGGCTCGGCCGGCACGGGGGCGATGACCGCCTCATCGAGGTCGAAGAACGTGCCGTGGAAGGCGACCGCCTTACCGGTCAGCAGCTGGCGCACGATGGCCAGGCATTCATCCATCCGCAGGCCCCGGGTCGCCGGATCGACCCCGCAGATCGCGACTTCGCGGCGATCCTCGCCGCCTATCCCGGTCCCGAAAACAAGTCGCCCGGGAGCGAGCCGGGCAATGTCGGTCAGCTGGCGGGCCACCAACACGGGATGACGGAGTGGCAGCAGGTACACACCGCTGTAGACGGACAGCGTGGGGTGGAGCATCGCCAGCGCCGTGGCCTGCAGGAGCCCGTCGAACCCCTGGCCGGAGAAACTGATGTGATCCCCGCAGCAGACGTGGTCGATGCCCGCCTTCTCGGCTTGCGCCAAGAACGCGCTCGCGGTCTCCTGGCCCTGCTCGAGCAGGTCGTGCGGCGGGAACATGCCGACCCGGACTGTCGCCGCCGCTCGGCCTTCCGGGTTCGCCGCCGGGCGCGCTGGCTTCTTGGCGTGTGACATGCCTTGACGCTACGACCTCCCGGCCTGGGACGGCTATCGGGTGAACTACCGGCAATTCCGCTGTTTTCCCCGGCCGTGCCGCTCGTCCGCGATGGATGCGTCGGGCGAATTACCGAGCGCTCAGGAGCGCAGCCGCTGCTCGGTGACCCATGCCGCGATCTGGGCCCGCGAGTGCACCTCCAGCTTGCGCCGGATGTTCTCCACGTGCGCCTCGGCGGTCCGCGGCGCGACCGACAGGCGTCTGGCGATGGCCTGATTGGTCAGCCCCTCGGCGACCAGCTCGGCCACCTCGAGCTCACGGCCGGTCAGCCGCGGCCCCGGGCTCGCCGGCTCGCACAAGAAGCCGAGCATCGCATCCAGCACCGCGAGCCAGTCGCCGTGGTAGAACAGGTGGCTGGAACCCGGCAGCGGGATCAGCGTCGCCCCGGGGATCAGCGCGGCGACCTCGCGGCCCAGCTCGAACCTGGTGCCCCTATCCGCCTCGCGGTGCAGCACCGCCGTGCGCGCCTGGATCGCCGGGAGCAGGGCCCTGATGTCGGTGTCGTAGTAGACCTCCAGCATCCGGGCGGCCACGGCGGCCGAGGCGCTGGCCCGGTTGGCCCGGTTGAACGCCTCCAACTCCTCGGCGGTCGGATCGGTGATGAAGGCCCCGGTCAGCGCCTTCAGCCCCAGGCCCCAGTGGGCCCGCACCAACGCCACCACCGAGTCCCGGACCCCGGCAGGCGCCAGATCCCGCCCGCTGGCGCACATCCCGTACACCACCAGCGCCTCGACCCGGTCCGGGTACCTCGCCGCGATCGCGGCGGCGATCTGACCGCCCTGCGAGGCCCCGAACAGGCGGAAGCGACCGGCGCCCACCGCGTCGGCCACCGCCAGCGCCGCGGCCACCTGCCCGTCGAACGACAGATCGACCCGATCCCGGTCGGACAGGCCGCATCCGGGCTTGTCGTAGCGGATCACGGTGAACCGCTCGGCCAGCCGCCGGACAAGGTCGCCAAACGCGCACAGCTCCAACTGAAGGTGCAGATGGGAGATCCAGCCGGAGTCGAACAACAGCGGCGGTCCAGCGCCCGACGTCGAGTACGCGACGCGGCCCGCGGGCGTGGCGCAGTACCGGATCCTCGGCCTCACCCGTCCAGGGTGGCAGGCCCAGCCAGCGCAGTAAAGGACAGCCGCGGACGATCGCGATCCGGCCCATCCCAGGCGCCCTCAGCTGCGGTGAGCGCCCGCGACCAGGTACGTGACCGGCCCCAGGCTGGCGGGCGGGACCGGCGGCGGCGCGTGACTGAGGCCGAAGTCAAGCACCTGGAAGGTCGCGGCATCCACCACGATGGACAGATACTCGCCGGTCGGCAGGGCCGCTCCCGGCGGCGGGCTGGATCCATATGCGGTGAAATGGCCGTGCATGGTCACCAGGTAAACCCTGCCCCCGTCCGTGCCGGGGACGATGTCACCGGGCGTCGCTGAGGTGAGCGCCTTGGCGTGGGTGGTCAGCACCGCCGTCATCCACTGCGGGGAAGCGTCGCCGTTGGCCTCGGCCGCGCGGCCGGCGACCGCGGTCAGCCGCGCCATCGCCGACACCGGGACCGGCGCCCCCGTCGCGGGCGGCGACCCGGCCCCGCCCCACGCCAGCCCAGCCAGGACGGCCAGCACCGATACCAGCGCCGCGACCACCAAGGCCAGCGGCCGGGCGGCCGTCAGTCTGTGCATGGCACCTCCAACGCCGGTACCACTTGGACGGTCACCACGCCCTGCCGGTTGCGTGCCGCGCAGCCCACACGGGATTCCGCCGCCCTACCGGCGCGCGCCGGCGGTCATGTCGCTGCCGGTCGAGACGTCCTATTGTGGGGGTGTGCTGAGCGGACCTCGCCTGCGCCAGGTGGCCCTGGTGGCGCGCGACTGCGGCCAGGTGGCTGCCGAGCTGAGCCAGGCCTTCGGCTGGCCGCCGCCCTTTCACGATCCGGGCGTCGGACAGTTCGGCCTGACCAACGCGGTGTTTGCCGTGGGCGACACGTTCGTGGAGGTAGTGGCTCCCACGCGGCCGGACACGACCGCCGGCCGGTACCTCGAGCGGCGGGGCGGTGACGGCGGGTACATGGCGATATTCCAGGTCCAGGACTTGGCAGCGGCGCGCCGCCGGGTGGCCCGCCTAGGCGTACGGGTGGTCTGGGCCACCGACCTGCCCGACATCGCCGCGACCCACCTTCATCCCCGGGACGTCCCCGGTGCCATCGTGTCTTTGGACTGGGCCACCCCGCAGCAATCGTGGCGGTGGGCGGGACCGTCGTGGACGCGGCGGGTGCCCGAACATGCCCCCGGCGGCCTAACCGGGCTGACGATCGAGGTCAACGACCCGGCCGCCGCGGCCCAGCGCTGGGCGGCGGTGCTCGGGCTCTCCGCGGCCGGCAGCGGGCCCGCCGTCGCGGTGGAGCTGCCGGACCCGGGTCAGCGGCTGGGGTTCGTGCCCGCCCGCGACGGTCGTGGCGAGGGAATCACCGAGGTGACCATCGCCGGACTGCCCGGCGGCGGGCCATGGTTGATCGGCGGGGTCCGCTTCGCCGGCGAGGAAGGATGACATGGCCGGGCTCGATACGGGGACCGAGGATCTGCGGGCCGAGATTGACGGCGGCGTGGCGGTGATTACCATGAACCGCCCGGATCGGCGAAACGCCTTCTCCGCCGCCATGGTGTCCGCCCTGGGGGCGGTCCTGGCCCAGGTGGAGGCCGACGAGGCGGTTGGCTGCGTCGTGCTCACCGGTGCGGGCGGCGCCTTCTGCGCCGGCGGCGACGTCAAGAGCATGGCCGCCTCGTCGGCGGACCGCGGGGATTTGCGGGACGGTGCCGGCCTGTCGCTCGACGCCCGTATCCACCGTCAGCGACTGAACCAGCGGGCCACCAGCGGTCGCCTGTGGGGCATGCCCAAGCCGACGATCGCCGCCATCGGGGGACCCGCAGCCGGGGCTGGCCTGTCCCTGGCGCTGGCCTGCGATCTGCGCTACGCGGTACCGGGGGCGGTGCTGACCACCGCGTTCGCCAAGGTCGGCTTCGCCGGAGACTACGGCGGGACATGGTTTCTCACCCGGCTGGTGGGCAGCAGCAAAGCCAAAGAGCTCTACTACTTCTCGGAGCGGCTGAGCGCCGAGGACGCCCAGCGGCTCGGGATCGTCAACGCCATCTTCCCGCCCGCCGACTTCGAGCGGGAGGTGATGGAACGTGCTCGCCGGCTGGCGCAAGGGCCCTCGATCGCTTACCGCTACATGAAGGAGAACCTGAACCGGGCCGTATCCGGCGAACTGGGCGACTGCATGGACCTGGAGGTGACCCACCATGTGCACACCGGGCTCACCGAGGATCATCGCGAAGCCGCTCGAGCCTTCATGGACAAACGCGAACCTCGTTTTCACGGCCGGTAGTCCACCCCTGCTACGGACCAGGGTCAGCTGCGGCTGAACTCCAGGCCCGCGAAGTCGCCGGACTTCCGCCACTGGTCGATGTAGCGGAAGTAGGCCGGGGCGCCCAGGTGGTACCCGCCGCCCAGCGGCCACTGCCGGCTGTCGAACTGGCCTTCGTTGTTGTAATAGCCCGGGGTGCAGTCGGCCAGGAACGAGGCCATGACCGGGTTGGGCATGACCAGTTCCATCCAGGCGTCCTCTGCCTGTTTGGTGACCTCGACCACGTCGTAGCCGTCGACGGCCATACGGGAGACGACCGCCGCGACCGTCCTGGCTGAGTCGGTCAGGTTGTGCGGTACGTTGGCCACGACGTTGCCGCCCTGCCATAGCTGGACGTGGAACGCGTTGGGAAACCGGCGCACGTGGACACCGTGCATGCTGCGCATCCCGCCGGACCAGTGGTCCGACAGCTTCGCCCCGTCGCGGCCGGTCATGTCGAACCCGTACCGCCTCGTCGCCTCGGTGCCGACTTCAAAGCCGGACGCGTAGATGATGCAGTCGACGGGGTACTCGACCCCGGCCACGACGACCGCGGCGGGGGTGATCCGTTCGACCCCCTTACCGTCGGTATCGACCAGGTGCACCGAGGGCTGGTTGTAGGCGCTGAGGTACTCGTCGTGGAAGCAGGGACGCTTGCATAGCTGCCGGTACCAAGCCTTCAGCCGCTGTGCGGTCTGCTGGTCGGCCACGATCTCGTCGACCCGGGCCCTGATCTCGCTCATCTTCTCGAAGTCGGCGATCTCGAAATCATCCAGGAATTCCTGGAATCCGGCCGGTCCCGAGCGCGGCGCCGCCAGCCGCCCGCGGATCCGCTTGGCCAGGTCGGTCCACCCGTCGTTGACCAGGTCCTCGCCGGGGGACTCGACCACGGCCATGTTGGCGACGAAGTTCTCCAGCCAGCGCTCCTGCCAGCCGGGCGTGGCAACCCCGGCGAACCACTCGGGGTCGATCGGCCGGTTATCGCGCACGTCCACCGACGACGGCGTCCGCTGGAACACGAAGAGCTCCCCGCACGCCACCGCCAGGTGCGGGACGCACTGGACAGTCGTCGCGCCCGTCCCGATGATGGCCACCCGCTTATCGGCCAGGCGATCCATCGGCGCGCCGTCAGGATCGCCGCCGGTGTAGGCGTAGTCCCAGCGGCTGGTGTGGAAGGCGTGGCCCTCGAAGGTCTCGATGCCGGGGATCCCTGGCAGCTTCGCCACGTGCAGTGGTCCCGTCCCGATGCCCACGAACTGGGCGGTGAATTCGTCTGCCCGGTTCGTCCGTACGATCCAGCGTCGGCCGGGCGCGTCCCACTCCAGGCCGGTGACCTCGGTATGGAACAAGACGTCCTCGTATAGTCCGTACTGCCGGGCGATCCGGTCACAGTGCGCGCGGATCTCCGGGGCGTGTGCGTACCGCTCCGAAGGCATGTGCCCGGTCTCCTCCAGCAGCGGCATGTAGATCATCGCCGAGGTGTCGCATTGCGCGCCTGGGTAGCGATTCCAGTACCAGGTGCCGCCGAAGCCGCCGCCCTTCTCCACGATCCGCACATCCCGGATGCCGGCCTCCTTGAGCCGGGCGCCGGTCACGAGCCCGGCGAAGCCGCCGCCGACGAAGGCGAACCTCACGTGGTCGTGCTTGGGATCGCGCTCGGCCCGCGGCGTGTACGGGTCCTTCAGCAGGCGGCCGAACTGGCCCGTGAGCTCGATGTACTGATCGTTGCCGTCCGGCCGGAGCCGCTTGTCCCGCTCCTCGGCGTACCGGCGGCGCAGAGCGACGCGCTCGGCTTCGATCATGAGAGCTCCTCCACGGCGGCAGGCCAGATCCTGACTGTGCCGTCGTTCTGGCCGCAGGCAGGTCTGTTGCCGAAGCGGTCTAGCTGGGACCATGGCCAGTCACTCACGGCCTCACGCGGGTCGTCAAGGGCCGCAGGCTCCGTGGCCATCGTCAGCTCGCCGCGCTGAGCGGGCGGATGCCGTCAAGCGCGGAGCCCAGCCGGTCTTTTTCTATCTCCAGGTCATAGCGGGCCTGCAGGTTCAGCCAGAACCGCTCGGAGGTGCCGAAGTACCGGGAGAGCCGCAGCGCGGTGTCCGCGGTGATGCGGCGCTGGCCGTGGACGATCTCGTTGATCCGCCGGGCCGGAACATCGACCGCCTTGGCCAGCTGGTACTGGCTCACGCCCAGCGGCGTGAGGAACTCCTCCAGCAAGATCTCCCCCGGGTGCACCGGCGGCATGACCGTATCGGCTGCCACTGGCTCCTCCTTAGTGATAGTCAACGATCTCCACATCCTCCGGGCCCGCGTCGGACCAGGTGAAGCAGATCCGCCACTGCTGGTTGATCCGGATGCTGTACTGCCCGGCGCGGTCCCCGGTCAGCTTCTCCAGCCGGTTGCCTGGCGGGATGAGCAGGTCGGTTAAAGTCTCCGCAGCATCGAGCATCGCGAGCTTGCGCCAGGCGACCCGCTGCATCGGCCCGTCCAGCCTGCGTGACCGCTGCCGATGCCAGATAGCCTCGGTGTCCTTGTCCCGGAAAGAGCGCAGCACAACATCGATGATAACGTGGAGCGTTATTAACGCAACACGTTATGAGCGGCGCTAGGGACGGTCAAGGCCCGGTGGGCGGGGTTCCGGCAATCTGTGCGGCTGTGCGAGCATGACGGCATGGCCACCAGGAAGGGCCCGGCGATGCGCCCGACCGATGCGTCGGTGGAGGGATTCCTGGCCCGGGTGCCTGATGAGCAGCGGCGCCGAGATGCGCGCCGATTGTGCGCGATGATGCAGGAGATCACGGGTGAGCCGCCGGTGATGTGGGGAACCGGCATCATCGGTTTCGGCACCTACCACTACCGTTACGCCAGCGGCCGTGTGGGCGACTCGGCGCTGGCGGGCTTCTCGCCTCGGAGCCAGCACCTGGCTATCTATCTGGTCGGCGGGTTCGAGACCCGGTACCAGCCGGTGCTGGCCAGGCTGGGCCCGCACAAGGCCGGGAAGGGCTGCTTGTACCTCAAGCGGCTGGACGACGTGGACCAGGATGCGCTTCGCGAGCTGATCGAAGGGTCGGTCCGGGTCCGCAAGGGCGTTGACCGGGCATCCACATAACCGGAATCCTCGGCCGTGGGCCAGATGCTTGGATGGGTGCATGACAGCTGAGCAGGAGGCGCCGCGTGTGGTCAGCGCCAGCCGGGAGATCGCGGCCGGGCCGGAGCAGATCTTCGAGCTGATCGCGGATCCGGCTACGCAGCCGCGCTGGGACGGCAACGACAACCTGGCCTGGGCACCGGCCGGGCAGCGCGTCCGCCGGGCGGGTGACGTGTTCACGATGACACTGACCGGGGGCAGCATCCGGGAGAACCACGTGGTCGAGTTCGAGGAGGGCCGCCGGATCGCCTGGATGCCCGCAGAACCGGGGCAGGAACGGCCCGGTCATCTGTGGCGATGGGAGCTCGAGCCGATCGGCGCGTCGCGCACCCGCGTCACCTGCACCTACGACTGGACCCAGCTGGCCGATGAGAAGCGCTTCCCGCGAGCCCGGGCGACGACGGCCGAGCGCCTCCGGGCCTCGCTCGACCGGCTCGCGGCCCTGGCCGAAAGACCCTGAGGGCCCGGGTTGTCATTCTCCGGTCAGGTTGGCGGGATTCGGCTCTGCATCGCGGCGAGCCGGCTGAGCACCGCTGATGACGGTGAGGGACTCAACGGGGCCGTTGAAGCTGTGACCGCGCGGGCAGCGGATCTTCGCGCTCTCGAGCGGCCCGTCGCTCGATTCGATGGCGTACCAGTACTCCACGGCGGCCGGAAGCCCGCACCTGACCGTGCGGTGGTCATCCATGTACGCCGGGCAGTCCAGGAACATCACGCTGGTCTGCATCGCATTCTCCCGTTCAGTGCCGCATGGCGCCTGCGCCCGGCCGGAGCTCCGGACTCGTGGGTCCCGGTGGCTCCGGCCCGGGGCGCGACGCCCCCGCCGATACGCCCAGCGGGCTACGGCCTGGCCTCGTACACGGCGTTGATCAGCGTCTCGCTGGCCCGCCGGAAGCGGGTCAGGCCCGCCTGGGTGACCACCTCGCGGATCCTGGCCTCGCCGGCCTGGCCGCCGAGCGCGAGCCCGACGTCCTGCGCCAGTGACGCGGGCGTGCACAGCAGGGTCGAGAAGCCGTAGAAGAGCCGTCCGAGCGGGTTGAAGTTGTCTTCCACCCGGTCGCCGGCGATCGGCTCGACGATCATCCAGGTGCCGTCGGGCGCCAGGGCCTGGCGCACGTGCCGGGCCGCGCCGACGGGATCGCCCAGGTCGTGGAGACAGTCGAACATGGTGATCAGGTCATAGCCGCGGCCCGAGAAGGAGGAGGCCGACGCGACCTCGAAGCGGACCCGGTCGCTCACGCCTGCCTCGGCTGCCCGTTGGCGCGCGGTCGTGATCGAGCCCTCGTGGTAGTCGGAGCCGACGAACGTGGAGGCGGGGAAGGCCTGGGCCATCAGGATCGTCGACGCGCCGTGGCCGCAGCCGATATCCGCGACCGCGGCACCGCGTTCGAGCTTGGCGACGACCCCGTCGAGCGCCGGGAGCCAGGCGGAGATGAGGTTGGCGTTGTAGCCGGGGCGGAACGCCCGCTCGCAGCCGTCGAAGACGTCCTGGTTATGCTCGTGCCACCCGACGCCCTCACCCGTCTTCACCGCCTGGGTGATCCGGGGGGAGTCGATTACCGAACCGAGCGCGTTCTGGAACACACCGGGAAGGTAGGCAGGGCTCGACTCGTCGGCCAGCACCGCGGCGTGCTCGAGTGGGAGGCTGTACCGGCCGCTGTCCGGATCGTAGTCGACGTAGGCCCCGGCGGCCTGCGTGTTGAGCCATTCGCGCACGTACCGCTCGGTGGTGCCGGTGCGCTGGGCCAGTTCGGCAGGTGTCAGCGGGCCAGCGCCGGCCATCGCCCGGTACAGGCCGAGCCGGTCGCCCATGACGACCAGTGCGGTGTTGACGGTCGCGCCGACATCCCCGACGGCCCGGAATACGAAGCCCATCAGCTTCTCCATGTCGACGGCGGGCGGCTGCTCGGTGGTGGTCATCTGTGTCCTCCCTGTGGGTCTGGGTTCTTGCCGGAACCGTAGGCCGCGGCCGGACGGCATCGCTTCCGGTGGGGCCCCTAATCCGGACCCCTTAGGGCATGGCTTCGTACCAGGTGGCTTCGTACACTCGGCTCATGTTGCTCGGCCGTGATCACGAGCAGCAGGCGCTCGCGCGGCTGCTCGAAGATGCCCGCACGGGCAGCAGCGGCGTGCTCGCCATCGTCGGGGACGCGGGGATCGGCAAGTCGGCGCTGCTCGCCTACGCCGAGGAGCAAACGGCCGGCATGAACGTGCTCCGGGCCCGCGGCGTGCAATCTGAGGCGCACATCCCGTTCGCCGGCCTGTTCGAGCTCCTGCGCCCGGCGCTGGCCTGGATCAGCCAGATCCCCACCCCCCAGGCCGAGGCGCTGGAGAGCGCGCTCGCGCTCCGGCCAGCCAGCGTGTCGGGCCGCTTCGCCGTCGGCGCGGCCACCCTCAGCCTGCTGGCCGCCTATTCGGAGAAGGCTCCGGTCGCCGTGCTGGTGGACGACGCGCACTGGCTGGACGGGTCGAGCGCGGACGCGCTGCTGTTCGCGTTCCGCCGCCTCGTCGCCGACCCGGTCGCGGTCGTCTTGGCCGTCCGCGAGGGCGAGCCCTCGCTGCTCGACGGCGCCGACCTGCCCACCCTGCGGCTGCAGGGCCTGGACCGGACCTCAGCCGCGGAGCTGCTCAAGCACCAAGGCGATGAGCCGCTCAGTCAGGAACTGGCTGAACGCCTGCATCGTGAAACCGGCGGGAACCCGCTTGCGCTTCTGGAGCTGGGGGCCGAACGCCAGCGCCTGGCCGACCTGCCACCGGACGCGCCGCTCGCCGCCAGTACCAGCGTCGCCCGTGTGTACCTGCAGCGCGTAAAGGCCCTTCCCGGGCGCACTCGCGACGCCCTCGTACTGGCCGCCGCCGTCGACGGCGGCGAGGTGCCGGTGCTGGCCCGCGCCGCGCCGATGCTCGGGCTTGACCTGTCCGACCTGGTTCCCGCCGAGGCGGCCGGCCTGATCACCGTGCAGGATTCCCGGGTCGAATTCCGGCACCCGCTGGCGCGGTCCGCCATCTACGGTGACGCCCCGGCGGACCGGCGGCGGGCACTGCACCGTGCGCTGGCCAGCGCACTTCCCGATACCGAGGCCGACCGCCGGGCCTGGCATCTCGCGCTGGCCTCGTTCGGCCCCGACGACGCGGCCTCCTCGGCGCTCGAGCAGGCCGGTCAGCGCGCCTACCAGCGCGGCGCCTACGAGGTCTCGTCCCGGGCATTCGAGCGCGCCGCGCTGCTGGCCCGCGAAGAGGGCCGGCCGGGCCGTCTGATGTACGCAGCGGCCGACGCTGCCTGGATCGGCGGACGCGCCGAGCGTGCCGTGGCGCTCCTGGACCAGGCAGGTCGGCATGCGCCCGCTCCGGAACTGGCCGTCGCGATTCAGCACCTCCGCGGCCACATCGCCGCGCGGCGCGGGCCAGTTACCGCGGCTCAGGAGATCCTCCTGGCCGCCGCCGAACGGGCCGCGCCGATCGATCCGGAACGTGCCGTCGTGATACTCGCCGAAGTCGTGGCCGTGTCATGGTATGTCGGTGATGCGGCTACCATGCGACGGGCGGCCGAACGGGCCGCCACGCTGCTTCCGTCAGACGCGGGCCCGCGGGCCGTCTTTTTCGCCTTTCTCGCGCGGGGTATGGCGCTGATCGTCTCGGGACAGGGCGAGCCTGGCGCGCCGGCGATCCGTGCGGCAGTGGAAGTCCTCGAACGCTCCGATGAACTTCGCCACGATCCGGGCATGCTGCCCTGGACCGCCGTGGGCGCGCTGTACCTGCGGGAGACGAAGGCCGGGCGAGCACTGGCTGACCGCGCGCAGGCTGAGGCACGCCGCACCTCCGCCGTTGGCGTGCTGCCGTCCTTGCTGTCTCTCGTGGCGCTTGATGAGTCCGCCACGGATCGCTGGCCTGAAGCGCAAGCCGGTTTTCACGAAGCGATCAGCCTGGCCAGGGAGAGTGGTCAGATCACAGACCTGGGCAACGCGCTGGCCCGCCTCGCGTTGCTCGAGGCTCGGCAGGGAAGGTCGGAGCAGAGCCGACTGCACGCCGAAGAGGCGCTCCGGCTGTCTCACGACCTGGACCTCGGGATGTCGGAGGTGTGGGCCAATATGGCCCTGGGCGAGCTCGAGCTGACTCTGGGTAGGACCGATGCCGCGCTGGCCCAATTCGAGGAACAGCAGGCCATGCTTCGCTCGCGCGGCATCGGCGATCCCGACCTGTGGCCCGCGCCCGAACTCGTCGAGATCTACCTGCGCCTGGGCCGCGGGCCGGAGGCCGCCAAGCTAGCCGAGGAATTCACCCGCGACGCGAGCGCCAAGGCCCAGCCCTGGGCGCTGGCCCGCGCCGCGCGATGCCTCGGGCTGATCGCGGCCGAGGGCGAGTCCGATCCGCACTTCGAAACCGCACTGGCCCTGCACGCCCGGACGCCGGACGCCTTCGAGACCGGCCGCACGCACCTGGCCTACGGCGCCCGGCTGCGGCGCGAGCGACAGCGGGTCCGGGCCCGCGATCAGCTTCGCACCGCGGTCGACGTGTTCGACCGCCTCGGCGCCGAGCCGTGGTCGGAGATGGCTCGGGCCGAACTCGCCGCGACTGGCGAGACCGCGCGGCGGCGGAACGTGACGACCCTCAACGACCTGACCCCGCAGGAGCTGCAGATCGCGCTGAGCCTGGCCGAGGGGCGCACGACCAGAGAAACCGCCACCGCCCTGTTCCTGAGCCCGAAGACCATCGAGTATCACCTGCGCAATGTGTACCGCAAGCTCGACATCGGATCTCGGAGCGAACTCAGGGGCGCGATGGCCCGGCTCGCGGCCGGATAATGCCCCGCGGGCCCGGCAAGCTCACAGCAGCTCAGCCAACAGGGCCGCAGCCCGCGCAGCGCCGTCGGTCTCCACCGGGCGGTAGTCGACCGGGCGGTCGATCTCGGCGGCGATGGCCTCGGCCAGGTAGTCCGGGTCGAGGGCGGTGTAGTCCAGACGCCGCCCGGCGCCGTACTGCGCGAGCCGGTGGGCCACGTGGATCTGCTGCTCGAAATGGCGGGCCAGCGGCACGTAGATGAACGGCCTGCGCGCCGCCACCAGCTCCATGGTCGTGGTCAGCCCGCCCTGGACCACCGCCAGGTCGCAGGCGGCCAGGTGCCGGTACAGGTCCGGGACGTAGCCGCGCACCTCGACGCCGTCGGGCACAGGGACCGACGCAGGGTCGATCCGCGGACCGGTCACGGCGAACATCCGCAGCCCCGGGACGGCCTTCTCGGCCAGCGGGAACGCCGCGGCGACCCGGCGCAACAGGTGCGTGCCCACCCCGGAACCGCCCACGGTCATCAGGCAGATCCGCTCGCCCGGCCGGTAGCCGAGCTCGGCCCGCAGCGCCTCCCGGTCGGCCGGGGGGCTGAACCCGGTGACGTACCCGGTACACGTGTAGCGCTCCAGCGTCCAGTCGCGCACGCTCGGCAGCTCCGGCCCCAGCGGGGCGTCGACCAGGTCGCCGGGGTTCCCGACGAAGATCGACTGGTCGCGCAGCTGTGGGTAGCGCCGCATCTGCTCGACCCCCTCCGCGTTCCAGTCCGCGGTGAGGGCGGCCTCGGCGGCGCCGCCCTCGGGCATCGGCAGGAAGCCGTTGAAGTCGGTGAGCCACGCGTACGCGGTCCGCTTGAGCTCGGGGTTGTCGAACAGGAAGTGGTCGACGTCCCAGCCCTCGTCGGCGATCCACAGGTCGTACGGCTCGTCGGCGGTCAGGTCGTGGAAGACCATGAAGTTCGCGATCATGATCTCGTCCATCCGGCGGGCGGCTTGGAACACGTTCAGGTCGTGCTCGCCCGCCTCGGACTCGATGTGCGCGCTCTCGCTGGCCAGCCAGCGCGACGCCGGGTGCACCCGTTCGCCCCGCTCCTCGAGTACCTGGGTCACCGGGTGCTGAGTGAGCCAGTCGATCTCCAGGTCCGGCTGCCGGGCCCGCAGTTCGCCGGCGATGGCCAGGTCCCGGCGCACGTGGCCGAGGCCGATCGGGGAGCTGATGTATAGCGCCCGCTTGCGGCGGTCCCGGCCCCGGGTCCAAGTCTGCGGGCCCGGCGTCCGCGGGCCCAGGGATTCGGCGAAATCCCGGATGAGCAGGTTCGCCCGGACCGGGTCACGTGCATTCGGGGCGTGCCCGCCGCCGTGGATCGTCACCATCTGCCCGCCGGTCCAGCCCGCAATCGCCACGCCGGTCGGGTAGGGCACGATCCCGTCCTGGTCGCCGTGCACGATCAGGACCGGGCAGCGCACCTGCCGGCAGATGGCCTCGGCGTCCGCCTCGGTGGGCGCGGCCACGGCCGGCCCGGTCAGCAGCAGTGTCTCGGCGGTGGTCTCCAGCCCGTAGCCCACCCCGTCTTCCCGCTGTTTGATCGAGTGCGGCTCGGTGAACACCTGCGACATGAAGAACTCGACCCAGCCGGGGTAGTCAGCCAGCCAGTAGTTCCGGTTCGCCTTCCCCCAGCCCTCGTAACTGTCCTTCGGCTCGTCGAAGTCCGGCGGGACCGGCCACGGCAGCGCCGTGCCGATCGCGACCACCCCGGCCGCCCGCTCCGGATACCAGGCCGCCAGCTGCAGCGCGTGCCGGGCGCCCAGCGACAGGCCGACGACCACGGCCCGATCTGTCCCGGTCGCGTCCATCGCCGCGATCGCGTCGTCGACGTACGCCCGGTCGCTGTAAGCCTCTTCCTTCACCGGCCGGTCGGCCCGGCCGTTGCCACGGCCTTCGACGGTGATGACGCGGAACCACCGGGCCAGGTACGGCACCTGTGCCTTCCACTGCCGGGCGTGCACGATCGCCCAGGACGTCAGCAGGACGATCGTCGGCTCGCCCGCGCCGTACACGTCGTAGCCGACCCGTACCCCGTCCCGCTCGATGACGCCCTCGTAGTCCGGTTCCCGTGCGCGCATCGCAGGCCTCCCTAAGCGCGGATACACAACCGTGATTATGCACGTCAAAGTAGGCCGGACGACAGGCTCCGCCCGGAACCGGCCCCGTCCCGCAACCGAGATCATTTCTTCCGAACGGATCGTGGCGCGTGCGCCAGCTACCGGTTCCCCGGCCCCGGCCTATTTATTGACCGAACGTTCGGTAATGCAGTAGCCTGCGAGGGAAGGAAACGGGAGGCGCCGTGTACGGAAACTACGACACCGGCACCCTGAGCGGCCCAGGCGACGCAGCGGGCAAGGCCGCCCCGCAGGACGCCGAGCAGCGCTTCGACCAGCTCATCGCCGCCGACCAGCGCATCGAGCCCCGGGACTGGATGCCGGACGCGTACCGCAGGACGCTCATCAGGCAGATCGCCCAGCACGCTCACTCCGAGATCATCGGCATGCAGCCCGAGGGCAACTGGATCACCCGGGCGCCGAGCCTGCGCCGCAAGGCCATCCTGATCGCGAAGGTCCAGGACGAGGCGGGCCATGGCCTGTACCTGTACTCGGCCGCCGAGACCCTCGGCGTCGACCGCGAGGAACTCGTCGACCTGCTGCTCACCGGAAAGCAGAAGTACTCAAGCATCTTCAACTACCCGACCCTCAACTGGGCCGACGTCGGCGCGATCGGCTGGCTCGTGGACGGCGCGGCCATCATGAACCAGGTGCCGCTGTGCCGCTGCTCCTACGGCCCGTACGCGCGGGCCATGGTGCGGATCTGCAAGGAGGAGTCGTTCCACCAGCGCCAGGGATTCGAGATCCTGCACACCCTCGCCCGCGGAACACCCGGCCAGAAGGCGATGGCCCAGGACGCGGTGAACCGGTTTTGGTGGCCGTCGCTGATGATGTTCGGCCCGCCTGACGAGGTGTCGTCCCACTCGGCCCAGTCGGCCGCCTGGGGTATCAAGCGGTTCAGCAACGATGAGCTGCGCCAGCGTTTTGTCGACATGACCGTTCCGCAAGCCGAGGTGCTCGGCCTGAGCCTCCCCGACGAGGACCTGCGCTGGAACGCCGGACGCGGTCATTACGACTTCGGCGCCGTCGACTGGGACGAGTTCGCCCGGGTCATCCGCGGCGACGGCCCGTGCAACGCCGAGCGGATGCGGTGCCGCCGCCAGGCCCACGACGATGGCGCCTGGGTCCGCGAGGCGGCCCGGGCCTACGCGGACAAGCACGCGAATGAACAAGAGGCACGCGCGTCATGAACGAAACCCGCAAGCAGGGCTGGCCGCTCTGGGAGGTGTTCGTCCGGGCCCGGCGCGGCCTGGCCCACCAGCACGTCGGGAGCCTGCACGCCCCGGACGCCGCGATGGCCCTGCGCAACGCCCGTGACGTCTACACCCGCCGCGGCGAGGGCGTATCCATCTGGGTGGTGCCGTCGGCCGCGATCGTCGCGAACAGCCCGGACGAGTAGGACCCGTTCTTCGACCCGGCGCTGGACAAGGTCTACCGGCATCCGACCTTCTATGACGTGC
>Ga0187781_10001242_pt1 | contig 19259 bp, 11 predicted proteins | sample 0715_SJ02_MP02_2_FD_132447 | JGI IMG/M metagenome (GOLD analysis project Ga0187781, IMG submission 132447) | Tropical peat soil microbial communities from peatlands in Department of Meta, Colombia - 0715_SJ02_MP02_20_MG | ecosystem: Environmental > Terrestrial > Soil > Wetlands > Peat | place... | reverse complement strand
GGCATTAAACGGCATACCGTTTTTCTTCCTGGATCGCTACAGAAAAAATCATTGCTCTTGATTGATCTCAAACCGATGCTTGCAACTTTTGCATTCGTAAGTATGAGTGTCAGGTGATACGGTGCCATCCTTCCGCTTGTAGCCCTTGGAGCGCATCTCATCTCGGGGAATGTTGCGCAGTTCGCTCTGGCAGCGAGGGCAGAATCTCACGTCGGGCTGAGTGCCGGTAAGATTAGCCATAGCCTCATTCTACGCCGCCTTCGCTAATCCCCGCGCTTCCAACAAATCGCACAGGTCTTCCAAGAAACAAGATTGGTTGTCACCCGCCGAAGCGGTGCGGTACCATGCAGAGACAGGGTGTGCTCATGGCGAGCGACCGGCGATACCGGGCCGCGATTGTCGAGTATGGGAGACTGTTGCACGCGAGCGGATTTGTCGCGGCAACGGACGGGAACCTGTCCGTTCGGCTGGACGAGGAGCGAATTCTGGTGACGCCGACCTGCATCAGCAAAGGGCGAATGCTGGCTTCCGATCTGGTGGTTGTCGATGGGGCGGGGAATCGGGTGTCGGGCAAGCGCCGGGTTTCAACCGAAATCGGGATGCATCTGCTGATTTACCGGTTGCGCCCGGACGTGAATGGGATCGTGCACGCGCACCCTCCCACGGCGACCGGCTTTGCGGCGTCTGGGCTTGGCCTGAGCAGCCCGCTGGTGTGCGAGGTGGTCGTCGGCCTGGGATCGATTCCGCTGGCGCGTTACGGTACGCCGGGTACGCCGGAACTGAGCGGCGCACTCGAACCGCTCATACCGGGCCACGACGCCATTCTGATGGCCAACCACGGCGTGGTTACATACGGATCGTCGCTCGAAAGCGCGTTCATGAAAATGGAGACGGTCGAGCACTTCGCGAAGATTGCGCTGGTGACCCACATGCTCGGTCAAGCGCAGCCCCTCGGCGAAAAGGAAGTAGAGAAGCTGCACGAGGTTCGCCTGCGCTACAACCACTCGGCGACAGCGCGCAGGCCGGTTGCCGCCGATTCGCTCGAAGGCGCAGGCGAAGAAGAAAAGGCAGCGGGCGGGCGCGTGTAGCCGACTCGGCGACAGAACCACCCCTTCGTGACGGGCCTCATTTCCCGCCAGTCCGTAAGGCAGCCTGGAAGTTTGTAGCAGACATCGCCGCAGGTATTACTCTCCTCCGCCAAGCAGTTACTTTTCTCCGCCAATTCGAAAACGGAACCCGGCGCGGAAGTTCGCCGTCAGCGCGGGATAACCGACCACCTCGTTGTAGTGGGCGTTCAGAGCATTTCCGACATTTACATAAGCGGTGACGCGAGAGTTGACGGCGTACCAGCCGCCGAGATCGACGCGCGCGTAACCGGCCGCGTGGTCGATGCCGAAGCCGTCAAAGTCGGAATCCGCGCGGCGCCCTACGAAACTCCCACCCAGATTGGCTCCCCATCGCGAACCCAAATAACTGATGAGCGTGGACCCGGCATGCTTAGGACGCCGGAGCAAGGGATCTCCGGGATTGTAGGGGAAACAGGACGGACTCGGCGGAGTGCAGTTGGGATTATCGAGTATCTCGCTGGAGGTGTATGTGTAGGCGGATGTGAGCGAGAGCCTGGAGGCAATCCTTCCTTGCAGTTCAAGCTCTGTCCCCTGGGCGAAAGACTCTTCCAGGTTGAAAAATTCAAACTCGCCGGTGGGCAGTGGGATCGCCTCAATCTGATCGTGGAAAAGATTGTTGAAGTAAGTGGCCTTGGCTAACCAGCGGCCAGCCAGCAGCTCTTGCTCTAAGCCCGCCTCAAAGGCGCGAGTGCGCTCCGGCAGAAGGCTGGGATTGGGGGCGTAGTAGTATCCCGCATCGCCAAAAACCTCGTAGAGAGCGGGTGTCATGAATCCGGTTGCGTAGGAAAAGCGAAGCCTGGTGCCGGAAAAGAAGTCTCCGCCACGCGCGGCGAGAAGAGTCAGTGCCACTCGGGGAGTGCCAGTATTGCCGTAGGCGCTGTTGTGGATGAAACGTCCGCCGGCGATAGCGGAAAGCCTGCCCAGGGTAAGCTGCTGCTGAACATAGGTCTCCTGGTCCAGCCGCTGGCCGCTGGCTGGGGGAGGAAAATCCTGGTCGTTGATAAATCCGGTCTCATTTTCCAGGCGATAGCCGAATGTCGTCTGCGCCCAGGTGCGTTCGGTGTAGCTGCCCTGATACTCGAATCCTGCGCGGTTGTCGTGCGTGGAATAGACATCGGGAAAGTCGTCGTAGCTGGCCGGGTTGCTGTTCAAGTTGGTGTCGATATAGCGGTACAGCGAATCGAAACCCGTAAGGCGGTGCTGCCAGCCGGAGGGTGAACTAATGGCAAGTTCCACGCTGCCGAGAAGATTGTTCTGGTGTGACCACTCGCTGGGGTCGGGCGCAAGAAGGGGATCGTTATTGAAATCCCACTCTCCCGGCACACCGGAGTAGCTATTCGAATGCCGGATTCGCGCCCGCAGCGCAATCCGGTCAGTAATCGCGAAACCCAGATTTGCACCCTCCAGGGAATTGGAGTAGGCGTCGTTCACGGCCTGCCCGCCGGTGTCAAACTGGTTGCCGAAAAAGTTGTAGTCGAAGCCGCGGTAGATGCCGGAAAGCGAAGCATATCCATGAGCGGTGTTGAAATTGCCTCCATCGGCGCCGAAGCGAAGCTCCGGGGTAGCGGTGGTGCCGGTTCGGCTCCAGATTTGCACCACACTCGTCATGGCGTCGGAACCATAAAGAGTGCTTTGGGCGCCGCGCGCAAACTCCAGACGGTCGCCATCCACCAGCGGCAACGTGCCGAAATCAAAAGTCAGGCCGGGGTTATCGACAACCACGCCATCCACAATCACCTTGTTGTAAGTGGATTCGCCGCCGCGCACGAAGAGCGACGAAATGCCTCCGCGCTGGCCGGCTGTGCTGATCACCGCTCCGGGAAGAAAGTGGAGGGCGTCCTCGGCGCCGATGGGCAACATGGTCGTGAGCTGCGCGGCGCTCAGGCTGTCTACGTCGGCGCCCGCGACCTCTCCCGGGACGGGAGTGCGGGTGGCGCTCACTACGACGGTTTCGGAAGCCGTCGCCAGCCGCAGGTTCACCGTAATTTCGCTCCGGGCGCGCTCTTCGGCAGGAACGTCAACCGTTTCGGCAGCGAAACCCGGCGCCAGTACCTGCAGGCGGCAGGAACCCGAGGTTTGAAGGTGGAAAGTTGCCGTTCCTTCCGCAGACGTGGTTTCGACGGCAAGAACGATGCTTTCGCCCGCGCGCAACAGGGAGACCTGCGCTCCCGCGACTACGGCAGATTGGGGATCGAGGACTTTGACTTTGAGCTCTGCGGCTGCAGCCAGCAGAGAAACAAGCAAAGACAGACAACCGATGAGAATCGAACGCATACCATGCTCCTTTGCACGCGAAAGGGTTGTTGGTGATGGTTCGCGCCGGTCTCCTGGCTTGCGAGTAAGGATTCGAGAAACGAATCCGGCAGAGTGCGGCGTCCTTCCCAGGCCTTCTCAGATCGAAAGAAGATTCCCAGTGAACAACCACGAGTGTCCTCGCTTACAGTTGCGCGGCAGCGCGGGAATTGCACCCGCTTCCCATAGTCCGACTTCCACCCCAGAACGCCAAAACCGGGCGCTCTGGGGACCCCGGATGGGTCGGCCTACGATCGCGCGAACCTAGGATTGAGAAAGAGCGAAACAGCGGAAGGGCCAATTTAGTTCGCGGGACGAGACAAGTCAAGACGCCCGTGTCACAGAATGACGGCAACGGATCACGCGCTCACGTGACTTCAGGTGCCAGAGGTGTGGCAAGCCTGCGGAGCAGCCGAGGCCGCCTGCTACTTTGCTTTCAAGATGGGATGCTCGGCCGAGCCGACCCGTCCGACGTTGGCTTCGGCGAAGCTGGTTACGCGTTCGAGGGCAGCCTGCAACTGGCGATGGAACGCATCCATCTGGGCATCCTCCGCGTCCTGGGGAACATACATTTTTGTACTGATACGCGCGAGCGCTTTGGAGAATGGTTTTGGGACCACGAACCGGTCCCACGTGTTCAGGACCCAGGCGCTTTCGATGGCGACATAGAAAGCCGCCATGGGAAGGGAAGTGAGTCGGGAGAGAAGAACGGGGCCGGGCTTGGCCACATACTTCGGCCCGCGCGGGCCGTCGATGGTAAAGGCTACCGAATCCCCTTTCTCGAGATGGCTCTTCATTCCGAGTAGAGCCGGCCCACCTCCGCGGCTGCTCGAGCCGCGCACGGCGGCGAAGCCAAGCATCTTGATAATGCGAGCGATGTATTCACCGTCGAAGCTTCGGCTGACCATGACGGCGATGTTCTGGTTTCTCCACAACCACGCGCTCGGGAACACAGCACGGTGCCAAAAAGAATAGATGACCGGCTTTTCGTAGATCGCATCGGGAGAGGATGGCGATTCTTCCCAGGAGACCGAGAAGCGCAGCGTGGGGCAGATCAGGCGGATCGCCAGGTAATTTGCCCAGGTGATGAGCCAGAGCAGGAATCTTTGCCGAAAAGAGAAATGAGAGGTTTGCGAATCCGCGGGGCGGTCGTCGACAGTCCGATCATTGTCCGTCTGATCGCTGTCCGGTCGACCATTTTTAGTTCGATCGTTGTCAGTTCGATCGTTGTCAGTCCGATCGGTCGATGACCTGCCGGTGTTCACCCGCGGAGAACTCACCGAGCCATTTTAGCCGGGCGGCGGAGCCCAGGAGAGAATCCGGGGAAAGTATTATGAATGGCCATGCTAAGAGCCCAAACCACGGAGGACGCGAAGGTTCATGGAGGAACCGACGGGATTAATCAGCGATTGCACCGGCCTTGCCTAAGTTTCGAGATATCCGATGATCCATTGTTTCAGGCGTTGGCGGCGGGCATCGGTCGTGTCAAACCGGATTCCGAAAGTTTTGTCGATTTTTCGCCAGACGACGTGGCCGCGCACGCTGGCGCGGGGCAGCGTCAGCAGCGAAAACGACACTTCCAGCACACTGCCCGGCTCCGGGGCGCGGCCGTTCTTCAGCGACATACCGCCGCAGCTGATTTCCTGGCTGGTAGCCGTGAACCGTCCGCCATCCAGCGGCGCAACGGCCACTTCAGTCATCACCGGAATCCGCACGTAGCGCAGGAATTCGTGCATCACGAGCATGCGCGTGGAACGCACCAGCTTTAGGGCGGCGCTGCGCTCGAGAGGTTCGTGGAAGACCGCGTTGACACACAGCTTGGAGTAACGCATCGCATCCTGAGCGGTGCCGCCCAGCCCAAAGATGACGATCCGGCTGTTGGAAGAAGATGCGCGCGCGAGCTCGATAATGCTGCCCCCTTCCGATCCGAGGGGGAGCACACAGGCGTCGAACTTTTCCGTGTGCAGGCGAAAGGCATCCTGCTGGGAGAGGACAAAGGGGTCGATTCCAAACTGCCGGAAACAGTCGGTGACGAGGTTCACTGACCCGTCCGCGAGATCGAAGAGGGCGACGGAGGCCGCGGTTTTGCGGTGGGCGGCGGGTTGAGCGAGCGTCGTGTTGGTTTCCGGTGTCGCCATGGAGGAAGGCGATGATTCCTTATCGAGTCCATTCTCAGTGGCGGCGAAGCGTTCGCAAAGGTTTCCAAAGGGCGGGGGTAAAGGCCGGAAGGTACAATTACGGAGGTCGCAGCCGGACATATCAAAGCCCGGTCCCTTCGGTGGTTACTGCCAGTCACGGAACCGGAACTCCTTTTCCAGTAAGATGTTGCAATTGCTTCGAGGCGTGTATGATCAGGCGCGCAGATATCGAATCGGCCTTAAGCCGGATACGCAGTTCCATCTACCTTTCCCCCTGCGCCCGGTCGGAGACGTTTTCCCAGACTACGGCCAATCGGGTCTTTCTTAAGCTGGACAACCTGCAGCGCACCGGGGCTTTCAAGGAGCGGGGCGCGCTCAACAAGCTGTTGCTGTTGACGCCAGAAGAACGATCACGGGGAGTGATTGCCGCTTCCGCGGGCAACCATGCGCAGGGAGTGGCATACCACGCGGGAAGACTGGGCATTCGGGCGCAGATCTGCATGCCCCTGACCACGCCGCTGATTAAGGTTTCGGCCACGCGCAGCTATGGGGCTGAGGTTGTTCTCTATGGGGCGAACTACGACGAGGCGTGTGAGGAAGCGATCCGCCGGTGCCGGGAAGATGCAATGACATTCGTGCACCCGTTCGACGATGAAGCCGTAATCGCAGGCCAGGGGACGATCGGCCTGGAGTTGATGGAGCAGCACTCAGACCTTGAGGCAGTGGTTGTGCCCATTGGGGGCGGAGGACTGATCGGCGGGATTGGCTGCGCGGTAAAAGAGACCAATCCCAAGATTCAAGTTTTTGGGGTGCAGCCTTCGCGGCTGCCCTCGATGAAGGTCGCGGTGGCGGAGGGCGCGCCGGTTACGCTCCACGCGGCTTCGACGATTGCCGATGGGATTGCCGTCCGCCGCGCCGGCGAACAAACGCTGCCGCTCGTGCAGAAGTATGTGGATGACATTGTGACGGTGGAAGAAGAGGAGATCGCCAACGCCGTCCTCTTGCTGCTGGAACGGGAGAAAACACTGGCGGAAGGCGCGGGAGCAGCGGCTCTGGCGGCACTGGTGAACCGCAAACTGCCCATCATCGAGAAGAAAGTGGCGGTGCTGGTTGGCGGGGGCAATATCGACGTCACACTACTGTCACGGATCATCGAACGCGGCCTGGTGAAGGATGGACGCCTGGTGCGGCTGCGGGTCCATCTGGGAGATTTTCCCGGAGCGCTGAACCGGCTGACTGCGATTTTGGCGCAGCATCGGGCGAATATCGTCGAAACCGCCTACGACCGCGCTTATCACGGCGTCAACCTGGGCGAGACGGCCATTGACATCACCATGGAAACGCGCGGCCCCGACCATATCGCGGAGATCATTTCGGCCTTGGGAGCCGCCGGCTATACCCATGAGCGGGTATTGTAGGCGCAGCGTTCAGTTGAATCGGTTTCAGGGCAAGATGCGGGTGGAACCGACGCGTGTGGGGTTTCGTAACATAATGTCGAGTCGAGATGTGAGGGTTCTCTCTTGTCTTTGTCGGCTACGTCGGCTCCCGGTTCACTTCCCCCTTTGCGGGTTGCCGCGCTGGTCAAGCGCTTTGGAGAGGTAACTGCGGTTGATGGCATCACGCTGGAGCTGCGCGGCGGGGAGTGCCTTGGGCTGCTCGGCCCGAACGGCGCGGGGAAGAGCACGCTGATTCGCAGCATCGTGGGCCGCGTGATTCCCGACGCCGGCACGATCTCGGTTTTCGGCTCGCCTGCCGATTCCGTGGAGGCGCGCAATGCCTTGGGATGGATTCCGCAGGAGTTGGCGCTGTATCCGCGGCTGACCTGCCGCGAAAACCTGCAGGCCTTTGGCCGCTATCACGGGCTCAGAGGGAGCGCGCTCAACCAGGCCGTCGAACATTGCTTGGGATGGGCGACGCTCACCGATCGTGCCGGTGAACTGGTCAAGAATCTCTCGGGAGGGATGAAGCGGCGGCTCAACATGGCGGCGGGGCTGATTCACCAGCCCCGGCTGGTTTTGATGGATGAGCCCACGGTGGGCGTCGATCCGCAGTCGCGCAATCATATTTTCGAAATGATCGAGAAGCTGCGCGACGAAGGCATGTCGCTGATTTACACGACTCACTACATGGAAGAAGCCGAGCGCTTGTGCGACCGGATCGCGATTGTCGATCACGGCAAGATTATTGCGCTGGGCACGCATGCGGAGCTGGTGGAGAGCGCATTCGGCACGCGCAGTCAGGTGCTGGCCCGGTTTGCGGGCGCTGACGAGCGCGTTGCCGCCTGGGTCGCCGAGCGCGGCGGCCAATCGGTGGATGGTTTGGCTCAATTTACGGTCGAACATCCGGCCGAGATTGCCGGACTGCTCGAGTCTTCGGCCAAGGCGGGTTTCGACCTGGTTGATGTCTCACTCCACAAGCCCAACCTGGAATCGGTTTTTCTGCACCTGACCGGGAGAGAGTTGCGCGACTGAAGATCCTATGACCATTTCCTCCATCGTTCGCACTGCCACGGTTTCCCTGCGCCGCGACCGCGGGGCGCTGGCGCTCAGCTTCATTCTGCCGGTGGTTTTCTTCAGCATTTTCGCGGTGATTTTCGGAGGACGGCGCGAGTCGACACCGAAGATCAAGGTGATCGTGGTCGATGAGGATCACAGCCGCGTCTCCGAGCGCCTAATGCAGGGGCTGAAGAAAGAAGGCTCGCTTGTGGTAAAGACGCGGCCGGAACCGGTCAAGGGTGTGGAACAGCCCGAATACACGGCGGCGACGGCTGAAACCGCCGTTAAGGAAGGAACCGCGCCGGTGGCTGTGGTCATTCCCCACGGCTTCGGCGAGAACCCGATTGCCTTCAGGCCGCCGGATCCGAGTCGTCCAACCATCCAGCTGCTCAAAGACAGCAGCGATATGGTGGCGCCGCAGATGATTACGGGGCTGCTGCAGAAGGTGGCGATGACCTCGATGCCGGACTTGATGGCGGAGCAGGGATCGAAGTATTTCGACGAGTTCTCCGGCGGCCTGACGAAAGAGCAGCGGGAGCGGATGGAGGAAGGCATTCGCTTTCTACGCGAGCGGCAGGAGAGCGGGGCGGCGAGAGATTCGGAAAACGGCGGAGGAATTGTTGCCGTCAGGGAACGGGCTGTGGTCGGCGAAAACAAGAACAACCCGATGGTTTCGTTCTACGCGGCGGCGATTGGGGTGATGTTCCTGCTGTTTACGGCCAGTGGCGCGGCTGGGGCGTTACTTGATGAGGCCGAGAGCGGGACGCTCGACCGTGTGCTCAGCTCGCACGTTACGATGACCTCGCTGCTCGTGGGCAAGCTGGCCTACAATTCGCTCCTGGCGTTCACCCAACTGGTCGTCATGTTCCTTTGGGGATGGGCGGTGTTCAAGCTCGACTTCTGGCCGCATATTCCGGGTTTCGTAGTGATGGGCGTTTCGACGGCGACTGCTGTGGCGGCCTTCGGCCTTCTGCTCGCGAGCATCTGCAAGACGCGGGCGCAACTGGGTGCGCTTTCGACGCTGGTCATTCTCGTGATGTCGTCGATCGGCGGCAGCATGTTCCCGCGTTACTTCATGTCCGAGTCGATGCAGAAAGCGGGTCTGCTGACCATCAATGCCTGGGCGATCGACGGATTCACGAAGGTCTTCTGGCGGGATGAACCTGTTTCTCACCTTATGCCGCAGGTTCTGGTGCTCGTGAGCATTGCCATTGTGCTTTTCGCAATTGCACGTCGCGTGGCGCGGCGCTGGGAATACGCATAGGACCATTTGGCAAGCTAAACTGCATGTCCCTCCGGCGCTGAAATACGAGCTTCCGGGTGCCGGGCAAACCTAAGGTTGCTGCGTCCAGGTCAGTTTTGCGCCGGATGGCCGCTCCCTGTGGGCCGCGTCGATTCGAGCGCTCCGATTCGGGACTCTGCCCTGGTTGGCTCTAAGTCTTTGACTTCAAAATACTTTACCGATAAAGTATTTATTCCTCAAAGACCTAGAAGGACGAATTTCTAAACAGTTGATTCCATTGACCTTATACAGTAAGTCTAAGTCCTTATTCCTCAAAGACCTGGAGAGACTTACACCGTAAACCCTTTGTTTTCAAAGACCCCGTAAACGTGCAAAAAGTTTACCATTGAGTAAATATGCACTCAGGATGATCCACCTCGTGCCAGGTCTGCACTGCTCTTCCCGGTGCTTCTGCGAGGGACACAACACCTCTAGTTTGGCTCTAAGTTAGGCGCGAGCGAACCGGGTCCCTTCCCTTGTCTGTGAACCACCTGAAGAATTGACGCGGCTGCGCCTCCGGCCCAGACTGATACTTTATGACGAAGATTCGCGTAGGCGTTCTGTTTGGCGGCCGCAGCGGCGAGCATGAGGTGTCGCTGCTGTCGGCGGCGTCAGTTCTGAACGCCATCGATAAGTCGAAGTATGACGTGGTGCCGATTGGCATCACAAAGGATGGGCGCTGGCTCACGGCGGAGCACGCGGAGCGGTTGCTGAAAGGCAAATCGGATGAGGGCAACGCGGGCGAGGGCGCCCGCGCCACACAGGAAGAAAGACATCTGCGCGCGGGCGATCCGGAGGCGACTCCGGGAGCCGCGCTACTGGCGAGCGGAGAAGCGGTGGTGGTTCCTCCGGAACCGGTCCATCGCGAGGCGGGATTCGCTCCGTTTCAGACCGAAGCTGCGGCATTGCGGCGCGCTAGCGATCGCGCCATCAACGTGGACGTGATCTTTCCGGTGCTGCACGGGACCTTTGGCGAGGATGGAACGATTCAGGGCCTGCTGGAATTGGCGGACATCGCTTATGTTGGAGCGGGAGTGCTGGGATCGGCCGCGGGCATGGATAAAGACGTGATGAAGGCGCTGTTCCGGACCGCGGGTTTGCCGATGGTGAAGCACGTTACCATTCTGCGCTCGGCATGGGAAAGGGAACCCAAGAAAGCGGAGAGGTTGGTCGAGAGCAAGTTGAAGTATCCGGTGTTTGTGAAGCCGGCCAATCTGGGATCGTCGGTGGGCATTTCGAAGGCGCATGACCGCAAGGAACTGGGTCCGGCGATCGAGGAAGCGGCGAAGTTCGACCGCAAGATCGTGATCGAGGAAGGCGTCGGCGGGAAAAAACACAAGGCGCGCGAGATTGAGTGCGCGGTACTCGGCAACGACGATCCCAAAGCGTCGATTGCCGGCGAGATCGTGCCCTGCAAGGAATTCTACGACTACGACGCGAAGTATCTCGACGAGGGCTCGGAGCTGGTGATTCCGGCGAAATTAACGAAGGCGGAGATGAAGCGCGTGCAGAAGATGGCCATCGCGTCATTTCAGGCCGTGGATTGCTCGGGCCTGGCGCGCGTGGACTTTCTGATGGAGCCGATCTCGCGGAAGATCTATGTGAACGAGATCAACACCATGCCCGGCTTCACCGCGATCAGCATGTATCCCAAACTGTGGGCCGCGACAGGGGTCACCTATCCCGAGTTGATCGACCGGCTGATTCAGCTGGGCATTGAGCGGCACGAAGATAAGAAGCGGAATCGCTACAGCCGATGAGCTTGCGGGAAAAGGGCGCTGCCGGTTTGCCGGATTCCGCATCCATGAGGGACAAGCAAACAGCTGAGGCTTCGCCGCCTTCCGTCTTTATGTCGCGTGCCGGTGCGGCGGAACTGCTTGCCTGTGGCGCGGCTGCGCTGGCATACGTGGCTACGCTTGGGTTCGGCTTTGTCTACGACGACGTTCCGCAGATCCTGAAGAATCCCGCGATCCACGCTTGGAACTTCTTGCCGCGGTACTTTACGGCGCATGTTTGGGCCGCGATCTATCCGAACAGCCCCGGCAATTATTACCGGCCGCTCTTTCTTCTCTGGCTGCGGCTGAACTACGCGGCCTTCGGGACCGATGCCGCGGGCTGGCATTTCACCAGCGTCGCTTGCCACGTGGCGGCGACGTGGCTGGTGTTTCGCCTTGCTCTAAAGACCTCCCGCGACCGGATGATCGCGTTTGTTGCTGCGCTGGTTTTCGGCGTGCATCCGGCGCACGTGGAAAACGTGGCCTGGATTTCCGGTGTCACCGATCCTCTCGTGGCTTGTTTTGTGCTTGGGAGCCTGCTGACCTACGCAAGCTTCCGCGAGACGCGCAGGGTGCTCTATGCGGCATGGTCGCTCGTGTTATTCGCACTGGCGCTGCTGGAAAAGGAGACAGCGGCCGTTGTGCCGGTGCTGATCTTCTCCTTCGCGCTCACTTTTCCTGAAGGGGGTAAAAAGCCGGAATCGGGAGGGAATGATTCAGCGAACAACAGCGGTCCTTTGGCACGGGTCATCTCGTCGATTCGCGCGTGCGCTCCTTATCTGCTGGTATTTGCGATCTATGCCATCGTGCGTGTGCGGGCGCTCGGGAAGTGGTCGCGGCCGACTGCGGCCGTCAGTTGGCGCGAGGTCGTGCTGACTTGGCCGGCACTGCTGTGGTTCTATGTGAAGCACCTGATTTGGCCGTTGCGCGAGAGCGAATTCTACTCGCTGGATTATGTTTCGCATGTGAGCGCGGCAGGTGTTCTGTTTCCGCTGGCGCTGGTTGTAGCCGCTGCGGTCGCACTGTTTTGGCTCCTGCGGAGGGTTGGCCACGAGGACGTAGCGCGGTTCGCCTTGGTGTTGCTGATCGTGCCGCTGCTGCCAGTGCTCGATCTGCGATCGCTGACTGCGGGGGACATCGTGCACGACCGCTATCTCTATCTGCCTTCAATTGGCTTCGCCATTCTGATTGGGCTGGTAATTCGCGAGATCGAGCGGCGATTTCGAGATGGACGATGGCGCATTGTGCCGGTGGCTGCGACGATCGCGATCGTTCTGGGTTTTGGCGCGTTGACGGTTGCCGACGAGATGCAATGGGCCGACGATATTGCGCTCTACACGCGAGGGCTGGAATCGGCGCCCGCAAATCTGACGGTACGAGACAATCTGGCGAATGCGCTGCTCGCGGCGAATCAACCGGAGCGAGCGATTCCGCTTTATCTCGATGTGCTGCAGCGCAATCCTTCGTTCTGGCGGTCGAATTACAACCTGGGATTCGCTTACTACAAGACGGGGAATTTTGCGGGAGCCGAGGATTATTTGCGGCACGCGATCACCATCGATCCGCGCGATTCCGATCAGTACATTTATCTGGCGCTAACCGGCCTACAGCAGAAGAAGCTCGCGGAAGCGGCGAGCAGCGCGCGCTCGGCGATTGCGCGCAATTCGCAGGCGCGCGGCTATCACTTTGTGCTGGGCTTGATCTACGAAGCGGGAGAAGATCGCCAGCAGGCAAAGGAAGAGTTCGAAAAGGAAATTGCCGAACATCCCGACAATTCGGCTGCCGCGGCGGAGTTGCAAAAGCTCGGGCATCAGATACCTGCTGAGCGTTGAATCCACTGAGAAAATTCTGATTGAGCGCCAAGCTAAGAGCTAAACCACCGAGGACACAGAGGTCCGCGGAGGACCAGCTAATCAGAATTTTCATAAGACAGGAACAAATTCTTCAACATAAAATTTTTGTCGGCGCGCGCAAGGCGAGGCACTCAAGAGAGTTCCGGCATTTGCTGGATGCGGTCGAAGGTGGCGGCGATACCTACCCCCCCGCCGCTGGGTTTCTCGACGCGAACGACGGAGGCCTGGCATAGGGTCCAGCCGCCGGGGCCGAGGCCGAGATCGGCCGGAAGCATGAGGACCAGGTCGAGCTTGGCGCCGGGGGAGATGGCGGAATCGGAGTAAAGGAAAATGCCGGAAGAACTGAGGTCGCGGGTGAGGGCCGATTGCTCGGGCAGCGTGCTGCCTTTTGCGCGAAGTCTGACTGGCAGTTCGACGGCAGTGCGTTTGTTGGCGCGGCGTTCGGATGAGTTGGTCATGATCTGTGCATTTTGGATTATCGGCACGAGTAAAACCTGTGCCCGGTCGTGCCCTTCCCGATTTTTTCTGAGTTGGTTCTTTTTTCCGCAGCCTGAGCCGCAAACATCGATTCCATGTTTGAGACTCGCGCTTCCTTAAGTCAAGGGAAATCTCAGGAACCAGTGGGCAGTTGCCAGTGGCCAGTGGTTAGCAACCCTAGCCTGATCGCCGCAGTGGTTTGAGGGTTTGAGGTGAGGATTCTCCGGAAGCGCCACACGAGCTCGCAGGAAATGAAAAGGCCCCCAGTGCGGGGGCCTTGGTTGATAACGGCCTAGAAGGTGAACTTTACGGCGAGCTGGATGCCGCGCGGGCCACCGCCGCCGATGAAGGGGTTGCCGATGCCGACGTCGCCGGTGGCGGAGATCGGGTAGTAGTTGTTGGCCCCGCCGGTGCCGCCAACTTCCCGGTTCACGCCGTTGATGGTCGCATTCTGGAAGCTCGCGTAACCCGCATCTGCGATGTAGGACGGCAGGAACGGGTTACAGAAATTGGGGTGGTTGGGAAGGTTGAAGAAATCGACGCGGAATTGCATCTTGACGCTTTCCGTAATCAACGTGTTCTTGAAGAAGGCGAAGTTCCACTCCTTAAAGGTAGGACCATGCAGGGAGTCGCGTCCCTCGTCGCCATAGTGCCGAGTCCCTGGGATGCAATCGTTTCTCGTTCCAGTTACGGCCCCGGTGGTGTCACACGGAATGGCAAAAGAGCTAAGGTCAAGGTACTCGGACGGGTTGCTGGCGTTGTACTTAACTGGGCCGACAACATCTGGACGGTCAAAACCGTTGCCGCCGCCGCTGTAGTCATCCTCAAAGTTGTAGTTCAACTGGAAGGGCTGTCCGTCCTGCAGGCTGAGCACGCTGTCGATGCCCCAACCGTTCTTCAAGCGCTGCCAATCACCGCCGCGCTTGGGCAACTCATAAGAGAAGTTCCAGGTGAGACGCTGCGGAATGTTGAAGTTGGAAGGGCCATATTCCTTCTGCGGGTTGTTGCTATCGTTGGGCTGTGCGGCGTTGGGTTCGAAGTCTTCGCCGTCACTGGAATTGTCGAGTGACTTGGAATAGACATAGTTGAGAACGGACGTTATCCCGTGCCATGTGTTGACACGGAAGCTGAGCTGCAACGCGTTGTAATTCGACTTGCCCGTGGAATTTTCCTGCAAGAGGTAGAACGAACCATAGGGATTGTTGGGGATGTAGTTACGGGGAACGCCGTACGCAGCGGTAATCGAACCCGTCGTCGCGCACGTGGCGATCCCGAACGGACAATCGGAAGCCGTGATTTCAGCTACGCTCGGCTGGCTGAGGTCGAAGAAGCGCCACAGGCGATGGCCCTCGGAGCCAACGTAGCCGACCTGGATCACGGTCTTGCTAGTGAGCTGTTGCTGGATGTTGAGGTTGTAGTTCTCCATGTAGGGGGTCTTGATGTTCTGGGCGAAACCGAAAGTGTCGCATTCGTAGTTGCAGGTGGTGGTTGGCACGAAAAGAGGGGTTCCACTGGAGATGGGTCCTCCAACGGCGACTGTAGAGAGAATCGGATCTGGACCTATGTTGTTATAGGCGGGACCGGGATCGAATGCGGGCGAATAAGGCAGGTGGCCCATGACCATGTCCTGCGAGGAAGCGTCGTAGAACAGGCCATAACCACTGCGAAGGACGGTCTTACCTTTTCCCGTGACGTCCCAGGCGATGCTGAGGCGCGGGGCGAAATCCTTGTGATCGGGATTGTAGAGACCGCTCAGACCGGGCTGACCGACCTGGGTCAGGGTGAAGGTTTCCCCGGCCGCGTCGAGATTTGTGATGTTGCTCATCAGGTTGTCTTTCTCGCCGATGACTCCGAAGTAGTCCCAGCGGAAGCCGTAGTTAAAGATCAGCCGCTGGGTCAGGCGGAAGCTATCCTGGGCATAGAAGCCGAGGCTGTTTTCGTAGGTGTGGCGCTCCGCGCTTCCAAAGTACTGGTAACCGCTGTCCACATCGCCGGCCAGAAAATCCTGGATCGCGTTGCCGGTGGTGCTCCCGTCAAAGGTGAGCTTACCGCGAAAGTTGTGGTCGAACTCGGCTTGGGTAACAGTGGTGCGGAAAAAGTCGAATCCGAATTTGAGATCGTGCTTGTTCAGCTTCCAGGAGAAATTGTCGATGATTTGGTCGTTGCTGTCGATACGGTCACGCGGAACGCCTGCACTGGCGCCGAGTTGGGCTGCGCTGAGGGTGCTGGCGTAGGGGGCGGGGTTGCCGGTGGACCCGCTGATCACAAGAACGGGAAGGCCTGCGTCGTAGGGCGCGGTCCCGTTGCAGGTGTCCGAACCAGCCGGACCGGTGGTTGCGGTGGCGGCGCATAGCCCGATGGAACTAGGGTGGAAGGCCTGATCGAAGGGGAAGAATCCCTCGGCGAAACGGTTCCAGCCGTAGCGCAGCTCGTTTACCTTATTGGTGCCGAATGTGTGGACGTATGACAGAGAGGCAAGTTGGACGCGCGTCGGGGTGAAGGTATTGAAGCCGGGTAGCTGTCCGCCTTCAGCAGCGAGAGCGAGCGGGAAAGACTGGACGCTGTCGCCAAAGAAATAGCGACCCGTAAGGATATTGCTGGCATTGAAGTTTTGATCGATCTTCACAATCATGCTGGTGAGGTCGTTGTAAGACGGTGAGATGACCGATGCTGTCCCATCAGTGGGACATAGAGCAATCGCTGGATTGCATACAGTCTGACCCGGCGTCAGTGGGATACCTCCTCCCAGATTCGGTGCCGGCCAGGGATTGCGGGCGAGCAACTGTCCGATGACACTCGAGGGACCGCCAGCGGCATCGCTGGGTTGCAGGGCGCAAGTTGGGCAGTCACCTGTGGGTACGCTTGAAAGAGTGACAACTCCTACCGGTTCCTGCTGGCCTTCGTAGTCGACATAGAAGAAGGTCTTGTTCTTGATGATGGGGCCGCCGACGGAAGCGCCGAACTGGTTGTTATGGAAGAGCGCTTTGGGCTGGCTGGAGACGTTGAAGTAGTTGCGGGCGTCGAGGGCGTCGTTGCGCATGTATTCGCCGGCGGTGCCGTGAATGGAGTTGGAGCCGCTCTTGGTGACGATATTGACGACGCCACCAGCGTTGCGTCCGTATTCGGGCTTGAAGTTGGAGAGAACGTTGACTTCGGCAACGGCATCGATGGGCAGAATGGTGGCGGGCGTGCCGAAGACGCCGGCCTGGTTGATGGCCGGGTCGTTGCGGTAGCCGTCGTTCATGTCGGTGCCGTCGAGCAGGTAGTTGTTGGAGCGGCCGCGGGCGCCGTTCATGGAGAACTCGCCGAACGAGCCGGGAGAATCGGAGATCTGGTCGGGGGAGCCGGCGACTCCGGGATTGAGATAGATGAGCTTGGTGTAGTCGCGGCCGTTGACGGGGAGATCCTGGGTAACTTCGGAAGTGATGACGCCGCCGAGCTCGTTGGAGGTGGTTTCGACCAAGGGCAAGCTCTCGCCGGAGACCTCGACGGTTTGGGTTACCTGGCCGACCTTAAGCTGAACGTCGACGCGGCGCTCGGTGGCGACGTCGACTTCCACGTCGCTGGTGACCGAGGTTTGGAAACCGCTTTGGCTGACGGTGACGGAATATTTGCCGATGGGCAATTCGGGAATGGCGTAGCTGCCGGCGGCGCTGGTGGTGACGGTGCGCTCCAGGCCGGTGCCCTGGTTGTGCACTTTCACGGTGGCGTCGGCAATGAGATTGCCGCCGGGGTCGGTGACGGTTCCGAGGATGGTTCCACGGAAGGTTTGAGCAGAGAGAACGGCGGACAGCAGGAAGATACCGACTACGGAGAGACGTAATTTCATATCCCAAGCTCCTTGCTTGGCGCGATGCAAACCAGTTTGGCGCGCCGGAAAACAAAGACAATTCTAGATTTGCGCATTATGCCGCATGAGCGACGGCGTGTTTGTGATGGCGGTCACAGAACAGGGTGTTAAGTCGGTTGGGGTTTTCCATGGCGATCGAGGAAGAGGCGTGCAGAAAGGCAAACGTGGCGAGCCCAAATTATGGAAACGCCAAACCCGGGACTTAGAAATTGAAGGCGAGGCCGCCGCGGATGGAACGGGCGGATTGGACGAGGTAGACGGTTCGGCCGTCCTGAGCGAGGACGGGAACGTAGCCCTGAGCGAGAAGATTGTGGAGGTCGATGAGGATCTCAAGGTGTCCGGCGAGGAGGTTGGAAGGAATGGGCTGGCGGACGAAGAGATTGAAATAGGGATCGGATTGGCCAGCGGAGATATTGAAAAGATCCACCGGGGTGAGGGTGTGGCCGCCGGTGTAACGGTAGGAAGCGACGAGATGGGTCTTAGACTTGGGCACGGTGCCGCTGAACTTGGCGGCGACGGCCTCACGCGTCTTGGTGCGGATAAAGTCGCGTGCATCTTCGAGCTGAATGTCGGGACGCGAGAGATCGAGCACGCCGCCGTAAGCGTAGTCAAGGGTGGCGGTGAGGTCGGAGAGCAATTTGCGCTGGAGAACGATGCGCGCGCCGCGGGTGGAGAGGTCATTGCCCTGGTAACTGAAGGTGCCGGAGTAGATGTCGGGGAGGACTTCGCCGGAATCGGTGGAGAATTCGCCGATTCCGGTAAGAACGGGATCGGCGATGGCGTCAGAAAAGAAAGCGATCTGCATGCTGTTTTTGCCGGCACGCTGAGAGAGAGAGATTTCCTGGTGGCGGGCGCGCTCAACAGCAGGAGAAAAATCGGTGATGCTCATGCGCGGGCCGGCGGAGCTGGGATCGGAGGAGGCGGGGTCGAGCCGGTCGCCGGAGAGATTCTCGAGGGCCTCGCGCGGAACGGAACTCTGATACTGGTATTCGAGGACGGTGCCGGGCGAAAGATGAAGATCCGCGGAACCAAAGGGCTTGATGGCGTTCACGTGGCCGAGGAACTGGATGGTTTGCAATTCGCTGCCGACGCGAGCTTCGAGAAGGTCGCCGATCACCACGCGGTCGGCGCTGGTGAGTGAAACGGCCTGGAGCGCGGCCCAGGGCAGGCCTAAGCTATCGGTGGAATTGACGCGGAACGCGGTGACTGACACCGATGGCTCGAACACGGGGTTGAAGCGGCCGGTGTAGGTGGTGCGGACAACGGCGGCGGGAATGGTAGTGCTATCGGAGCTATAACCGACATCGCCGTTCACACGGAGGGTGCCGATGGAAAGCAGAGAACGCTCGACCGAGAAGGCGGCGTTCATGTCGGAAGAACTGCCGAAACCGTCGCTGGGCGATCCGGCAAGCAAAGCGACGGAGGCTTTCAAGTCGGCGGCATTGCCGTTCTCGACCGTCGCAGTCGTGCCATCGGGAAGGACACGCAGCACGGGCCGATTGGCGATGGAGCGTAGAGTCCACTTCCAGTCGTCGGGATCGGATTGCGGGGGCGAGCTGGCGAGCTGGATGGCTTCGAAGAGATTGGTCATGGTGATGTGGACCATGAGTTGGGCGCCGGCGCGGAGGCCGATTTTCTCGCGAAGCGCAGGCAGGAAGTAGGGAGCGCTGACCTTGATGTTGTAGTTGCCGGGGAGGAGCTTGGCGATGGAGAAGAAGCCGCGGTCGTTGGTGAAGGCTTTGAGTGTGTCGGCAGCGGGAGGCAGGAGGCCGAGGTCGAACTGAGGCAGAATTTCGACGGCCGCACCCATCTGGGGGACGCCGCTGGAATCGCGGACGTAGCCGGAGATGGTACCGGACCCGGAGGAGCACCAGGCGGGAAAAGCCAGGGATGCGACGATCAGGAGGAACCCGAGCTTCTTGCACATGGCCCGCACCCTATTCTTTCCTAGCAGCCGAGCAAAGCAGCGG
>Ga0187781_10001241_pt1 | contig 19275 bp, 14 predicted proteins | sample 0715_SJ02_MP02_2_FD_132447 | JGI IMG/M metagenome (GOLD analysis project Ga0187781, IMG submission 132447) | Tropical peat soil microbial communities from peatlands in Department of Meta, Colombia - 0715_SJ02_MP02_20_MG | ecosystem: Environmental > Terrestrial > Soil > Wetlands > Peat | place... | reverse complement strand
GCGAATTTCGGCCCGTGCTCGTAGAGGAATAAATCTTCAGTGACGAGCAACGCGAAGTCCGCGCCTTCGGCCGCCTGCGTGCGCACATTGCCGATGATTTGCTCGAGCGGAAGGCTCTTGCCAGCGCGCAGAGCGACCGAGCAAAATTGGCAGCCGCGTCCACAGCCGCGCGTAATCTCGACCGCGCCGAAGGTCGACCGGTGCTTCAGATACGGAATGCTTTCGACTTTCGGGCTATGGCCTTCGACTTTGCGCGGAATTTCTTCGCCGCGCACAGCCGCTTCGAATAGCGGCAGGAGCGTCTCTTCCGCCTCGCCATCGACGATGCAGTCGATCAGCCATTCGTCCTGCAAGCCTTTCTTATCGATCTGCCAGGAGCCGGGGCCGCCGACGATGATCTTCATATGCGGCTTGTGCTTGCGCAGGATGGGATGGAGAATCAGCCGGCGAAATTCCTCGGCGTTGATCGGTTCGACGTCCGCGCCGTAGAAGTAGGCGTAGACGTCCGTCGCAAACGTGATGCCCAGCGGATTGTGCGCGTGGATGCCGACGACTTTCGTATCTTCGCCGACGAACTTATCGAGCTGATCGGCGTAACAGACAACGATGTCTTGTTCGGCAAATTTCTGCGCGAGCAGCGCTTCGACGACGCGCAGGCCCTGCGGCACGTACTTGGCTTGACCGTCGGGCCAGGTCTCGCTTTTCGCGGCCCAGGTCACATTGAAAACGGAGGCGTACTTGGCAGGAAGCGTAGCGAGCAGCATCTGTTTCCACGTGCTGTGCATGTGCTCGCAGGATTCGGACGTACTCGCGGCAAGAACAATCTTCTTTCCACGCGATGCCATGGCCCTCAGCCCCAGATTAAAATCACGCCCACCGGCCTAGGATTTTAGCATAGGCAAGCCTTTGTCACTTCCGCGTCGCTGACCGGTGAGTCAGTGGGTCGCGTTGCCGGGTCAAGTGCCGGTGGCCTTATTTCGGGATTTGGACGATCGTGAGGGACTTCAGCATTCTCACCCAGCGCGCGGGCCGCTTTTCATGCGGCGCGACCAGTTTGAACGGGCCCTCGTTTGCGGCCAGCGGCGCACCATCGATCGTGTCCGCTACGAGAATCTCGGAATCGAGGAATGCCGAATCAAGTTCAGCGAGCGAGAACACGACGCGATAACCGTCCGCGGCCTCCGCCAGCACATATGCGGCCAGCCACGGGCCGCGAATCTGCTCTCCCTGCGGCACGCCCGCTTGTTTGAGCAGAGCCGCGAGCGGCACTCCCTCGTAAACTTCGTCCTCGTGGCTGTGAGGATTTGTCACGTGAAGCGTGGTCCGCGGCATTTTCTTCAAATCGTCCGTCGAGACGGTGAGCGGCGTGGTAACCGCGCCGACAACCGCAAATTCCGAGGGACCCGTTTTGGCCGGTTGCTGCTGCGCCCAAGCAGATTGAGCGGCCAAAAGCGTGATAGCGAAAACGATGAACATTACTTCAGCGAACCGAGCTCCACGCATCGTATTTCTCCTCAACCAATTGGCCCCCGGCCGGTAGCGCCGAGTCTCAGCGAATTCACATCATATACTCCTGCGTTTCTCGCGAGGAGGTCTCTTTCTCCGAGCCGAGACCGTGCGACGTTCGCAGATCAATCGTCTTGAAGGTCTGCGATTTGTCGCTTGCGGCCGTGCATTTGGAAATTCGTCAAAGTAACTCGTCCTCGCGAGTGCACGCCCTATTTCATACATCCAGTAGCGATGCGGAAGGGACGTGATATTATCCCGCCACTTCGCGCCCCTTTGAAGAAGTCGCCCGGCGCGCGGTCAAATCCACGACAATTTCGGAGGCGAAAAATGACTCTCAGCAAACGCGCAGCTGCTGAATTTTTCGGTACCTTCTGGCTTGTGTTCGGCGGATGTGGAGCCGCAGTGCTCGATGCCGCATTTCCGAATCTCGGAATCGGTTTCCTGGGTGTCGCGCTCGCGTTTGGTCTCACGGTGCTGACCATGGCTTTCGCGATTGGCCACATTTCTGGCTGCCATCTGAACCCGGCAGTTTCGCTCGGTCTCGTAGTCGGCAAGCGATTCCCCGTTTCAGACCTGATTCCCTACTGGATCGCGCAAGTCCTTGGAGGCGTGGCCGCAGCCGGGGTTTTGTATGTGATTGCGTCTGGAAAAGACGGTTTCTCAGTTGCCGGAGGGTTCGCGTCAAATGGGTATGCGGCCCACTCGCCGGGCGGCTACTCACTGGCGGCCTGCCTGATCGCGGAGATCGTTTTCACGATGTTTTTCCTGTTGATCATCATGGGGGCAACCGACCGGCGCTCACCCCAGGGATTTGCCGCGATCGCTATCGGCTTTGCTCTCACTCTGATCCACCTGGTGGGCATCCCCGTGACAAATCTTTCGGTGAATCCGGCACGCAGCACCGGACCGGCGGTGTTCGTGGGCGGCTGGGCAATCCATCAGCTCTGGCTCTTTTGGGTTGCGCCGTTGGTCGGCGGTGCAGTGGGAGGAGGAATCTACTTGATGCTATTCGGAGAGCGCAGCGAAGCGGCGAAGAGCTGATTAGCTCCGATGATCCAATAGCGCTCGGATCGGTAACCGGATCGTCGGAAACCGGCGAATCGTGGTCTCAATCAACCGGCTTCACCGAATCCATGAGGCCGAAGAAGCCTTCGGCGAGGGTTGGATGGATGTAAACCGCGCCCTTGAGAATCGTGTAGGGTGCGCCGGCCAGCATCATCGCTCCGAGAATCTGGACCAGTTCACCGCCCTCGATGCCGAGAATTGCCGCGCCAAGGATTTTGTCCGTTTCCGCGTCGACAATGATTTTCATGAAGCCGGTCGTCTCGTCGCGTTCGATGGCGCGCGCGACGTAAGCCATCGGAAAGCTGCCGATCTTGAGCTTGCGCCCGGACGCGCGTGCCTCCTTTTCTGTCATGCCGACGCGGCCAAGCTGCGGATCGGTGAACAGCGAGTACGGCAGATAGCGATTCTCGATTCTCAGATTCTTGTCTTCGATGATGTTGGCCCAGAGGATTTGGTAGTCGTTGTAGGAGATGTGTGTGAACGCAGGCCCGCCCTTCACGTCTCCCAGCGCCCAGACGCCGGGAACGCTCGTCTCCATGCGTCCATTCACTTCGATGTAGCCGTGCGAATCGACGGCGATTCCGGCCGTCTCAAGCCCGAGGTCGTTGGTGTTGGGGCGACGCCCAGTGGCGCAAAGAACGTGAGTCCCGGCAATCGTCTGTGCCCGCCCTTCTTTCCTGATCGAGAGGGCAATTTGGCCGTTCCGCCTTTCAACATTCGTGGCCGTCGTTTTCATGTGGAACTCGATTCCCTCCGCTTCGAGCGCCTTTTGCAGTGCGTTCGCGACGTCCGCGTCCTCGCGGGTGAGCAGTTGGTCGCCGATGTGAATCACGGTGACGCGGCTTCCGAACCGCCGGAACATCTGTCCAAATTCGAGGCCGATGTACCCTCCGCCGAGCGCGATCAGGTGCTCGGGGATTTCGTGCAATTCCATGATCGATTCGTTGGTCAGATAACCGACAGCATCGAGGCCAGCGAGCTGCGGGCAATCGGGGCGCGTGCCGGTGTCGATGAAAATCCGTTCGCTTTCAAGCGTTTCGCCGTCCACCTGAACTGCGTGCGGCGCGATGAAACGCGCATGACCTCGGTACAACCGCAGCGTCGGATGCGCGGCAACGCGGCGCTCGTGGCCGCCGCGGAAGCTCTGCACCACCGCGTTCTTTCGCGCGACCACGGCGGGCAGATCGACGTGCACATTCCCGGCCTTCACGCCCCACCGCGTGGCGTTGCGCGCGTAGTGCGCCACTTGCGCCGACGCGACCATGGTTTTCGTCGGCGTGCAGCCCGTATTGATGCACGTCCCGCCGAGATGCGCCTTCTCGATTAGCGCCACGCTCCAGCCTCGCTCGGCCAGGGCGTAAGCGAGCGGATTGCCTCCCTGCCCCGAGCCGATCACGATTGCATCGTGTCTCATGTTTCCCTCCGGCCCGAAAGTGCCCAGGGCGCTCGCGAGCAATCCACAGAATCGCACGCTTTGCTCTGTGGCTCCCTTGCACTTAAGATGTAACGCGTGAATTGGCCGATTCAGGTTTCGGCCAAGGGGAGAAGATGACTGTGTTTTCGCGCAAATGTGTGTTGCTCTTCGCTTTGCCCGTCATGATTTCCCTGGCAATAAGCACCCGGACCTCCGGGGAGCCGCCATACGGACCCATCCGCATCGAAGTGGACGAAACACGCGCGCCGCAAAAGATCACGCACACGCATCTGGAAATGCCAGTGCAGCCGGGGCCGCTGGTGCTCTATTACCCCGAATGGATTCCCGGTGAGCACATGCCCGATGGCCCCGTCATCAACATGGCCGGACTGAAATTCACAGCGGGGGGCAAGACGATATCGTGGCGGCGCGACCTGTTCGACATGTTTGCGTTTCACCTGAATATCCCCGACGGCGTGAGCACGCTCGACATCGATTTCGATTTTCTGCTGACGGCTCCTGCCTCCGGATACTCAGCCGGCGCTTCCGCAACGGCCTTTCTCAACATGGTTAACTGGAACCAGGTGGTGCTCTACCCGAAGGGCTACGACGTCGCCAACATCACGTGCATGCCGAGCCTGCGCATGCCCACGGGTTGGAAATTCGGGACTGCGCTGCCAGATGCGAAACAGGATGGCGATACGATCGAATTTTCGCCCGTATCGCTAGAAACGCTTGTCGATTCGCCTGTGCTCACGGGCCGCTACTTTCGCGCGATCGACCTTACGCCCAGTCAGGGTCCTCGCCACGAAATGGACCTCGCCGCAGATAGCCAGGCCGCGCTTGCGATGACTCCGGAAACGCAGGCGCATTTTCACCAACTGGTCGCCGAGGCAGGCGCGCTCTTCGGCTCACGCCACTATCGCGATTACCATTTCCTGGTGACGCTGAGCGACAACGTGGCCCATTTTGGCCTCGAGCACCACGAGTCGAGCGACGATCGCACACGCGAGCATAGCCTGATCGACGAACCGGCGCGCATCGAGTTCGCCGGCCTGCTTCCTCACGAATATGTGCATTCCTGGAACGGCAAATTTCGCCGGCCGGCCGGCCTCATCAGCCCCGACTACCATCAACCGATGCAAGACGACCTGCTATGGGTCTACGAGGGCTTGACGGAATACCTGGGAGAAGTACTCACCTCTCGCAGCGGGCTCCGGAATCCGCAGCAGGCTCACGAACAGATCGCGCGGCTGGCCGCGATGCTCGATACCGAGCCGGGCAGAACTTGGCGGCCTCTGCAGGACACGGCCGACGCGGCAGTCTTTCTCTACGATGCGGATGAGGACTGGGAAAACTGGCGGCGCGGAGTCGACTTCTACGAGGAAGGGGAGTTTCTGTGGCTCGATGTGGACACCACTCTGCGCCGCTTGACCAACGATCAAAAATCGCTCGATGATTTCTGCCGCCAGTTTTACGGCGGCACCAGCGGCGAACCCGACTTGAAGACGTACACATTCGACGATATCGTGGCGGCGCTCAATCGCGTCGCTCCCTACGATTGGACGACGTTTCTTCGCTCGCGTCTCGATTCCACCTCGCCAAATACGCCGATTGAGGCGATCCAGAATGGCGGATGGAAGCTCGCCTACGACGACCGGCCCAACGAAATGATGGACAATCGTGACGCCGTCAGGAGAAAAGTTTCGCTGAACCTTTCGATCGGGATGACACTCTTCGACGAGGGGAGCGTCGAGGATGTCGTCTATGGCGGGCCTGCATACAACGCTGGGATCGGCCCCGGAATGAAAGTGACGGCTGTGAATGGCAAGCAGTATTCGGCCGAAGTCCTCAAGGACGCGATCGAAGCCGCCAAGTCCACCGCCTCGCCCATCCAATTGATTGTGGGGAACGGACCGCAGGTGCAGACTCTCTACGTGGACTACCACGGCGGGCTGCGCTACCCGCATCTCGTGCGCGATGAAAACCGGCCCGATTACCTGAGCGAAATTCTCCGCCCGCATACACCATGAAGAAACCCGTCATCTGGTTCGGAGCTGCGCTCTTTCTTCTCGGCCTTGCGGCTTTGATTCACCCGAGGCTCAAGATGCCCGCGCGAAAAACGGAAGTCGAAGTGATCGGGCAAAAGCTTGAGATTGAGACGCAGCGCATCGTCACGATCCCCGTCATCTGGAGCGCCTTAGCTATTGCCGGAGGCGCAGCGATGGTCTTTCTCGGCAGTCGGAAACCCTAGAATTTATTGCTCGGGTGAACCTTCTATTTTGTGGGGCCAACGTTGATTTGCTACGGGATGTCGTTTCTCCGTATTTCTTCGGATTGACACCTCCGCGCTGAAAATGGGATGGTGCTGGCCTCTAATTCCCTCGGAGCGCTCCGATGCAGCCATCGAGGCGGCACTGTCTCTATGCATCAGTTGGATTGCTCTCGGTTCTGGCCTTTGCGCCGCTCGCTTCGCGCGCCTCCGCCGAAACGCTGACCATCACCAGCACGCCTGCCGGTGCCATGCTCGAAATCAACGGACTCCGGGCTGGCACGACTCCCTACAAGACGGACTACCCCGGCGGGTACTTCCACAAGACGCACACCGCGTTCGGTTCGCGCCTCGAACACGCCATGGTGCTGAAGATTTCCATGGACGGATACCTTTCGCAGCAGGTCACGTTAACCGAGGGGCCGTTCGAATGGGTCGCCGTGACGGGCCGCCATCGCGGGAATTACTTTCTTTTGAAATCGAACGAGTTCCACATAAAACTTGATCCGATCTCCTACGGGACAGGCCGACCGGTTGAAACGATCGGACGCGACGGGCCGCTGCGCCCACCGCCCGCCGCAGCGTTTCAGGAAGACAGAAGGCCAGATGACGCCCAGCCTGCGATCGTCAAGGTCGAATCCGATCCGTCAGGCGCAGACATCTACGTAGACGGGAATTTTGCCGGTCAAACGCCGTCAACACTTCGCCTGGCGAGCGGTTTGCATCGAATCGAACTGAAATCGCCGGGCAGGAAAGCCTGGCAGCGTGAGCTCGACGTGATCAAGGACAGTCAGCTCACGTTGCACCCCAGCCTCGAACCGCTCCCATAACCCGGCTTTGGCCGCTCCAGCGCTGCCGAAGCTATCAACACCGCACATCCGCCCGAATCGAAGTTGACATCTCCGCGCGCAACCCATGTAATGAATTGCTCCGGACCGATGTCTGCTCTTCTCTCATTCTCGCTGTGACCGACTCCAACACGAATGGGCCGCCGCAGGACAGAACTGGACGCTTTGCGTTTCTCGTCGCAGCCGGGATTCTTTCGAGCCGGATTGCGGGGCTGATTCGCGACCGCGTCTTCGCGCACTACTTCGGGCTTTCTGACGCCGCCGATGCGTTCAAGGCGGCACTCCGCATACCCAATTTCTTGCAGAATCTTTTCGGCGAAGGCGTGCTCTCCGCCTCGTTCATTCCTGTCTATGCCAACTTGCTTGCTCGCAAGGACGATGAAGAAGCCCGGCGCACTGCGGGCGCCGTGGCGGCTCTGCTGACCCTGAGTACCGCGATCATCGTCTTGATCGGTGTACTCGCCACGCCGTATTTGATCGACGCGATTGCACCCGGCTTTCACGGTGAGACGCGCGCGCTCACGATTCGTATCGTGCGGATCCTTTTCCCGGGCGTCGGATTCCTCGTCCTTTCCGCATGGTGCCTCGGGATTCTCAACAGTCATCGGCGGTTTCTCCTGTCATACATGGCCCCGGTGATATGGAACGCGGCTATGGTCGCGACGATGTGGATCTGGGGAGGGCGTTCCGCGCAGTACGATCTCGCCATAATTCTCGCCTGGGGCTCCGTGGCTGGCAGCGTGCTGCAGGTGGGAGTGCAATTGCCGATGGTTCTCCGGCTGCTCCGCGGATTTCGTCTTTCGTTGGGCCGTCAGTCGGAAAACGTAAAGACAGTAGTCCGCAATTTTTTCCCGGTGTTCGTCAGCCGCGGCGTCGTGCAAATCAGTGCTTACGTCGACGTTTTCCTGGCTAGCTGGCTTCCGACCAGCGCGGTCTCCGCGCTATCCAATGCGCAGACGCTCTACCTGCTTCCCGTCAGCCTCTTCGGAATGTCGGTTTCTGCCGCCGAATTGCCGCAGATGTCCGGCGCGATCGGTACCGACAGCGAGATCGCTGAGGCTTTGCGCAAACGGCTCAACGCCGGCCTCCGCCAGATCGCCTTTTTCGTCGTGCCTTCCGGGGCGGCGTTTCTTTTTCTGGGAAATGTCGTTGTGGGCGCAATCTATCAAACGGGGAGGTTCAAGCAGGCGGACACGACGTACGTGTGGGGTATTCTCGCGGGTTCAACGGTCGGACTGCTCGCCTCAACCCTCGGGAGACTCTATTCCTCGACATACTACGCCCTACGTGACACACGCACGCCGCTCCTCTTTGCCGTATTGCGCGTGATCCTCACGACGATTCTGGGATACGTTGGCGCTCTTCCGCTGCCCCGTGTGCTCGGCATCGATCCGCGCTGGGGTGTCGCCGGCCTGACCATATCGGCAGGCGTCGCGTCGTGGGTTGAGTTCACGCTGCTACGCGTCACACTGAATCGGCGCATCGGCCGCACGGGACTTCCGCGAGAGTACCTCGCTAAGCTGTGGCTTGCAGCGATCGCCGGAGGGGCACTCGGCTGGGCAATCAACCATTACGTAGGTCGTCATTCGCCGATTCTGGTCGCAATCGTGGTCCTGGTGCCGTACGGGCTGGTCTACTTCGGCACGACGTGGCTGCTGGGACTGACGGAGGCCAGCGCGTATTTCACCCGCTTCTTCCCGGGACTGAAACCCTCCAAGTAGAAGAAGCGTGGGGCGGCCGTTAGTACTTGAATACGATTCCGGCCGAAATCCGCGGGCTATCCTGATAGGTTCCGAAATAACGCGTCCCGACCATATCGGCCTCTACCCGGTAGGCTATGCGGCGATGATGCGCGCCGATATCAAGTCCGCCCCCGACCTCATAAGCCCACGAAGTCTGCCCGCCGAACGCCGTCTGCGGAGTCAGGTGGGAAAATCCACCCATACCGTGGGCCCAAATCACGAGGCCGCGAGGAATCGACCACCGAAAGCGAGCGCCTCCCGCTCCGAGGGCGAAGTGCGATTCGTATCCATAGAGTGACCCGAACTCGCCGACAAACTGACCTTCGACGCCGAACCAGCTTGCCTTCGGGAGAAAATACGCGATTCCGAAGTCCAATCCGTTCATGTCCTCGACGAGGCTGGGTTTCGAGGCAACGTAAAGGCGCATGAACGAGTAGCCGCCGTAGATCTGCCAGTTATAGTTCTGAAAGACACCGTATACGGTAGGCGGCTGCTGGGCAGGCGTATCGGCCGCTGAAGAATTCGGTGGCGCGACACGCGGCGATTCCAGCGCCGCTATTGCCGGATCAATAGCGAGGGCAAACAGGGGCTGCGCGTCGGGCGCGGATGCAGTCGACAACCCTCCCTGCACCAAAGACACCTGCGGCAGCGAGTAGTTTGGATTTGCTTGAGCGTGAAGGTTGGACGCGAAAACAAGGATGGCCCCCAGCAGAATGACACGATATCTCATCGCCTATCCCCCTGTGCTTTCCCTGCCTCTGACCCGCATCCCTAATTTGAACGAGAGCGGGCCAACGTGTCTATTCAAAATTCAATTGTGAGAGAGAACGAGTTAACTATCGGTTGCCTGGGCTGTGCAGCGGAAATGTATTCTGGCTTCCTTCGGCGCGGAGTGGGGTGGGCTGCATTACCCGTGTCGCATCAACTCCAGCCGGAGGTCGCGAAAATGCTCGGCTGAGACCGGATCGCTTACTTCTTGCCCGCCGGCTCGATCTCAACGAACTGCCAGCCAAACCGGCCCTTGATACACAGGTTTCCGTGGGTGACGCTGTGATCAAGGGGCGACGTCACCCGGACGATCTTGCCGTCCTGAGAGTGAACCGTCAAGTCACAGCCTACGCCGCAATACGGGCAGATCGTGTCCGTCTTCGACTGCCGCGACTCGTCCCACGTTCCGGCCTGTCGCATGTCGTGTTCGCTCTTAAACATCAATGCGCCAGTGGGGCAGACACCGATGCAATTCCCGCAATACACGCACGCTGAATCCGGCAGCGGCACGTCGTATTCGGTTGAGATATGCGCCGAAAAACCCCGCCCGGCCACGGCGATCGCGAACGTATTCTGCGCATCCACGCCGCAGGCTTCGACGCACTTGTAGCAGAGGATGCATTTCGAATAGTCGCGTACATACAGTTCGTTGTCGATTTTCGCGGGCTGCGCCACGCTGGCAGCGGCCTTGCCGAAGCGGTCGGGCTTCGCTCCGTAGCGTTCCATATAGCCCTTGAACGCCGGTGCGGTCGACACGTCAACCGAAGAGGCGAGGAATTCGAGGACGGTCCGCCGGCTCAGCCGCACGCGCTCGGAATCGGTCTTGATCGACATTCCCTTTTCCGCTTTGCGCGAGCAGGCCGGAACGAGCGTGCGGGAACCTTCCAGCTCGACCACGCATACGCGGCACACGTTTACCGGAGTCAGGCTCTCGAGATAGCAGAGTGTGGGAGTCTCTATCCCGAGTTTTCGCGCGGCATCGAGAATCGTCGAGCCCTCCGGCACGGAAACCGTCTGGCCGTCGATCGTCAGCTCGACCATTGCGCGCTGCCGCGGTGGAGGAGCCTGCGGGACCGGTCCGCGCGGGATCGGAATTTGCGGCACGGGTGCTTGGGCGGGTTCGCTCACGAAAACAGGCTCCATCGGTTCAGGGCAGACTCGATCGCGCTCGAAGCGGTCTGACCTAATCCACAAATCGACGCGTCGCGCATGGCTTGACCCATCTCGCGCAGCATCTTCACTTCCTCGGCGGCAGAACCAATGGGCCGCTGTTTCACCAAGCGTTCCAGAGTTTCTTGTTGCCGCACGACGCCGACGCGGCATGGTACGCACTGCCCGCAGGTTTCGTGCCTGAAGAATCCTGCAATGCGCAGCAGGACCTTCTTCAAATCGGCAGAGTCATCAAAAAGCATGACGACGCCAGAACCGAGTGTCGCGCCGATCGCGCGCGTGCCTTCAAACGTGAGCGGCGTATCCAGCTCTTTCGGCGAGACAAACGCGCCTGCCGCGCCGCCCAGGAGGACCGCCTGCAGTCGTCCGTTTCCTCCCACGCCGCCTGCCAAGTCGATCAAGTTGCGCAGCGTCGCGCCGTGCGTCACTTCATACACACCTGGTCGCGCGACGTGACCTGACAGACAGAAGAGTCTGTAGCCAGCCGAATTCGTGGTGCCGATCTTCGAATAGCCTGCGCCGCCCTGCAGAATCACGTGCGGAACGTTGATGAGCGTCTCGACGTTGTTGACGACGGTCGGCTGCCGGAACAGGCCCGCCTGCGTCGGAAACGGTGGCTTGTTGCGCGGTTCGCCGCGGTACCCCTCGATCGAATTGAAAAGCGCCGTCTCTTCGCCGCAAATGTAAGCGCCTGCACCTCGACGAAGCTCAATATCGAAGCGCAGGGCGCGTCCGAGAATGTTCTCGCCCAGCATCCCGGCCGAGCGCGCCGCGCCGATGGCGCGCCGCAGGCGCTCCGCCGCAAACGGATACTCGCCGCGCAGATAAATGAAACCCTTATTTGCACCGGTGGCGAGCGCGGCGATTGTCATTCCTTCGAGCACGGCGAAGGGATCACCTTCCATTACGATGCGGTCCTTGAACGTACCGGGCTCGGATTCGTCCGCATTGCAGACGACGTAGTGCGAGCGGCCCTGCCCCCGCTGCGTGAGGAGTGCTTCCCATTTCTTGCCCGTCGGGAACGCTGCGCCGCCGCGCCCCAGCAGCTTCGATTCGATCATCTCCCGGACGACGCCCTCAGGCCCTAAATCCAGTGCTTTGCGCAACGCTTCATAGCCGCCCGCGCGCTGGTAGGCATCGACGCTAGTCGGGTCCACTTTCCCCACGCGCTTCAGCAGATGCAGCTCGGGCTTCCCCGCCTGCGCAACTGAGACTTTCGTATCAAGTGCGTCGGATTCCGCTGGAAGCTTGCCGTCCACCGCATCGCCCATCAGAGACTGCAACGCTCCGGCATTGGCTGGCGCCAAGACACGCTCGCGCGCCTTCTCACCCGCAGCCGCCACGAGAGCGGCGGGAGCGCGTTCGCAGAGGCCCAGGCACGTGCTGTGAATCCACGTCGCGCGTCCGCCGAGGCACGGCTTTCCGGCCGGCCCGAGCTTCTTTTCCACTTCGTCGCAGAGAGCGTCGGCGCCGCGCGTCATGCAGGCGATATCGTTGCAGACGTGCGCCACCACCGGCGGCCGCTCCGTCAGCGAAAACATTCCGTAGAAGGACGCGACTCCGTGAACCTCCGCGGGCGCGATATCGAGTCGCAGAGAGATGTAGTTCAGAGCGCCGGGGCTGATCCAACCGACGCGCTCCTGCACGGCGTGCAGGACCGGCAGCAGCAGGTGGCGCCGTTCGCGCATCTCGTGGCCGCCGAAAGCCGCGCGGCTATCGATTTCGATGCGCCGTTCGCCCCCCACCCAGCCCGAATCGGGAGCGCCCAGTAAGGCGTCCACCGCTGCGCGTTCTTCTACTGTGGCCCCGGCCTGGGTCAGATGGATGTCCAACTAGTTCTCCCGGCACTTGTCGATGCGGATGGCGGTCGCCTTGAACTCCGAAACTCCTGACTTCGGATCGACTGCGTCGATGGTGAGGTCGTTCGTGGCTACTTGATCGTGGAAATGCGTGGTCAGAAATGCGAGGCCCGGTCGCAGCCCGGGATCGAAGCGAACGGGAGCAATCACCGATCCGCGCCGCGAACTTACGCGGACCTTTTCCCCCTCCCGCACCTGATAGCGGCTACCGTCCTCAGGGCTGAGCTCCAGCGCCTCTTGCAGACGCAGCGGGGAAGCATAACGGCCCGCTTGTACGTTCGTGTTGTACGAATCCAGGCGCCGGCCGGTCGTCAGCCGGAGCGGGTATTGCTCGTCGAGCGTATCGATCGGGGCCTCATTTTCTACAGAGTTGAAAGGCGCGCGCGGCCCGATCAGCGGCGTTTGCCACAACCGGCTGTGGAGATAGATTTCGCCCGGATGCGATTCGTCGTAGCAGGGCCACTGGATGCCACCCATTTCTTCGAGCCGCTTGTAGCTCATGCCGGCGTGCATCGGGCTGAGCTTTCTCACTTCCTCCCAGAGGCATTCGGACTTCGGCTCTCCCCAGTTGTGTCCCAGCCGCCGCGCAAGTTCGAAAATAATCTCCAAATCATCGCGCACTCCGGGAGGAGGAGGAACCGCCGCGCGGACGCGCTGCACGCGCCGCTCGCTGGAGGTCACCGTGCCTTCGGTCTCGCACCATCCCGCCGCCGCGGGCAGCACCACGTCGGCAAGCTTGGCCGTTTCCGTATAGAAGAGATCCTGGACGACCATGAATTCGAGTCCACCGAGGAGCTTCTTCGCGCGATGGCGGTCTGCTTCCGAATCGACCGGGTTTTCGCCGAGGACGTAGGCGCACGTCATTTTTCCGTGCTCCATCGCCTCGAACATGCCGCTCAAATGCAACCCCCGCTTCGCATGGAGCTTCACGCCCCAAGCCTTTTCGAATTTCGCGCGCAGTTCGTCGTTTTCGACGTGCTGGAATCCCGGCAGCCGGTCGGGAATGGCGCCCATATCGCCGCCGCCCTGCACGTTGTTCTGACCGCGCAGCGGGTTGAGACCGCTTGCGTAGCGACCCACGTGCCCGGTCAGCAGCGCAAGATTGATCAGCGAGAGGACGTTGTCGACGGCGTTGTGATGCTCGGTAATTCCCAGCGTCCAGCAAAACTCGGCGTGCTCCGCCTTCGCGTACGTATGCGCCATTTCCCGGATCACGTCAGCGGGAACGCCCGTTTCGCGCTCCGCTCGTTCAAGCGGATACTTCTTCACGTGCTCGCGGTAGCATTCGAATCCGCTCGTCGCGTTTTCGATGAACCACTGATGCGCGAGGCCTGCCTGGATAATCTCGTTGCCCATCGCGTTGGCCAGCGTGATGTCGCTGCCGACGTCGATGCCGAGCCACACGTCCGCCCACTGCGCCGAGCTCGTGCGCCGCGGATCGATCACGTACAGCTTCGCTCCGCTCCGCACACCCTTCAGCACATGGTGAAAGAAGATCGGGTGCGTCTCCCGCGCATTGGAGCCCCACAGCAGGATGACGTCCGTGTCTTCAATGGCGCGGTACGAACTCGTGCCGCCGCCTGCCCCGAAAACCGTCGCCAGACCGACGACGCTAGGGGCGTGTCAAGTCCGGTTGCAGCTGTCGATGTTATTCGTGCCGATCACCGAGCGGACGAATTTCTGTGCTGCGAAATTCAGCTCGTTGGTCGTCTTCGAACAACTGAACATCCCGAACGCGTGCGGGCCGTGCTTCTCGACCTGCGCCTTAAAGCTCCGGGCGACCAGATCGAGCGCTTCGTCCCAGGTGGCGGGGCGATGCGACCCGTTTGCGCGGATGAGCGGCTGCGTCAGGCGGCTCTTCGATGGGATAGCCATCCGTTCCTCCGGCGATAATTTTGCCATAGCGGGCACCAGCGTCCAAGCGCTTCCGCGCCCGGCGTCGGCCCGATCTTGGGTCGCGAAATGCTGGTGTTTCAGCATGGCACGCACGGCCGCGGTAGCAGGCGGGCCGACCCTAACCTGATTGGCCCTAGACGAGGTTTCCTGTAGATTGTTTGCAGAACTCGACGATTCGGGACTCGGCCCAAAACCTCTCAGGGCCGCCTTCCTGCGAGACAAACGCGCAGTGCCCGCCGTGCGCCGGCGCGACTAGTCGAATGTTCGGATTCTCGCGCAGCGCCGCTGTGTCGAACGTCCAATACGGCACGAACGGATCATCCTGAGCGGTCAGAATCAGCGTGGGCTTGCGGATCGTGTCCAGAAAACGCATTGCGCTTGACCGCGCGTAGTAATCATCGGTGCCCTCGAAACCGCAATAGCGCGCGGTGATCGATTCATCGAAATCCCGCACATTCCGGACGCGTGCGAGATCGCCTATCAACCCGTTCGCCGAGTAAATCTCGGGAAAAAGTCCAGCCTTGTGCCGCATCCGCCGCTTCAAGCTTTTGACGAAATGCCGGTTGTAAACAAAATTGCGCGGCGCGCACAGCGCGTCGCAGCACGCCGCGAGATCAAGGCATGGCGCAACTGCGATGATCCCGCGCAGCTCGGCCGGAGCAGAATCCGCAAACTCTCCGGCCATTTTCAGGACGAGGTTACCGCCCATCGAAAATCCCGCGATGAAAATCTCCGGCAGCCCGTCGCGCCCGATCAATTCCTCGACGACTGCGCGAAAATCCGCGCTGCGTCCGGAATGATAGAGCGTCGGCGTTAGGCGTTCGGTCCCGCCGCAATTTCGTTGGTTCAGGCGGATGACGTTGAACCCGGCCGCGAAGGCCTTCTCCGCCGTGCCGAGCATGTATCCCGATTCACTCGATCCCTCGAGTCCATGCAGCAGCAAGAGAGTGGGACGCTCCCGCGGGTCGCCCTGCCAGTGCGCATCGCCGCGGAGCTGCGTTCCCGGCTCTACCTCGAAAAACCGAGCGGAGCTCGCAGGCAGTGCCGGAAATTTCCGCCGCCAAACCGCGCCCGCAATTGTCATCAAGTGCCGGTTGCGCAGCGCCCCGTGTGGTTTGAACTCTTTCACTAACGACCATCGTAGGCACTTCGCCGGTTTCGGGCAAGCTGGCGCGCATCCGCGCCTTGTTTCGCATGTTCCAAATTCAGATAATGCCCTGGCCGGTTTGGGGGCAAATCGGAGGCTGGACAGGGGCTTGGAGCCTTTTCCTCAGCCGAAAGGGGAGCTATGCGGAAGATTGGGTTGGCGCTTGCCTTCGTTTTCGTTTGCGCGTTTGCTTGTCCCGCTCAGGAATCCAAACCGCTTCTAATGCAAAGCCCGAGCATGAGCAAGACGCAGATCGTGTTTGCGTATGGTGGCGAGATATGGATCGTGGACCGCAATGGCGGCGACGCCAAGCGCCTGGTCACGGGAAGCGGGATTGAGAGCGGTCCAATCTTCTCGCCTGACGGCACGATGGTCGCCTACACCGGCAACTACGACGGCAACGAAGACGTGTACGTCGTTCCAGCGACAGGCGGGGAACCCCGTCGTCTGACGCATCATCCGGGATCGGATGTCGCCCTCGGCTGGTCGCCGGACGGTAAGCGCGTCCTCTTCCGCTCCACACGCAACAGCTTTTCGCGTTTTGAGCGCCTGTTCACGGTTTCGGTCGACGGCGGTTTCCCCACGGAACTGCCTCTGCCTATGGGCGTGCAAGCATCGTTTTCTGGTGACGGCTCGCAAATCGCCTATGTGCCGCGCTGGAATCGCAGATTGGGCGCGGCCCCTGCCTACAGAGCCATCAAACATTATCGCGGCGGTCTCACCTCTCCCATCTGGATCGCCAATCTTTCGGATTCGAACGTCGTCAAGGTGCCGCGCGACAATTCCAACGATTCGGATCCAATGTGGATCGGCGACAAAATCTATTTCCTCTCCGATCGGAATGGCCCAGTTGGCATGTTCTCGTACGACGGGAAAACCAAAGAGGTGAAAGAACTCCTAAAGAACGAGGGCTTTGACATCAAGTCCGCCTCCGCCGGGCCCGGCGGCATCGTGTACGAAAAGCTCGGGTCGCTCAACATCTACGATCTAGCGACCGGCAAATCAACGAGGATCGACGTCCGGGTCGCTGGCGATTTGCCGCAGGTCGCGCCGCACTTCGAAAAAGTCGCTGAGCATATTGTCAACGCCGGCATCTCGCCTACGGGGCAGCGCGCCGTTTTCGAAGCGCATGGCGAAATTCTCACGGTCCCCGCCGAAAAGGGCGACATCCGCAATATCACGCGCAGTCCTGGCGTCGCCGATCGCAATCCGGCCTGGTCGCCCGACGGCAAATCGATCGCGTATTTCTCTGATGAATCCGGCGAATACGCACTCCACATCAGCAGCCAGGACGGGCTGGCACCCGTCCGCAAAGTCGATCTCGGGCAGCCGCCGTCGTTCTTCTATACGCCGACTTGGTCGCCCGACAGTAAGAAAATCGCGTACAGCGACAAACGCCTGAATCTCTGGTACGTCGATCTCGATCATCCAACACCCGTAAAGGTCGATACCGATCTCTTCGACACGCCTCTCCATGAATTCGACGTCGACTGGTCGCCCGATAACAAATGGCTCGCCTACACCAAGCAGCTTGAGAATCACATGCGCGCCGTTTTCGTCTATTCGCTCGATGACAAGAAGGTGACCCAGCTCACCGATGGCATGAGCGACGCGCTCTATCCCAACTTCGACAAGAACGGAAAGTATCTCTACTTCACCGCCAGCACGAATCGCGGCCTATCGACGGGTTGGCTCGATATGACCAGCGAAGCTCATCCCGTCACGCGCGCAGCCTATGTCACCGTCCTGCGCAAGGACCTGCCTTCGCCCATCGCGCCTGAAAGCGACGATGAAAAAGCCGCCGAAAAAAAGGACGACAAGTCCGACACATCCGCGGACCAGAGCAAGGAAAAGGCCGAAGACAAGAACAAAGATCAGGCGAAAAACAAAGAGAAAACAGAGGTCAAAGTGACCATCGACTTTGACGGTCTGAGCCAGCGCATCCTGGCGCTGCCCGTTGCTCCGCAGAATTACGTCGGAATGTTCGCGGGCAAGGAAGGCGTCCTCTACCTGCTCGAAGCTCCGCTCGTTGATATCGCCGGAGGCCCCTCCCAATTCGCCGTGCAGCGTTTCGACTTGAAGACCCGTAAGACGGAAAGGCTTGTCGAGGGCCTACGCGACTTTGCGCTCTCGGACGACGGCGAAAAAATGCTTTACCACCAGGGCGAAAACTGGTTCATCACGGCCGCGGACAAAGCCGCCAAGCCCGGCGATGGCCAGCTGAAGATGGCGGACATGGAGGTTTACGTCGATCCGCGCGCCGAGTGGAAACAGATGTTCCACGAAGTTTGGCGCATCGAGCGTGACTTTTTCTACGACCCGCATTTTCACGGCCTCAACTTGAGTGCGGCCGAAAAAGCGTATGAGCCCTTTCTGGCGGGAATCACCAGCCGCGCTGATCTCAGCTATCTTTTCGACGATATGCTCGGCAACATAACCGTCCAGCACATGTACGTAGACGGCGGAACGATGCCGGAAACGAAAAAGGTCAAAGTGGGCCTGCTGGGTGCCGACTACACAGTTGAGAATGGCCGCTACCGCTTCTCGCGCATCTATAACGGCGAGAATTGGAACCCCCAGCTTCATGCGCCACTCACGCAGCCGGGCGTCAACGTGAAGGAAGGTGAATACCTGCTCGCGGTCAACGGCCGCGATCTCCACGGCAATGACGAGGTATATGGCTTCTTTGAGGAAACCGCGGACAAGCAGACCGTTCTGAAGGTCGGGCCGAATCCGGACGGCAGCGGCTCGCGCGACGTCACCGTCGTCCCAGTCGAAAGCGAAAACGCGCTGCGCAATCTCGCATGGATTGAAGGAAATCGACGCAAAGTGGACGAGCTGAGTGGCGGCAAGCTGGCCTACGTCTGGCTGCCGGACACGGCGGGCGGCGGCTACACCAACTTCAATCGCTACTATTTCGCGCAGGTTGGAAAAGAAGGCGCGGTGCTGGACGAGCGCTACAACGGCGGAGGCCAGTTGGCGGACTACATCATCGACTATCTGCGGCGCCCGATACTAGCTTTCGTCGAAACGCGCGAAGGCGAAACCTACGCCGAGCCGCAGGAAGCGATCTACGGCCCGAAGACAATGATCATCAACGAATTTGCCGGCTCAGGCGGCGACGCGATGCCCTGGTATTTTCGCAAAGCGGCAATCGGCCCACTGGTTGGCATGAGGACGTGGGGCGGCCTCGTCGGCATCGGCCTCTACCCGGAGCTAATGGATGGCGGCGAAGTGACCGCTCCGCGCTGGGCGATTTACGGCACGAAGGGACAGTGGGAAGTCGAAAATCATGGCATCGACCCCGATGTCGAAATCGACCTCGACCCCAAACTTGTGCGCGAGGGCCACGATCCGCAGCTTGAAAAAGCGGTCGAGGTCTTGATGCAATCTCTCAAGGATCATCCGCTGCCTACATATCAGCGCCCGGAGTATCCGAACTATCATCCGAAGTTCTAGCGTTTCGGCGAAAGTAACATGAACGACTTTGGAATGACTGGTCGGGGCGTGGAGATTTGAACTCCAGACCTCCTGCGCCCAAGGCAGGCGCGCTACCAGGCTGCGCTACGCCCCGACATGAAGTGC
>Ga0187781_10001240_pt1 | contig 19292 bp, 10 predicted proteins | sample 0715_SJ02_MP02_2_FD_132447 | JGI IMG/M metagenome (GOLD analysis project Ga0187781, IMG submission 132447) | Tropical peat soil microbial communities from peatlands in Department of Meta, Colombia - 0715_SJ02_MP02_20_MG | ecosystem: Environmental > Terrestrial > Soil > Wetlands > Peat | place... | reverse complement strand
GCCCGTGCTGGGCTTTGCCCTGCTCCTGTCGCTCGTCACCGGTATCGTGTTTGGCGTGGCACCTGCCTGGATCGCGTCACGTTCCGATCCTGCCGAAACCCTGCGCGGCGCGGGCCGCTCCACGCGCGACCGCTCCTCGTGGGCTCAGAAACCCTTGGTGATTCTCCAGGTCACGCTCTCCACCATTCTGTTGATCGGAGCAGGCCTACTTACCCAAAGCCTGCGCAATCTCGAAAACCAGCACTTTGGTTTTGCCACACAAGGCCGCTTGATCGTTAGGGTTGATCCGGCGCTTGCCAGGTACACGCCGCAGAAGCTGGGAGGGCTCTATCAGCAGATTGAGCAGGGGCTGACACAGGTCCCCGGCGTACTCAGCGCCAGCCTGTCTGGGTACAGTCCTCTGAGCGGCGACAATTGGAGCGAGTATGTCTACATGGAAGGTCATCCCCCGGACCTTCAAGGCGTAGCGCCCTCCTGGGACCGTGTGGGCCCTCACTATTTTGAGACCATCGGCACGCGCCTGATCCGCGGGCGCGTTTTCGAGGAGAGCGACACGCCCGCTGCCCCCCACGTCGCCGTCATCAATCAGGCTTTCGCTCGCAGGTTCTTTCCCAAGGAAGATCCCATCGGGCAACACTTTGGGATGGGCACCGCAAGCCACAGCGGCGACTACGAGATCGTTGGTATTGTCGAGGATGCTAAATACCAGGATACGCGCGGCCCAGCTTACCCGACGTTCTTTCTTCCCTTATTACAAGCTCCATACGGAATCAGTGACGGTTCGATTTACATCCACGACATTGAGCTACGCACGGCGGGCAATCCTGAAAACCTCGAGGCGTCCGTCCGAAAGACGCTTGCAGGCATCGACCCGAACCTCACCATCCTAGGCATGATGAGCTTTGCCGAGCAGGTGAGCTTGAATTTTAACCAAGACCGCTTGATCGCGCGGCTTACCGAGCTTTTCGGACTGCTGGCGCTCACCCTGGCGTGCGTGGGACTTTACGGGGTCACGGCATTCTCCGTGGCGCGACGCACGAACGAGATCGGCATCCGCATGGCGCTTGGAGCCGATCGGGTGAAGGTGCTGGGCATGGTGTTGCAGGGCGCGGCGCTTCAGGTTGCGCTCGGACTCGCGTTTGGAATACCTGTGGCTCTTGCGGGCTCGCGGATGCTTTCTTCAATTCTGTATGGCGTGAAGAGCTATGACTCCCTGATTCTTCTGCTGGCTGCCGCGATCCTTTCCGCGTGCGCCTTGATTGCGGGATTCATACCGGCACGCCGCGCCGCTAAGGTCGATCCCATGGTTGCGCTGAGGTACGAGTAACGAGCTGGTAGCGCGGACCCCCCGGTTTTGGGGTCCGTGGTTCGACCTTAGAGAAAAGCCGCGGACCCCAGAACCAGGGATCCGCGCTACCCGCTAGTGGTGGGTGGCCAGTGGCGGTCAGCCGTGTGAACCACCCCTGAGTCCCCTCCTTAATAAGGAGGGCAGCCCGAAGGGTGGGGTGGTTGGTGCGTTAGCTGAAAGCTGAGGGCTGACAGCTTGGGCAGGAAACATGTCGAATGAAATTGGCAGACGGCTTCTGATGCTGTTTCGTCGCAGGCAGTTCGATGCGGACTTAGATGAAGAGATGCGCCTGCACCGCGAACTGCGCGAGCAGGAAGAAATCGAGCGCGGGCTTTCACCAAAGGAAGCTCGCTACGCCGCGCAAAGGCGCTTTGGCAACGACTTGGTTTTGAGAGAGGAGAGTCGCGACATGTGGGGATGGAACTGGCTGGAAAACTCATTGCACGATGTTCGCTATGCCTGGCGGACCTTAGTCAAGAATCCTGGGTTTGCTGCAATCGCCGTACTCACGTTAGGTCTCGGTATTGGGGCCAACACGGCGATCTTCACCTTCGTTGACGCCTCGCTGCTCGAACCTCTTCCCTATCCGGACGCCGGTAAGATTGTATTCATTGCTGAGCGTCCGCCTCATCGCTCGGACCTAGTGAATGTGGATCCCTTCAATTTCCTCCAGTGGCAAGCCCGGGCGCGATCGTTTGATGCCCTGGCTCTCATGCAAAGTATTCCGGCCAACACCATGGGCCCGGAAGGCGCGGAACAACTGTCTGGCCTGTGGACAACCGCCGGCCTCTTTCGCGTATTCGGGGTAAGCCCAGCTTTGGGTCGTGGGTTTACGGAAGATGAAACAGTCGCTGTCGGAGATCCCCCCACGGCCGTCGGCCACGTGGCCATCATCAGCCACGCGTTGTGGCAGCAGCGATTCGCCTCCGACCCTAACATCATCGGCAAGCGCATCCTGTTGTATGGAGAGGCCAATACCGTGATCGGCGTCATGCCGGCGGGGTTTCGAGCCGGAGTGTTTAATCCAGATCTTTATCTTCCCATGCCCATTGACCGACAGAAGCCGGACTCCATCGGCTCACATAGCTTTGTCTGTTACGGGCGGCTGCGCGCAGGAGTGGACCTTGCAGCGGCGCGCGCTGAGATGGATGTGATCGCCGGCCGTTTGGGCCGAGAGTATGCGATGGATCAGGATTGGACGGCGGCGGTCCTCAGTCTCCGCAACCACTTGACAACCGACTCTCGCCCCGTGCTCCTCCTCTTGCAGGGCGTGGTGGACTTCATCCTGCTTATTGTCTGTTCAAACGTAGCCGGACTTCTACTGACGCGCAGTATTGGGCGGCGGAGCGAACTCGCTGTTCGGCTTTCGCTGGGCGCAGGCCGCCTGCGTTTGATACAACTCCTCGGCATTGAAAGCCTTGTACTCTCGAGTGCGGGCGGCACAGCGGGTCTTCTCCTGGGAAGTTGGGCCAGCCACTTGCTTTACCATATGATTCAAAAGGCGGGGTCCCTGGGGCACCTGCAAGAGGCTCATCTCGACCTTCGCATTCTGGCATTCACGGCCGGAATCTCTTTGTTGACGACACTGCTCTGCGGCTTGGTTCCCGCCTGGCAGGTTTCGCGGGTCGACATCCAAACGACGATGCGCGCGACCAGCCGCGGAGCATCGGAATCCCCTGTCCATCGGCACTTGGGTGGGATCTTGGCTATCTCGCAGGTCGCATTAGCGCTTGTTCTCCTGATCGGAGCGGGGTTACTCCTGCGCACTTTTTCCCATCTTCTCAATGTTCAGTTGGGATTCCAGCCTCAGCGTGTTCTTACCATGCAAATGCTCATCCTGGGAGATGATTCACAGCGAGCCAACAAGGTTGAGGCAATCCTCGATCGCATTCGAGCCCTACCCGAGGTTGGCGCAGCCGGCACCATTAAATTCCTGCCGCTCGGCCCCACCAGCGGCACCGGTTTTTATATCGCGGGAGAGCCGGAGCCTGCGCCAGCCGAGAAGCCTGTCACCGAGGCTTCGCTCGTCAGCAGAGGATACTTCGCCACTATGGGTATTCCCGTCCTCGAGGGGCGTCCGTTCGATGAGCGCGACCGCATTGGCAGTCCACGTGTTTGTCTCATCAACAGATCATTTGCCAGGAGATTTTTCCCGGGGCAGGACCCGATCGGGCGGCGACTCGTCGTGTCTTGGAGCAGCGAGGCCCCCACAGAGATTGTGGGAGTGGTAGGTGACATCCGGCAGAACGGCCCCGCCCAAGACCCCAGGCCCACTGTATTCCTGGCTCAGGCGCAGGTGCCAGCGTACATCACGCATTTGGTAGTGCGAACTTCGGGTGACCCGAAGCTACTGGTTAATGCCATCAAGCACTGTGTCCATGAAGTAGACAAAGGTCAGTCTGTAGCAGAAGTTAAGACGATGGACGATTATGTTTCGGAGTCACTCGCGAGGCCCCGAGTGTATAGCGCTATGGTGACGACGTTTGCCATACTCGCTTTAGCGCTGGCAGCGATCGGAATCTACGGGGTGATTTCATATTCGGTAAGTAAACGCGCTCACGAGATCGGCATTCGAATGGCCCTTGGCGCGCGTCGAGGCAGTGTCCTGGGTCTCGTCATGAAGCAGGGACTGCGGCTGGCTTTGATCGGAACCGCCCTGGGTCTTATTGGGGCATTGGTGCTGACGCGCTTCTTATCCAGCTTCCTCTATGGCGTGAAGCCGACTGACCCCTTAACATTTATCGCAGTCTCTGCGCTTTTGACTGCGGTGGCCCTTTCGGCCACGTATCTCCCTGCCCGTCGTGCGACGAAGGTGGACCCCATGGTGGCCCTGAGGTACGAATAGGGCAGTGGCAAGTGCTTAGTGTCTGGTGGCTGAAACGCGGGCTCTTATGGTGAAACGTGTTCGCTGAAATTGGCAGAAGGGTCTTGATGCTCTTACGCCGCGGGCAGTTCGATGCGGACTTGGACGAAGAGATGCGCCTGCACCGCGAGTTGCGCGAGCGGGAAGAGATCGAGCGTGGCCTTTCACCAAAGGAAGCTCACTACGCCGCGCAAAGGCGTTTTGGCAACGACCTAGTACTGAGAGGGGAGAGTCGCGATATGTGGGGATGGAGCTGGCTGGAGCATATCCTGCAGAACATTCATTACGGCTTGCGGATGCTGCGCAAGAATCCGGGTTTCACGGCGGTTGCTGTCATTACGCTCGCGCTCGGCATCGGCGCGAACACGGCGATTTTCTCCATCGTCAACGCGGTCTTTCTGCGGCCGCTTCCTTTCCCGCACGCCGACCGGATCTATGTGGTCGATCGGGTGGGCAACGAGATTGGCGGCTCCTCAATCTCTTTCCCGATTTATCTTGCCTGGCAAAAAAGAGCGGAAGGATTATTCGACACCTTGGCGCTCCTCGCTTGGTGGGGCGACGCAACGCTTGCCGGGGCGGGGGAGTCTGAGCGGGTTCCAATCGCCGGCGCCGCAAATGGAGTGTTCTCGGCTCTGGGTGTGCGCCCCGCGCTGGGCCGTGATTTTCTTCCCCAGGAGACTAGGCCCGGCGGCCCCAACGTGGTCATTCTGAGCGACGGCCTGTGGCGGAGCCGGTTGGGTGCGGATCGAAATATCCTGGGGCGAACCATCACGGTGGATGGCGAGGCACGCGTCATCGTGGGCGTGCTGCCGCAAGCGTTCCAGCTTCCTATTCCGGGAATGCGCGATGCGCAGCTTTGGCTGCCGATTCGCGTTCCGTTGACCAGCAACAACGCAGCCAACGGCGCTTTGCTCTGCCTGGGGCTCTTAAAGAGGAACGTGACCCCGGCTCGAGCGGCGGCCGCCCTTACCCCGCCTTTGTCCGATCTGCGTCGCGAGTTTCCAAAGATGTTTAGTCCGAATGAAAGGGCGCACTTGCAGCCGCTTCGCAGCTTCTTGGCGGACTGGGCCGGGCCTGCGCCCTGGCTGCTATTCGCCGCGGTCGGGCTCGTACTGCTAGTGGCGTGCGCCAATGTGGCTAATCTGACCCTGGCGCGCTCGACGACCCGGCTGCGCGAGATCGCCATCCGCACCGCCATGGGCGCGGGACGTGCCCGGGTGGTTCGGCAGCTCGTGACGGAAAGCCTGCTCTTGGCACTGCTCGGGGGGCTCTTCGGCCTTCTCGCGTGTTATGCTTGCTTCAATCTCATTCTCACCCTCGTGCCCGTCGACCTGCCCCACGTCGGCGCATTTCGAATGGATTGGAACGTCCTTCTCTTCACCCTGTCCTTAAGCGCCTTCACAGGAATCCTCTTTGGTCTTGCCCCAGCACTTTCGACTTCCCGCGTGGTTCTGGCGGAATCACTCCAAGAGGCCAACCCTCGAGCCGGTTTCGGAGGCCATGCCCGGCTGCGCGGCGTGCTGGTGGCGAGCGAGGTCGGTGTCTCGCTGGTGCTTTTGATCGGGGCAGCGCTGGCGCTCGAAAGCTTTGCCCTGCTGATGCGTGTGCGGCCGGGTTTTGATCCCAAAAATCTGCTGACCTTCAACATTTCACAGAGGCCACGAGATTTCGGCAAGATCGAGAACAGAATTGCGTTTTATGAGCGGGCCATGGCGCGCCTTCGGGGGCTGCCGGACGTCGAGCAGGTCGCGCTCATCAGTACGTTGCCGCTCGAGCAAGGGTGGGACATTCTCTTCACAATCGAGGGAGGTGTGGATTCATCGCCGGCGGAAGCGCACGGTGCGGACTTCCGCGTGATCAGCCCGGAGTACTTCCAGACGATGCGGATTCGCTTTCTGCGCGGGCGTGGGTTTTCAGACGCCGACAATGCGACCGGCGAGCGCGTCGTCATCATCGATCAGGCCATGGCCAAGATGTACTGGCCCAACCAGGACCCGCTCGGCCAACGCATCTGGATCGGGAAGCCCATGGGACCGGAGTGGACGGAGCCCGTCCCGCGCGAAGTGGTGGGCGTGGTGGGCGATATCCACGGAGCGAGCCTGGCCACCGCCCCCGAACCCACAATGTACCTCCCTTATCCGCAAAGGCCCATTGTCGAGGCGTATTTCGTGATCCGGACGCGGCAGAGCCCCATGGCCGCAGTTTCAGACATTCGCAGCGCAATGCGCGCTGTGGATCCCGATTTGCCTCTCGCCCAAGTGAGGACGATGGAGCAGGTGCTTTCAGCTTCGGTCACCGATTGGCGTTTTCGTACCGTCCTGCTGGTGTTGTTTGGCGGTTTGGCCGTGTTCATTGCTGCCATCGGAATCTACGGAGTGATTTCGTATTCCGTGGCGCAGCGAACGCATGAAATCGGCGTGCGCATAGCGCTGGGGGCGGCACGGCGCGATGTCCTGAAATTGGTCGTAGGCCAAGGGCTCAGGCTGGTGCTGGCGGGCATTGCCATAGGGTTGTTGGGCGCCTGGGCACTGACGCGCTTCCTTGCCAGCCTGCTCTTCGGTGTCAAGCCCACCGACCCGCTGACGTTTGCAGGCGTTTGTCTTGTGCTGACCGGCGTGGCGCTGCTGGCAAGCTACCTTCCCGCTCGCCGTGCGACGAAAGTGGATCCCATCGTGGCGCTGCGGTATGAGTGAACCTTAAGTCGTCGCCACGCTCAGGTTAGGACACAAGACGCAGTTTTTCTTGTGTCGCGCGCCAAAACTGTGCTATACCGCAGCCATGGCACACGTGCGGAGGAGCAGATTCTTTCATCTCGCTGGGGCGTTGTGCTTCCTATGGGCTGCTCGGCCGCTGGCGGCCCAGCGTGATGTTCCTTCGGGGCCGGATGTGCTGTACTTTGAGGCCTACCGCCGTGGCGAACCGATCACCCAGTGGCCTCTCAAGAAAATGCTCCATCAGATCCCGGAACTCAAGGGACTCAAACCCGCCACAGATCAGTCTCAACTTCCCCGGGTCTTGAACCGGGTCAGTGCGAGTCTCGGAAGATTCGTTGCGAACTTTACCAACATCACCGCGCTTGAGACTATCGAAGAGACCGCGCTGGGAGCGACCGCTCGAAGGAAAGAGCGGATCGAGCAGTTCCGGTACCTGATCCTGGCTCGGCCGGAGTCCGGCGCTTTCACGCTCACCGAATACCGCACCGATCTGAAGGGGCGCGAGGAATCTGGTGGGAGATTAACACCCGAGTTCGTAAAGACGACGGGCTTTGTTGCCATGGCACTTTTTTTCGGACCTCTGGAACAGCCTTGGTCTGACTTTCATCACGTGGGTGAGCAGGCGATCGACGGCTCTCCGACCGAGGTCGTCGCATTCGCCGAACACGTCTGGCCAGTAGCAGTTACGGGCCACTGGCTCGTCGGCGACAGGTCCGTACCCCTGTTGGTACAAGGTGTGGCCTGGATCCGAAGCTCCGATTACCAGATCATCAGGATGCGGACAGACCTCCTGGCGCCCATTCCGCCACTCACCCGGATGACTACGAAGGTATCGTATGCGATGAGCCAAATTGAAGGCGGCCCCCCTGATTTCTGGCTCCCAAAACAGGTTGAAGTCACGGCAATCATTGGCCGCGCCGAGTTTAGAAATCGTCACAAGTACTCCGACTATCGGCTGTTCAGAGTAGAATCCGTTATCAAGCCAGAATCTAACTAAGCAATGACGCCGGATAACCGACCACCGACCACCGGCGTCCCGCTCCACAAGCAGAGGAAATCGGGCATGTACCCTCATCGAAGCATTGTGCTTGCATTTCTCGTACACTTGTCGGTAGGCGTTGCCAGTCTTCGCGTCCAAGAACAACCCGTCAAAGTAGAGGTCCAATGGGATCGCACCATCAGCGTTTTGCAAACCAGGCCGACTATATTGCTTGGTTCGTCGCCGGCCATGCTGCGCGGCGCGCCGCTCCATGACCAGATATTGCAAAGAGTCAAGGACCTCGGCGCGGACGATGTTCGCTACACGGGAGCCGGCTACGTTTATCCCCACCTCGGAGTCCCGGAACTCGACCCGCCCACATCCACCAAAACCTCATGGATCTTCTCTTTGATCGATCCATTGACTGAGGATGTCATGAAAGCGCTCGAGGGGCATCCCGTGGTGCTGAACTTCACCACCATTCCGGCCTGGATGTTCAAGGGGGCCGAGCCGGTCAGTTACCCGGCGGACCTGAACAAACAGGCATGGCATTATTCCCAGGGGACGGAGCTCCGCGACCCCACTTTTCGCGAGGTTGCCGACTATTTTGCGCGCATCGTCGCCTGGTATGTGAAGGGCGGATTTACGGACGAGCTCGGAAAATGGCACCAGTCAGGCCACCACTACAAGGTGGACTATTGGGAAGTGTTCAATGAGCCGGACCTCGAACACGGGTTCAGTGCGGAAACCTACACCAAGCTTTACGACGCGGCCGTGGAAACGATTCGTAAAATCTCACCGCAGACCAAGTTTGTAGGCATCTCGCATTCCTATATCGTCGGACATCCCGAGTACCTTACCTACTTTCTTAATCCCAAGCATCACAAGCCCGGCATTCCGCTCGATATGATCTCCTACCATTTCTACGCCGTGCCCAACGCGGACGAACCCCCCGAAGCGCAACAGTTCACCTATTTCAACCAAGCGGACAAGTTCCTCGAGATCGTCGGTTATATTGAAACGCTTCGCAAGATGCTGTCACCGAAGACGGGCACGACGGTCAATGAGATCGGAACGATGCTCCCGGACGACTGGGCGCAGACGGGCCCCGATTACGTTTTCAAGCCCATCCGGCCCTCCTACTGGAGTCTCTCGGCGGCGACCTATGCTTATGTTTTCGTAGGACTGGCGCGACTCGGCATCGATGCGGCTGGCGAATCGAGCATACCCGGCGGTCCCGGGTTGTGGCCGAGCATCTCGATGCTCGATTGGGACACAGCTCAACCCAACGCGCGATATTGGGCTCTCAAGTTGATCCTGGACCACTTCCGGCCCAGCGATAAGATTGTTGAGACTTCTAGCGACTCAGGGTACGTGACGACGCAGGCCTTTGTAAGTCCCAGCGGAGAACGTAAGCTCCTGCTTGTCAACAAACGTGAGCGAGAGTTCGAGATCATCCTGCCCGAGGCCGGGGGAGGGAAGGTTGAAATGATCGACCTGACCACTGGTTCGAATCCGCCGGCTTCAAGCTGGCTGACAGGTTCAAACTTCAAACTGGGCGGATTCGGAGTTGCGGCCGTGACGCTCGCGAAGAACTAGGGATTAGGGGCTGGGCGCTCGGGACTAGTGAATTCCCGAAGAACTCAGCACTTTCCTTCGTTTGACGGTCGTTGTCCTCTCCGCCTTGGGGGAGAGGGTGGACCGAGACGGCGCTTTCACCAGTCCGTCAGCTGCCGGACGGGCCGGGTGAGGGGGTCTGTTGTGCAGCGCCAAGGCTAGTTGTCGGGCTCGAGCTTACCCTGCCCCGATGCCCAGATGACAAGCCAGGGGATGGCAAGCTGCACGCTTGTCCGAGTTAAGCTGGTTACCGTACATGAGGCCTTGCGGCTCCGCCGCCTGACTTGCGGAAAGGGTTCGCCTTTCCGAAGGGCGCCCGAGCTGAACAACCTCCTCCGCGCAGGCTGGAAGGCTGAGCCTTCCAGCCTGCGCGGAGGAAGACGACAGCCCTAGGCAAGCCGTTCCACTAGCGCTGGAGAATATCATGCAAAAATGTATTGGCTGTCTGCTTTCCGCCCTGGTCGGCTTGTTCCTACTCCTTGCTGCTGGACCCGTAGCGGCTGGCCAATCGGCGGGCGCTTGTGAGGTGAAGGACGATGCCGCGTACACCGCCGCGATCCGCAAAAACACTACGGAGCCATTCTTCTCCACGGAGCTTGTGGATCATCTGCCCTGGAGTTCCTGCGTGCCGGCGCCGGACACTTATCTCGGCCACATTGTGGGCGCGCCCGATGTGCTTGACCACGTGGCGGAAATCAACGCCTACATGCGCCTTCTCGCCAGTCGCAGCCCGCGTGTGCGCGTCTTCTCCATGGGTCACAGCGAAGAAGGCCGCGAAATGATTTTGGTGGCGATTGCCGACGAGGCCACCATCCAGAACCTGGACCGCTACCGCGGCATCACGGCGCGGCTGGCGGATCCGCGCGGCTTGAGCGACGCCGACGCCAAGGCGCTAATTCAAGACGGCAAACCTATCTATTGGGCGTCTGGAAGCATTCACTCGCCTGAAACCGGCTCGCCTGAGATGTTGATGGAACTAGCATATCGCCTGGCGGTGGAAGGCACGCCGCTCCTCGAAACCATCCGCAAGAATTCCATTGTGCTGCTCACGCCCGTGAGCGAGACGGACGGTCACGACCGCTACGTTGATGTCTACATGTACCGCAAGCATCATCCGCAAGCCAACACCTATCCACTCACTTGGTGGGGCCACTACGTCTCCCATGACAACAACCGCGACGGGATCACCTTGTCGCTCGACCTATCCAAAAACATTACCAAGACCTTCTTTGAGTGGCACGCCACCGTGTTGCACGATCTGCACGAATCCATCCCTTACCTTTACATCTCCACGGGCACAGGCCCTTACAACGCTTGGCTCGATCCCATCGTCACCAGCGAGTGGCAGCAGATGGCCTTTTACGAGGTGGAAGAACTCACCCAGCGGGGTGTGATTGGCGTCTGGACGCATGGTTTTTACGATGGATGGGCTCCTAATTATATGTTCTGGGCAGCAGTGGGGCACAATGCCATCGGCCGTTTCTACGAAACCTTCAGCAACGTGGGCGCCGACACCAGCGAGCACTCGCTCGAGCCCTCTGCGACCAGTCGTGAGTGGTACCGACCCAACCCGCCACTCCCCAAGGTGAAATGGTCCGCCCGCGACAACATCAACCTCCAGCAAAGCGGTTTGCTGCTGGGCATGTACAACGTTGCTAGCCACGCCCAGGAATATCTCCAGAACTTTTACATAAAGAGCAAACGCGCGGTGGCCAAAGCACGCACAGAGGGTCCGGCCGCCTGGGTCTTTCCCGCTGATGACCCGCGCCCCTGCGACCAAGCGCGATTGCTAAACATCCTGGAATCGCAAGGTATAGAGATTTCCCGCGCCCAACAGGCCTTCAGCGCGCTAGTGCCGAGAACGGAGAGCCCGGCCATTGGCGGTGAAAGCAAGCCTGTAGAGGCCAAGGAGGAGCGCGGCGAGGCAAAACCCGCCGTAGCAACGCTAGCAGGTGGGGAGCAAAAGACAAAAGCAAAGGAGCCCGCGACCGCTGCCACCCAGCATTTCCCCGCCGGTAGCTACATCATCCGTATGGATCAGCCTTACAGCCGCTTCGCCGACACCTTGCTTGACACCCAGTACTACAGCCCTCGCGATCCCCGGCCTTACGACGACACGGGCTGGACGCTGGGTGCGCTGGCCAACGTCAAGACGGTGCGGGTGATGGATACGGGCATCCTGGACGTGCCCATGACGCGAGTGGAAGGGAAAGTGACTGTGAGCGGAGGCGTGAAGTGGAGCGGCCACGCCACCTACCTTGTCAATCACAATACCGACAGCGCCCTGGCTACCTTCCGCTATCGGCTGGCGAGTGTCCCGATGGAGGCGGCCGAGGAGCCCTTTGAAGTGAGCGGACAAAAGTTCGCGCGCGGCACTTTCATTATTGCCAACGGAGATCGCGGCCAGATTGAAGCCGCCGCGAGTGACCTCGGGATCAGCGTCTCGGCCACCGATGAGAAGCTGAGCGTCGCCCGGCACGGGCTCGAAGCGCCGCGCATCGCCCTCATGCACGACTGGCGGGAGACCCAGGACGATGGCTGGTTTCGCATCAGCCTGGATCAGCTCAAGATTCCCTACACCTACATCGCCGACACAAGAGTCCGCGAGACGCCAAACCTCCGCGAGCAGTTCGATGCGATCATCCTGCCGCCGGATTGGGACGACCTTTCGGGCATGCTGCAAGGTATCCCTTTGCGCGGCAATCCCATGCCTTGGAAAAACACTCCGGAGACGCCCAACTTCTTCGCCCCCGGGCTGGATTCGAGCGACGATATTCGCGGCGGCCTCAGTTATTCGGGCCTTGCCAATCTGGGGGAATTCGTCCGGCAGGGTGGCCTGCTGGTGACCGTAGAGGGCGCATCGGTTTTGCCGGTGGATGGAGGAATAACGGAGATGCTCTCGCTGCGCCGGCCGCAGAGGCTTGTCTGCCCGGGCGATATATTGCAGGCCAGCGTGGAGGATGCGAAGAGCCCGATAGCATACGGCTACGGTGAGAAGCTTTATGTCTATTACCGCGCGGGCTCGATCCTGAACGTTGGTTTCGGCTTCGGCCGCCGGCACGCGGAGGACGGCGAGGCACGGAGTAGCGGTCGCGGCTCATCCACCGATCCTGATGTGATTCAAGGCCGCAATTATATGCCTCCTGAAGAGGAGCCCAAACGCACTCCGCGCGAGCAGGAACTTTACATCCCGGACGAAATCCGAATGTACTTGGGCTCTCGCATCCCGCCCGCCGATCAATTTCCGCGCGTGATTCTGCGCTTTGCAGAGGCCAAGAACCTGCTGTTGAGCGGGCTGCTGGACGGCGCCCCGGAACTGGCAGAAAAGCCGGCGGTGGTGGACGTACCTCATGGCCAGGGCCACATTCTGCTCTTCGCCACCAACCCCATGTGGCGGAATGAAAACTCCGGCAGCTTCTTCCTGCTCTTCAACGCGCTGATGAACTACCGTCACTTGGACGTGGGTCGCGCCGCGAAGTAGCGCCAGCGTCTCGCCCGCTATGGCGCGGGCATCCTACCCGAGCATTCCTGCACGCTTCTGGCGGGAAAGCGCGCCAGAATCTGCTTGACAGAGGACCCTGGGAGTGTACGATGGTGGAAAAGGGCAAAACGGAATTCCTGGGTGGAGGGCATTTGTGGCGGTCCTCTGATTTGAGGTGGCTCCAGTCCAGAACTAGGTGACGGAAGCCCACATCAGCCCAAAACAATCGGAGGTACGGGATGGTCGACCTCATTCGGGCCCTCATTCAGGTTAAGACTCCTCTGACGCTCTTCGCGTTTGTGAGCCTGGTTTTCCTGGCAGCTTTCCGCACCCAGCGAGTGCCCGAACTCTTCTACCAGCTGGTGAAGGGGAAGGTGACGCCGCCTCAGTTCGCTCGCCTCCTGAACCGGTTCATGCTGTTCGGCTTTGCGGCATTCGTGCTGGTTTGCGGTGTTGCCTTCACAGGCACCGTTCTCGCATACAAGGCAAAAGCCAGGCCGGCTGAGCTGGATGATCTGCGCCGGGAGTTGCAGGAGAGCAATGCTGCCGCTGACCAGAGGGACGCGGCCCTAAAATCGTATGCGAATGGCCTGGCCTACATCCAACAGCACGACTTCAATCAGGCAATTCAATCTCTCGAGCAGTCGATTGCAGCCATACCAACGCTCTCCGCTCAAACTACGCTGGCATATCTCTACCAGAAGCAAGGGGACGACGCGAACGCAAAGAAATACGCAGCCGCGGCGCAGCCGTTGGCGAATCAGCGGGGAGACAGCATCGCTCAGTTACGGCTTGAACAATTGTTGAATACCGGCACCGATGCAGGTTCAACTTCATTGGTCGGGGTTAAGAAGCAGTTCCCGGAAGGAGGTAAATCGTTCGAAGAGGCCGTGGCAATTTCGCCCGGCCGTTACATTACCACCCATGAGCTTGCCGGGGGCCAATTCCAATACTACAGTGTGCACCTGAAAGCCGGCCAGACGCTCCGGATCGATTTCAGAAGTCCAGACACCGGGGGAAGGGCTTACGCGCCCATCTACGACTCGAACGGTGCGCTTCAGCAGGGAGATGGGGCAGGGGGCCGCAGCAAGCTTAAAACCGTCCGATGGAGCACTTCCGTAGACACGCTGCTGTACCTCAGCATCGGTAACAACGAGTGGGAAAACGACACTGGTGGGGTCTACCTCATTTCGATTCAGTAGGAGGGGGCCTCGCGCCGCCCTACGGAATGAAGTTGCTCAGTCAAAAATTCGCGAGAAAGACGAAAATCCATTGGAGAATCGGAACCCGCACCGCTGCTTACGGGTCCCGCCTTGTGAGCTCCAGTTAGAGATGACATCAGCTAGAGATGACCTTCCCGCCTGTCGCTTATTGTGATAGACTCTGGCCACGCTTTTGGTTAGCGCTCTTACTGTCATGGCTCGGACTGCTGAAGCTCGACAAAAATTACGCGAGATCTGCAGGGTCGCGGCACGGGTGTTCTATGAGAAGGGCTACGACGGCGCCTCGATGCAAGACATTGCCGAGGCAGTGGGCCTGACCAAAGCGGGCCTGTACCATCATGTAAGCAGCAAGGACATGCTGCTCTTCGAAATCATGAACTATGGTATGGATATTCTGGATGAATCCGTACTGGCAAAGGTAAAAGATATCCCGGACCCGCGTGAGAAGCTACGCCAGACTATCCTTGGACATATCGATTTAGTGGTCCGTGCGCGCGACATGGAGATTACCGTGATCCTCCACGAGAACCGCTCCTTGAAAGGCAATATGCGCATGAAGATCAACGCCCGGAAAAGAGCCTACATTGAGTATCTCGAGGATCTGATCTCCCGCGTCCAGGAGCAGTCTGGCGTGCCTCCCGAAGTCTCTCCCCATATCGCTGCCTTCGCCGTCCTGGGGATGATCAACTGGCTCTACCAGTGGTACCACGTGGAAGGGCTCGTCAAGGAAGAGGAGATTTCCCGCGCCTACGTGGACTTCTTCTTCCGGGGATTGCTGGGCGCCGCCTGACGGAGCGCGGGCGTCTCGCCCGCTGTCGCCGGGGCGTCCCGCTCCCGCAGACCGCGGGCAGGATACCCGCCCCGCGTGACGGCGATACCGCTACGTGCCGAATTTACGAAAGGGTAGCCCGAAATTCCTATGCCGAATCTAACACTTGCCTTTCAAGGGGAGCGCGGTTCATTCAGCGAGGAAGCCGCATATAAACTGCTGGGGAGGCGCATCAAGGTAACGCCTTGTGAGACTTTTGCGGCCATCTTTGATAGGGTGGTGAGGGGGAAGACGAAGTACTGCTTGGCTCCCATTGAAAATACTTTAGCCGGATCGGTCTACGAAAATTACGACCTCTTGCTCTCGAATGACCTGCACATTGTCGGCGAGGTGAGCCTGCGCATTGTGCACAACCTGATCGCTCCACACGACACCGCGCTTAGAGACGTAACCCAGGTTTACTCCCACCCCGTGGCGTTGGCACAATGCGAGGAGTTCTTCAAGCGTCATCCCAAGTTTCAGCGAATTCCTTTCTACGACACCGCCGGAGCAGTAAAAATGCTGACGGAACGCCGCCTGCCTGGCGCTGCTGCCATCGCCAGCCGAATCGCCGCCGAGGTCTACGGAGCGCGCATTTTGGCGACGCACGTCGAGGACCATCGTGAGAACTACACGCGCTTTCTGCTGCTCTCCCGGCGTCCTCATATCGCAGCGAAGGCAAACAAGGTCTCCATTGTCTTTTCCACCCGCAACGCTCCCGGTGCTCTCTACAAGTGCCTCAGCGTGTTCGCATTGCGGGATATTGACCTCACCAAGCTCGAATCGCGCCCTCTGCGCGGTCGCCCCTTCGAGTATTTCTTTTATCTCGATTTCCTGGGCCACCTGAAGGAAGAGCGTTGCCGCAATGCGCTCTCCCACCTGGGCGAGGTCACGAACTTCTTGCGGGTGTTGGGATGTTATGAAAGAAGTGGCTAGTGGCTGGTGGTCCGTTGTCCCTTGTCCGTGGTCCGTCGTAGTCTGAAGGATAACCCGCATCTCTGTGGAGAGAATCAACCTCGCTGGGCACGGAGCAACCCCTCACCCGTCCCGATCCGGCTGGTGAAAGCGCCGGCTCGGGACACCCTCCCCTGGGGAGAGGGAACGCCCCCAAGACGGACAAAGGACCACGGACAACTGACACCGGACAACTGACCATTGAGGACTGGCCACTAAGTACTAGCCACTGTTCTCCTACCACGCCAATGCATACCGATGCCCGCGCACGTCCGCTCCCGCCTTAATCACACCCGTCGCGGGATCGTACATGACCATGGTAGGTGCTGTAGGATTGCCCCATTCGCCCTGCATGACCAGTTTATGCCCGCGCTCGCGAAGCGCCTCGAGAACCGGCTCGCTGATTCGGGTCTCGACGTCCAGAACCAGCGGTTGGTCGCTGTGGTCGTCGAAGGTGCTATACATCGCCTCGGAGTTGAAGCGCGGAGCTTCGACCGCCTCCTCCGGGTTCATTCCAAACTCCACGACATTTAAAAAGATCTGAAGCAATGTCTGATCCTGGCTGTCGCCGCCTGGGGTCGAGAACGCCAGCCACGGCTTGCCCTCTCGAAGGGCGATAGTGGGCGTAAGCGTGAAGCGCGGGCGCTTATGGGGGGCCAGTTGATTGGGATGGCCCGGCGTGAGGACAAAAGCCTGCGCGCGCTGCGTCAAAGGAATGCCGGTATCACCCGCGATGAGGGCAGGAATCCAAGCTCCGCTCGGCGTAGCGGAGAGCATGTTTCCATCCTTGTCGATGACGTTCACGCAGGTCGTATCCTGATCCTCGCCGTTACGGTGGCTGTAACGCGAGCGAACGAACTCCACAGAAGCTCGTGCTTCCATATGAACCGGGTCGCCGGGGATGTGCTCCGCAGAGGCCTTCTCAGGATTGATGAGGGGACGACGGAGTTTAGCATATTCCTTGGAGATGAGCTCGATGGGAATTTGGCTGAATTCAGGGTCGCCATAGTAGGCGTCGCGGTCGGCATATCCCAGTTTCATAGCTTCTACCACGGTATGAACGTATGCAGCCGAGTTGTGGCCCATCGATTTCAAATTAAATCCCTCCAGAAGGTTGAGGTTCTCCAGAAACACCGGCGATTGGCTCCAGAAGCCCACCTTGTAAACCTCGATGCCTCGATAAGTTGTCTTGAGGGGTTCTTCGACCCGTGCGTGATAGGCAGCGAAGTCTCCTTCGCGGAGCAAGCAACCTGCCGATTCGCAGAAATCGCTGACGTGCTTTGCGATGGGCCCGCGATAAAAGAAGTCCCGCACAGCATCGATGGCGGCTACGCGTCCCTTGCTTACGTTCTGCCGCTCGACCTCAGCCAGACTTTGAAAGGTCTGCGCGAGATCGCCCTGCACGAAAAGTTCACCCGCCTTCGGCAGATGACCACCCGGCATATATACACGCGTCGTTGTGGGCCACTTCTCCCAAACTGCCTTCGAGCGGGCTATCGCTGCCGCCAAGTGGTCATCGAGCGGGCAGCCCTGGGCGAGTTCGATGGCGGGCTGAATCACTTCGCTCAGCCTCATGGTTCCGTATTTCTCGAGCGCCAGAAGGATGGCATCCATGGCGCCTGGAACGACGGCGCTAAGTGGGCCGAAAGAGGGGATGATCCCGCCATGAGCGTGGCCGACGGTACCCAACGTGACCAGTCTGGGATCGTCTCGGCGAAGCTGTTCGTAGAACTCCACTGAGGCAAGCTCCGGCGCGATTCCATCTCCGTTGATGGCCACCACGGGGGCGTCCTTCATCTTGATGAGGATCGGGCATTCCCCACCGGAGGCGAAACTGGCCATTTCCACCACTGACGCGGCGAAAAGGGTGGCGACACCAGCATCCACAGCATTACCCCCCTTTTCCAGAATTCTCAGGCCTGCCTCAGCCACCAGCGGATGGCCCGCGGCCACGACACCGCGCTTGCCCGCCACTAAAGGCTTGAGGGTCGCCGCCGAGCCAATCACCCCAGGTAAGAAGGCTCCTGCAAGAACGATGAATGTGCAGACTTTCGTGAGAAGTCCCGGACCAACCATCGCATAACCTCCCCTTGAAATTGGACGTGCCCGTGAATCCTGTCGCCATCGTGGCGCGAAAGGCCGTGGGCTGTCAAGCGGCGGATGGCGCGGAGCGGGCGAAGGGATTGCCTGCACCACGTGGGGACGGCAAGGCGTCCCCTTACAATTTGTGGGGGTGGGGTTTGCCCTACCCGTCTTATTTGCATGCGAGATGCCCGCGCTACATGCGCTTAGCCGACCTGCCTTGCTGTCTCGCCTGACGCGGCATACACTTGTCTACGGACGTAGCGCCGTACCCGCATATGCGACCGGCACGTGCCACGCTAAAGGAAGACGCTATCAGGTTGGGTATCATATGGCAGAATAATGGTCCGAAAGGTGGTTACGACCTATGGCTGGAAATCGTGAAGGGAATCAGAAGCAACCTTGGTGGTCACTCGCCTTCCTTCTGTTTTTCTACGGCCCCGCAGGGGCGCGCCTTGTGGCGACCCCCGCGGCGGCGCGCACCGAATATGTAGAGGCGACTCCATTGTCCGCTGCCACAAAGGGTGCTGGTGCTCAGGCCACTGAGGACATCGACGACATCACCGGTAAGTATCATTTCCTTTCCGCTGACGACACCTTGGGAATTCTGGAAGAAGAGGGGAAGTTGAAAGGGTACATTGAAGTCGTTCAGGGAGAGGAGGAATCTGACGACGTCCTGACTTACGAAATTGTCTCGGGCTCGCGCCAGAACGACCACGTAGAGTTCAAAACCAAAACCATTCATCGCAAGTACTACCGTTTTTCCGGAAAGGTCGAGCGCGGTTCAGGCCGCCAAGCCGATGACCCTGATTACCTCCGCCTGATTGGGGACTTGGAAACGGTGACGGTCAAAGGGGACAGTGGGCAGGAGTCCGTTGAGAAGAAGCATCTGGTCTTGAAGCTCATTGGCAAGTCCGAAGGGGAAGAGGAGTGAAGGGATCGGGAGATTGGGTGGGGAATTTGTGATTTGCGATTTGTGATTTCCGATTGGCTTTTCCATCGACAATCACCAATCGCAAATCACGAATCGCAAATAGTTCACCCGATCTCCCGATCACGGGATGATGGGCAATATCACCTGCGACGGGTGATCCCGGTCATGATAGACGGTGTTGGTGGCGACGGCGAGCCGTCGGTTCGCATTCAGCGCTTCGCCAGTGTTCGGGTTGACATCGAAGCGGGGAAAATTGCTGCTCGAGATATCCAGCCGTATGCGATGACCT
>Ga0187781_10001239_pt1 | contig 19292 bp, 13 predicted proteins | sample 0715_SJ02_MP02_2_FD_132447 | JGI IMG/M metagenome (GOLD analysis project Ga0187781, IMG submission 132447) | Tropical peat soil microbial communities from peatlands in Department of Meta, Colombia - 0715_SJ02_MP02_20_MG | ecosystem: Environmental > Terrestrial > Soil > Wetlands > Peat | place... | reverse complement strand
TCGTCGGGCACTCGTCCCCTCCGACGTGGACGTACTCCCAGGGGAAGACGTCGATGACCGCGTCAAGCACGTCGGTGCAGAACTTGAGCGTGGCCTCCTCGAGGTTGAGGACGTGGGGCGAGATGCCCCACGTCGTGAGGACCTCCCGCGGCTCGCGCGAGTTGCCCAGCTCGGGGTAGGAGGCGATCGCCGCCACCATGTGCCCGGGCATGTCGATCTCCGGCAGGACGTGGACGAACCGTTCGGCGGCGTAGGCGACGATCTCGCCCAGGTCCTCGGTCGAGTAAAAGCCCCCGTGCGGCTTCCCGTCGCCTCGCTCCGGGTGCTCGTCCACCGGTGACTCCCGCCTCCAGGCCCCGACCTCGATGAGGCGGGGGTAGGCCTCGACCGGGATCCTCCAGCCCTGGTCGTCGGTCAGGTGGAGGTGGAGCACGTTGCACTTGTGCATCGAGATCAGGTCGATGAGCTTCAGCACGAAACCCTTCGGCATGAAGTGGCGGGAGACGTCGAGGTGAACGCCCCGCCAGGAGAAGGCGGGCTCGTCGACGATCTCCATGCCCGCCAGCTCGACCGGGGGCGCCGGCTCGCGGGGGGCGAGACGCCACCACGAGTCGGGCAGCAGCTGGCGCAGCGTCTGCAAGCCGTGGAACACCCCGGCCGGGCTGGGTCCGGCCACGGTCACAGCACCGTCGGCGACTCGCACGCGGTAGCCCTCCTCCGAGCCGCCTGCGAGTTCGACCGTGCCCGAGCCCGGGGCCTCCGGATCGAGGGCGAGGCGCAGCTGGCTGCTGGAGGAACCGACCGGCACGAGCGCGACCCGCCACTTCGACCCCTGCTCGACGACGCGGCGGAACCAGCGCGCGACCGCCGCCAGCTCCTCGGGCGCCTCGATCTGCAGACCGTCGCTCCAGGTGACGCTGCCAGCGAGCAGGGCGAGGCGCCGCGGCGCCGGGACGAGCGCGGGCACAGAGGGGACGGCCCCGGTCATGCGGGCACGTTCCCGTTCGGGGCGCCGTCTCGGCCGGCCAAGGCCCCTGCCGGCGCCTCCGCCCCATCCGGGCGGGCAACATGACAGGCGGCAAGGTGGACAGGCCCGAGCGGGCGCAGCGCCGGCGTCACGCTCGCACACTCGGCAATCGCATAGGGGCAGCGCGGTTGGAAACGGCAGCCCTCCTTCGGGTTGACGACCTTCGGCGGCTCGCCGACGTCCGTGGAGCTCCCCACCGACAAAGGTGCCTTCGGATCCGGCACGGCGGAGAGCAGCAGCTGGGTGTAGGGGTGCTTCGGCCGCTGCAGGACGTCCTCGGTGGGGCCTTCCTCCACGAGGTGGCCGGCGTACATCACGAGCACCCGATCGGCGATGTAACGGGCGCTGGCGATGTCATGGGTGATGTAGAGGAACGAGACGCCCTCGCGCTCCCGCAGCTCGTTCATGAGATTGAGGACGCCGATGCGGATGGAGACGTCGAGCATGGAGACGGGCTCGTCGGCGAGGACGAGTTTCGGCCGGTAGGCGAGCGCCTGAGCAAAACCGACCCGCTGACGCTGACCGCCGCTCATCTCGAAGGGGTACTTCGACAGCATCGACCGCGCCGGGACGAGCCCGACCGCCTCGAGCACCCGTTCCGCCTCGAGCTGGCGCTCCCGGGAGCTCATCTCCGGGCGGTGCAGCTTGATCCCCCGCTGTATGCCGTGCGAGATCCGAAAGGCGGGGTTGATCGAGCTGTAGGGATCCTGAAAGACCATGGGGACCTTGCCTCGGTAAGCGAGCTGATCACGCCGGGAGCGCAGGGCGCGCAGGCTGCGGCCTTCGAAGACGATGTCCCCGGACGTGGGCTTGTAGACCATCGCCAACAGGCGCGCCATCGTGCTCTTGCCGCTCCCGCTCTCGCCGACGAGGGCGACGATCTCGCGCTCACCGATCGTCAGGCTGACGTCGTCGACGGCGTGCAGGATCTGGCGCGAGAAGTAGCCGCCGAGGCGGAAGTGTCGAGTGAGGGAGACAGTGCGAAGGAGGGGCTCGTGGTCGGTCACGAAGATCTCACCGTCTCGCTCAGGCCCGCGTCCTCGTACATCAGGCATCTGACGAGGCTGCCGTTGACCTCCAAGAGCTCCGGTGCCGTCGTCGTGCACGGCGTCATGACCGACGGGCACCTCGGGGCGAACCGGCAGCCTGCCGGCGGTCTTGCCAGATCCGGTGGTGCCCCGGGGATGCCGAGGAGATGCTCCTTCGCACCCCGGATCGACGGGAAGGCTTCGAGCAGGCCCCGCGAGTAGGGGTGAAGCGGCCGCTCGAACAGCTCTCGCGTCTCGCCCAGCTCCACGAGCTGGCCGGCGTACATCACCATGAGGCGGTCGGAGAAGTGGCTGACGAGCGACATGTCGTGGGTGACGAAGAGGGCAGCAAAGCCGAATCGGCGCTGCAGCTCCTTGATCTGCATCATGAGGGAACGCTGGGCGACGACGTCGAGGGCGGATGTGGGCTCGTCCATGATGACGAGATCCGGGGTGAACAGCATCGCCATGGCGATCATTGCCCGCTGCCGCATACCACCGGAGAGCTGGTGGGGGTAACTGTCGAGGTGCACCGGGTCGATGGACACGAGCCGCAGCACCTCCTCCGACCGGCTGCGGATCTCTGCCTTCGACATCGAGGTATGGGCGCGGCACACGTCCATCATCTGGGCGGCGACGGACTTGACGGGGTTGAGGGCGTTCATGGCGCTCTGCATGACGACGGAGACCTCGCTCCAGCGCAGGGCGCGCAGCTCCGAGTCGCTCAGGCGCACCATGTCGCGGCCCTTGAACACCACGCTGCCGCCCTTAAGGCCGGCCGGAGGGCTCAGCAGTTGGGCGATGGCGAACAGCAGCGTCGACTTGCCGCAGCCCGACTCGCCGACGATCGCCAAGAACTCGCCCCGGGCGAGCTCCAGGTCGACGCGGTCGACGGCCACGACCTCGCCTTCGTCGGTCTGGTAGGCGACCGAGAGCTCGCGTACCTGAAGGATGGCATCAACCATCGGGTGCCCTCTCGGGAGGGCCGAGGAGGCCGGGGGCACGAACGCCTGCGAACCTCGCCCCGCCGGCGAGCTCGGCGAGGGCCGGAACGTCACGGGGATCTCTCCCGGCGCCCCCAGCCAGGGTTCCCGAGCGCCGCACGGCTGAGGCCGACACCTTGCGCACCGGACGCAGCGCCGGGTTGCTGATCTCGTCGAAGGCGTAGTTGAGCAGGGCGAAGGCCGCCCCGAGAAGGGCGAGCGCCACACCCGGCATGATGGCCCAGGCCCACAGCCCTGAGCCGAGGGCGTTGCCTTGCTGGGCGGAGTTGAGCATCGTGCCCCAGCTGATCGTGTTCGGGTCGCCGAGGCCCACGAATTGCACGCCGGCGGCGGCGAGCACGGCGTAGAGGGCCGAGCCGAGGAAGCTCGCCACGATGAGGGAGGTCATCGTGGGCAGGATCTCGACGACGATGATGTAGATGGAACGCTCGCCCCGCACCCTGGCGGCCTCCAGGAAGTCGCGATGCCGCAACGACAGGGCCTGCACGCGGAGCTGGCGAGCCCCGTAGGACCAGCCGGTCACGACGAGCACGGCGGTCAGCACCCAGAAGCCGGCGTTCTGGGTGTAGGCCACGAGCACGATGATGAGCGGGAAGGTGGGGATGACGAGAAGGACGTCGGTGATGAACGAGAGCACGTCGTCCACGATCCCGCCCAGGTAGGCGGCCGACACGCCGACGATCACCGACACCACGGTGGAGAGGCCGCCGACGGCGAAGGCGATGAGGAGGGAGTAGCGCGTCCCGTAGATGAGCTGGGCCCACAGGTCCTCGCCGATCTCGTTCGTGCCGATGAGATGCCGAGCGCTCGGCCCGAGCAAGGGGAGGTAGGCGGGGGCGTTCGGGTTGTCCCTGGCGATGAGACCCGGGAAGGCCGCCAGAAAGCAGAACACGAGCATGAGCAGCGAGCCCGCGAGCGCCTTCGGGTTCCTCGCGATCGCCCGCACGAAGCGGAGACCGCCCCTCAGTGCCCGCGACCTGGGGCGGACCGTCCCGGCCGAGGTCGCCACGCTCATGCCTGCGTCGCCCGGGTGCGCGGGTCGAGCCAGGCGGTGGCGAAGTCGGCGAAGAGCACGGCCACGAGCACGGCCACGGTGATGAGGAGGAAGAGCGCCTGCATGAGCGGGTAGTCCTGGGCGTCGATCGCCTGGATGAGCAGGTAGCCCACACCCGGGTAGTTGAAGAGCCACTCGACGAGGATGGCGCCCGACACGACGAAACCCAGCGTCATGGCGAAGCCCGTCAAGTTCGGCAGGATGGCGTTGCGGGCGGCATAGTCGTACATGATCCGGCGGGGGGAGAGACCCTTGGCCCTCGCCATGCGCACGTAGTCCTCCGCCAGCACGGTGATCATCGTGTTGCGCATCGTCAGGATCCAACCGCCGATCGACGTGATGATGATCGTGAGGCCGGGGAGGAGGGCATGTTGCAGGATGTCCCAGATGGACGACCACGTCCACGCCGGCGACTGGGAGTACGCCCCCTCGAATGGCAGCCAGTGCAGGGTGAAGGAGAAGAGCATGAGCGCCAGCATCCCGACGAAGAAGTACGGGAAGGCGGTGGCGATCACGAACACCGGAGGCAGGACGCTGTCGAGCCAACCGCCGCGACGCCAGGCGCCGAGGATCCCGATGACCGTGCCGAGCACGAAGCTCAACACCGTCGTCACGCCGATGAGGCCGAGCGTGTAAGGCAGGCCGGACATCACCACCTGGTCCACCGACTCGGGGAAGGCCATGTAGGACACCCCGAAGTGAAGCGTCAGGCAGGCACCCACGTACTGGACGTAAGCGGCGATGAGGCTCTCATGCGTGTTGATCCCGAGTGCCACCTCGAGCGCGTGCAGCGTTGCCGGGCTGACGTTGTCCTTGCGGAACCTCTCCATCAGGCCGAGCACCGGGCCGCCCGGCATGATCCGCGGGATGAAGAAGTTCAACGTGATGCAGGCCCAGAGCGTGGCGAGAAACATGCCCAGCCTCCTCACGATGTACCTCATGCCGTCACCGGGCTCCCGTGTGCCGTCTCCGGCGGACACTCTCCCACCGGAACCGGCCTACTGGGTCCAGCGGAGGTGCAGCAGCACGACCTCGAGGTCGGGGATCACGTAGGGAGACGGCTGCGCATAGGGGTCCTGCGCCGTCGGCCATCCGCTCAGGTTGGCGGTGTCGTACTGGTACCAGTCGACGCTCTCCACCACGGGGATGACGGGCACCTCGCTCACCATGACTTTCTCCAGCTGGTCGGTGATCGACTCCTGCGTCGCCAGGCTCGTCGTGGCCGCATAGGAGTTGATCAGGTCGTCGACGGTGTTCGACTCCTGCCCGACCGTGCTTGTGTCGAAGCGCTCCCAGTTCGTGGCGGCCGTCTGCCCGATCGGTGCCGAGCTCGGGCCGTAGAGCCACTGCCGCAGCTCGTAGTAGGGAGTCGGCCCGCCTGTCTCGGCGTTGTAACCGAGCTGGAAGTCACCCGTGAACATGTCGGAGTCGTAGGTCGTGGACGAGAGCTCGTCGACCTTCAGCTGGATGCCGATCTGGGCGAGCTCGTCGGTGATGATCGTCAGGTCGTCGACCCAGTCCGAGTAGTCGCCGATGTTGATGACCGTGAAGGAGAGAGGCGTCCCGCCCGGGCTCTGGAAGACGCCGTTCACCTTCTTGTAGCCGGCGGCTTCGAGGATGGCCTCTGCCTTTGACGGGTCGTAGGGGTACTCGCCCGCGAGGGAGGCGTCGTTCCAGCTGCTGAAGGTGGGCTCGACGATGCCGTCCTGATTGGAGGGGGGCTCGTAGCCCGACTCTCCCAGCTCGGAGACCTTGGCTCGGTCGATCCCGAGGGAGATGGCCTCGCGGACCGGAAGCGTCAGCAGCTTGTCCGTCAGGTTCGGGAAGAGGCAGACGCTCTGCAGGGGTGGGAACCAGTCGTGGTAGTCCGGGCTCTTCGAAAGGTAGTAGCCCTGGATGTCCTCGATGTACTGCCCGCCCCACTGCGCCTTGCCGTAGGCGAGGTCCTCGTTCGCCGTCGTGTTCGAGGTGAAGGCGGGGTAGTTGACCGTCTCGATCTTCGGCAGCCCCTTCTGCCAGTAGCCGGCATTCCGCTCGTACTCGATGTTCTCGCCCGTGCACTGGTGCACCTCGTACGGGCCGGTGCCGACCGGGTGCGAGTCGGTGTAGCTCACGGGGTTCGAGACCTTGGACCAGAGGTGCTCGGGGACGATCGGCAACTGGTCGGCCACGTAGTAGAAGTAGGTGGCGGCCGGGGTCTTGAACTTGAGCACGATCTGGTCGGTGCCCTTCAGGCTGACACTGTCCAGCACCGCCCAGATGGAGTTCAGGTCCAGGGCCGGGTACCTCTTCAGTAGCTGGAACGTGAAGAGCACGTCGGCGGCACTGAACGGCGAGCCGTTGCTCCACTTGATGCCCGGGCGGATCGTGAAGGTGAGCGTGCGGCTGCCGTCGGACCAGGCGTAGCTCGTCGCCAGCCAGGGCGTCGTCTTGTCGTTCTGGAGGACGTTCACGAACATGAGGGACTCGTAGACGAAGCCGACGGACTCGTCGTCGTCGGATCCGTTGAACGGGTTGAACTGGCACGTCCAGTAGTTGCCCGTCTCGTTCGCCAACGTCACGCTGCCCCCGATGCCGCTCGAGTTCGTCGGTGGGGACGACGAGCTGGAGGCGGTCGTGCCGCTTCCACAGGCCGCGGCCACGAGGCCGGCGGCCAACAGGATGGCGAGAACCCGTGTGCGTCTCATCGTTACACCCTCCCCCGATCCTCGGACCGGTCCGAATTTTCCCTCTTGGCGCTGTCAGATGGTGGTTGTGCCTGCGAGCCACGGCGACCGTTGGGGCCGTCGCCGCCCGGCGAGTCCCGGCGGCCGTCGCCGAGACCGGCCGCGGCGGCTTCGATGCCGAGTGCGATCGCCCCGACAAGGGCGGCGTCGAACGGGTAGGCCCCGAGCACGAGCTCGGGCGGGTAGGGCACGTTGGCATCGAGGGCCGCCCGCAGCGGTCCCTCCAGCCGGGGCCAGGAGCGTGTCATGCCGCCCCCGACGGCGATGCGGGAGGGATCGAGCGCCACGGCGATGTTGACGAGCTGGAAGCTCAGCTCCCGCACGAAGTCGTCGATGGCGGCCGACAGACGTAGATCCTCGGCACTGAAAATCTCGGCGGCCGTGAGCTCTTCCCCCGTGAGCCGCAGGGCGGTGGCGGACAGGGCCATGCCGCTCACGACTTCCTCGAGGACGGCCCGATCGGCCCGGGCGAGCTCCAGGTCGGCCGGCTGGCGAAGGCAGTAGGCGATCTCGCCGGCGGCGCCATTGGCGCCGGAGACCACCTTTCCCCCGCAGACGATGGCGATGGCGAGGCCCGTCCCGAGGTTCACGTAGAGGGCGGGGTCGTGGCCGGCGAGGGCGCCCGAGCCCGCCTCGGCCTTGGCGGCCGCCTTGACGTCGGTGGCGACGCGCACGGCACGGGTGCCGAAGGCGGCCGCCAGCTCGAGGCCGAGCGAGAGGTCGCCCCAACCCGGGATGGCGGGCGCCAGGCGGATCTCGTTGGTTGCAGGGATCCCGAAGGTGCAGGCGCCCACGGACACGAGGTCGCTCCCGGCGGCGACCTCTGACAGCAACGCCTTGGCGCTGCTCACGCCGCGCTCGAGGTTCCGGTTCGCACCGAGGGAGGCGTCGGTCTGCACGCTGCGGCTCGCGAGACGGCGGCCGGAGAGGTCGGCCACGGCGGTGGCGATCTTCGAGCCCCCAAAATCGAGACCCAACACGACCGGTGCGCCCATGCCGCTCCCTTGCCCCCTCCGCCCGGCCGAGACGCCGGGACCGAACTAATAGTAAAGTACCCTATCATTTCTTGCTCGGCAAGTATCTGGCAGCATCGTTGTCTGTGCGGCTGACGCCACCTCCCCGGGCTCGACACCCTTGACGCCGGGCGCCGTCAGTCACAGGGCCGCCCGTCCCCAGCTCATCCGGGCGATGAACGAGCAGCTCCTCCTCGAGCAGGTACGCCAGGACGGCCCGCTCTCGCGTGCCGAGCTGGCTCGGATATCCGGCCTGTCCAAACCGACGGTGGCGCTCGCCCTCGCCAACCTCGAGCACGACGGGCTCGTACGCGTCGCCGGCCATCGCACGGGCGTGCGCGGCCCCGCCGCCGTGCTCTACGAGATCCGGCCCGAGGCCGGGTACGTGCTCGGCTTGGACATAGGCCGGGAGTTCGTGCGGGGTGCGCTCGCCGATCTCTCCGGCACGGTGCGAGCAAAAGCCACCCAGAAGGCTCATGCGAGCACGACGCAGGGTCGCTTGGCGGAGCTGGCCGCGCTCGCCGACGGCCTGACGGCCTCGGGCGGCGTGACCCGCCCGCGGGTCACCCAGACCGTGATCGGCAGTCCCGGCGTGTACGACCCGGATCGGGGCGCCCTCACGATGGCTCGGAACCTGCCCGGCTGGGAGCAGCCGATCGTGCTCACCGAGCTGCGGCGCCTCTTCGGGCGGAGCACGGTCGTGGAGAACGACGTCGACGTCGCCGCTTTGGCCGAGCGCGACCACGGGCACGGCCGCGGCATCGACACCTTCGCCTTCGTGTCGGTCGGCACCGGCATCGGCATGGGCCTGGTCATCGAAGGCAAGCTCCACCGGGGGGCCCACGGCACCGCCGGGGAGATCGCCTACCTACCGCTCTCGAACGGCGACGTCGACGCCGGCGAGGCCAGGCGGCGAGGAACCTTCGAGGCGGCGGCATCCGCCTCCGCCGTCGTACGGGCGGCGAAACGGGCGGGCCTGCGCGGCGGGCTCTCAGCCCGGCGCATCTTCGCCGATGCCGCCGGGGGCGATCCGGTCGCCCGCGAGATCGTGCGGGACGAGGCGACGCTCATCGCCAAAGCACTCACTTCGATCATCGCCGTCGTCGACCCGGAGCTGATCGTCCTCGGAGGCGGCATCGGCCGAGCCCCCGGATTCGCGGCCGAGGTCGGCACGGCCCTCGAGGCGCTCGCACCCGTCGTGCCCGAGATCCGCGTGAGCGCCCTCGGTGACGACGCTGTCGTCGACGGTTGCCTGGCGGCCGGCATGGAGCGCGCCTGGCATCGGGTGCTGGAACGCTCCTGAAGGAGGCATTGGCGGTGCCAAGGCGGCGCGTCATCCCCGCACCGCAGGCGTGACCTCTTACTATTCTCGCGGGATGCAGCCTTCGGAGACCGAAGCGGTACCCGATCCGGCGCTCTTCGACGCCGTCGTGAACCTGTGCAAGCGGAGGGGTTTCGTCTTTCCCTCGGCGGAGATCTATGGGGGAATCCGCTCCACCTACGACTACGGGCCGCTCGGTGCCCTCATGCTGCGCAACGTCCGCGAGGCCTGGTGGCGCTCCATGGTGCAAGAGCGCGACGACATCGTTCCCATCGACGCCGCCGTGCTCACGAACCGGAAGGTCTGGGAGGCCTCGGGCCATCTCGCCGCCTTCACCGACCCGCTCGTCGACTGCCGCAACTGCAAGGAGAGGTGGCGGGCCGATCAGATCGGCGACACGTGCCCCAACTGCGGCTCGAAGGATCTCACCGAGGCGCGGCCGTTCAACCTCATGTTCAAGACCTTCGTCGGGCCCGTGGAGGAGAGCGCGGCCGCCGCCTACCTGCGGCCGGAGACGGCCCAGGGCATGTTCGTCAACTTCCTCAACGTCCTGCAGACGACGCGCAAGCGCCCGCCGTTCGGCATCGCCCAGACCGGCCGGGCGTTTCGCAACGAGATCACGCCCGGCAACTTCGTCTTCCGCACGCGCGAGTTCGAGATGATGGAGATGGAGTACTTCGTGCCCCCGGCCGAGGCGGAGAAGTGGTTCGAGTACTGGTGCGCCGAGCGCCTCAGCTGGTACCAGCGTTACGGCATCCCCGCCGCCATGCTGCGCCTCCGCCAGCACGAGGCCGACGAGCTCTCCCACTACTCGGCGGGCACGGCCGACGTGGAGTTCCTCTACCCGTGGGGGTGGGGCGAGCTCGAGGGCATCGCCAACCGGACGGACTTCGACCTGCGCGCCCACTCGGAGCACTCGGGCACGAAGCTCGAGTACTTCGACCAGACGACGGGCGAGCACTACATGCCCTATGTCGTCGAACCAGCCGCCGGTCTCACCCGCACGATGATGGCCCTCCTGCTGGCCGCCTACGACACCGATGTCGTCGCCGGCGAGGACCGCACGGTGCTGCGGCTGCATCCGCGCATCGCCCCCTATTCGGTCGCCGTCCTGCCGCTCTCGAAGAAGGAGACGCTCACGCCGCTGGCAAGGGAGATCCTGCATCGGCTGCAGCGGCGTTTCGTCTGCGACTACGACGAGACGCAGGCGATCGGCCGGCGCTACCGGCGCCAGGACGAGATCGGGACGCCCCTGTGCGTGACGGTGGACTTCGAGACGCTCGAAGACCAGCAGGTCACCGTGCGCGACCGCGACTCGACTGAGCAGGTGCGCGTGCCCATCGCCGAGCTCCCCCAGACGATCGCCCGGCGGCTCGACGCGGACCTCGACCTCTGAGTCCTCGCCGGCTCCGGCGAGCCGGGGAGGGCAGGGACGTGCCTGGCCGTTTAGCCGCCCCGGCGAGGCCTCATTAGGCTCAACCCGGCGCCTCGCCATCGAAGCGGGCAATGCCAGAGAGGAAGGACCTTCATCCGATGGCCTACGTCTTCGACTTCGACCACGAGCACCCTCGTCCGCCCATGGAGCTGAAAGACCTCCTCGGAGGCAAGGGCGCCAACCTGGCCGAGATGACGTCGGTCCTTCGGCTGCCGGTGCCGCACGGCTTCACGATCTCGACAGACGCCTGCCGCGCCTACATGGAGGGCGGTTGGCCGGCGGGCCTCTCCGAGGAGGTGGGCACCCACCTCGAGCGCCTGCAGGACCGCATGGGCCGCAGGCTCGGGGACGCCTCCGACCCGCTCCTCGTCTCGGTGCGCTCAGGCGCCAAGTTCTCCATGCCCGGGATGATGGACACGGTCCTCAACCTCGGCCTGAACGACGCCTCCGTCCGCGCCCTGGCCGTCCAGACCGACGACGAGCGGTTCGCCTACGACTCCTACCGGCGCTTCGTGCAGATGTACGGGCGCATCGTCCTCGGCGTCCCGGGACCGGCCCTCGACGAGCCGCTCGAGCAGGCGAGGGAGAAGAGCGGTGCCAAGTCGGATGCCGACATCCCTGCCGATGTGCTGAAGACCCTCGTCGGGGACCTGAAGGGGGTCGTGCAGGAGGAGACCGGCACCGCCTTCCCCGACGATCCTATGGATCAGCTCCGCGGTGCCATCGAGGCGGTCTTCCGTTCCTGGAACGGCCCGCGCGCCGTCGCCTACCGGGTGCGGGAGCGCATCCCGAACGACCTCGGCACGGCTGTGAACGTGCAGGCGATGGTCTTCGGCAACCGCGACGACAACTCGGGCACAGGAGTGGGGTTCACCCGGGACCCGGCGACGGGCGCGCCCGGGGCCTATGGCGACTTCCTCGTGAACGCCCAGGGTGAGGACGTCGTCGCCGGCATCCGCAACACCCAGCCACTCTCGGACCTCGAGGGCCTCTTCCCCTCCATCTATGCCGAGCTGCTGGACATCTTCGCCCGGCTCGAGGCGCACTACCGGGACATGTGCGACACGGAGTTCACCATCGAGCAGGGCAAGCTCTGGATGCTGCAGACCCGCATCGGCAAGCGCACCGGCCGGGCCGCCTTCCGCATGGCCGTCGATATGGTGGCCGACCCCGCCATCGGCCTCAGCCATGACGAAGCCGTGCAGCGGGTGACCGCCGAGCACATCGACCAGGTCCTCCACCCCCAGTTCGCCGACTCGAGCGCACCGGTGCTCACCAAGGGGCTGGGGGCCTCCCCCGGGGCGGCCGTCGGCAAAGTGGTCCTCAGCGCCGACGACGCCGACGAGGCGGCTCAGAAAGGGGAGCACGTCATTCTCGTGCGCAACGAAACGAGCCCCGAGGACGTCCACGGCATGCTCGCCGCCCAGGGGATCCTGACGGCCCGGGGGGGCCTCGTCTCCCACGCCGCCGTCGTGGCGAGGGGCTGGGGCAAGCCGGCGGTCGTCGGCGCCGAGGCGATCCGGATCGAGGAGGCCGACAAGTCCTTCAGCGTGGGCGGCATCGTCGTGCGCGAAGGCGACGTCATCTCCATCGACGGCTCGACCGGGTCCGTCGTGCTCGGCGCGGTCGCCCTCACCGCCGCCGCCCCGCCGCCGGAGATGCAGCTGATCCTCGGTTGGGCCGACGACATCCGCCACGGGCTGCTCGGTGTGAGGGCGAACGCCGACACGGGGGCCGACGCCGCCAACGCCCGCCAGCTCGGGGCCGAGGGGATCGGGTTGTGCAGGACCGAGCACATGTTCCTCGGGGAGGACCGGCTCCCGATCGTGCGCCGAATGATCCTTGCGCCCACCGACGAGCAGGAGACCGCCGCCCTCGAGGAGCTGCGCGTCGCCCAGCGGGCGGACTTCTTACAGATCCTCGAGGCGATGGACGGCCTGCCCGTGGTCGTCCGCCTTCTCGACCCGCCCCTGCACGAATTCCTCCCCGACGTCGAGCAGCTTGCCGTGAAAGAGGCCACCGAGGGCCTCAGCTCGGAGGAACGCGCCCTCTACGAGGCTGCCCGCGCTTGGCAAGAAGTCAACCCGATGCTCGGCACCCGGGGCGTGCGTCTCGGGGTCCTCAAGCCAGGCCTCTACGCCATGCAGGTGCGTGCCCTCATGGAAGCGGTCCTCGACCGCGTGCGGGCGGGCGGCACCCCGGTCGTCGAGGTGATGATCCCCCTCACCGTCTCCCGCGAGGAGCTCGCCCTCGCTCGGTCCTGGGTCACCGAAGTGATCGCCTCGGTCGGGCAGCACGCATCCGGCGAGGCCGAGCACGTGGGCGTCCTCATCGGAACGATGATCGAGACGCCCCGCGCCGCCCTGGTCGCCGGCGAGATCGCCGAGGAGGCCGACTTCTTCTCCTTCGGCACGAACGACCTCACCCAGATGACCTTCGGCTTCAGCCGCGACGATGTGGAGGGCCGCATGATGTCGGCCTACCTCGAGAAGGGCCTCCTCCGGGCGAACCCGTTCGAGCACCTGGACACGGTCGGCGTCGGTGAGCTCGTCCGCACCGCCGTCGACCGGGGGCGGGCGACCCGTCCCGGTCTCGAGTGCGGCGTCTGCGGCGAGCACGGTGGCGACCCCGCGTCCATCGACTTCTTCTTCAACGCCGGGCTCGACTACGTGAGCTGCTCGCCCTACCGGGTCCCCATCGCCCGCTTGGCAGCGGCTCAGTCCGTGCTGGCCGCTCGCGGCCCGACAGTGCCCTAGAGCTAGAGGCGGCGGCTCAGCGGGAGGGAGCGCCTCGCGGCTGAACCAGACGTTACCGTGCGCTCGATGGGCATTCCCGATGAGGACGTGGCGCAAGTCCGGTCCGCCACCGACATCGTGGCGCTCATCGGCGAGTACACGCCGCTGAAGCGCGTCGGGCGGAGGTTCGTCGGGCTGTGCCCCTTTCACAGCGAGAAGACCGGGTCATTCAGCGTCAACGGCGAGGAGGGCTTGTACTACTGCTTCGGGTGCCAGGCGTCCGGAGATGCCATCACCTTCCTCAAAGCGATCGAGGGGTGCGATTTTGTCGAGGCTGTGGAACGCCTGGGCGCCCGCGCCGGCATCACCGTGCGCCAGGAGGCGGGGGGCAGGACCCGGCACGACCACGACCAGACCGAAGCCCTGAAGGAGGCGATGCGACGGGCGGTGGCCTTCTACCACGAGCGGCTCCTCAGCCACCCCGATGCCAACCACGCCCGTCAGTACCTGCGATCTCGCGGCTACGACGGCGACGTCGTGAGGCGCTTCCGCCTCGGCTGGTCGCCCGAGCGCGGAGCCAACCTCGCCAAGGTGCTCAAGATGCCCGCCGCCGTCCTCTCCGCCGCAGGCCTCACCAACGAGGGCAGCTACGGCCCGCAGGACAGCTTCCGGGGGCGGGTGATGTTCCCCATCTACGACCCCTCCGGCACCCCGATCGCCCTCGGTGGCCGCATCCTCCCCGGGGGCACACAGTCCTCGGACGGCGCCGTCGCCGGCCCGAAGTACCGCAACTCCAAAGAGACCGCCATCTACTCCAAGCGCCGCACCCTCTACGGTCTCAACTGGGCGCGCCAGGGGATCGTGCAGGCGGGCGAGATCGTCGTCTGCGAGGGCTACACCGACGTCATCGGGCTGTTCACGGCCGGCATCCCTCGGGCCGTGGCCACCTGCGGGACAGCGCTCACCGACGAGCACTTCCAGGTGATCGCCCGTTTCGCCAAGCGCGTCGTGCTCGCCTTCGACGCCGACGCAGCCGGGCAATCGGCTGCGTCCCGCTTCTACGAGTGGGAGCGCCGCCACGATCTCGAGGTGGCCGTGGCGGCGCTGCCGGCCGGAAGCGACCCAGGAGAGCTGGCTCAGCTCGACCCGGAGGCGCTCCGCAAGGCGATCGAGGGGGCGCAACCGTTCCTCGGCTTTCGGGTGGAACGGGCGCTCTCCGCAGGTGAGCTGAGATCGCCGGAGGGCCGCGCCCGGGCGGCGGCGGCCGCCGTCGCCATGATCGCCGAGCACCCGAACGAGCTCGTGCGGGACCAGTACCTCGTCACGATCGCCGACCGCACCCGCATCGAGGTGGACCGCCTGCGGCCCTTCCTCGACCGGCCTGTGGCCGCCCCCTCCAAGTTGCAGATGGCGCCACGGAGGCAGCAGGGCAGTCGGGGACAGCGAGCCGCCCGGGACGGCCTCGTCCTCGCCATCCACGCGCCCTCCACGATGGCGGGCCGACTGGACGAGTCCTTGTTCGCCGATCCCCTCCAGCGGGCCGCCTATCTCGCCCTCGCCGGTGCCACGAGCCTGCACGAAGCGATCGAGGGCGCCGAGGAGGACGTGGCCGACCTCCTTCGTCAGCTGGCGGTGAGCGAGCCCGAAGCCGATGCCGATCCGACGATCGTGCAGCTCGTGAGGGCGGCGGCGACGCGAGCACTCGGCGACCTCGAGGCCGGCGCCCGGGCCGCCGAGGCGGACGGCGACGAGGACCGCCTGCTCAGCGCCGCCGCCGGTATCGCTCAGTTGAAGGCTGACCTCGAGATCATGCAAGAGCCCGGCGTGAACCAGTCGCCCCCGCGACCCGTGATCGAAGCCGCCGACCGGTTGTTAGGGTGGCTACGGAGTCGCCGAGGGGAGTGGGCTTGAGCAGTCCAACCGAACCGATCGATCTGGGCGACGAGAGCGCCCACTCGGGTGAAGCACGGCGAGTCCGGATCGCCTCGGCCCTGAGCCTGCGGGACTACAGCGGGGCCCCCAGCTCGGGCACCGACCCGGTGCGGGCCTACCTGAAGGAGATCGGTCGGGTCTCGCTCCTCACGCCCGAGCTGGAAGTCCTCTGCGCCCAGCAGATCGAAGAGGGCGTCGAGGCGTCGGCCATCTACGAGTCGTGGCAGGCAGAGGGGACCCTCGCCGAGGTGCCCTTCGCCGAGCGGCGCAAGGTCGAGCGCACGATCCGTCAGGGCCAGGATGCCAAGGATCTGCTCATCGAAGCGAACCTCCGTCTCGTCGTCTCGATCGCCAAGCGCTACCGCAATCGAGGCATGCCCTTCCTCGACCTCATCCAAGAGGGCAACCTCGGTCTCATGCGGGCGGTGGAGAAATTCGACCACCGGCGGGGCTTCAAATTCTCCACGTACGCGACCTGGTGGATCCGCCAGGCGATCACCCGAGCCGTGGCCGACCAGGCGCGGACGATTCGCATCCCCGTCCACCTGGTGGAGACGATCAACAAAGTCACGCGATCGCAGCGGCAGCTCTCTCAGGAGCTGGGACGGGAGCCGACCGTCGAGGAGATCGCCGCCCGCATCGAGTACCCCGTCGACCGCGTCCGCGAGCTGCAGCGGATCAGCCAGGACACGATCTCCCTCGAGCAGCCCCTCGGGGACGAGGAGGACTTCAGCCTGTCGGATCTCCTCGAGGACCAGACGGCCGAAGTCCCCTCGGATGCCGCCACCCGCATCCTGCTCAACGAAGCCGTCAAGCGAGCCCTCGGCGAGCTGAGCGAGCGGGAGCAGGAGGTCGTGCGGCTCCGTTTCGGGCTCGATGACGGCCGCATCCGCACCCTCGAGGAGGTCGGGCAGATATTCGGCGTCACCCGTGAGCGGATCCGCCAGATCGAGATGAAGACGCTCGCGAAGTTGCGCCACCCACAAGTCTCCCGGCCCCTGCGTGACTACGTCGAGGGGGACTGAAGCCACTCGGCCCTGCTGCGCGTGTATCACCAGGGCGCGTTCGGGCTAACCCCTCACCTAGCCGGACCGGCGCCGGGCGGAGCTGCCATGGCCGGCGGAGGAGCTCAGCATCTCGACCACGCGGGCGCGAGCCATGCCCCCGAGCGGGCTGTCGAGGAAGCCGGTGAAACGCTCTCGCGCCAGATCGCCGAGAGCCCGGACCCTCTCGGCAGTGGCTTCGGCATTGACGGCGTCCGCCCGAGAGCTCGCCACTCGCGGCCAGTCCGCTCTCGGCCCATCGGTGCGCCTGAGCTGCGACGCCTTGGAGGCCGCCCACGCCCCTGCCGCACACCCGAGCAAGAAACCCACTTTGAACCGCATCCCCATCTTCTACCCCTCTGGAGCGCCGCTCGCCACTCGACCCTCCTCGCCGTCGCCACGACAAGCAAGACACGTCCCAACTTCCGCGCAGTCACAACGAGAGGAGTAGGTTGCCGCAAGTGACCGCCGAACCTGAAGCTCCACGTCGCCGGGCGACGGTCGTCGCCGGCCGTGGCGTGGTTGCGGCCCTCCTGGCCGTGAGCATCTCACTGCTCGGAGTCACCACGGCCTCGGCTGCCGGCGACGCCTCCCTCGAGCCCTACATCCTTTCGAATCCGGTGCCGGGTTGGACCGCTGACCCGCCCGCCGTCTCCCAGAAGATCGACAACGAGCTCACGAGCTCCCTCAGCAGCAAGATTCACGAGAAGACGGAAACCGCCCTCAACGCCTGGGAAGGACCCGCCGCCAGCGGCATCCTCCTCATCATCCTCATCCGCTTCCCTGGCTCGAGCATCCCTCCCTCCTACTCCAACTCCACCTCGGCGGTCTCCGGCGTCTGCGCCGGTGCCGGCCAGTCCCCCGGGTCCGTGACCTCGGTCGCGGGCATTCCCGGCGCAGCCTCCGAGACCTGCCGGTCGACCACCGGCAGCCCGCTCACCGTCGTGGCCTGGCCGAAGGGGAACGTGGTCGGATTTGTCGAGGCGGAGGGACTCGGGGCCACCGAGGTCGACCAAGTGGCCGTGAACGAAGACAACAAGCTGCCGGCCAACGGGATCGGTGAATCAGGCAGCTCCTCCTCCAGTTCGCTCGAGGGCGGGATCGGCGCCGTCGTGGTCGCCGCCATCGTCATCGGCATCGTCCTGGCCCGGCGCCGCTCGAAGGCCCAGGTAGCCCCGGCGGCTGCAGGTCAATGGGCCCAGCCCGGGGCTGCCGCCCCCCCCTGGGGTTACCAGGGCGCCCAGCAGGGCCCCTTACCGGCCGCCACCCCGGGCTATGGGGCGGCGGGGGCGTATCCGGCCGGTGGGAGCGGCCAACCGGCCGGTGGGAGCGGTTATCCGGCCGGTGGGAGCGGTTATCCGGCCGGCTCCGGTGCCTATGCGGCTCCCGCCGCAGCCGGGCCGGCCGCGGCGGGTGGCTACCCGGCTGCATCCGGCTTCGAGGCCGCGGCGCCGCCCCCGCAAGCAAGCGGGCCGGCGCCCTACCAGCATCCGCGGCCCTCGGATCAAGCCCGTGCGGGGCACTACGCCGGGACCCAGCCGGCGGCCGGCCCGGCACACGCTGCGGCGCCAGCTCCCGTCGTGGGGAGCGACGATGCCACCGTGATCGACAATCCGCCTCCTGTGGTCGCAGCGGATCGTCCGGCCGAACCAGGTTGGCATCCGGTCGACGGCGATCCCTACCGGCAGCGGTACTGGGACGGAACCGGGTGGACGTCCCACCTGCGGTGGGACGGTACCGCCTGGGTGAACGACTCTTGAGGGACCCTCGCCAGGGATAGGATGAGGTCGCCTTCTGGCCCGCGACGGTCGAAGCATTCCGGGGTAGCTCAATGGCAGAGCACGCGGCTGTTAACCGTGTGGTTGAGAGTTCGAGTCTCTCCCCCGGAGCGGATCCGAGTCGGGCACCGGCTCCGGTGATGCTGACGGCCGGGTCTCCGCGAGCAATGCCAGCTCGCCTGCGAGGGTTAAAGGGGAGGGCGCAACGCGGAGACCCGGCCGGTCAGCAGGCCTGTGAACGGCCGCTCAGGGCCGGAGAAGGGCGACAGAGGTGGATCCGTCCCGACGCCACCGAGTGAGCCCCCGAAGCGCCCGAAGAGGCGCGAGTGCCTCCCCTGCCCCGGGTCCGACGACGTCAGGAGACCCGTCACGCCTGCCTCGGGTCGGCGACGATCGCATCAGACACGATGGCCCCGGTGGCGACGTCGCGGATCACGAAGAGGAACGGATGATCGAACGAGATCGTCTCGATGTGGCCGTGTTGGGAGGTCTGCCCCGTTCGGACGCCCGAGACTGAGGAGGTGTCCGTGCCGAACTCGTCGACCGTGAGGGAGTCGGCCTGATCGACGGCCTGCAAGGTGATGCCGAGGGCGGCCGTCATCCCCCTGTAGTCGGCCCCCAGCCCGAACGCCCCGGCCACGCCGACGGCCTGCAGAACTCCATCCAGGTTCGCTTCCGAGCTGATCGAGAACTTCGGTATCGCCAGGTTGACGGCGCCGACGTGGGCGGAGTGTGCCAGGCGTGTCAACTCGGCCGGTCCCAACCCGTCCACGAGGGAGCTGAGCGCGCCCCTCGTGGCTTCGACCGCCACGGCTTCGAACCTCTCGCCGGCGTAGGGCAGCACGACGGCTTGCAGGCCGCTGGTGGAGACATAGGCAAGCGAGCCCGATTGAAGTCTCATCATCGTCACCGGCACGCGGGCTCCGCCGGCCGTGACGAACGACCCGCGCGTCTCGAGTGACGGGAGGAAGTCGACCTCCGGCGCCCAGCGGGCGGAGAAGTGCACGGCGTCGGTCAGGAGCAGATCGGTCAACGAGGGCAGCGCGACCGGGAGGAGCCGGCGGACGGCACCGCGCGTGCTCGTTGCAACCCAGGCGTTGACGGCGGCGGCGGCTTTCGGGGAAGAGAAGTCGACCTGCTCGACACCGGTGTCGAAGTACCGCTTCAAGGCCGCGAGGTACGCCGGTTCCACCGAG
>Ga0187781_10001236_pt1 | contig 19300 bp, 19 predicted proteins | sample 0715_SJ02_MP02_2_FD_132447 | JGI IMG/M metagenome (GOLD analysis project Ga0187781, IMG submission 132447) | Tropical peat soil microbial communities from peatlands in Department of Meta, Colombia - 0715_SJ02_MP02_20_MG | ecosystem: Environmental > Terrestrial > Soil > Wetlands > Peat | place... | reverse complement strand
GCGCGCAAGGCCGGATTGCAGGAAGTGCCGGCGGTGATCAAGACCGTGGCTGACGAAGCTGCGCTGGCCATGGCGTTGATCGAGAATATCCAGCGCCAGGAGCTGGACCCCATCGAAGAAGCCCAGGGCATCAAGCGGCTGATCAACGAATTCGGCCTGACCCACGAAACGGCGGCGGATGCGGTAGGCCGCTCACGCAGCGCGGTATCCAATCTGTTGCGCTTGCTGGCGCTGCCCGAACCGGTACAGCAGCAGCTGCATCAGGGGCAACTGGAAATGGGCCATGCGCGTGCCTTGTTGGCCTTGAATGTGGTCGATCAGTTGGCCATGGCCAACGAGGCGGTAGAGAAGGGCTGGTCGGTCCGCGAAGTTGAGCGCCGGGTGCAGCAATTGTCTGACAAAAAAACCACAATGCCAGGGCAGGAAAAGCGCCCAGATCCGGATATTGCGCGTTTGGAGCAGGAAATATCCGAGCGTATCGGTGCCAAGGTCAGTATCCGCCATGGTTCCCGTGGGCAGGGGCGTTTACAGGTGGAGTATGCCAATCTGGATGATCTGGAACGGCTGCTGGAAAAACTTCAAGTAAAATCAAGCAAATGATTTTCCCGCACCGCGTTGGTGCGTGGCATGTTCAGTTTGACGCAAATCAAGCCGTCAGCCTATAATCGAGCGATTTTTTAAGTGTCGGACATGCAAAATCCGGAAGTCGGGCGCGTGCTGCGTTTGCAGGCAAAACTGCTTGTAGCGGCGGTGCTACTTGGTGCTGTGTTAAGTGGGGGCTCCGTTGTGCTTCCGGTGTCGGTCCTGTTGGGGGGGCTGTCGGCACTCATTCCTGCTGCTGTGTATGCCAGGATTGCTTACGCCAAGCGGCATGTCCCGCCTGCAGAGCTGATGAAGGCGCACTTCAAGGCCGAAGCAGTCAAGTTTGTGCTGACTGTTTTTATATTTGGTGCTTCTTTGGTGTTTTTCAAGGATTTATCGGTAGTGGGATTACTGGGCGGCTTTTTTGCCACGGTTTCCGGCTACTGGTTAGGGCTTCTAATTAAATAATTGAGAAAAGAGCGATGGCAAGCAACGCAATTGAGTACATTAATCACCACCTTACCTTCTGGAATTCCGATCCGTCCCCGGCTCGTGGCTTCTGGAGCCTGCACGTAGATACCTTCTCTGTTTCCCTGGTTCTGGCCTTTGTGTTTGCCGGCATCTTCTCCATGGTGGCCCGCCGTGCCAGCCTGGAAAATCCGGGCAAGCTGCAGTTGTTCGTGGAGTCCATCATTGAGCTGGTCGATACTCAGGTCAATGAAATCTTCCATGCCAAGAGCAAGGTCGTCGCCCCGCTGGCTCTGACCATTTTCTGTTGGATTTTCCTGATGAACGCAATGGACATGCTGCCGGTTGACCTGCTGCCGAACATTGCCCAGTGGATTGGCCACAGCTTCTTCGGTCTGGAACCGCATCACGTTTATTTCCGTTCGGTACCGTCTGCCGACGTGAACGCCACCTTCGCCATGTCGCTGTCCGTGTTCCTGTGCATCATCGGTTTCTCCATCAAGGCCAAGGGCCTGGGCGGCTGGGGCAAGGAACTGCTGACCGCTCCGTTCCATACCCACAATCCGATTGGCGCCATCATCCTGGCCCCGCTGAACTTCATCTTCCAGCTGGTCGAACTGGCCGCCAAGCCGATCTCTCTCTCGCTTCGTTTGTTCGGTAACCTGTATGCCGGCGAACTGATCTTCATCCTGATCGCACTGCTGCCCTGGGGCGCGCAATGGATCCTGGGTGCACCGTGGGCCATCTTCCACATCCTGATCATCACCCTGCAGGCCTTTGTGTTCATGATGCTGACCATCGTGTACCTGAGCCTGGCCGTGGAAGCGCACTAAGAGTTTCGTGGTATCTGTTTTTTTTAGAGCTTTACCTTTGTTTTAGTTTTTTTTACCAACCATCCTTGCATAAGTCTTAGGAGATAAATAATGGAAGCACTCGTTTCTCAGATTCAGTCGATGACCGCTATCGCAGCTGCTCTGATCATTGGCCTGGGCGCTCTGGGTACTGCTATCGGTTTCGCCATTCTGGGTGGCAAGTTCCTCGAGGCCTCCGCCCGTCAACCGGAAATGATCCCGGTTCTGCAAACCAAGCTGTTCATTATCGCCGGTCTGTTGGACGCGATTTCCATGATCGGTGTGGGTGTTGCCATGCTGTACACCTTCAGCAACCCGTTCCTGTCCGCTGCCAAAGCAGCTCTGGGTGGCTAATTTTTAGTCAGTAAACGGTTGGTGTAGAAGTCTTTTTCTGGAGGAAAACAAGCGTGGAATTTAACGTAACACTACTGGGCCAGGCGATCACTTTCGCCATCCTGGTATGGTTCACCATGAAGTTTGTTTGGCCTCCGCTTACCAATATGATGGAAGAGCGTGCCAAGCGTATTGCAGATGGCCTGGCCGCTGCAGAACGTGGCAAGCAAGATCTGGAAGCCGCTGAAAAGCGCGTTGCGGACGAAGTTCGCAAGGCCAAGCAGCAAGCAATGGAAATCATTGCCACTGCTGAAAAGCGTGCAACCCAGATCGTGGACGAAGCCAAGGAAAATGCCAGCACCGAAGGTGCCCGCATTGTGGCCGACGCCAAGGGTCAGATCGATCAGGAAGTTATGCGTGCCAAGGAAGCCCTGCGTGAGCATGTGGCCCAGCTGGCCGTAGTTGGCGCAGAGAAGATCCTGCGCAAAGAGATCGATGCAGCCAAGCACGCCGACCTGCTTTCCTCCATCAAAGCGGAGTTTTAATTAACTCATGGCAGAACTCATTACCGTCGCAAGGCCCTACGCCGAAGCGGTATACAGCCTCGCCACCGAAACGCGTACGCTGGACCAGTGGTCCGATGCGCTTGCGTGGCTGGCTGCCATGGTGAACAACCCGGATATGGTTGAAGTTGTCACCAATCCGAAACATACCGCAAAAGAGGTTGAGGCGCTGATGCTGGAAGTACTCGGCGAGCGTGCCAACGAAAGCGTAAAAAACTTTCTGGTCGCCCTGATCGAGAACCACCGCCTGATGCTGCTGCCGCATATCGCCAGTCAGTTTGAACTGTTCAAGGCTGAAGCGGAAAACATCGTTGATGCGCAAGTTGAAACGGCGTTCCCGCTGACCGAAGAACAGAAAGCCGAACTCACCAGCACGCTTTCCAAGCAGTACGGCAAAACCGTACGTCTTGATGTGCGTGACAATGCCGATCTGATCGGTGGTGTGCGCGTGCTGGTCGGTGACGATGTCATCGACAGTTCCGTGCGCGGCAAGCTGCAAGCCATGGCGGCAAGCCTCAAGAATTAGGAGAGATCATGCAGTTGAACCCCTCTGAAATCAGCGATCTGATCAAGGCCAAGATTCAGAACCTGGCTGAAGGCGCTGAAGTCCGTACCAAGGGTACGGTCATTTCCGTGACCGACGGTATCGTTCGTGTCCACGGTCTGGCAGACGTGATGCAGGGCGAAATGCTCGAGTTCCCGGGCAACACCTACGGCCTCGCCATGAACCTGGAGCGCGACTTTGTCGGCGCCGTGGTTCTGGGTGAGTACGAACACATTTCCGAAGGCGACGAAGTCAAGTGTACCGGTCGCATTCTGGAAGTGCCGGTAGGTCCGGAACTGGTGGGCCGTGTAGTCAATGCTCTGGGTCAGCCGATTGACGGCAAGGGCCCGATCAACGCCAAGCTGTCCAGCCCGATCGAAAAGATCGCGCCGGGCGTGATTGCGCGTCAGTCCGTATCCCAACCGATGCAGACTGGCCTGAAGGCGATTGACTCCATGGTACCGGTAGGCCGTGGCCAGCGTGAGCTGATCATTGGCGACCGTCAGACCGGCAAGACCGCCGTTGCTCTGGACGCCATCATCAATCAAAAAGGCACTGGCGTTGTTTGTATCTACGTTGCCGTAGGTCAAAAAGCCTCCTCCATTGCCAACGTGGTACGCAAGCTGGAAGAGCACGGTGCACTGGGTCACACCATCATCGTTGCCGCTACCGCTTCCGAAGCCGCTGCCCTGCAGTTCATCGCCCCGTACTCCGGTTGCGCGATGGGCGAATACTTCCGCGACCGCGGCGAAGATGCACTGATCGTATACGATGACTTGTCCAAGCAAGCCGTTGCCTACCGTCAGATCTCCCTGCTGCTGCGTCGTCCGCCGGGCCGTGAAGCTTACCCGGGTGACGTTTTCTACCTGCACTCCCGTCTGCTGGAACGCGCTTCCCGCATCAACGAGGACGAAGTAGAAAAACTGACCAAGGGCGAAGTGAAGGGCAAGACCGGTTCGCTGACCGCACTGCCTATCATCGAAACCCAGGCTGGTGACGTTTCCGCCTTCGTTCCGACCAACGTGATTTCCATTACCGACGGCCAGATCTTCCTGGAATCCGACCTCTTCAACGCAGGTATCCGTCCGGCCATCAACGCCGGTATCTCGGTATCCCGCGTGGGTGGTGCGGCCCAGACCAAGGTCATCAAGAAGCTCGGTGGCGGTATCCGTCTGGCTCTGGCCCAGTACCGCGAACTGGCTGCGTTCTCGCAGTTTGCTTCCGACCTGGACGAAGCTACCCGCAAGCAGCTGCAACACGGTGAAGTGGTTACCGAACTGATGAAGCAGAAGCAGTTCGTACCGCTGGCCACTGCCGAAATGGCACTGACCCTGTGGGCTGTGAACAAGGGCAGCTACGAAGACGTTCCGGTGAAGAAGGCCCTGGCATTCGAAGCTGAGTTCCTCGCTTACGTGCGTGCGAACCACAGCGACCTGCTGGCCACCGTTAACGCTTCGGGCGACCTGTCCGGCGACAACGAGAAGGTACTGGCCAAGGCGATGGAATCGTTCAAGGCTGGCTACAGCTTCAACTGAGCCTTTCGACTCACGTCGTAGCTAAAGAAAGGTTCAGGAATGGCAGTCGGTAAAGAGATTCTCACCAAGATCCGAAGCGTGCAAAACACGCAGAAGATCACTCGCGCGATGCAAATGGTGTCAACCTCCAAGATGCGCAAAACGCAAGAGCGTATGCGCGCTGCCCGTCCTTATGCTGAGAAGGTGCGCACGGTTATGGCGCACCTTGCTCAGGCAAACGCGGATCTTGGTCATCCACTGCTTGCACGCCGTGACGTTGTCAAGCGCGCTGGTATCATCCTGGTGTCCTCTGACAAGGGCCTGTGTGGCGGCCTGAACGTGAACTCGTTCAAGCGCTTCTATGCCAAGGTCAAGGAACTGCAGGAACAAGACGTCGAAATCGACGTCTGCTGCCTCGGCCAGAAGGCCGTTGCTGCCTGCCAGCGTGCTCGCCTCAATGTTGTGGCAAGCGCAGTCCAGCTCGGCGATGTGCCGAAGATGGACAAACTAATTGGCCCGCTTACAGTGCTGTTCAAACAGTACGCTGAAGGCGAACTGGACGCGGTTTACATCGTCTATTCCGGTTTCATCAACACGATGAAGCAGGAACCGACGCTCGAACAGCTCCTGCCGTTGACTCCGCAACACATGGTGGTGGAGCACTCGCATTCGTGGGATTACCTCTACGAACCGGATGCCCCCAGCCTGATGGAGTTCTTGGTCAAGCGTTACCTGGAGTCGGTGGTGTATCAGGCTCTGGCCGAAAATATGGCTTCCGAACAGGCAGCGCGTATGGTGGCCATGAAAGCCGCAACCGACAACGCAGGTAATACGATCAAGCAGCTGCGCCTTGTGTACAACAAGGCCCGTCAAGCGGCGATTACCACTGAGCTGTCTGAGATTGTGGCTGGTGCCGCAGCGGTGTAAGCCGTTCACAGACTGTAAAAGTTAAATGTTTAGGAACCGATAATGAGCCAAGGCAAAATCGTACAAATCATTGGTGCGGTGATCGACGTGGAATTCCCGCGCGACGCCATGCCGAAGGTTTATGATGCCCTGAAGCTGGTTGACGCTGACCTGACGCTCGAAGTCCAGCAACAGCTGGGCGACGGCGTGGTCCGTACCATTGCGATGGGTAGCTCGGACGGCCTGAAGCGTGGCATGGCTGTAGCCAATACCGGCGCACCGATTTCGGTGCCGGTTGGTAACGCCACCCTGGGTCGCATCATGGACGTACTGGGTAACCCGGTTGACGAAGCTGGTCCGGTGGCTACCGACGCACGTCGCGCCATTCACCAGTCTGCTCCGAAGTTCGACGAGCTGTCTTCCGCTACCGACCTGTTGGAAACCGGCATCAAGGTGATTGACCTGCTCTGCCCGTTTGCCAAGGGTGGTAAGGTTGGTCTGTTCGGCGGTGCCGGTGTAGGCAAGACCGTGAACATGATGGAACTGATCAACAACATCGCGAAGGCCCACTCCGGTCTGTCCGTGTTCGCTGGTGTAGGTGAGCGTACCCGTGAAGGTAACGACTTCTACCACGAAATGAAGGACTCCAACGTACTGGACAAGGTTGCGATGGTGTATGGCCAGATGAACGAGCCGCCGGGCAACCGTCTGCGCGTTGCACTGACCGGTCTGACCATGGCCGAGCATTTCCGTGACGAGAAGGACGCTTCCGGCAAAGGCCGTGACGTTCTGCTGTTCGTAGACAACATCTACCGTTACACCCTGGCCGGTACCGAAGTATCCGCTCTCTTGGGCCGTATGCCTTCCGCAGTGGGTTACCAGCCGACGCTGGCCGAAGAAATGGGCCGTCTGCAAGAACGTATTACCTCGACCAAGGATGGTTCCATTACCTCCATCCAGGCCGTTTACGTCCCTGCGGATGACTTGACCGACCCGTCTCCGGCAACCACCTTCGCCCACTTGGACGCTACCGTGGTTCTGTCCCGTGACATCGCTGCCCTGGGTATCTACCCGGCCGTGGATCCGCTGGACTCGACCTCGCGTCAGCTGGACCCGCTGGTGGTTGGTGACGAGCACTACTCCGTAGCCCGTGGCGTGCAATCCACGCTGCAACGCTACAAGGAACTGCGCGACATCATCGCGATTCTGGGTATGGACGAGCTGTCGGAAGACGACAAGCTGGTGGTGGCACGCGCACGTAAGATCCAGCGCTTCCTGTCCCAGCCCTTCCACGTCGCTGAAGTATTTACCGGTTCCCCGGGCAAATACGTCTCCCTGCGCGACACCATCAAGGGCTTCAAGGCCATTCTCGCTGGCGAATACGACCACCTGCCGGAACAAGCGTTCTACATGGTTGGTGCGATCGAAGAAGCTGCTGAGAAAGCCAAGACCCTTTAATTAAGGAGAGGGCTTATGTCCAAGATGCATGTGGAAGTGGTCAGCACCGAACAACTCATCTACTCGGGTGAAGCCGAGTTTCTGGTCGCTCCGGCGCTGGAAGGTGAGATTGGTGTCTATCCGCGACACGTGCCGCTCCTGACCCGTATCAAGCCCGGTGTACTGCGCATGACCGTACCGGGTAGCAAGGAAGAAGTGTTGGTGGCTGTTTCCGGCGGCATGCTGGAAGTGCAGCCCACCCACATCACCGTCCTGGCTGATACGGCGATCCGCGGCGAGGATCTCGACGAGGCACGCGCCACTGAGGCCAAGCGCGCAGCAGAGGAATCTCTGCAGCACGCAACCGACGACCTGAGCACGGCAAAGGCTCATGCTGCCCTGGCAGCGGCCATTGCCCAGCTCAAGGCATTGGACTACCTCAAGAAGCGTATCCACTAAAAGCGCGAGAACGAATCGTGTATAGTTGCAGGCTGCCACTGATGTGGCAGCCTTTTTCATTTTTGGTCAGCAAAGAACTCGCATGGATAGCCTCAGTATTGTCATTCTAGCAGCAGGCAAGGGTACCCGCATGTACTCCGCCAAGCCCAAGGTATTGCATCCCATCGGTGGCGCACCGATGTTGGCGCGGGTCATCGCCACCGCCAGAACACTGAATCCGGCGCGCCTGGTGGTGGTCTATGGTTTTGGCGGCGACCAGGTGCGCCAGGCCATCAAGGATGAGGACATCGTCTGGGCCGAACAGGCCGAACAGCTGGGCACCGGCCATGCCTTGAAAATGGCGCTGCCGGCACTGCCGGATAGCGGCAAGACCCTGGTGCTGTACGGCGACGTGCCGTTGACCACCAGCGAGACCCTGCAACAACTGCTGAGCGCTGCCGGCGATGGCATGGCGGTGCTGACCGACGTACTGGACGATGCCAGCGGTTATGGCCGCATGCTGCGTGGCAGCGACGGCAAGCTCAAGGCCATTGTCGAACACAAGGATTGCACGCCGGAACAGCTGGCCATCCGTGAAATCAATACCGGCATGATGGTGCTGCCCAATGCCCAGCTGGGTGCATGGCTACAGGCCTTGCGTAACGGCAATGCCCAGGGTGAATACTATCTGACCGATGTGCTGGAACTGGCGGTTGCGGCTGGAGTGTCGGTGGAGAGCGCCAGCGTGGCGGCATCCTGGGAGGCCGCCGGCGTGAATAACAAGCTGCAACTGGCCGAGCTGGAGCGCATCCTGCAACAGAATCAGGCGCGCGCATTGCTGACTGCCGGCGTCACTCTGGCCGACCCGGCGCGCATCGATATCCGCGGTCAGCTATTGCATGGTTGCGACGTCAGCATTGATGTCAACTGCGTATTCGAAGGTGCAGTCGAGCTGGGCGACAATGTCGAAATCGGCGCCAACTGTGTGCTGAAAAACGTCAAGGTGGCTGCCGGCACCCGTATCGCCGCCTTCTCGCATCTGGAAGATGCCGTGGTAGGGGCTGATTGCCGCCTCGGCCCGTATGCCCGTCTGCGCCCTGGTGCTGTGCTGGCCGACGAAGTGCATATCGGCAATTTTGTTGAAATCAAAAAGAGTACGGTTGGCCTGGGTTCCAAGGTCAATCATCTGACTTATATCGGTGATGCCGAAATCGGCAGCAAAGTGAATGTGGGCGCTGGCTCGGTGACCTGCAATTACGATGGCGTCAACAAGTTCAAGACTGTGATCGGCGACAATGTCTTTGTCGGTTCCGGCACCCTGATGGTGGCCCCGGTTACACTGGAAAGCGGTGCCACCGTGGGCGCGGGCTCGGTGATCAGCCGTACCGCCCCGGCAGATGCCCTGACCGTGGCGCGTGCCCGTCAGGTGACCATTGCTGGCTGGAAGCGTCCGCAGAAAAAAAGCTGATCACGGATGATTGTCTGAGGCCGTACGACACCCGGTGTACTTCTGTGATGGAAGTCTCCGGGTGTTTTGTTTTGTCAGTGGCAATTTTGCATATTTCTTTCGTTCCGAAAGAAATATGATTCATTGGATAGATTTCGACATTGCATTCGGAATTTTCGCTTGCTATCATCCACAAACTTTCGAAACGAAATATCGGCATGACCAAACGAAACACGCAACAGCGCCGCCACGCCATCGCCACCCTGGTACAGGAAAGGGGCGAGGTGAGTGTGGACGAACTGACCCGGCGCTTTGCGACTTCGGAAGTCACCATCCGTAAGGATCTGGCCCTGCTGGAAACCGGCGGCCTGCTGCTGCGTCGCTATGGCGGTGCGGTTTCTCTGCCCAGCGAAATGGCGGTGGAGCCCGAAGTCGGTGTGGTATCCGACCGCAAGCTGGACATCGCCCGCGCCGCTGCGGAGCGCATCCGCGACCATAACCGCATCATCATTGATAGCGGTACCACCACCAGCGGCATGATTCCACTACTGGGCAGCAAGCGCGGTCTGGTGGTGATGACCAATTCACTGAGCGTGGCCGCGGCGCTGCGCGAGCTGGAAAACGAACCCACGCTGCTGATGACCGGCGGCACCTGGGACCCGCACTCCGAATCCTTCCAGGGGCAGGTGGCCGAACAGGTACTGCGCTCCTACGATTTCGACCAGCTGTTTGTCGGTGCCGATGGCATCGATCTGGAGCGCGGCACCACCACCTTCAACGAGCTGGTGGGCCTGTCCCGCGTCATGGCGGAAGTGGCACGCGAAGTCATCGTGATGGTGGAGTCGGACAAGATAGGCCGCCGCATTCCCAATCTGGAATTGCCGTGGCACAACATTCATACCCTGATTACGGACGACGCCCTGTCGGCCGCCTCCAGGGACATCATCAAGGCGAAGGGCATCACGCTGATCTGTGCGCCTTCGACGAGCGACAGCGCAAGGAGAAAATAATGTGTGGCATCGTAGGCGCTATTGCAGCGCGTAATGTGGTTCCGGTTCTGGTCGATGGCCTCAAGCGCCTGGAATACCGTGGCTATGACTCCGCCGGCATCGCGGTGCATACCGGCGACGCCATCTGCCGGGTGCGTCGTGTCGGCCGCGTGGCCGAGATGGAAGCCGCCGCAGCGGCAGAAAACCTGCAAGGCACGCTTGGTATCGGCCATACCCGCTGGGCCACCCATGGCGGAGTGACCGAGCACAATGCCCACCCGCACATCTCCTTTGGCAAGATCGCCGTAGTGCATAACGGCATTATCGAAAACCACGAACAACAGCGTCAGCACCTGAAAACGCTGGGCTATGAATTCACCTCGCAGACCGATACCGAAGTGATTGCCCATCTGGTGCATCATTACTACCAGACCGGCGTCAGCCTGTTCGATGCCGTCAAGCAAGCCAGCCGCGAGCTGACCGGCGCCTACGCCATCGGCGTTATTGCGCTGGATCGCCCGGATGAACTGGTATGCGCCCGCATGGGCTGCCCGCTGCTGGTCGGTCTGGGCGAGGGCGAGCACTTCATCGCTTCCGACGTCTCCGCCATTCTGTCCGCCACTCGCCGCGTCATCTTCCTGGAAGAGGGCGATATCGGCCTGCTGACCCGCGACAGCGTGCTGCTGCATGACAAGAACGACCAGGTGGTTGAGCGTGCCGTGCATGTGTCCGATGTATCGCTGGCCTCGCTGGAACTGGGTCCGTACAGCCACTTCATGCAAAAGGAAATCCACGAACAGCCCAAGGCCCTGTCCGATACCATCGAAGCGGTGCTGGAAAACGGCTTTGCTGCCGAACTGTTCGGTGCACGTGCTGCCGAACTGCTGCCGCAAGTAGAAGGCGTGAAAATTCTGGCCTGCGGTACCAGCTACTATGCCGGTCTGACTGCCAAATACTGGATCGAAAGCATTGCCGGCATCAGCTGCGATGTGGAAATCGCCAGCGAATACCGCTACCGCGACGCCTTCGCCAACCCCAAGCATCTGGTGGTCACCATCTCCCAGTCCGGCGAAACCCTGGACACCATGGAGGCGCTGAAATACGCCAAGGAGCTGGGTCACAGCATGGCGCTGTCCATCTGCAATGTGCGTGAATCCGCCATCCCGCGTGCCAGCGAACTGGTGTTCTACACCCGCGCCGGTGCCGAAATCGGCGTGGCCTCCACCAAGGCCTTCACCACCCAGCTGGTTGGCTTGTTTGCCTTGGCCGTCACCCTGGGCAAGCTGCGCGGCCGCGTGGATGCCGAAACCGAGCATGGCTATCTGGAAGCCCTGCGCCAACTGCCGGGTTCGGTACAGCATGCACTGAATCTGGAACCGCAGATCAAGGCCTGGTCCGACAAGTTTGCCGCCAAGCAAAACGCCCTGTTCCTCGGCCGTGGCCTGCATTATCCGATCGCCCTGGAAGGTGCGCTCAAGCTCAAGGAAATCTCCTATATCCACGCCGAAGCCTATCCGGCCGGCGAGCTGAAACACGGCCCGCTGGCACTGGTGGACGAAAGCATGCCGGTGGTGGTGATCGCCCCCAACGACGCACTGCTGGAAAAGGTGAAGTCCAATATGCAGGAAGTGCGCGCCCGTGGCGGCGAGCTGTTCGTGTTTGCCGATCTGGACAGCCATTTCAGCGAATCCGATGGCGTACACGTCATCCGCACCCCGCGCCATGTCGGCGTACTGTCCGCCATCGTCCACACCATCCCGGTGCAGATGCTGGCCTACCACGTGGCCCTGGCACGCGGCACCGACGTGGACAAGCCACGCAACCTGGCCAAGAGCGTGACGGTGGAATAAGCCGCTGGCGCAGGCATCGCATGGAAAAACAGCCCGACAAGCGTGTCTTGTCGGGCTGTTTTCATTGAATGGCCGCTTGCCTTTATGGTGCTGAGCGGCGCATGCGCTACAGTGCGGCAGCGTCTGTCACATGCAAGGGTTGCGGGGTGGCATTGGTGGCGTCCCATACTGCATTGAAGTGGTCGATGACCTGTTCGCCGCGCAGTGCAAAGGCGGACAGAGTGGTGTGGCCATCACGAATTACCGTGATCTGAAACCCACGCGACACCGCATTGCGCAGTGTGCTATCCACGCAGAAATCGGTGGCGCAGCCGCCCAGCCACAGCTGGCGCACGCCCAGTGTGTTCAGCAATTCCGCCAGCGGGGTGTCGCAGAAGCTGTCACCGTAGCGTTTGAAAATACGGTGATCTCCCGATTCCTGGCTGAGTGCCGGGTGTAACTGCCAGTCGGCGCTATCCCGTTCCAGTCCGGCTTCTGCATGCTGGACAAAGATCACGGGAAAGCCATACCGGCGTGCCTTGGCAATGGCCAGGTTGAGGTTTTCCAGCACGCTATCCAGGCGGGCGGCAGGCTGCTCGCCGGCCACCACGCCACACTGCATATCGATAATCAGTAAAGCGGTATCCGGCATAGATCCTCCCAAGTAGCTGGACAGCATAGCAAGCCAGGCAAGCGAACGGTGAACTGATTTGGCTGCCGGTTTCGCCACTGGACCTTGATCACCTGCTGTGTGGATGGATCGCCATACGGATATAGCGGCCAGGCTTGTGGGGCGGAAGCTGGCCTCTGCGGTCAGCACGCGCTCGGTGCTGATATTTGGTCAATACCTGTTGAGAAATCCTCGCTTCCTGCCGGGAAAACATTTGTCGCACCATGTTCTCCAGCTACCGCCGCCATGCGTCGGATGGCCTATCCACACAGATACAGGAGCGCATTCATGGACAAGAATCTGTTCATTGGTGAGGGTTTTGAGGGTGCAGGGGTCAACCTTGCCCATATCAATGTATTGCTTGGACCGCGCAATGGTCCGGTGGGGCAGGCATTTGCCACTGCGCTGGCCACGCCTTCGCTCGGTCATGCGCCGTTTGTGGTGATCGTGCAGCCAGGAATCCCAGCCAAACCGCTTACGCTCTATGTCAACAAGGCACAGATCGAGAGCGATACGCATGCCAAAGCCACCTGTGGGGCGTGCTCACCGTCAGCTGTTTGCGTCTGCCATATGGGGTCGTGGCTACGGCATGGGCGGCGTGTTCAATGGCATCAAACGCATTGGCCAGGCTGGCATGCAGTGCCTGACCCTGTTGGGTAAGGCGGATACCGGTGTGATCGCGGTGAAACAGTGGCGTGCCGAGTGCATCTTCCAATAGGCGGATCTGGCGGCTGACTGCTCCGGGAGTGACACACAGGGCCAGGGCGGACTGGTTGAAACTCATATGTCGTGCGCTTTCTTCAAAAAAACGCAAGGCAGTCAGGGACGGCAGGCGACGCATGCGGCTCTCCAGATCACGGTCAAGGTGCCTGGCTACGCTGACCGGTATGTTGCTGGCCGGGATCCCCAGGCTTGGCCATTCAGATGCCTGCAGATTGGCATGACTGCCAACACCGTTCCACCGACTAAGGAACGGCTAGCCTTGTTGGTCAATGCTCTTTTATGCCGGTTGGCAAACTGGTGCTGTTGTGTGCTGGGTTGGTTCATCAAGAAAACGAAGCAAACCCTGCATCTCCCTTGTATCTCCTTGCCGTACGACTTGTCCTGTCTGCGTCGGCAGACCTTGGTCCGGGGCTTTGGCGAGATTTTGTTTCCGACGCTAAATAAACCCAGGCCTGGCCATGGCAGGATTGGCCGTGGGCCTGGATTTTTTCACTATTGCGCTTCGTTCGTATGCATCATGCTTCAGTGGACTGTCTGCGGCCTGTTATAGCTGCTCCGCCAGAAAGCATAGCGTGCGGCCAGTGGCCAGTGATGCCGCAGACTGATTGTAGGCGGCCTGTCGGCCCCAGCAGTTGAAACCATGGCCTACGCCGGGATAGTCGAAGAAATGGGCATTGCTCTTGCCAGAAAAGGCCTGTTTGACGGCGGCAACGGCGCTGTGCGGAATATGCTGGTCGTCAGCCGCGTAATGAAACAATATCGGTTGAGTGATTTGTCCTGCCAGATGTAGTTGCTGTTCGATACCACCGCCGTAGAAGCAGACCGCCGCGTCCGCCTGGCTCAGTGCTGCCGCCATGAAGGCCAGCCGCCCGCCCAGGCAATATCCCAGCGTAGCCACTTTGCCGTTGGCTTCCGGCCGCTGGCGCAGCCAGGCGACGGCTGCGGCAACGTCGTCTGCCGCTTGCGCCGCATTGATGGTTTGGTAATAGCCAAAGGCCTGTTTGGTCCCGGCTTCGTCATAGTCGAGGTCCACCCGGGCTTGCATCCGCCAGAAAATATCCGGGGCCAGTACGACATAGCCGGCCAGTGCATATTGATCGGCCACGGCACGGATGTGTTCATTGACGCCCCAGATTTCCTGTACCAGAACAATGGCAGGCCCATGGCCGGTTGGTGGCAGTGAAAGATAGCCGCTGAAGGTGTGGCCATCATTGCTGGGGATGTCTATCCATTGGGCATTCATTGTCTCTCTCCGTGGTGTTGGCAAGCGTTGGCGAATGTTCCCCAGCGTACAACGCCTGGGTAGCTTGGGAGTGATGATAGCGGTAAAGCGGTGTCGTGCAGCAAGCCAGTGTGTGCAAAACAGGTCTGTGGTCCGGGAAGTGGTGAAAGCGCACTGCTGCTTTGTGTCATCCCCGCATCACGTCCGTGCCGGTGCTTGATATCCATCAGGCTGGGCGATGAAATTTCTGGGATGGAGGGCGCGGGTTTGCTACCATGCTTTTTGAGTAATTCAAGCAAATCGATCACATGACCCAGCGTTTCCAGCGTACCTATCTGGCGTTTTTCCTGCTGCTGGTCACCGGCACGGTAACGCTGGTCGCCGTTTTGTTGTACATGTCCTACCAGGACAAGCAAGCACAGGTCGAAGTGAACGCGGTCAATGTGGTCGCGGTGCTGGAGGAGCGACTGAATGCCACCTTGCGTCGTACCCAGGCCGAACTGGATGCGCTGGCACACAGTACGTCTGCCGATGCCCTGAAACTGTCGGCCCGCGATCAGTATGCTGCCTCCATTCAGCAGCAACTGGCTTTGCATGCCAAGCTGTTCCCGGAAATTGTCGGCCTGCGGCTGATTGATGCCCAGGGCAATGTGCTCTATGCCTCAGACCAGTTGTTACCGCAAGCCAATGTTGCGGACCGTAGTTACTTCCTTGCCTTGCGCCAGCACCCAGAGCAGGCCATTGTTTTTTCCGAAGTGACCACCGGTCGTATCAATCGCAGTCTTCAATTGCATATCGCGGTGCCCATTCGTGGCCGCCATGGCACCTTGTTGGGCTTGGCCATGGCACCGCTGGATATCGCCTATTTCCAGCAACTGTTCGATGCTGTCAATCTGGGCCCGCATGGTGTGATTACCTTCCGCCGTATTGATGATGGCCGGCTGGTGTTGCGTCACCCGGCCCGGCCCGGCACGATAAACCAGGTCTTGCAAAATAATCCCATGCACATGCAGGTGGTGGCGGGAGCCATGCAGGGGATTATCCATTATCAGTCCGCCATTGACATGGTCGACCGCGTCTATGCCTTCAGGCGCGTGGGGAATTATCCATTTTATGTAGCGGCCGGTATTGCCAGTGGCGATTTCCTGGGACAATGGCGCAATACCCTGCTGGGTACCTGCAGCATGGTCAGCCTGATGTTGCTGGTGTTGGGGATCTTGCTATGGCGTTTGCAATTGGCTGAGGCCAGGCGACAGCATGCCACTGGTGAGTTACAGGCCAGCGAGGATCGTTTCCAGTTATTGCTCAACTCGGTAGGCGAGGGGATCTGTGGCATAGATCGGCAGGGGCATTATATTTTCTCCAATCCCGCTGCCCGTAGCTTGCTGGGCTATGCGGGTGAAAAGCTGCTGCGTGGGCAGGATATCTTGCAGTTGCTGCATGCCGATTCGGATTTGCACTCCGGACAAGTGGGCCGGATCAGCAAGACCTTGCAACGCGGTCTGAGTGTGCATGAGGACGATGCGGTCTTCCGTCGTGCAGACGGCAGCCTGTTGCAGGTGCAATATGATGCCTACCCGCTGGTGAAGGATGGCGAGGACGTGGGGGCGGTATTGCTGTTCCAGGATATTGCCGAGCGTAAGCAGCAGCAGGCGCAGATTGCCTTTCTGGCCCACCACGATCCGCTGACTGCCCTGCCCAATCGCATCCTGGCCGAGGACCGCCTGCAACAAGCCATTGCCGTGGCGGTACGGCAGCAACAGCAAATTGCCATGTTGTTTCTGGACCTGGATGGTTTCAAGACCATCAATGATTCTTTGGGCCATGATATCGGCGACGAAATGTTGCAAGCGGTGGCTGTGCGCTTGCTGGCCTTGCTGCGCGACAATGACACGGTCTGCCGTCTGGGGGGAGATGAATTCCTGCTGCTGCTGCCGGGCGTGACGCAATTACAGGATTTGCTGCCCTTGATCGAAAGGCTGCTGCATGGTTTGCAGCAGCCTTTTGTGTTGGAGGACTACCAGCTTTCCACCTCGGCTTCCATCGGGGTAGCGCTGTTTCCGGGTGATGGTCGCGACTTTACCACGCTGATGAAAAAAGCCGACATCGCCATGTACCATGCCAAGGATGCCGGGCGGAATACCTACTGCCTGTTCGATGAGGCCATGAATGTACAGGCGCAGGAAACCCTGCGCTTGCGCAGTCAGTTTTTGCGTGGTCTGGAGCAGGGTGAGTTTGTCTTGCATTATCAGCCGGAACTCCGCCTGAGCGACCGCCAGGTGCTGGGTGCCGAGGCGCTGGTGCGCTGGCAGGATGCCTCGGGTAGATTGATTCCGCCCGCCGAGTTCATTCCAATGGCGGAAAGCAGCGGTCTGATTGTCCCGCTAGGTGAGTGGGTACTGGGTGAGGCCTGCCGTCAGGCGCGCTTGTGGCAGTCGTTGTACCCCACACCGCTGGTGGTGGCGGTGAATATTTCCGCCATTCAGTTCAAGCGCGGCAATCTGGTACAGAGCGTGGCCGAAGCCTTGCTCAGTAGTGGCTTGCCGGCGCATTTGCTGGAGCTGGAACTGACCGAATCTACCTTGTTGCAGCAAACGGACACGGTGATTTCCACTTTGCAAAAACTGCGTGAGCTGGGCGTGCGGCTATCGATTGATGACTTCGGCACCGGTTACTCCAGCCTGGCTTATCTGAAGCGACTGGCCGTCAACAAGCTGAAAATCGACCAGTCTTTTATCCGTAACCTGGAGCAGGACCCGGACGATGCCAGTATCGTACGTGCCATTATCGATATGGCTCACCGCCTGAACCTGCAGACGCTGGCCGAAGGGGTGGAGAATGGCCGGATTGCCGATCTGCTGGCAGAGCTGGGCTGCGATCAGGTACAGGGCTACCATTTTGCCCGGCCACAGCCTGTCGCAGAATTTCAGGCCTGGTTGCGCCGCCAGGGCATGGTTTCTCCGTCGGCGGAAACCGGCTGATAAGCGGGGTGGTTGGCGGGGATCAGGTCGCTGACCAGAAAATCGATAAAGGCACGAACCGCCGGGGACAGGCCGCGTCGGCTGGTAAATGCGGCATGCAGAATCCCCCAGGGGCTGTTGAACTCGGGCAGCAGGTGTATCAGCTTTCCCTGGCGCAGTGCTTCATCACAGACCATCAAGGGCAGTGCCGCCACCCCCAGGCCGGCAATGGCGGCCTCCAGCAGGACCAGCAAATCATCGGTCATCAGGCGAGGGCTCTCGATATTCAAGCTGTAGTGGTGGCCGGCCTGATCCAGTAGCTGCCACTGACCGCGGCCATCCGGACGGCTCATGGTCAATGCCGGCATGCTGACCAGCTCCTGTGGCGTGAGAGGCATGCTGTGCTGCTGCATGAAGGATGGGCTGGCGACCAGGACCACCTGGCTGACACCCAGTTTGCGTACGACCAGATTGCTGCTGTCCTCCAGCGTGTTGCGTACCCGCAAAGCCACATCGATATTGTCTTCAATCAGGTCTACCCGTCGATTGCTGGCCTCCAGCATGACGCGTACTTGGGGATGGCGCTGCATGAAGCGGGGCAGGATGGGGCCGAGCAGGGTTTTGGCCAGTAGCTCCGGACAACTGACCCGGATCAGCCCACGTGGTTCTGCGCTGATGCGGGCAATGGCATCATCGGCGGCTTCTGCCTCTGCCAGCATGGCCTGGCAGTGCTGGTAATAGCTGCTGCCCACCTCGGTCAGGGCCAGTCGCCGCGTGGTCCTTTGCAACAGGCGGACGCCAAGCCGTTCTTCCAGTTCGGCAACGCGGCGTGACAGACGCGATTTGGGAATGCCCAGCATACGGCTGGCCGCCATGAAACCACCAAATTCCACCACCTTGGCAAAGTACAACAAGTCGTTCAGGTCTTGCATTGGATTGTCCTATAGATGGAACAATGTTTCCTTTTTTTGCAGTCTAGTCATGATTGATAGCAAAAACTACTATTCATTCACCACACTACTGCACAAAAGGAAATCCCATGAAACTGTTGCATCTTGATTCCAGCATCCTGGCCCACAATTCTGTTTCCCGTCAGCTGACGGCTGCCGTTGTCGAGGCCGTGCGCCAGAAACATGCTGATGTGAGCGTGAGTTACCATGATCTGGCCGCACAGCCGATTGCACATTTGTCCGGCGAAATTGTTGGTGCCCATTTCACGGCCGAAGCCGACTGGAGCGAAACCCAGCGTCGTGAAAGCGCGCTGAGCAATGCCCTGATCGAAGAGTTCCTGGCTGCTGATGTGCTGGTGATCGGTGCGCCGATGTATAACTTTTCCATTCCTTCACAACTGAAGAGCTGGATTGACCGCGTAGCGGCTGCCGGTCGCACCTTTACTTATACTGAAAACGGTCCCAAAGGCCTGGCCGGTGGCAAGAAAGTGGTGATTGTGTCCAGCCGCGGTGGTGTGTATTCCACCGAGCAAGGCCAGTTGATGGATTTCCAGGAAGATTACCTGCGTACAGTACTGGGCTTTCTTGGTATTCAGGACATCGAATTTATTCGTGCCGAAGCCGTCAACATGGGTGAGGACAAGCGTGCCACCGCTATTCATGCGGCCAAGGACAGCATTAGCAAGCTGGTGTTGTAAGAAGCTGTGCCTGGTCTGCTGTGCTTGTTACGCATGGGGGCGATACTGCGTTAAGAACGCCTTCGGAAGGCTGATTTACACCATGTAAACGGTGCTTGCCCCCATTGTTTTCTGCCGTTTTCGCCAGCTCTCGCTGGCGAGACTTTGAACACGCGCTAAGCACAGCGCTTGATGGT
>Ga0187781_10001235_pt1 | contig 19303 bp, 16 predicted proteins | sample 0715_SJ02_MP02_2_FD_132447 | JGI IMG/M metagenome (GOLD analysis project Ga0187781, IMG submission 132447) | Tropical peat soil microbial communities from peatlands in Department of Meta, Colombia - 0715_SJ02_MP02_20_MG | ecosystem: Environmental > Terrestrial > Soil > Wetlands > Peat | place... | reverse complement strand
TGAACGGGATCGCCACCGGCGCCTACATCGGCGCCGGCCTGGGCCCCGGCCCGCGCGACGGACTGATGGTCGGCCTCGCCGCCCGCGGCCACTCGATCCGCGTCGTACGCACCTCGATCGAGCTCACGGTCCTGGTCACCGGTTGGCTGTTGGGCGGCACGGTCGGAATCGGCACGGTCGTGTACGCGCTCGCGATCGGACCGATCGCCCACATCACGATCCCGCGGTTGGCGATCCAGCCGCCTCGCGGGATCGGGGGTGTCAGCAATCAAACCCTTTCTCCCGAGTGACTCGCGACTCTCACCTGCCCCCTCTGTTGGGTGCTGTAGAACCGACACGAAGGGAGGCAGCATGCGCAGAATGCGCCTTGCCGCGGCAATCGTGTTGATTGCCTGCGGCGCGTCCGCGGCCGCGATCTCATCCGCCGGGAGCGCAGCGCCGGCCTCGGCCGCTTCCAGTCCGCCGTCCGTGACGTCCGCCATGCCGAATCAGCTCGGCCAGTCGACCGCGATACTCGGCGGAACCGTCAATCCGAATGGTCAGTCGGCGACCTACTACTTCGAGTACGGCACCTCGACGACGTACGGAACGCAGACGAGCCCGGCCAACGTGGGGTCGGGGACGACGCCCGTCGCCGTCCACCAGGAGATCTTCGGGCTGACCCCGAACACGGCGTACCACTATCGACTCGTGGCTAAGGCGGGGGCCCTCCCACCCGATCAGGGGCGCGCCGGCACTCCTCCCGGCGCGCCCCGTCGCTACGCTCGCACGGCCTTCACGCGGCCTGGAACCCGACCCGTTGGACCGCCGACCCCGTCGGCCCCCCCCGCAAACACGCGAACGCGCCGGTCACGACTGCCCGCAGACCATCGGCGCGCCGAGCCGCGCGAGCTCCTCGACGCTGCCGCTGACCCGCCAGACCGGATCGCAGCCGCGTCGGCGCAGGATGCTGGCGGCCAGTGCAGCACGAGCGCCGCTCGCGCAAACCACGGCAACCGGTGCGTCGACGGCAGCAGCTCGAGCACACCCGTCCCCGAGCTGCGACAGGGGTAGCCAGTGGGATGTCGCGAGGTGTCCCCCGTTCCACTCGGCGAGGTCGCGGACGTCAAGCAGCTCGACCGACCCGTCTTCGATGCGGGGCAGCACACGGTCGGGCGATAGCGCCTCCACGGTCCGCACGGCCAGACCAGCCTGCCTCCAAGCCGATGGATCGGCGAGGGTGAGGCCCGCCAGGTTCCAGACGCCCGCGGCACGCATGAGCTCGACACCCCGCCACCCGGTCTCGAGCGACGGCGCGACCAGAACGATCGGCTCCCCGGCGCCCGCGGCCCAGCCCGCGCGGGTCCCGAGTCCGCGTCCATCGCCGGGCAGGTTGACCGAGCCGTCGAGGTGGCCGGCGTCGAAGCTCTCGGGGTCCCGGAGGTCGATCACGCAGACGCGGTCGTCCAGCACCCTGCCGAGCGCGCGCGGTTCGATTTCGCGGACCGGACCGGGGTCCGCGGCGCCCTCCAGGTTGAGCGCCACGACACGCTCGACGTTGGGCGGTCGCGCCGGAACGGAACAGGTCAGCTCGGCTGCGAACGCGTCAGGATCCTCGAGCGTCAGCAATGGGTTGACCCGTCGCTGCTGACCAATCGTGGAGGACGTCGCCGACGACGCCGCTCGGCTCGCGCACAATGAGCCGCCCACGTGACCGGGCCACAGCTCGACCTCATCTTCGAGCGCCGCGAGTCGACGCAGCGTGTGCCACAGCGCCTGTGCTCCCTCGGCCGCATCGACAGCCAGGTCCGGGCGTGCGACGTCGCCAACCAGGAGCGAATCGCCAGACAGCAACGCCCGGTCGGTCCCCTGCTCGCGCACCAGGTAGGAGACATGCTCGGGCCGATGGCCCGGACTCGCAACCACCACCAGCTCGACGCGACCCACACGCACGACGCACCGCTCTTGCCGCCCTATCTCACCGAAACCGTCCGGCGTGTGCATCGCCGCGCCGGTGGCGGCGGCCAGTCGCCGTCGCCCGGAAACGTGATCGGCATGGTTGTGCGTTTCGAGCACGTGACGAATCTCGGCGCCCGCGTCGGCGGCTGCCGCGAGGTACTCATCTACCTCCCACTTCGGGTCGATCACTGCCGCCTCGCCTTCGTCGGCGATGAAGTACGAGGCACAACCAAGATCCGGGTGAAGGATTTGGCGGAAATACACTTTCACCGATCCACTTTTGCAGAATTACAATTGATTTAGTTAGGTAAGACTATCGAGTGGACCTGTCAGGTGGCCGCGCGCTGGATGAACGGTCCTCCTGGACTTCTCAGCGACGACGCCGCTGGCGCCACCGCTCGCGCCGGCGGTCGACCAACAGCACCAGCAGCAGCGGCAGCGACAGCGCCGAAGCCACGTAGATCAACTTGCGAGCCCGGTGGGGCTTGGCGGCGGCGCTTGCGTGTTTCGCCGGCGAGGCGCTCGCGTGTTTCGCCGGCGAGGCGCTCGCGTGTTTCGCCGGCGAGGCGCTCGCGGCCGTGGCCGCCGCTGCGTTCACGGTAAGCCGCACCTCGGCGACGTTGAAGCCGTAGGCCCCTGAGCAGTCGAGACCCTTGGCGCAGCCGTCGAAGTTGGCCGCCCATTTCAGCCACAGCGTCTTGCCGTCGGCGCTGATCCACTGCGATGGGAAGCCAGCGCCGTATCCATTTGACGGCCCGAACTCGCGGGAGCCGGCGACAAATGTGAACGGTCCCCACGGCGTCGGTGAGTCCGCGATCACGAGCTCGGCACCCCCTTTCCAGACGGCGGGCATCTGCGAGGAATAGGAGTAGGTGAAGGTGAGCAGATAGCGGTGCAGGCCCCGGTCGTACGTCATCTCGGGATAGGTGATGTGCGAGTTCCAGTTCAGGACCGACACCGCAGCGGTCACCGAGCTCGACCATTCCTCCGTGCCGTTGGCAGCGGTTCCCGCGAACCACTGCCAATGGCTCGGGTCGGTCACGTTCGCCACGCCGGTTCGCACGCGCCCGAGCAGCAGGCGGGAGGCGTTGAACTCGCGTTCGGTCCCGATCGCGTACATGTAGCCATCCGGATAGGACCCACCCCGACCCCCGCCGTCGACAAAGGTCAGGTTGCCGAGCGGCGCCGGGAACGCCTCGCGCGGAAAGCTCCATGTCTTGCCGTGATTGCGCGAGTACGCGATCCCGACCAGCCCCGTGAACGGACCGTTGCTCACCCAGTCCCAATCTCGCTGCTGCGTGGCGTAGAAGATCCCGTTCGCCTCCGCGAAGCCGATGCTGTAGTACGGGCCGAGCGGTCCGTCGTCGTTGTCGGGGTTGTCGCCGATCTCGCTCCAGGTGCGCGGCGGCGGTGATTCCCGGTTGCCCACGTACTGGAAGCGCAGGTTCGGCGGCTTGCCGGTCACCTTGGCCAGCGATTGCCGCCACAGTCCGCCCGCGATCGGTACGTCGACGCCACCGTCGTCCATGAGAACGTAGGTGGATCCGTCGTCGCTCCAGACGGTCGGCAGGATGTCACCCCACTGGTTCGGGGGCGGGCCGTAGCGCCCGGTCAGCCATTGGGCGCCCGTGATCACGGCGCTCGGCTGAAGCGGCGTCACGTTCGCCCGCGAGAGCGGGCCTCCTGGTGATGCGTGTTTGGACGGCGCGCGCTTCGGCTGGCTCGCGCGCGCCGGTGCGGACGACCCCAGGGCGCACGCCGCCGACAACGCGACGAGGACCCAGAGCGCGAGCCTCGATCTGCGAAGCTTGATGTTAGGGACGCTACTTACCGACCTGTCGGCTTCGTATAAACCGCGTCGGCGCTGTCTGTCTGTACCAAGGCGCCGCCGTCAGGCGCCGCCGTCAGGCGCCGCCGACCATTCGATTAAGACCGCCGGGCGCGCAATCCGGTCACCGGCGCCGCGCGCGCAACTGGCGGTTCTTCAGCCGGTTGCCGCACACGGCCATATCGCACCAGCTCCCCTGCTGGTTGCGCGACCGGTCGAAGAAGGCCCACTCGCATTCTGGGTTCGCGCACACCTTGAGGCGCTCCCAGCTCCCGTCCTCCTGTGCCCCGTGCACGATCAGCAGGATCTCGAACAGGGCATCTCCGAGGTCCTCGCGCCGGGCGTTCTCGAGCTCGATCGCACCATCCTCCCCCACCGTGAGCCGCGCCCGACGGGCGGCCGCGACCTGGCGCAGACACGCCAACGCGTCCTCGATGCCACCCACGTCGTGATCCTCGCGGCGCAACAACCGGCGGAGGCTCTCGCGGACCTCACGTGCGAGCCCGAGTTCGGACGGACCAGGTCGCGCAGCCGGGTCGAGCAGCCGCGCTCCGACCAGCCAATCGCGCGCGCTCTCCGGATCGGCGAGCACGTCTCTGCCCTCCTCGAGGTCGAGGGTGTTGACGAACGCCTGCACCACCAGCAGTGGCATCGGCGCGGGCTTCGTCTCGCTCGCCGGAAACCATGATGGAACCGCTGACATGGGCGTTCGATTGTAGCCGCGTGACCATCAAAAACACTTGACAGGTCACCATGACCAGCATAAAATCTTCGGTGGTCATGAGCGCATCGCTATACGCCCACGGTTCGACTGTTCTTCTGGCGTGCGGACGAGCCGGCACTGTCGTGGCCGAGCGACCGCGGCTCCGTGATCGGCTCGCGGCGCACTGGTGGGCTCGCGGGCTCGATCGCGCCCTCGCCGAAGGGATCGCGCCCGAGGCCAGCGCCGCGCTCGCGCTGCGCGCGCAGCGCCTCACCGAACCGGATCGCCGCTGGTCGATCGCCGGCGCCCTACGGCGGATCCTCCGCGAGGCAGAGGAGGCTCATCCGGCTAGGCTCGGGCGAGTGAGGCCGAATTCGCGCGCCGTGAATGCCGCGAGCCAGGAGCTGAACGAGCTCGCCGACACGCTCGATGACCCAGGGCCCGTGACGGCACACGGCGTCGCGCAGGCCTGGCTCCTGCTCACCGACGGGACTGGCCCGCTCTACAACCCGGGCAGCCGCGAGCCGTTGCCCATCCGCGCAGCGCAGGCCGCCAGGCACCTGCGCCCGTGGGCCGCCTGATCAGGCTGGCTTGCCTGATCAGGCGCCCTTTTCAGGACTGCACCGAAGGCGACTACTCCACCGAAGGCGGCGGATAGACGTCGCGCACGTACTCGTCGACCTTGTGCTCCGGCAACCGCGTCGCGAGCGCCCACCAGTAGATGCCGAGCGCGAGCACCGCCGAGGCCGCGAGCGTCCCTCCGAGGGTGAGATCGTCGTTGCCCCCCTGGTCGAGGACATGCTTGAAGATCCCGACACCGCCGATGATGCCGCCGGGTCCGAAGTCGCCGAAGTACGAGATCAACCCCATTCCCACGAAGAAGCTCAGGATCCACGGGGCCGACTGCCAGTCCATCGGTGGCGCCTTCGGGTTGAGGTGGAACAGGTAGGACAGCCAGATGATCAGGTAGCCGAGGATCATCGCCACCATGAACGTCGTGTACGACTGCCAGCCGGAGAAGATGATCACCCAGGTCGCGAAGATGAACGCCACGGGCGCGAAGATCTCGCCCGCCGGCAGCCGGTAGCTCCGCGGCAGCTCCGGTTTCTGTCGGCGCAACGCGGAGAGTGCGAGCGGGGCGGCCGCGTACATCACCACCGAGACGAGCGTCACCACGTTCACGAGCTCGCTCCACGCCGGGAACGGGAGCAGGAACAGCAGCCCGATGATCGTCGCGACTATGACTCCGAACACCGGCACCTTGGTCCGCTGGTTGATGCTCTCGAAGATGCTCGGGATGTAGCCGTTCCTGGCCAGGCCGAAGCTGAGCCGCGAGGACGCGGTCTGGTAGATCAGACCGGTCCCCGCCGGCGAGACGACCGCGTCTATTCGTAGGATCGTCGCCAGCCACGAAAGGCCGGCAATGCTGGCCACCGTGAAGAACGGCCCCGCGTTGAGCTTGACCACCGTCGGGTTCGTGTTGGTCGGGCCGAGGCCCGTCCAGCCGTGCTGGGAGGCGAGCAGGCTCGGCTTCATCGCGCCGATGAAGGCGATCTGGACCAGGAGGTAGACCGCGGCGCCGATCAGAATCGAGGCGATCACCGCGCGCGGCAGGTCGCGGCCGGGGTTGGACGATTCACCTCCTAACTGGACCGCCTGTTCGAACCCGAGCAACGAGAAGATGATCCCGGCCGGCATCGTCAGCAGGATCGCGCGGAGCGCCCCGGTGTGGGTTGGGAAGAAGCCGCCGCCCGCGTGCCCGAAGTTCGACGGGTGGAAATGCGTGATCAGCAGGACGAGGACCGTGATCAGCGGGATCGCGATCTTCCACCCGGTGATGTAGCCGTTGATGCGAGCCAGGAAACGAATGCCGACCAGGTTCAGCACCACGAAGAACACCATCAGGCCGACCGCCACGAGGATGCCCACGCCTGACAGCGTGCCCGGGCCCACCGTGTGCGCCTTGTAGAAGTTGCGTGCCCAATGCGCGGTCGACAGGTACTGGACGCAGGCAAGCACCTCGATCGGTGCCACGCTGGCCGCCTGCAGGTACGACGCCCAGCCGAATGTCGCGCCCGCGAAGCTGCCGAAGGCGTAGTGCGGGAACCGACTCGTGCCGCCGCTCACGGGGAACAGACCGCCCAGCTCCGCGTGCACGAGCGCCAGGGAGATGATGATGATGGATCCGAGGACCCAGCCGATGATCGCGGACGGACCCGCGATGACGGCGGCGCCCAGGGCTGTGAACAGCCACCCGGACCCGATGATTGACGTCTCGGAGGCCCACAGGAGCCCGAGGAAGCCAACTCCTCGGTCAAGTCCCTCGGCATCCAGAACCACCGCCGGAGCTTCGCTCGGCGGCGTAACTACATTAGCCATCGACCCTCCTCAAGAGATCCTCTCTCAACTGCGCTCGGCGATCTTATTCCCTTGCTCGACGTACGTCCATGGCCGCGGGTCGAACCTGCTCACCCAGCGGCTCATGGGGCGCGGCACTCGCTCGACCTTGGTGCCGGCAGGTGTGTCCTCCGCAACCGCCGACCCGCGAGTCGCGAACGGTTGTGGTCGCGAACCCGTGCGCGGGCCTGCTCAGCGTCCCGGAGAGGAATGCCACCACGTGGCCGGGTCCGTGGGGTGGCGGGGGCCGGGACTCGGGCCTCCGCCCTCATCGTCCCTCGGGCCCAGTGGCCGTCCCGCGGGCCCGTGGAGAAGCGCCGGCACCAACATCAGCGCAGGGATGGCGAGCACCACCAGGCCCGGCATCCATGCCCGCACCCTCCAGATTGGCGCGATCGCCGAGGCAATCGCAATACGCACGCGGGAATCGACGGGACTACCCCGCGGATCGACGCGACTACCGCCGGCCGAAGCCCAAATGTTCTCGTCACTCGCTGCGCGGTCCACCGACGAGGCCGAGCGCTCCGAGGCACAACCCCGTCGTTTCCACCCGGCCTCGCGGATACGTCCGTCCGGCGGCTCGCGAGCTAAGCGGCGTAGAGTCGCTCGAGCTCCTCGATGCTGCGGCTGATCCTCGGCCGGCGCTCAGCGCGCGCCGGGACGCCGGTCCGCATCTCAAACAGCCGCCGCTCGACGTAGTCGAATTCCGCCACGACGCGCTTCACGCGCCTGACCGCACGTCCGGTCCGGGATGTTGCCGATGTCGTCACGTCTGGCTCCTTTCGCTTTCGTGAACCCTCTCGTCCGTCGCCCATGTGAGCTTCGGACAGGACCAGTTTCGGCTAAGCCGGGCCCGGCGTCATCGGCAATTCGCAGCCCGCTTGGGCGCCCCGGGCCTTAGTTTCCTAAGTGGCCCCCTTACAGGTCTCGGTGCCCTTTGGCAGCGTCAGCTACCGGCGGCCCCCGTTCAGGTCTTGGTGCCCTTTGGCAGCGTCAGCTGCGCGGCGGCTGAGGGCGGCGCGGCGGCGGCAGCGCGGCGTTGTTAGCGCCGCTTGTCGCGGTCTCGCTGGCCAGATCCCCGACCAGGATGCCGTCGCGGATCTGCGCCATCAGATCGCCCACCGCGCTCGGCGAGTGCGGCAGCAGGATCGTGTTGGTCTGCGCCGCCTCCCCGAGCGCCCGGATCATATCCGTGTACTGAGTGAGGGCGACCAGCGCCATCGCCTCGCGCGGGTCGAGCCCGTGCTGGGCGATGATCTCGAGCGACTCGTGGAGCCCCTCCGCGATCGCCTTGCGCTCGGCGGCGACGCCCTCGCCCTGGAGGCGCATCGTCTCGCGCTCGCCCTCGGCCTTTTTGACCGCAAGCGTCTTCTGCGCATCGCCCTGGGCCGCGGCGGCGATCTGGTTGCGCTGGGAGGCGTTGATGTTGTTCATCGCGTCCTTGACCCGCTGGTCGGGCTCGATGTTGGTCACCAGCGCCTTGACGATTTCATAGCCGTAGTCGGCCATCTGCCGGTGCAGCGTGTCCTGGATGTGCATGGCAATCGTGTCGGCGTCGGCGTAAGCCTCATCGAGATCCATGGTCGGGATATGAGAGCGAACCACGTCGAACGCGTAGGACTGCATCTGGACCTCGGGGTCCTCGAGCTTGTAGTACGCGTCCTGGACCTGCTGATCGGTGGCGCCCACTTTGTACTGGACGGCGAGCTTGACCACGACGAACACGTTGTCCTTCGTCTTGGTCTCGATCTCGGCGTTCAGCTGCTCGACCTGGAGGCTCATTCGCCCGGCCACTCGCTCGACGAACGGCGTCTTGGTCTGCAGCCCCGGGCCCGCAACGCGGACGAACTTGCCGAAGCGCTCGACGATCGCGCGCTTCTGCTGCTCGACGGTGAAGAAGAAGATTGGCATCTGTGCCCCCTTTCCAAGGGCTGAGACTCAGGCGCTCGCCGGTCCCGATCGGCGAGTGGTTGGCACAGCCAAGTTAAGCACCACTGCGAGACCGATCGAGGAGTACCTTCAACCCCGTATGGACGAGTCGTCCAACCCAGCTGATTTCGTTGGATACCAAGCGGACGAGCGACTCCTGGGCGAGGATCTGGACAAGCTTCCCGCGGCCGTGGGCCGTCCCGAGCTCGTGCCGCGCAGTCGTGCCCGCGGCGGGATCGTCGGCGCCGGCGCGACCCTCACCGCCGCGTCGCTCGTGATCGGCGCCCTGCTTGTTCTACTCGGCGTGATCGATGCCATCTCCAGCGGCATCGATGCGGCTCCAATCGTGGCCGTCGTGCTCGGGACCTTGCTCATCTCGACCCACTGGGGCTGGGTCCATGTCGCCGAGCTGACCGCCAACTCGCTCGAGGGCCGCAGCCACGTCGACGTCATCGAGCGACGCCAACAGTGGCTGGCATCGATTGAGCCCTACACCCGGTTCGAGGTCAGCACCGAGGTCCAGGACGACGGCTCGATCGCGATCTGCTCCCTACGCCACCGTCCCGTTCAGTCCGGCGAGGAGCGCTTCACGTTCGTGCGGGAGCTCGAGCAGCGCGAGGTGCACCCACCCGACGAGCCCGCCGCCTCCGTCACCGAGCGCGCAGAGGGGCTCCGCCGGGAGGCCGCGCTCGCCACCGAACGCGAGCACGAGCGCTACGAGGTCGCGGCCGATGCCTACCGGACCGCGCTGCTCGGTCGCGAGGACGAGGAGCAGCGGCGACTGGCCCAGCGGGCCGCCTCCGAGGCGCTGTCACGGCAGATCAACTCGAACCTGCGCGATCCCCCGCTGGTCGAGTAGTAATCGCGCCCGGCCGCGCACGCCCCCCGCGCCCGCCCCCGGGGGCGCGCCCCCATTTCGGCCGATAGTTGTGCCCACAACTGTCTGCTATCCTGAGTCACATGGAACTTGGACTTGCGACCTTCGCGGACCTGGCCTCCGGCGTCAGCCCGGAGCGGCGTATGCGCGAGTTGCTCGAGGAGGCCGAGCTCGCCGACCAGCTTGGTCTGGACGTGTTCGCGGTGGGCGAGCACCACCGGCCCGACTTTCTCGTCTCCTCGCCGGCGGTCGCCCTAGCTGCGATTGCGGTACGGACAGGCCGGATCCGGCTGTCGAGCGCGGTCACCGTGCTCAGCTCCGACGACCCCGTTCGCGTGTTCCAGCAGTTCGCCCACGTCGACCTGATCTCAGGCGGCCGGGCCGAGATCATGGCCGGGCGGGGCTCGTTCATCGAGTCCTTCCCGCTGTTCGGCCACGACCTCGACGATTACGACGAGCTGTTCGCCGAGAAGCTCGAGCTGCTGCTGCAGATCCGCGAGTCGACGCACGTCACCTGGTCGGGCAACCACCGTGCACCGCTGAACGGCGCCGGCGTATGGCCGCGTCCGGTTCAGGATCCGCTGCCCGTCTGGGTTGCGGTCGGCGGGACGCCCCAGTCGGTGGTTCGCGCCGGTGCCCTCGGCCTGCCGCTCACGGTGGCGATCATCGGCGGCCAGCCCGAGCGGTTCGTGCCGCTCGTCGGCCTGTACCGCCAGGCGTTTGAAGCCGCGGGCCACGACCCCGCCGGCGCGAAGGTGGCGATCAACACCCACGCTTTCGTCGGCGAGACGACGGAGGCGGCCAATCGAGCGTTTGCCGCTCCCTACCTGGCGATGATGAACCGCATCGGCCGGGAGCGGGGGTGGCCGCCGTCGGGTCGGCCCGAGTACGACGCACTTCGCTCCCCCCGTGGCGCGCTGGCCGCCGGCTCGCCGAGCGAGGTGGCCGAGAAGATCCTGTTCGAGCACGAGCTGTTCGGTCACCAGCGCTACATCGGCCAGATGAGCGTCGGCGCGGTGACACACGCAGACGTGATGCGCTCGATCGAGCTGTTCGGGACCGAGGTGGCGCCGATCGTGCGCGCCGAGGTCGAGCGGCGCGTCACGCTAGCGCCCGCGCCAGCCTGACGAGGACCACCGCCGGCTCGTACACGACGTGCGCGCGCGTGAAGCGCAGGACGTCGAAGCCGGCATCCCGGTAGAACAAGTCCTTCTCACGGTCGTTCTGGAAAGCCTTGGGACCGCCGTGGTAGCCGTAGCTGTCGAGCTCGACGATCAGCCGCTGCTCGCGCCACAGGAAGTCCGGCCGGTAAGGGCCGAGCCTCGCGTTCACCTTCGGAACGGGAAGACGCGCCTTCCGGATCAGCCGGAGCATGGCCTTCTCCGCCCGCGAGCGGGTGATGGTCATCGCTGACTCGTCTCCCACGGTCGCGGCCAGCCGCGCCACCCCTCGGTGTCCGCGATGGCATCTCATGACGGCCTCGATGTCTTGCCGGTTGAGGAGCCGATTGCCGAGGCCCGCGTCGATCAGATCCGGGACGTCGGACGGCGAGGTGGCCGCGACCTCGAGGCATACCCTCGCCGGCGAGCTCAGCCAGAGGCCCTCGTGGCGGCGAAGCTCGCGCCGGTCGATTTCGCGAATCCGGTGCACCCGCATACCGGTGCGCGATCCGCAGCAGCGCCCAACCACCGTCACTTCCACCTTCGCCGGCGGCTCCCGGCGCAGCCCCCACACGAAGGCGGCCGAGCCGTGACTGATGAAGCTCCCCTTTCCGCACGCGAGCAGCGCACCCAGCTCGCGCGCCAGCGGCGGGAGCTCGCCGCAGCCCATCGACAGCACGCCGCGGAAGACGACGTGAAGCCTGCCGACCTTCAGGCGGTACGTCACGGCATCGTTTTCCAGGCCGCACGCCACGAGCTGCTCGGTCGTCAGCAGCGTTCTCTGCCGTGCAGCGATACGCGAGGCCGCCAGGTCCCGATCGGCGCGCATGCCGGTTAACCCCTCACTCGATCATCCCCGCCGGCCGAGTGCGCCGCTAACCGTGCCAGAGCCGGGTGAATCTGAATTCACCCGGGACGGGGCGACGAGTGCGGGGTTATCCGGAATCCGACGCGAGGCCATCGCCGCAAGTGTCCGCCCCGATCGCCACAGCACCCGTACAACGGCCTACTTCGTTGCAGAATTGGCACAGCCCCGTAGCGAACCCGCTCCACCGCGCGACAAACGTGCATGATCCACCCATGCGCGTAGCCCTGTTCGCCACCTGCCTGGTCGACGCGCTCTTCCCCGACGCCGGCAAGGCGACTGTGCAGCTCCTCGAGCGGCTCGGCCAGACCGTCGAGTTCCCTCGCGAGCAGACCTGCTGCGGGCAGATGCACGCCAACAGCGGCTACTTCGAGCCGAAGCTGGTGCGCCGCTACGTCGACACCTTCAGCGAATACGACGCGATCGTCGTCCCCTCGGGATCGTGCGCCGGCGCGATCCGCCACCAGCACGTGATGATCGCCAGAGACGCCCAGGACGAAACGCTCGCCACGAGAGCACAAGCAACGGCCGACAAGACCTACGAGCTCTCCCAGTTCCTGATCGACGTCCTCCACACCGATGACGTCGGCGCCTATTTCCCCCACCGGGTCACGTACCACCCGACCTGCCACTCGGTACGGATGCTCAAGGTCGGCGACCGCCCCCTGCGACTCCTCAACAACGTCCGGGGCATCGAGCTGGTCACGCTGCCCGGCCGAGACGAGTGCTGCGGCTTCGGCGGCACGTTCTCGATCAAGAACCCGGACGTGTCGGCGGCGATGCTCGCCGACAAGATGGAGGCGGTGATCCAGACGGGCGCCGAGGTCCTGTGCGCCGGCGACCGGTCGTGCCTGATGCACATCGGTGGCGGCCTCGAGCGGATCCGCGCCGGTGTCCGGACCCTTCACCTGGCCGAGATCCTGGCCAGCACGGACGGCGAGGCGGCAGCGTGAGCAGCGGCGACCTGATCTGGACCGACGAGGGGCCGGCGGGTCCGAATTTCCCGAAGAACGCCGAGAGCGCGGTCGCCGACTCCCAGCTACGCCGGAACCTCCGCAAGGCCACCGGCGTGATCCGCGAGCGCCGGGCCGGCCTCGTCGCCGAGACCCCCGACTGGCAGGAGCTACGTAAAGCCGGCGCCGCGATCAAAGACGAGACTCTCCGCCACCTCGACACCTACCTCGAGCGCTTCGAGCGGAACGCCACGCAACGGGGCGCCCGCGTCCACTGGGCCCGCGACGCCACCGAAGCGAACAAGATCATCGGCGACCTGATCAACGCCACCGGCCAGACCGAGGTCATCAAGGTCAAGTCGATGGTCACCCAGGAGATTGGCCTCGTGAACGCGCTCAAACGGGGCGGCATCACCGCACACGAGACCGACTTCGCCGAGCTCATCGTTCAGCTCTCCCACGACCGGCCGAGCCACATCGTCGTCCCGGCCATCCACAAGAACCGGGCCGAGATCCGCCGGATCTTCCTCGACCACCTGCCCGACGCTCCGCGAGACCTCACCGACGACCCTCACGCCCTGGCCGAGGCGGCCCGGCTGTACCTGCGCAAGCTGTTCCTCGAGACGGAGGTCGCGGTCAGCGGCGCCAACTTCGCGATCGCCGACACGGGTGGGCTTCTCGTGGCGGAGTCCGAGGGCAACGGCCGTATGTGCCTAACCCTGCCCAAGACCCTCATCAGCGTCGTCGGGATCGAGAAGCTCCTACCGACGTTCAAGGACCTCGAGGTATTCCTCCAGCTCCTCCCCCGCTCGGCCACCGGCGAACGCATGAATCCCTACAACTCGATCTGGACCGGGGTGAGCGAAAACGACGGACCGCAATCGGTCCACATCGTCCTGCTCGACAACGGCCGCACCAAGGCGCTCGCCGACCACACCGGCCGACAGGCGCTCCGCTGCATCCGCTGCGCCGCCTGCCTCAACGTCTGTCCCGTGTACACGCGGACCGGAGGTCACGCCTACGGTGCGACCTACCCGGGGCCGATCGGCGCCATCCTCACGCCGCTGATGGTCGGGGTCGAGCACGCGCCCCAGCTCCCGTTCGCCTCCTCACTGTGCGGCGCCTGCTACGAGGTGTGTCCGGTCGAGATCGACATCCCGACCGTGCTCGTCAAGCTCCGCCACGACGCCGTCGAAGCCGATAGACACAAGGCGCAAGACGCGACGTTCGCGGCAGCGGCCACCGCAATGGGCGGCCGGCGGCGCTGGAGCGCGGCACTGAAAACCACCAAGCTCATGCGGTTCGTCCGCCACGGTGCGCCACCCCCTCTCTCCAGATGGACGGGAACGCGCGATCTCCCCGATCCCCCGGCGGAACCGTTCCGCGAGTGGTGGAGCAAACGCCGGAACACATGACGGCGCGCGACGAAATCCTGAACCAGGTAAAAGCGGCCATCCGCGACGCCGGTCCCACCGCCGAGATCCTCCGGCATTACCGGACCGCCACCGACGACGACCTCACCACGTTCTTCGACCGCCTCGCGGTCTACGAAGCCACCATCCGCCAGGTCGAGGAGCCCGATCTCGACGAGACCGTTCGCACAACCCTGAGGAACCGCAACGTCACGAGGCTCGTGACCCCCGCCGGCATCCCGGACGCCTGGACGAGAGACGTCGAGCCGCTCCGCGACGACCCCCCGCTCGACGCACACGACCTGGACGCATCCGACGGGGTGATCACGACCTGTGCCCTCGCCATCGCGCAGACCGGCACGATCGTGCTCGACGGTGGCGCCGGCATGGGCCGCCGCGCACTCACCCTCCTCCCCGACTACCACCTCTGCATCGTCAGGCACGACCAGATCGTCTCCTCCGTGCCCGAAGCCATCGAACACCTCGCAGACCCAACCCGCCCGCTCACCTTCGTCTCGGGACCGTCCGCAACGGTCGACATCGAGATGGTTCGCGTCCGCGGCGTCCACGGGCCGCGCCGGCTCGAGGTGATCGTCGTGGCCCAGACGAAAGCTGACCCAGCCACATAGACTCGCGGCCGTGCGAACCCAGGTAGGCATCGTCGGCGCCGGCCCCGCTGGGCTCACGCTGGCGATGCTGCTGCACACAGCGGGGATCGAAACCGTCGTGCTCGAGGCACGTGACCGCGCCTACGTCGAGAAGCGGGTGCGCGCCGGGCTGCTCGAGCAGAACACCGTGGACCTGTTGCACGATCTGGGCGTCGCCGACCGCCTCGACCGTGAGGGCCTCGAGCACAACGGCATCTACCTGCGCTACCACGGCCACAACCACTACGTCGATATGGCCGCGCTGACCGGCCGGCACATCACGATCTACGGCCAGCAGGAGGTCGTGAAGGACCTCACGCAGGCGATACTAGATGGGGGCGTCCCGGTCCTCTTCGAGGTGAACGACGTCGCACTCCACGACATCGACTCAAGCACACCCCGGATCACGTACGCACACAACGGGCAGACCGACGAGCTGATCTGCGACGCGATCGCGGGATGCGACGGCTTCCACGGCGTCAGCCGCGCGACGATCTCGGAGCACATCACCGAGTACGAGTACGTGTACCACTTCGGGTGGCTGGGGATCCTCGCCGAAGCGCCCCCCGCCACCGACGAGCTGATCTACGCCTGGCACGAGGACGGCTTCGCGCTGTACACGATGCGCTCGCCGAAGATCAGCCGGCTGTACCTCCAGGTCGATGCGGACGACGACATCGGCAACTGGTCGGACGACCGGATCTGGAGCGCGCTGAACACCCGCCTCGGCGAGGTCAACGAGGGCAACATCTACGACAAGGGCATCACGCCGATGCGCTCCTACGTCGCCGAGCCGATGCAACACGGCCGCCTGTTCCTGGCCGGCGACTCAGCCCACATCGTGCCGCCGACCGGGGCCAAGGGGCTGAACCTGGCCGTCAACGACGTCCGTATCCTCGCACCAGCGTTGATCGAGCTGATCAAGAACGGAAATACGCAGCCCGCCGACGGCTACACGAGCGCCGCTCTCCGGCGTGTGTGGCGCGCGCAGGACTTCTCGAACTACATGACCCAGATGCTCCACGACCTCGGTGGCGGGCGCTTCGAGCGCCGCATTCAGCTCGCGCGGCTCGAATACGTCGACCGCTCCGACGCGGCCGCCCGCAGCCTCGCCGAGAACTACACCGGCCTCCCGGCCGAGCCTGAGTTCTAAAGCCAAGCCCATGGCGACCGTGGCCTACACAAGAGGACTGCACGAGCTGGGCGATGGCCTGTACGCCTACCTCCAGCCCGACGGCGGCTGGGGCTGGAGCAACGCCGGCCTGATCACGGCCGAGAACAGCTCACTGCTCGTCGACACGCTGTTTGACCTCAACCTGACGCGCGACATGCTCGACGCGATGCGGCCGATCACAGACGGGCACCCGATCGAGCAAGCGTTCAACACGCATGGCAACGGCGACCACTGGTTCGGCAACGAACTGCTCCCTGACGGCATCCCGATCGTGGCCAGCACCCGCGCGATCGAGGACATGCGCGCGGCGCCCCCCAGTGCCGTCCACATACTGTTCAACCAGCTCGATCTCGGACCGGAGTTCGAAGCGTTCGCCCAGCACAGCATGCGCAGGTTCGACTTCGCCTCGGTGACGGAGCGCCTGCCCACCGAGTCCTTCGAACACGACCACGTGCTCGACGTCGGCGACCGCCATGTCCGGCTGCTCGAGCTCGGCCCTGCGCATACAAGCGGCGACTCGATCGCCTACGTGCCGGACGCAAACGTGGTGTTCACGGGCGACCTCCTGTTCATCGAGGGCACGCCGATGATGTGGGCCGGGCCGGTGTCCAACTGGCTGCACGCGTGCGACCAGATCCTCGAGCTCAAGGCGACGACGATCGTCCCGGGCCACGGCCCGGTCACCGACGCTTCGGGCGTCCGCGACGTCCAGCGCTACCTCGCCTACATCCGGGACGAGGCCCGCACGCGCTTCGACGGCGGAATGGACGAGGAGGCAGCGGCGGACGACATCGACATCGGTGACTTCCGCGACTGGGGCGACCCTGAGCGGATCGCCGCCAATGTGGCCAAGCTCTATCGGGAGTTCGATCCGGGGCTACCGCCGCTCTCGCCGCCCGAGCTGTTCGTGAGGATGGCCCGCTGGAGCGCTCGACACTAGGGTAAGACCAAGCAGACCAGGAGGACACGATGGCCACAGACGCGGTGCAGGCGAGCAACAGAACGATCGCGCGGGCGGCGGCGAACGCTGCCGAACGCTTCGGGGAGCGGACAGCGGTCCGGTATCGCCACGACGACGAATGGCGTGAGAAGACCTTCGCCGAGGTCGGCCAGATCGTCGACGAGCTCGCGCTCGGCCTGATCGACCTCGGGCTCGAGCCGGGCGACCGGGTCAGCCTGCTGGCCAACACTCGGCCCGAGTGGAGCTACTCGAGCCTGGCCGTCTCCCGGGCCGGCGCGATTGTCGTCCCGATCTATCCGACCAACTCGCCCGAGGAGTGCGCGTGGGTGACCGGCAACTCCGATTCGCGGATCGTCATCTGCGAGGACCGTGGGCAGGCGGCGAAGATCGAGCAGGTCCGCGGCGACCTGAAGCATCTCGAGCACGTCGTGCTGATCGACGGTCCCGACCCGAAGACCGATTCCCAGACCATCGACGATCTTCGCGAACGAGGCCGTAGCTCGTCCGCCGGCGCGAACCGTTCCGAACTCGAGCGCCGGTGCGACGCGGTGGCCCCCGAGGACCCCTACACGATCATCTACACGTCGGGCACCACCGGTGCCCCCAAGGGCGTCGTCCTCAGCCACGGCAACTGCGCCTCGGTCGGGGTGATGGTCGAGGAGATCGACTTCATCACCGAGGGCGAGATGACCTATCTGTACCTGCCGCTCGCCCACGCCTTCGCGCTGACCGTGCAGCTGGCCTCGTTTGATGTCGGCAGCGGGATCGCCTACTTCGGCGGCGATCCCATGCAGATCATTCCCGAGCTCCAGCAGGTGAAGGCGACCTACATGCCGTCGGTGCCGCGGATCTTCGAGAAGATCTACGCGCTGGCCCAGGCCATGGCCGACGACCCGCAACAGCTCCAAGACGCGATCGACCTAGGCGTGAAGGTTCGCCAAATGCGCCAGCGAAAGCAGGAAGTCCCGGCCGAGCTGCAAACCGCCTTCGACAAAGCCGACGAGGCCCTGTACAGCAGGGTCCGGGGCCTGTTCGGCAACCATCTGACCAAGGCCGTCTCCGGCGCCGCCCCGATCGCCAAGGAGATCCTCGAGTTCTTCTACGCGTGCGGCGTGCCGGTGCTCGAGGGCTGGGGCATGACCGAGACGACCGCTGTGGGGGCGGTCAACACGCTCGATCACCTCAAGTTCGGGACGGTCGGCCGCGCGATGCCCGGCGTCGAGTTCAAGATCGCCGACGACGGCGAGATCCTGACGAGGGGGCCGAATGTGTTCCGCGAGTACTGGCGCAACCCGGACGCCACCCGCGATGCCTTCACCGAGGACGGCTGGCTCATGACCGGCGACCTGGGCTCGCTCGACGCGGACGGCTACCTGTCGATCACCGGCCGCAAGAAGGACATCATCATCACCGCCGGCGGCAAGAACCTCGCCCCGTCCAACCTCGAGAACGACCTCAAGCAATCGCGCTGGATCTCCCACGCGGTCATGTACGGCGACCGCCGCCCCTACCCGGTGGCGCTGATCACCCTCGACCCGGAGACGATCATCCCCTGGGCCAAGGAAAACGGCCTCTCAGAAGATCTCGCGGATCTCGCCCAACAGCACCAGGTGCGAGAGCTGGTCCAGGCCGAGCTCGACCGGGCCAACCAGAAGTACGCCAGGGTCGAGCAGATCAAGAAGTTCGCCATCCTCGATCACGACCTGACCCAGGAATCCGGCGAGCTCACGCCGACCCTGAAACTCAAGCGCAACATCGTCAACGAGCGCTACGCCGACCTGTTCGAGGAGCTGTATGGCTGAACAGTCTTGCGACGTCGGCGAGGGCATCACCCTCTGCTACGAGCGGTTCGGCAACGAGTCCGATCCCACGCTGCTCCTAATCATGGGCCTCGGCACGCAGATGATCGGTTGGCCGGACGAGTTCTGCGCCCAGCTGGCCCAGCGCGGACTGCACGTGGTCCGCTTCGACAACCGCGACATCGGCCGCTCAACCCGGCTCAAGGGCGCGCCGCCCACCCCGCGCCAGCTGGTCACGCGAAAGATCGACCCCGTCCTCTACGACCTCGGCGACATGGCGAACGACGCCGCTCGCCTCATGCGGGAACTCCAGCTCGCGCCGGCCCACGTGGTCGGCGCCTCGATGGGCGGGATGATCGCGCAGACGCTTGCCGCCCGCCACCCCGAGGACGTCCGTTCACTGGTCTCGATCATGTCCAACACGGGCAACCGCTGGACGGGGCAGCCGGCCTTCGGCGTCTACCGCTACCTGCTGCGACGCGCGCCCGACGACCGCGAGGGCTACATCGAGCACACGACCCGCGTGTTCGAGGCGATCGGCTCGCGCGGCCTGTCGTTCGACACCGAGCGGGTTCGCGACATGGTGGCCCGCAGCTACGACCGCGGCCACGACCCCGCCGGGCCCGGCCGGCAGCTGGGCGCGATCATCGCCTCCGGCGA
>Ga0187781_10001234_pt1 | contig 19310 bp, 14 predicted proteins | sample 0715_SJ02_MP02_2_FD_132447 | JGI IMG/M metagenome (GOLD analysis project Ga0187781, IMG submission 132447) | Tropical peat soil microbial communities from peatlands in Department of Meta, Colombia - 0715_SJ02_MP02_20_MG | ecosystem: Environmental > Terrestrial > Soil > Wetlands > Peat | place... | reverse complement strand
TCGTAGAGCTTCCTCTCGGTGATGTCGAGCTCGACGCCCACCAGGCGCAGGAGCCGCCCGTGCTTGTCGACCCGCGCGGTCGCGCGGCTGATGACCCAGCGCCATTCGCCGTTGCGGTGGCGCATGCGGTGGGTGCTCTCGAAGATCGGGGTCTTGCCGGCGACGTGATCGCGGATCGCGGTCTGCACGCGCGCCAGGTCGTCGGGGTGCACGAGACTGCGCCAGTCGGGCGAGCCCTGCATGTCCTCGTCCGCGTAGCCGAGCATCGCCTTCCAGCGCGGCGAGAAGAACACTTCGTTGCTCTCGACGTCGAAGTCCCACAGGCCGTCGTTGGCGGCGGCCTGGAAGAGATTGGTGCGCTCTTCGAGCTTGGCGAGCCGTGCCTCGGTGCGGATGCGCTCGAGGCCGGTGGCGAGGCTCGTGCCGATCAGCTTCATGAGGAGCTGGAGATTCACGTCCCAGGCGCCGCGCGGCAGGGTATGCACGAGCCCGAGGAGTCCGGCGGGCTTGTTCTGAACGCGAAATGCGATGAGGAGCGCCGAGCCGATCTGCAGATCCGCGAGCTTACCGCCCTCGGCGGCCTGCTCCTTGCGCGGGGAGCTCGTGTCGCGCAGCTCCGAGAGCCGCAGGTGCTCGAGCCGGCCCTTGAGCCAGGGGAGGGAGTCGAGCGCGACACCCGCGAGCCCTTCGGGCTTGCACTGCGCGAAGGCGCTGCGGGCGACCTGCACGTCCTGGATCACGCCCTCTTCGGGATTCAAGGCGGCGAGAAACGCGCAGTCGCAACCGGTAGCCCCGCGCAGCAGCTCGAGATTGCGCCGCACGCAGCCGTCGACCTCGTCGCGGCGCATGTTCTGGAAATCCACCGCGATCTTGGTGCAGGCGACGTCGAGCCCGATAGCCGGCTTGGTGTGCCGGCCTGTCCAGGCGTCCGCCGAAAGGATGTCGGACGCGGTGAAGTCCTGTGGCTTATCCGGCGGGGGCGGAATCGCCATTTATCCGTGACCTCCCATTACCGAACCGACGCAGCCTAATCCAAACGTTACGTCGCTGACTTGATACCCCGTCACGGATGCACGTGATTCAGTGCCGCTTTCCAAGGGTTACGTAAGATTCTCGCACACTGATTCAGGATTACAAGGTAAAGCCCTGTTGAGACAGGGCTTGTCAGTTAACTTAAATCTCACATTGCCGGCGCGGCGAGCTCCCGGTGAGCTCCTCCCACGCGCGGATCACGCTCTCGGGCTCGATGCCGAGGATGTCCGGCTTGCCGCCCACCGTGCCCGTGAGCGTGACGGCAGGAGTCGTCGCGCCTCCCGGGCGGTAGAGCCAGGGATCGATGTGCCCGAAGAGCGCCACGGTGGGGCAACCGAGAGCCGCGGCCGCGTGCGCGGGGCCCGTGTCGACCGCGATGAAGCTCTTCGCGCGCTCGAGCAACGGGAGGAGCCGCGTCACCGGCAGATCGTTCGCGGCGTTCACGGCGTCGGCGACGCCCGCAAGGCCGAGCACGTCCGCAATGAACGAGCCCTCCGCTCCCATCCCGGAGAAAACGATCGCCTGGTCCGGACAGCGCGCGCGCACGCCCCTCACCACCGCCGCCCAGCGCTCCTCGGGCCAGTACTTGGCCGCTCCCGTGCGCGAGCGCAGGCGCCGCCGCGCGACGTGGCGGCTTCCCGGGTGGATGACCATGTAGGAGCGCCCGGCGAGCCCACGTCCGGCGAGCCAGCCCTCGAGCTCGCGCCTGGCGGCGTCGGGAACCACGAGATGCGCCGCGCGCGGCACGCCGGGGACCGCGGGCGGCAGCGACCCTTCGAACGCCGCCGGGGTCAGGGCGCCCAGGCGCAGGTACCGGTCGGCGAAATTCTCCCCGTCGAGAAACGGATACTGGGTCGAATCGACCACGTACTCAGTCGCCACACCGCCGCGCGCGAGGAGCTCCCGCCCCTCGCCGCGGTCGCAGAACCAGGTGGGCCCGGCGCCGCGCGCCCGCAGCCACGCCACCAGCCGCTGCTGGCTCAGGCTCAGCCAGTAAGGCGTCCTGCGGCTGCGCAGGATGAACATGCGCCCCACGGCAGGGTGGCCGGCGAGCAGCGGCTCGGACCAGGGACCGGAGGCGATGACATCCACGCGCTGCCCGAAGCGGGTGTGCAGCTGCTCGAGCAGCACCGTGAGCAGCACCATGTCGCCGAAGGCCCCGCAGCGCATGACGAGCGGCGGCGGTGGCGGCGGCGCCTGTGCCTGCACCTGCGCGCTCATCGGGCCTCCGCGAGCGCCGCGCGCGCCACGCCAAACAACCGGTGCAGCTCGCCCTCCATCTCGCCCTCGAGCCGCGCGAGCCCGGCGGCATCCATCACCCTGGGCACGTAACGCGGCTCCCCGATCGCGATCGCGATGCGCGCCAGAAACGGCACCGGGATGACGAATTTGTCCCACTTCACCAGCCAGGCGCGCGAGGCCGCATACGCCATCGGCAGGATCGGGCGCTGCGACATCTGCGCGAGCAGCAGCGCGCCCGGCTTGAACTTGAAGCGCGGCCCGCGCGGGCCGTCGGGCGTGATGACCGGGGAGACGCCGTCGCGGGTGAGCGCCTGGTAGTAATCGCGCAGCGCCCGCGCCCCGGTGTGGGTCGAGGAGCCGCGGATCACGGCGCCGCCGAAGCGCCGCACCATCATGGCGCCGAGCTCGCCGTCGACCGAGGGGCTGATGAGCCAGCCCGGAGCGAGGCCGCGCGCGCGCTGCTCGACCAGGAACTTTCCGCAGTAGAGCTGGTGCTGGTGCCAGTAGCAGGGGATGAGAGACGGCGCGCGCGCCAGCGCCGCCGCGAGGTGCTCCTCGCCCTCGACGCGCACCACGCGGCAGCTGAGCCACCACGCCCGTATGAGTGCGACGCCGAGCGGGGCGGCCACCGCGTACAGCGCGCGCCGGGCGCGCGTCATGCGCCGGCTCGAGCGGGTCTCGGTGCGATAGAGCGTGTTGCGCAGTCTTCCCTCGTCGCCGTCGCTCATGGCGCGAACAGCTCCGCGAGGGTCAGCGCGCGCGCTTCGAGGCGCCCCACCGGGAGGCTCGTCATGACGCAGGCCGCGGCGCCGGGGAAGAGCTCGAGCGGCAGCGCCTCGAGCGCCACGCCGCGACAGCGCGCCCCGCCCTCGGTGAGCTCGACGTCGCGTGCCTCGGTGAGCGGTGCGCCGCAGGCCTTGAGCGCCGCCTCGCGCGCCGCCCAGGCGCAGAGCCGCGTCCCGGTGCCGAGCTCGACGTCGAAACCAACCAGTCCGTGCGCCATCGCCGCGCAGCCCACCCAGGGACCGGAATGACTGATGCTGAAATCGAAGCTCTCGCCACTCGCCGCGCCACGCGTGAGATGTGGCTTGCCGCCGTCGGGAAAAGCGAGCTCGCCGGGGGAGACTCGCTCGCCGATGAGTTGACTCAGCGCGCGCAGCGCGAGCGCCACGCCCGCGAGCGTCGCCGGCGCGGCGGCTGCATGCGCGGCGACCTCGAGGCGCTTCGCGTACGGGAGCCGGGCGGCCAGGGCGCGCGCGGCATCGATGGGCCACTGACCGCGCAGGTCCGAGTGATATAAGATTAAGGTTTGGCTTTCAACAGCTTGCATGACCGCCGCCGCGTCCGCGAATAGCCCTCCCCCCGAGGCCGAGCTGCAATTCGACGTGGGCTCCACCGACGACTCGCTGGAGCACATGATCCAACTGTTTGCCCGCCACGGTGACACGTATCGCGTGTTCGTCCCGGCACGCAAATCTTATACCTATGTCATCCATCACCCGGACGACGTGAAGCGGGTGCTGGTCAGCAATCACCGCAACTACACCAAGGGCCTCGGGCTCGACCGCGTCAAGATCCTGCTGGGCAAGGGCATCATGACCAGCGAAGGGGAGCTGTGGAAGCGGCAGCGCTACATGATGCAGCCGCTGTTCCACCGCCGCGTGCTCAGCGGCTTCGCCGAGCTGATCGCCGCCGCCAACGAGCGGCGCCTCGCCCGCTGGGACCGGCTGGCGGCGCAGGGCGAGCCGGTGAATCTCACCGACGAGATGAGCGATCTCACGCTCGACATCGTGCTGCGCTCGATCTTCGGCCGCGACCTCGACCGGCTCTCCGGGCAGCTCGGCGGCAACCCCTTCGAGGTCGTGACCCGCGAGCAGAGCCGCGATCTGCAGTTCGCCTACAAGTTCCGCTCGCTCACCAAGCTGGTGGCGCAGCTCATCGCGCGGCGCCGCGCCGAGCCCGAGGAGCATTTCGACTACGTCGCGATGCTGATGGCGGCCCGCGACAAGGAGAGCGGCGAGCCGATGGGCGAGCGCGAGCTGATCGACGAAGTGATGACGCTGATCGTCGCCGGCCACGAGACCACCGCGAGCGGGCTCAACTGGACCTGGTACCTGCTGTCGCAGCACCCCGAGGCCGAGGCACGGCTGCACGCCGAGCTCGACGCGGCGCCGGAGATGGCCGCGCCGGGCCTCGCGCAGATGGAAGCGCTCTCCTACACCAGCCAGGTGGTGAACGAGGCACTGCGGCTCTATCCGCCGGGGTGGCTGCTGTCACGGCGCACGGTCGCAGCGGACGTGCTCGGCGGCTTCCAGGTTCCCGCCGGCACCAACGTGCTGCTGCCGCTGTATCTGCTGCACCGGCATCCACGGTTCTGGAAGGATCCGGATCGCTTCGCGCCCGAGCGCTTCGCGCCCGAGCACGAGGCCGAGCGGCCGCGCTTCGCCTACATGCCGTTCGCCGCCGGCCCGCGCCACTGTATCGGGGAGACCTTCGCGCTCTATGAGATGCTCATGCACCTCTACAAGGTGGCGCGCCGCTACCGCCTGGTGTACGTGCCCGACAGGCCCCTGGAGCTCGAGGCGCAGATCAACCTGCGCACCCGCCACCCGCTGCACATGAGGCTGGAAGAGCGCCGATGATCAAGGCCACGACGTTGACCGAGGTGCTGGAGGCGAACCGCGCCTTCCCGCGCAGCATCACCTACCTCGAGGGCGAGAACGAGTCGCGCAGCGTCTCGGCGGGCGAGCTCTACGAGCGCGCGCTCGGCATCCTCTATCACCTGCAGCGCCTCGGCGCGCGCCGCGGCGACAAGCTGATCCTGTTCCTCGGCCACAACGAGCAGTTCATCGACGTGTTCTGGGCGGCGATCCTCGGCGGCATCGTGCCGGTGCCGGTGGCGCTCGGCATCAGCGACGAGCACCGCCACAAGGTGCTGCGCATCGCACGCCGGCTGGGCGCGCCATTCCTCTACACCGAGCGCCGTTCGCTCGAGCGCATCGGCACGTTCGCGGCCCAGGTGAGCGAGACGCAGCTCTACGAGAGCCTGCGCAGGCGTACCTTCCTGGTCGACGACCTCGATGACATCTCGCGCGCCGGCAGCATCCAGCGCGCCGAGCCCGACGACACGGCCTTCATCCAGTTCTCCTCGGGCTCGACCAGCGAGCCGAAGGGAGTGGTCCTCAGCCACCGCAACATCATCGCCAACTGGCGCGGCTCGACCGAGGCGGCCGGCTTCAACGAGAACGACGTGAGCCTCTCGTGGATGCCGCTCACGCACGACATGGGGCTGATCGGCTTTCACCTCGTCATGTTCGCCAACCGGGTGCACTCGCACCTCATGCCGACCGAGCTCTTCATCCGCCGCCCGCTGCTGTGGCTGCAGCTGGCCGCGAAGATCCGCGCCACGATCCTCTGCTCGCCCAACTTCGGCTACAAGCACTACCTGAAGGTGCTCGGCGAGCGCAGCGTCGAGGGCCTGGATCTCTCCTCCGTGCGCCTGATCTTCAACGGCGCCGAGCCGATCTCGGTGGAGCTGTGCGATGAGTTCCTCTCGCGCCTCGCGCCCGCGCGCCTCGACCGCAACTCCATGTACCCGGTGTACGGGCTCGCGGAGGCCTCGCTCGCGGTCAGCTTCCCGCCGGTCGGCGCGCCCCTGAAGACCATCACCCTGAACCGCCACCGCCTCAATCCCGGCGACCCGGTGGAGCGGGTGACCGCGCAGGACCCGAATGCGCTGCGCCTGGTGAGCGAGGGCAAGGCGATCCCCTACACCCGCGTGCGCATCGCCGGTGATGACGACCGCGAGCTGCCCGAGGATCGCATCGGCCACGTGCACATGACCGGGGACAACGTGACGCGCGGCTACTACGAGGACAGCGCGGCGAATGCCGCCGCCTTCACCGCCGACGGCTGGCTGCGCACCGGCGACTTGGGTCTGGTGCACGGCGGCGACCTCTACATCTCGGGACGCGCCAAGGAAATCATCTTCGTCAACGGCCAGAACTACTACCCGCACGACCTCGAGGGCATCGCCCAGCGCGCGCCGGGCCTCGAGCTCGGCAAGGTGGTCGCCTCGGGCGTGCGGCGCCGTGGCGCCGAGACCGAGCAGCTGGTGGTGTTCGTGCTGCACCGCAGCGGGGCCGCGGAGTTTCTGCCGCTCGCCACCCAGGTGTCGCGGCTCATCAACGAGCAGACCGGGCTCGAGGTCGCGGAAGTCGTGCCCGTCAAGCGCATCCCCAAGACCACCAGCGGCAAGATCCAGCGCCATCTGCTCGAGGAGAGCTATGTCGACGGCGAGTTCGACGCCGACCTCGCCGAGCTGAGCGAGCTGCGGGCCGCGCAGCGGGGCCCGGCACACCGCGAGCGCAGCGAGCTCGAGGAGCAGCTGAAGACCATCTGCGACGCGGCGCTCGAGGGCAAGCGCGTCGACGTCAACGACAACCTCTTCGAGGTCGGCGCGAGCTCGCTCAAGCTCATCGAGATCCACGAGCAGATCGACCGGCTCTACCCCGGGCAGGTCGACCTCACGGAGCTGTTCGACTTCCCGACGATCGCCGAGCTCGCGAAGCACCTCGAGACCAAGCTCGCCACCTGAAGGGCGCCCGCGGGCCTGCGGCCCCCGCGTTCCCCGCCCCCCGATCGCCCGGCTTGCCTTTTACTTGCTTCAGCAAATATAATCGCGGCAAATATCGCCGGAGCAAGCATGCGCAAGCCTTACTACACCCTGGAAACGCTCGAGCCGAACGACAGCGTCGGCTACCTGCTCAAGCGCTGCGGCGTGGTCATGACGCAGCTGGCCGAGCAGAGCTTCGAATCGCTCGAGATCTCCTTCACCCAGTGGATGGTGCTCATGCACCTGACCCAGCAGGAGCACATCTCGGCCACCCAGCTGAGCGCCCATCTCGGCCACGACATGGGGGCCCTCACCCGCGTCGTCGACGAGCTCGAGCGGCGCGGCTTCGTGCGCCGCGAGCGCAGCAGTCGCGATCGCCGCGCGGTCGAGATCGCGATCACCCCCGCCGGCCGCCGCCAGGCGCTCGAGGGCAAGCGCCTCGTCGTCGATCTGCTCAACCGCCTGGTCGAGCCCCTTACCGATGCCGAGACCACCACACTAATCGGCCTGCTGCAGCGTCTCCTAGGACACCTGCAGAGTGAGGCGGTCGACAGGGCGCACGCCGCGCCCTCGCCGGCCGCCCTCGAGACCCCGCGCCGCCCGCGGCGTAAACCGGCCCACGGAGGTGCCGCATGAACGGGAGCCACGCCTTAGGCGCCCTCGCGGGCGCATTGCTCGCGGGCTGCACGCTCGGACCGAACTTCACCCGTCCCGAGGCTCCCGCCGGCGGCTACGCGCACGCGGCGCCCGCCCCGACCGCGGCCCGCAGCGTCGAATACGGCGCGGACGTCGCCGACGGCTGGTACCAGCTGTTTCACTCCGCCGCGCTCGACAGCCTGGTGCGCGGCGCGCTCGCCGGCAACCCCGACCTCGAGGGCGCGCGCCATGGCCTCATGGCCGCTCAATACGAGCTCAAGGCCGTCTCCGGCTCGCAGCTGCCGCAGATCGATGCGACCGGGCAGATCGGCCGCGCCCACATCAACGGCAGCTACCTCTATAGCCCGGTCAATGCGATCGACGTGACCGGCAACCACTTCGAGCTCGGCCCCGAGCTCGCCTACAACCTCGACCCCTTCGGCGCGACGCGCCGCCAGGTCGAGGCGCAGCGCGCCGCCACCTCCGTGGCACGCGACCAGGTGCTCAATACCTATGTGACGCTGGTCGATCAGACGGTAGTCACCGCCTTCGACTACGCCGCCACCGGGGCCCAGATCGAGGTGACGCGCTCCCTGGTGCAGGAGCTCGAGTCGCAGTTCGAGCTGACGCAGACACTCGAGAACGCCGGCAAGATCACCCGCAGCGACACGCTGCAGGCGCGGACGCAGCTCGAGAACCTGCGGGCGACGCTGCCCGCACTCGAGCAGCAGCGCGACACCTACCGCAATGCGCTCGCTCAGCTCACCGGCCAGACGCCCGACAGCTTCACGATGCCGGCGCTCACGCTGCGTGACTTCACGCTGCCGGAGAAGCTGCCGCTGTCGCTCCCCTCCGTGCTGGTGCGCCAGCGCCCCGACATTCTCGCGGCCGAGGACCAGCTGCACGAGACGAGCGCCAACGTCGGCGCCGCCGAGGCCGCGCGCTTCCCCTCGCTCAACATCACGGCGCAGTACGCCCAGCAGACGAGCGAGCTCAGTGACTTCCTCACCCGGCCGGGCGCCGTCTGGTCGGCGGGCCTCAACGCGACCGCGCCGATCTTTCACGGCGGCACGCTGGCGGCACGCCAGCACGAAGCCGAGGAGCGCTACGCCCAGGCGCTCGCCAGCTACCATTCGACCGTCATCGCCGCCTTCGTCGAAGTCGCGAACGCCCTGCAGGCGCTCGGGCACGACGGCCAGGGCTACGCCGCGCACAGCGTCGCGCTCGCCGCCGCCGCCGCCAACCGCGACCTCGCCCTGGCGCAGTACCGCGCCGGCAAGTACACCGAGCTGCAGGTGCTGACCGCCGAGCAGCAGTACCAGGACGCCGCACTCACCGAAGTGCAGGCCGACGTTCAACGCTTCACCGACACCGCCGCGCTGTTCCGCGCACTCGGCGGCGGCTGGTGGAACGCAGCCCACGACCCGGCGGCGCTCATCGCCACCGCAGGAGCACGCCATGACTGAGTCCCAGGACACCCCACGCACCCCCACCCCGGCGCCGGCCGCGCCGGCCGCGCCTGCCGCTGCCGCCGCAGCGAACCGGCGCCCGCTGCTGGTGCTCGGCGCGATCGCGCTGCTCGCCGTCCTCGGCTGGACGCTCTACTACCTCGCCTTCATGCGCGGCCACGTGACGACCGACGACGCCTACGTCAACGGCAACCTGGTGCGGCTCACGCCGCAGGTGTCGGGCACCGTGATCGCCATCGACACCGACGAGACCCAGTTCGTGCGCCGGGGTCAGCCGCTGGTGCAGCTCGATCCGCACGACACCGAGGTGGCGCTCGCCCAGGCGAAGGCCAATCTCGCCCAGACGGTGCGCGACGTCGAGCAGCTGTTCGCCGAGGCCGCGCGCGATGAGGCGGTGGTCGAGACGCAGCAGGTGCAGCTCGCCCAGGCGAATGAGGACGTGGCGCGCGACCAGCCGCTGATCGCGGTGCACGGTGTCTCGCAGGAAACCCTGCAGCACGAGCAGAACGCGGTGCAGAGCGCGCACGCCGCGGTGCGCCAGGCTGAGGCGACGCTCGCCAGCGCGCGCGCCGCGGTCGCCGGCACCACCGTCGAGACTCATCCGCGCGTGCTGCAGGCCGAGGCCACGCTGCGCAACGCCTGGCTGGCCGCGGCCCGCGTCCAGGTCGTGGCGCCGGTCTCCGGCTACGTCGTGCGCCGCTCGGTGCAGCTCGGCCAGCAGGTGACCCCGGCGACCGAGATGCTCGCCATCGTGCCGGTCGATTCGATGTGGGTCGACGCCAACTTCAAGGAGAACGAGCTGAGCGGCCTGCGTATCGGCCAGGCGGTGAGCGTCTCGGCCGACATGTACGGCTCGCGCGTGCACTATCACGGGCGGGTGCTGGGACTCACCGCCGGCACCGGCAGCGCGCTCGCGGTGCTGCCGGCGCAGAATGCCTCCGGCAACTGGATCAAGATCGTGCAGCGGCTGCCGGTGCGCATCGGGCTCGACCCGCGCGAGCTCGAGAGTCACCCGCTGTTCCTCGGCCTGTCCACCGACGTGAGCGTCGACGTGCACGACCAGCAGGGCGCGGCCCTGTCGCAGCAGCCCGCCTGGCCGGTCGCGCTCAACACCGATGTCTACGCCGGCCAGGACGCCGGCGCCGACGCCGCGATCAACGAGATCCTCGCGGCCAACCTGCATCATGCGGCCGCCGCCCCGGCGGTCGCACGCGCGGCGCGCCGGTGAACGCGGCTGCGCAGGCCGCGCCGCGCGCCGGCGTCGCGCCCTGGGTGATCGCGCCGGTAGTGGCGCTCGCCGCCTTCATGGAGATCATGGACATCTCCATCGCCAACGTCGCGCTGCCGCACATCGCGGGCTCCCTCTCCTCGAGCCAGAACGAATCCACCTGGGTGCTCACGAGCTACCTCGTGACCAACGCCATCATCATGCCGATCACCGGGTGGCTCGCGAACACCTTCGGGCGCAAGCGCCTGTTCCTGGTCTGCATCTTCGGCTTCACCGTGGCGTCGCTCCTCTGCGGCCTGGCTCCTACCCTCGGCTCGCTGATTGCGGTGCGGGCGCTGCAGGGCGCGACCGGGGGCGGACTGCAACCGGTTGGCCAGGCGATCCTCACCGACAGTTTCCCGCCCGAGAAGCGCGGCATGGCGAGCGCCATCTACGGCATCGCCGCGGTGGTCGCCCCGGTCGTCGGTCCCACGCTCGGCGGCTGGATCACCGATAACTACGACTGGCGCTGGATCTTCCTCATCAACGTGCCGGTCGGCGTGGTGCTTGCGTTTCTGGTACAGGCACTGATCAAGGAGCGCGGCGCGGCGGCCCGCGGTCCACGGCGCTCGGTCGACTGGATGGGCTTCGGCTTCGTGGCGCTCGCCCTCGGCGGCCTGCAGATCGTGCTCGACAAGGGGCAGGACGCCGACTGGTTCGGCTCGGGGCTGATCACAGCGCTCGTCATCGCTTCGGCGGCTGGCTTCGTACTGCTCACGTGGCGTGAGCTCACCCACCCGGACCCGATGGTGGACCTGCGCCTCTTCCGCGATCCGGGCTTCGCCGTCCCCTTCGTCATGATGCTGATGCTCGGCTTCATGCTCTTCGGCAGCACCTTCCTCATCCCCGCCTTCGCGCAGCAGCTGATGGGCTACCGCGCGGTCGATGCCGGCATGGCGCTCTCGCCGGGCGGCCTGGTCACCATCGCGCTGCTGCCGCTGGTCGGGCGCGTCATCAACAAGGTGGACATGCGCATTCTGGCCGGCATCGGCTTTGCCGTCGGGGGCCTCTCCCTGCTGCTGATGACCCGCATGTTGTATCTCGGCGTCTCGTTCCAGACACTGATGTGGCTGCGGGTGCTGCAGTCGGCATCGCTGCCGTTCCTGTTCCTGCCCATCAACCAGATGGCCTTCCGCGACGTGCCGCCGGGGAAAACCAACAACGCCTCGGCGCTCATCAACCTGGCGCGCAACTTCGGCGGCAGCATCGGCATCGCCTTCGCCTCGACGCTGCTCACCCGGCGCGCGCAGTTTCACCAGAGCCGGATCGTGGAGCAGCTCCATGGGCTCAACCCCGCGTATCCCGACTTCGCGCACCAGGTCGGCGGCGTGCTCGGCGCGACGCCCGATGCCCCCACCACGCTCGCCAACATCTACCAGGGAGCGCTCCAGCAGGCGGCGCTGCTGTCCTACCTCGATGACTTCATGGTCCTCGGGGTCCTGTTCCTGGCACTACTGCCGCTGCTGTTGCTGGTCCGGGCCGGCAAGGGAGGCGATGGCCCGATGGCCGCCCACTGACCGCGGGGGCATTTCGTGCCTATAATTATTGGGTTATGGAGCCTGAAGTTTTTTCCGCCGCCGCCAGCCCCGCCCGCTGCGAGCGCCGGCTGAGCGGATGCGGCATCCGCCCGACCGCGCAGCGCGTGCGCATCGCGAGCCTGCTGCTCTCGGCCCCGCAGCATCTGTCCGCGGAGCAGATTCTCGCCAACCTGCGCTCGAGCGGCGCGCGCGTGTCCAAGGCCACCGTGTACAACACGCTGAACCTGTTTGCCTCGCGTGGCCTGATCCGCCAGCTCTCGGTCGACGGGTCGCGCGCCTGGTTCGATTCGAACGTCGACCCCCATTATCACTTTCACGATCCCGCCAGCGGTGCCCTGATCGACGTGCCGGTGCCGGAGGTCGAATTCAGCCGCCTGCCCGCGCCGCCCCCCGGCACCGAGGTCGCGGGCATCGATCTTGTGATCCGGCTGCGGAAAAAGCAGTAGCTTTTCCGTAGAATTGCCGCTCTCCCGGGGCCGGGATAGCTCAGTTGGTAGAGCAGCGCATTCGTAATGCGCGGGTCGTAGGTTCGAGTCCTATTCCCGGCACCACCCCTCTCGGCCTCGATACATAAGCCCCCCGTGCGGCGAATGCCACCTGTCTCCGGTTTGCTGCGCGAGATCCTGCTATCCTCCGCGCCGCTCGGCCCGTCGCCCGCCCGCGTCTCTTCGCCGCGTTAAGGGGCGGAAATACCTTTAGTCACGATTAAACTCCGGCGCAATACGCCGGCTCTAAGCTAGAAGCGCCGGTGTTTTGAGCGGTAAGGGACGGATTTAGAAGGAATCTCCGTGGGCACTAACCCGGAACACATCACGAGTCGCGACGACGACGAACAGGTCACCTGGATCGGGCGGGATCGTGCGGGCTTCGATCGCCTCCCGCCAGCCGACCCGGTGGCCAAGCCGGCCTCCCCGGTCGGGCTGCCGGCCGATCCGCGTACCCGCTGGATCGCCCTCGGCGTGGGAGTCCTCGCCGTGCTCGGCGCGATCGTCTGGGCCACTCACCGCGGGGGTCCCGCGCACGTGGCGCTCGCCGATCAGCAGAACATCCCCCTGATCTCGGTCGTGACCCCGGGGATCCGATCCGTGACCTCGAACGTGACCTTCACCGGCGCGGTCTTTGCGCGCTACGACATGCCGATCGGCAACGACGGCGACACCGGTCGCATCGTTGCGGTCTCCGTCGAGGCGGGCGATCACGTCCAGAAGGGTCAGCTCCTCGCCCGGATCGATGACTCGGTGCTGGTCCCGCAGGTGAAGCGGCTCGAGGCCTCGCTCGAGCAGGCCCAGGCGCAGGCGGCTCTTTCGGCCGCCGAGTACCAGCGCGCGCTCGGAGTCCAGGCGGCAGGCGCCCTTTCCGCCGAGGACATCGAGAAGCGCCGCGCCACGGCCGTGACCGATGCCGCCAACGTCAAGGTCGCGGCGGCGCAGCTCGCCGAGGCACAGGCGCGGCTCAACCGCACCCGCATCGTCGCGCCGATCGCCGGAACGGTGCTGACGCGCGGCGCCGAGGTCGGCCAGATCGCCAATCAGGGCGGCCAGGCGCTGTTCCGCGTGGCGAGCGGCGGCGAGGTCGAGATGCGCGGGCAGCTCGCCGAGCAGGACCTGGCGCAGGTGAAGGTCGGCGATCCGGCCACCGTGCGGCTCACGGGACTGCCGCAGTCGTTCGAGGGCCAGGTGCGCCTCCTCGGCGCGATCATCGACCCGACGACGCGACTCGGGGAGATCCGCATCGCACTGAAACCCGACACCGCACTGCGGCCCGGCGCCTTCGCGCGCGGCACGGTCGCGGTCGGCAGCGCGCAGCGGCCGGTCGTGCCGCAGACCGCGGTGCTCACCGACACGCAGGGCTCTTACGTTTTCATCGTCAACGGCCAGCAACACGCCGAGCGGCGCGCGGTGCGCGTCGCCGACACCTCCGATGCCGGCGTCGTCATCGCCTCGGGCCTCGACGGCAGCGAGCGCGTGGTCGTGACGGCGGGCGGCTTCCTGCACGACGGCGAGACGGTCAAGGCCGCCGCGGCCACGACTCCCGCCGGCTGACGCTCGGCAGCAGAGGCGCTCGTGAGAAACATCTCCGCGTGGGCGATCCGCCACCCGCTGCCCCCGATCGTGCTGTTCGTGGTGCTGCTCTTCATGGGCATCGTCTCGTTCGTGCGGCTGCCCGTGACCGCCGATCCCGACATCGCCTTCCCGGGCGTCGACGTGCAGATCTACCAGCCGGGAGCCGCGCCGCAGGAGCTCGAAACGCAGGTGATGCAGAAGGTCGAGGGCTCCATCGCCGGCATCGGCAACATCGACAACATCACGTCCTGGGCGGTCGAGGGCGAGGCGCACATCTTCGTGCAGTTCGAGATCGGCACGCCGATCGACCGCGCGGTGGCCGACGTGCGCGATGCGGTCGCCAAGGTGCGGCCGCTGCTGCCGCCGGCCATCCAGGAACCGATCATCCAGCGCATCAACGCCGACGGCGGCCCGATGGGGTACTACGGGGTGAGCTCCAGCGGGCTCACCGACGAGGAGCTCTCCTGGTTCGTCGACAACACCATCACCAAGCGGCTGTTGTCGGTCACCGGCGTCGCCTCGGTGGCGCGCAGCGGCGGCGTCAACCGCGAGATCCGCGTCGAGCTCGACCCGGCGCGCATGGCGGCGCTCGGCATCACCGCCTTCGAGGTGAACAATCAGCTGCGCTCGCTCAATCTCGACTCGACCGGCGGCCGCGCCCAGCTCGGCGGCGGCGAGCAGTCGATCCGCGTGCTCGGCGGGGCGCGCACCGCGCTGGCGCTCGGCGACACGCAGATCGCGCTCTCCGGCGGGCGCTTTGCGCGGCTTTCGGACCTCGCGGACGTGCGCGACAGCGTCGGCGAGATCCGCCAGCTCGCGCGCCTCAACGGCCGCCCGGCCACCACCTTCAGCGTCATCAAGGCCAAGGGCTACTCCGACGTCACCGTGGATCAGGGCATCCAGGCGGAGCTCGCCAAGATCAAGCAGGAGAACCCGCAGGTCGCGATGTCGCAGATCTATACCAGCGTGGAGTACACCAAGGACACCTACCACTCGGCGATCAGCGCGCTCATCGAGGGCTCGATCCTCGCGGTGCTGGTGGTGTTCCTGTTCCTGCGCGACACGCGCGCGACGCTGATCTCGGCACTCGCCATCCCGCTCTCGGCCATCCCCACCTTCGTCTTCATGCAGTGGATGGACTTCACCCTCAACTCGATCAGCCTGCTCGCGCTCTCGCTGGTCGCCGGCGTGCTGGTCGACGACGCCATCGTCGAGATCGAGAACATCGTGCGCCACATGCGCATGGGCAAGAGCGGCTACCAGGCGGCGCTCGATGCCGCCGACCAGATCGGGCTCGCGGTGGTCGCGACCTCGGCGACCATCATCGCGGTGTTCCTGCCGGTGAGCTTCATGGGCGGGCTGACCGGGCAGTATTTCAAGCAGTTCGGCCTCACGGTCGCGGGCGCGGTGTTCTTCTCGCTGCTGGTGGCGCGCCTCATCACCCCGGTGCTGGCCGCCTACGCGCTCAAGTCGGACGGCGTCACCCATCCGAGCGACGGCCCGATCATGGCGTGGTACCAGCGCACCCTGAAGTGGTGCACGTTGCATCGCTGGAAGACGGTGCTGGCCGGTATCGGCATCTTCGTGCTGTCGATCGTCGGCATGATCGTGCTGGTGCCCTTCTCCTTCATTCCCGAGGCGGACATCGGCTTCACCTACGCGACCGTCGAGCTGCCCCCGGGCGTGCGCCTCGAGCAGACCGCCGCGGCGACCGCGGCCGCCTACCGCATGCTCGCGCGCCAGCCCGAGGTGCGCGACGTGGTCGAGGAGGTCGGCACCGGCGATGAGGGCGTGCGCGCCGCGGGGCTCGACATCGCACTGGTGCCCAAGAGTCAGCGCAAGGTCACGCAGCGCCAGTTCGAGGACCGGATGCTCGAGCAGTTCAAGACCATCCCGGACGCGCAGCTGCACTTCAACCGCAACGGCAATGGCCGCGACGTCAACATCTACATCACCGGCGACGACCCGCAGCTCACCTACGTGACCGCCCGCAAGGTGGTCGACGAGATGGCAACGCTGCCGTTCGTGCGCGATGCGCGCATCAACAACGACCTGCCGCGCCCCGAGATCCTGATCCATCCGCACCTCGACCTCGCCTCGCAGCTCGGCGTGACCGTCGAGACCATCAGCGACACCATCCGCATCGCCACCCTCGGCGATCTCGATCAGAACAGCGCCAAGTTCTCGCTCGCCGACCGCCAGGTGCCGATCCGCGTGAGCCTCAACGAGGACAGCCGCAAGAGCCTCTCGACGCTCGAGAACCTGCCGGTGCCGACCTCCAAGGGCGGCACCGTGCCCCTGAAGGCGGTCGCCGACATCAGCTTCGGCGAGGGCCCGACGCGCGTGCGCCGCTACAACCAGAGCCGGCGCCTGTTCATCGATGCGGACCTGAAGGGCATGGAGCTCGGGCCCGCGATGAAGGCGATCTACGACCTGCCGACACTCAAGAACCTGCCCCAGGGCGTGCATCGCGTCGAGGTGGGCGACGCCAAGTACATGAACGAGCTGATCACCAACTTCTTCATCGCCATGGGAACCGGAATTCTCATGGTGTTTGCGGTGCTGGTGCTCCTGTTCGCGCGGGTGCTGCAGCCGATCACCATCCTGTTCGCGCTGCCCTTCTCGATCGCGGGCGTGATGCTGGCGCTGGCGCTCACCGGGTTCTCGGCCTCGCTGGGCGTATTCATCGGCCTGCTCATGCTGATGGGCATCGTCTCCAAGAACTCGATCCTGCTGGTCGACTTCGCCATCGAGGAGATGCGCGCCGGCGCCGACCGCGTCACCGCGATCCTCGAGGCCGGCCACAAGCGCGCGCGCCCGATCGTGATGACGACCGTCGCGATGGTCGCGGGCATGATGCCGGTGGCGCTCGGGCTCGGCGGCGACACCGCTTTCCGCCAGCCGATGGCGATCGCGGTGATCGGCGGACTGATCACCTCCACCGGCCTGACGCTGGTGATCGTGCCGGCGGCGTTCACGCTCATCGACGACGTCGAGCGCTGGCTGGCGCCCAAGGTGGGCCGGGTGCTGGTGCCGCATGCGCCGCCGCAGCCGGCGCCGGTCGAGCCCGCCACCCGGCCGCGTCCTGTAACCTAAGAGGCGCATGCTCGCCGAGGTCGCGTCCCGGGTACCGGTCTCCCCCGCGCCGCCGCCGCGGCCGGCCGCAAGGCCGGCCTGGTGGGTGCGCGCGCTCTCGCGTGTGCCGCTGGCCGCGCTCTACGGCGTCACCGGCTTCGCCGGCTGGCTCGCCTATCGCGTTTTTCCCTACCGCGCCGGGATGATCCAGGCGAGCCTCGCCCAGGCCTTCCCCGAGCTCTCGGAGAAGGACCTGCGCGACGTGCGGCGCCGCTACTGCCTCGGCTTCGCGCAGATGCTGGCGGAGCTCGTCAAGGGCTCAGCGCTCACGCCCGCGGAGATCCGCCGCCGCGTGAAGATCGTGAACCTCGAGGAGCCGCAGGCGCTCCTGGCGCAGGGCCAGTCGGTGCTGCTGGTCGCCGCGCACCAGTGCAACTGGGAATGGATGCTGCTCGCCCTGTCGCTCGAGCTCGGCTATCCGCTCGATGCGGCCTACAAGCCGCTCGTGAACCCGTGGGCAGAGCGCGAGATGGGGAAGCTGCGCACCCGCTTCGGCAGCCGCCTGGTGCCCGCACAGGAGCTGCTCCCCGATATCCTCAAGCGCCAGGGCGTGACGCGCGCGGTGGCGATGGTCGCCGACCAGGAGCCGACCAAATCCGAGCGCAAGTACTGGACACGCTTCCTCAACCGCGACACCGCCTTCTACATGGGCCCCGAGGAGATCGCGCGCGTCACGCGCTTCCCGGTGTTCTTCATCGCCATGCGGCGCCGGGCACGCGGCTACTACGAGATGGAGTTCCTGCCGCTCGCCGGCAGCGGGCGTGCCATGCCCTCAGGCACGCTCACCGAGCGCTACGCGCGCCTGGTCGAGGAGCAGATCCGGGCGGCGCCGCCCGACTGGCCGTGGTCGCACAAGCGCTGGCGGCTCAAAAAGTCGCTCTACCAGGGCTAACGCTTTCAATTGCCGGCGGTCGCGGCCTCCGGGCTGATCGCGCCGCGCAGCGCGCCCGCCGGGGCCGCCGGGGTTGCGACCGACACCGAGAGCCTGCCTGCCTCGAAGCTCTCGACATCGGCTGCGCTGATGGGGGCGAGCTCGGTCGAGAAGTGGCCCATCTCGACGGGGCTGCGCGCGAGCTCGGCGAGCGCCGTGCCCGCCGCCCCGCTCAGCACCCGGGCGGCCGTCGCATCCTCGACACCCGCGGTGTTGACGTGCACCGTGAGGGTCCCGGCACGGGTGTCGACCGTCGTGGCCGCGACGCCGGAGGCGGACAGACCCTGAGCGGCGGCCTCGGGCGAGGCCTCGAGCGCGGAGAAGGTCACCCGCACGCTCCCGGGGGCGAGCTGTCCGCGGATCTCGCCGTTCGGATTGACGTCCGAAGTGGCGATGACATAGAGCCGGCCCTGCGCGAGTGCGCCGGCTTGAGCGGAGCTCAACACGACGTTCGGCGGCACGACGAACTCACCCGGGCGGCCGGCACGCGGCGCGAGCGTCACCACGGCCTCCCCGGTCGAACCGGCGAAACCCTGGTTGATGGTCACCGCCCGCGCGCTCATGCCGCTTAAGGTTACCGTGCCCGTTACGGCGCCGGTGTCCGAATCGATGCCGATCCGCGCAACCCCCGAGGCCTTGGAGCTCGGGGTGGGAAAGACCTGCGCGGGCGACATCGCCGCCGCCATGGCGCCGTTCATCACGGTGACCATGACGCCCTGGGAGGTCGTCGAGTCATTCATGCTGTCGGTCGCCTTGGCGGTGATGGTGTGGCTGCCGTTGGTCGCCGTGGTGGTGTCCCAGTTGACGGTATAGGGCGAGGCCATCGCGGTCCCGACCGACGTGCCGTCGACGAGGAACTCGACGCTCGCGATGGTGATGTTGGTGTAGCCGCTGGCTGCTGCGGCCGTCGCGGTGAGCGCCACCGTGCCACTCACGGTCACACCCGAAGTCGGGGCGGTCACGGAAACCGTCGGCGGCGGACACATGGCCTGATAGCCGGCGCCGCAGCTGGTCCCGCCGCTGCTGCTGCTGTAGTTGCTGCCGCCGTAGCCGCCGCAGGCGGTGATGGCCGTCGCCACCAGGACGCCGGCAAGAGTCATGAGTGCTCGCATGGGAAGTCCCGCCGATGAGTTGTTGCCCGACCCGTAGGTGGCGCGGGGATGCCCGGCGGTTCCGGCCGCGCGGGATGCGGGAACGCGGATCGCCGCGGCGTCGCAGCGCGGCGACGGCCTCGCGGGAGAGGAAGCTTTCAGCGCTTGGCGGGCTCGCGGCTCTCGGCGGCTTCGCCGCGCCGCAGCTCGCGCGGCAGCGTGAAGAACACCCGCTCCTCGCGCCCGGTGACCTCGTGCGGCAGTCGCCCGCCCCACTCGGCCAGGCGCGTC
>Ga0187781_10001232_pt1 | contig 19324 bp, 19 predicted proteins | sample 0715_SJ02_MP02_2_FD_132447 | JGI IMG/M metagenome (GOLD analysis project Ga0187781, IMG submission 132447) | Tropical peat soil microbial communities from peatlands in Department of Meta, Colombia - 0715_SJ02_MP02_20_MG | ecosystem: Environmental > Terrestrial > Soil > Wetlands > Peat | place... | reverse complement strand
TGACCGGCGCTACGCCGTTCTGCGACCCCAAGCCCTTCAGCGCCGAGCGGTTCGGGAAGTGAGCTTTGCCGTCATGCCCGGCCATGCCATGGCCGTTCGAAGAACGGCGTCGTGGAGCTTGTCATCGGGCCGGCCACTTGGGGCCGGACCGTTGGCTCGCCTATGTGCCGGGCGACCAGATTTTTGGAGGCGCGACCTAAAGTCGTGTATGGCCGGGACAAGCCCGGCCATGACGACGTGAGTATCAGGTGCCGGCTACTCGCCGATCGTGCGGATGACGCTGCTCTCGGGCCGCGTATTGTTGGAGGACAGCTTGTCCTCGTGCGCGAGCATTTCGTCGTATTTCGGCACCGTGGTGACTTCGCCCTTCGGCACCATGTGCACCACCTTGTAGCCGCCCGCTTTCAGCTGCCGGATCAGTTCCGGCATCGCCTCGGCGGTGTGGTGCTTGAAGTCGTGCATCAGGATGATGCCCTTGCCGTGCTTCTCGAGCTGGCTCATCACCGACTTGATCACCTCTTCGGGCTTGTGCAGCTTGAAGTCGCGGGAGTCGATGTCGGTGGAGAACACCCCGATATTGCGCTCGGCCAGATACGACAGCAGTTGCGGCGGATGCTGCAGGGCCGGGAAGCGGAAGAACGGCGCAACCTTGCCGCCGCCCGCGGCCATGTGCACCGCGCTGATGCCCATCTCGATTTCCTGCTTCGCCTGTTCGATGTCCTTGGCGTAGGGGTTACGCGCCAAGTCCTTGTGCGACCAGGTATGCGTGCCGACCGTCATGCCGGCCGCGATCACCTGCTTGGTGATCTCCGGATGCCAAGTCGCGTGCTCGCCGATCTCGAAGAAGGTCGCCTTCAGGCATTCGTCAGCCAGCGCCTTGAGCACGGCCGGTGTGTTGCCCGGCCAGGGGCCGTCGTCGAAGGTCAAGACGACTTCCTTGTCGCGCAGGAAGTCATATTGCTTGAAGTGCTCGAAGCCGAAGCCGGGGCCGCCGGTCGTGTCGATTTCGACAATGCGAGCCAAACCCATGCCGCCGGGTTTGTCGCAGGCCGGAATGGCGGGGGCTGAAGGCGCCGGCTTGGGTTGCTGTGCGGCGGCGCTCGGCGTGACCGCCGGGCTTGTCTGGGTCGCCTGCGCCACCCGCAGAGGCGCGGGGGCAGCCGGAGCGCTTGCCGCCGGGGCGGTTTCAGCGCCGGTTTCAGCAACCTGGCTGACGGGATTGACCGGATGACGCCGCGCGGCAGCGGGCGCGGTTTGCGCCGCGGGCGCCGAATCGGAGGCGGTCGCCTGCGAGGGCGCCGTGGCCATTTTCTGTGCCGAGACGACCCCGAAGGCCGCGAGGCCCAGGATCATCAAAGCCGCGATTATGCTGATTACGAAGCGCATCATAACCCTCTAACGCATGGTGCCTGCACACACACTAACGGATGGTGCTCGCACGCACTGTGTCACAACGCACTAAACAGCACTTTAAGCCGAGCGGAACCTTGACAGATACTTGGCAGAGAGAAGGCCAAATCGACAATCGAAGTCAACGCCGCTCGTGCTGTTACCAAGGAAAGATGGGGATTGTGCTTTCCGCAGCACGCCTTACGCCACGCGAATACCGATAAATTCTCAGTTACCGCTTGAAGCGGTCAGCCCAGCTTGGCAGCGCCCCGGGAAGCGGCAGAGCCGCTGCCGCAAATACGCCGCGGGCAATCGCCCGCGCCACGACATTGGCCGCAATCGCTCCAAGCTCTGCTAATCCGATCAGCGGGTCGGTCAGCGGCTTACGCCCGGTTGAGGCGGCGAAGACCACGTCGCCGTCAAGCGGAGTGTGGACCGGGTAAATGGCCCGCGAGAGGCCCGATTGGGCCATCACCGCGAGCCGTTTCGCCTGCATTTTGCTCAATACAGCGTCGGTTGCGACGACAACGAGCGTCGTGCTTTGGCTGGCTGCGCCCTTGGTGGCTGGCTTAAGCGCCTGTTCGGAAAAGTTTGTCGGCCAGCCCAGGCCGCCGAATTCGCCGGCGCGCTCGAACGGTGCCGCCCAGAACCATGGGCCGTCGCCGATTGTCACACTTCCCACCGCATTGACCGCAGCAAGCGCGCCGACGACATGGCCCGCCGCCGTTACCGCCGAGGCCGAACCTATTCCGCCCTTCCAATTGACCGTGGTCGCGCCGGTGCCGGCGCCAACGCTGCCGAGCGCGAAATCGGCACCCGAGGCAGCCGCGGCCGCGTAACCGAGTTCGCGATAGGGCGGGTAACGGCCCCAGTCCTTGTCGCCGCCGCTCAGAAGATCGAACAGAATCGCCGCCGGAACGATCGGCACCCGCGCGGTGCGCACGGCAAAGCCGCGGCCCTGGTCCTTCAGCCAGGCCTGCACGCCGGAGGCTGCATCGAGCCCGAAGGCGGAGCCGCCGGCGAGCGTGATGGCGTCGATGCCTTCCACCGTTTGTGCCGGATCGAGCAAGGCGGTCTCGCGGGTGCCCGGTCCGCCGCCGCGCACGTCGATGGAGGCCGCCGCCGGCTCATCGAAGATGATCGCGGTTGCGCCCGAGCCGAGCCGCATATCCTCGGCGTGGCCGACCTTTAGTCCGGGCACATCGGTAACGAGATTGCGCATGTCGTATCATAACCTCTCCCCGCTGCGCGGGGTCGTCATCTGAAGCGCAGCGAAGGATGGCGGGCAAGGGGGCCTTTCCGCGATTCTGAGCGTTACGGTCTTGGCTCTGAGCTCCCTCATCCCGACCTTCCCCCCGCACGCGGGGAGAAGGAAACGACGATCACAACCTCGCGGGAGCGCTGTTGCGGCGCTTGCGCGCCCCAGAGCCGCCGGGCATTGAGGGCGCCGAAGAATTGAGTGGCCCATGCAAGTGTCCATCGCCGCCGCCTTTGCCGCCGGCATGCTGAGCTTTCTTTCGCCCTGCGTGCTGCCGCTGGTGCCGCCGTATCTCGTCTATATGACCGGCACGTCCTTGGAGCGGCTTGCCGATGCGGAGCCTGAGCCGCGGGTTCGCCGCGAAACCGTGGAGGCGGCGCTTTTGTTCGTGCTCGGATTCTCCACGGTGTTCGTGACGCTGGGCGCAAGCGCCAGCGCCGTCGGCGCGCTGTTGCGCGCCTATTCGGGCGAGCTCGCGATTGGCGCCGGCGTCGTCATCATCATCATGGGCCTGCACTTTCTCGGGCTGACGCCGATCGCGCTGTTGATGCGCGAAAAGCGCATGGAGATGGTCAAGCCGGTGGGTTTATGGGGCGCCTATCTGATGGGACTTGCCTTCGCGCTTGGCTGGACGCCATGCATCGGCCCGATCCTCGCCGCGATCCTGGCGGTGGCGGCCTCCGAGGAAACCGTGGCCAAAGGCGCCGGCATGCTCGCGGTCTATTCGCTCGGGCTCGGTATCCCGTTCATTGTCGCTGCGTTTGCGGTCGAGCCGTTCGCCGCATTCCTCACACGCTTTCGCGCCCATCTCGGCCTGGTCGAAAAAGCGATGGGCGGACTGCTCGTTCTCACCGGCGTTGCATTCCTCACCGGCGCGGTCTCGCAGGCGAGCTTCTGGCTGCTCGAGGCGTTTCCGATGCTGGGGAAGATTGGGTAAGCGCCCGGCATACATATCCGGGATCGTTCCAAACTCTGAGGGTTGTTACGATCCCGGGTCTGCGGCGCGTCACTGTCGTGCTGCGCCGCGCCCGGAATGACGAGCCTCAACTCCGCCCCGCCTCGCTGTAGATCTCGTCGTAATTGCCGTCTTTGTCCCAACGGTAAACTGCCCAACCGCCCGAGGTGATGTCGCCCTTCTTGTCGAAGGAGATCGGGCCGAGCACCGTGTCCCAGGTGCCGGCACGCATGGCGGCGGCGACTTTTTGCGGATCGGTGGTCCCGGCTTTGGCGGCGGCCTGCGCCCACACCTGATAGGCGGCGTAGGTGTAGAGCACGTAGCCTTCGGGATCGATGCCCTTGTCCTTGAATTCCTTCACGACGGCGGCCGCCGTCGGACGCTTGCGCGGATCGGGCGGGAAGGTGATCAGCACGCCTTCGCCCGCCGGCCCGGTGATGGAGGCGAATTCGCGCGAGGCGAGCGCATCGCCCGCCATCAGGATCGTCTTCAATCCCTGATCGCGCATCTGGCGCACGATCAGGCCGGCTTCCTGATGGTAGCCGCCGTCGTAGACGATATCGATATTGTCGCGCTTGAGCTTGGAGACGAGCGCGGTGAAGTCCTTGTCGCCCTGATTATAGGATTCGTTGAGCTTCTCTTTTACGCCCGCGGCATTGAGCGCCTTCTTCACCTCGTCAGCGAGGCCTTTGCCGTACGTGGTCTTGTCGTTGATGATGGCGATGTTCTTGTCCTTGAAATTCTTCGCCAGATAGCCGGCGGCGAAACCGCCCTGCTGGTCGTCGCGCCCGCAGGTGCGGAACGTGTTCCACAGGCCGCGATCGGTGAATAGCGGATTGGTCGAGGCCGGCGTGATCTGCAGCACGCCGCCGTCGAGATAGGCGTCCGAGGCCGGGATCGACGATGACGAACAGTAATGGCCGACAGCGACGGCCACGCCCATCCCCGCGAGCTTTTCCGCGACCGAACGCGCCTGTTTGGGATCGCAGGCGTCGTCACCGACTTCGAGCCGGAGCTTTTTGCCGAGCACGCCGCCTGAGGCATTGATATCGGCCACCGCCTGTTCGGCGCCGTCGCGCATCTGGCGGCCGAAGGTCGCCTGGCCGCCGGTCATCGGCCCGGCTGCGGCGACGACGATGTCGTCCGCGAGCGCAGGCGCGGTGCCAAGGACTGAAAGAAGCGCGACAGCGGTGAGCAAAAGCTTGTTCATATGCGTCCTCTCATGCATGCGGGAGGATTGACGTTGCGCAACGATAACACCGCTAGGCGCCGTTTTCTCGCCCGATTTCGCGCCAGCCGAGCGGGCCGGAACGAGCATAGAGCCAGGGATATTGCTGCACCATCTGCTTGGCGCGGGTCGCCCGCCAGGCCAGCATGCCGGCGATGATGAAGATCGCCGTATCGCAGGCGTAGGAGGGTAGCGACAGAAGCTCGCCTTGGAACAAGGCGTAATGAAAAAAGCGCGCGGCGGCGCCGAGAAGGAACGCGACGATCACCACCTGCCACGGCGGCTTCCAGGCGCGCGCGATGGCGCGTCCCGAGAGCGCGACCGCACCGCCGCCGATCGCGCCGGTAAGCAGCACGACCTGCAGCAAGCTTTCGCCTGTATAGAGCCCGTCCATGCGCCCTCAGCGGGTCCCGCCTTCCAGGTACGCCGCGCGGATTTCCGGCCGCCGCAGCAAGTCGCGTCCATCCCCCTGCAGCGTGATTTCGCCATTGACCATGACATAGCCGCGGTGCGCGAGCTTGAGCGCATGGTAGGCATTCTGCTCGACCAGAAACACGGTCAGCTTGTCGCGCTCGTTGAGCGCGCGAATGGCGGCGAAAATCTGCTGCACGAGAAGCGGCGCCAGTCCCAGCGACGGCTCGTCCAGCAAAATGAGCCGTGGCCGGCTCATCAGTGCGCGGCCGATCGCCAGCATCTGCTGCTCGCCGCCGGAAAGCGTGCCGCCGCGCTGGTGGCGGCGGTCGGCGAGCCGCGGGAACAGCGCGAAAACGCGATCGAGATCGGCCGCGAAATGCGCTTCGTCGGTGATGGTGGCGCCGATCTGCAAATTCTCCAGCACCGACATGCGCGGAAATATCCTGCGGCCCTCGGGCGATTGCGCGATGCGGAGCTTGGCGACTTCGTGCGTCGGCAGCGCAGTAATGTCATGCCCGGCGAAGGTGATGCTGCCGTCATGTGCGCGCGGATTGCCAAATACCGTCATCATCAGCGTCGACTTGCCGGCGCCATTGGCGCCGATCAGCGCGACGATCTCGCCTTCGTGCACGTCGAGGTCGACGCCTTTGAGCGCGAGCACGTTGCCATACGAGGCTTTGACGCCGCGCAGCGAGAGGAGCGGCGCCGTCACAATCCCGCCTCCGCTTGCGCGCGCGCTTCATCCTCATCCGCGACACCGAGATAGGCGGCGATCACTTTTGGATCGTTGCGCACGTCGGCCGGCGCGCCGTCGGCGATCTTGATGCCGTAATCCAGCACCACGATGTGATCGGAAATTTCCATCACCACGCCCATGTCGTGCTCGATCAACAGGATCGAGGTGGCGTGCTCGTCGCGGATCGCGCGCAACAAGCGATTGAGCTCGGTGCTCTCGTTGTTGTTGAGGCCGGCGGCGGGCTCGTCGAGGCAGAGCAGCACCGGGTCGGTACACATGGCGCGCGCGATTTCGAGGCGGCGCTGCGCGCCGTAGGGAAGCGCGCCGGCCGCATCGTCGGCGCGCTCGCCAAGGCCGACGCGCTCGAGCCAGTAGCGCGCCTTGTCGATCGCGCTCTGCTGCGCGCGCGCATAGGACGGTGTGCCGAACAGGCCGAGCACGGTGAAGCCGGAGGCGAGCATCAAGGTGTTGTGCTGCGCGACCAGAAGATTCTCCAGAAGCGTCATGCCGGCAAACAGCCGCACATTCTGGAAGGTACGCGCCACGCGCGCGTCCTTGGCGATGCGAAAGCCGGGGAGGCGCTCGAGCAGAAACACGCCGCCGTCGTCGGGATGGCTGAGCCGCAGGCGGCCGACGGTCGGCCGATAGAAGCCGGTGATGCAATTGAACAGCGTGGTCTTGCCGGCGCCGTTCGGCCCGATCAGCGCAGTGATTTGGCGCGCGTGGGCGGTGAAGCTCAAATCGTTGACGGCAAGAAGGCCGCCGAAGCGCATGGTCAGATGCTCAACCGTGAGCAGCGGCGGCGCCGTCACGCCGGGCTCTCCGTGCGCGCCTCGGCCACGAGCTTGGGCGGGATGTCCTTCCGGTCGCGCAGGAAAACAGAGGGCGTGCGGGCGGAAACCAGCCCGCGCGGCCGGTAGATCATGATGGCGACCATGGCCGCACCGAAGACAAGCATGCGGTATTGATCGAATTCGCGCAGCAACTCGAAAGCGCCGAGCATGATGGTTGCTGCCACCGCGACGCCAAGCTGCGAGCCCATGCCGCCTAGCACGACGATCGCCAGCACGAACGCCGATTCAGTGAAGGTGAAGGATTCCGGACTGATGAAGCCCTGCCGCGTGGCGAAGAATGCGCCGGCAAAGCCGCCGAACATCGCGCCCATGGCGAAGGCGGTGAGCTTGGTGGTCGTCGTATTGATGCCGAGCGCGCGGCAGGCGATTTCATCCTCGCGCAACGCTTCCCAGGCGCGGCCGATCGGCAGCCGCCGCAGCCGCAATGTCACCCAATTGGTCAACAGCGCGAGCGCAAGGATCAAGTAGTAGAGAAAGACCGTGCGATGCGTCGCCGAATAACTCAGCCCGAAGGTCGCGGCGAATCCGTGCTCCGACGAATTGAACGGCAGACCGAAAAAGGATGGGCGCGGAATTCCCGAAATGCCGTTCGGGCCGCCGGTCAAATCTTGCCAGTTGAGCAGGATCAGCCGGATGATTTCGCCGAAGCCGAGCGTGACGATGGCGAGATAGTCGCCGCGCAACCGCAGCACCGGAAAACCCAGCAGGATACCCGCAAAGGCGGCGAGGATGCCGGCAAGCGGCAGGCAGATCCAAAACGAAAAGCCGAAATAATGCGCCAGCAGCGCGTAGGAATAGGCGCCGACCGCATAGAAGGCGACATAGCCGAGGTCGAGCAGTCCGGCGAGGCCGACGACGATGTTCAGGCCGAAGCCCAGCATCGTGTAGGTGACGATCAGGATCGCAAGATCGAGCCAGTAACGGTTGCTGTAGAAGAGGATCGGGACGATGATCGCGACGATCAGGAAGGCCGCCGCGGCGTAGGGCGCCGCGCTTGCCGCAGCCGATCTGAAAAACTGCGGCACGAGCCGGTTCAGCGGCCGGCGCATGTGGCCGCGTGTGAGCGCCAGGAAAAGGCGGCCGACGAAAGCCATCGCGACCAGTGCGGCAACGGTGCCGAAGCGCGTCGTAAATACCAGCGCGCTGGTCGGCCCCTGGTCGGTCTTGATGCCGACCATGAGCGCGAACAGGCCGAATGCGATAGCGGCGGCGATGGCGGCTTCTTTCAGCGCGGCAGCAAGGGCAGGTGGCTTGAAGGGCTCGCTTTCGCGCGGCACGCGGTCCCCGCTTCCCTCACACCTTCTCGACTTCCGGCCGGCCTAAAATCCCGGTCGGCAGGAAAATGAGCACGATGATGAGGATGGAGAAAGCCGCGACGTCTTTATACTCGATCGAGAAATAGGCCGACCACATGGTTTCGATCAGGCCGATCAGGATGCCGCCGAGCATGGCGCCAGGCAGCGAGCCGATGCCGCCGAGGACGGCGGCGGTGAAGGCTTTGACGCCGGCAAGAAAGCCGATGAAAAAATCGATCACACCGTAATAGAGGAGGAACATCAGACCGGCGACGGCGGCGAGCGCCGCGCCGATAACGAAGGTGAGCGAGATGGTGCGGTCGACGTCGATGCCGGAGAGCGCCGCCATTTTCAGATCTTGCTCGCAGGCCCGCATGTTGCGGCCGAGCCGGGTGCGCGCCACGAGATAGGAGAAGCCTGCCATCACGATGAGCGTCGAGACCACGACGATGATCTGGATGTTGGAGAGCCGCACGGCAAAGTCGTTGCCTTCGAACAAGGTGTAACCGCCGCGAATGAGCGGCGGCAGTGGTTTTACGCGCGCGCCTTGCGCGACTTGCACATAGTTTTGCAGCACGATCGACATGCCGATTGCGGAAATCAGCGGCGCCAGCCGGAACGACTGACGCAGCGGCCGGTAGGCGATGCGCTCGACCGTCCAGCCATAGAGCGCGGTGATCGCCATCGACACCAGGAGCACCAGCAGCAGCGCCAGCGGTACGGCGGTAACGCCAATGGCAACGAGCACGAGGAAAACGATCAGCGCCAAGAACGCGCCGACCATGAAGATGTCGCCGTGCGCGAAATTGATCATGCCGATGATGCCGTAGACCATCGTATAGCCGATGGCGATCAGGCCATAGATGGAACCGAGCGTAATGCCGTTGATGAGCTGCTGGACGAAATATTCCATGCGTCCGCTGCCTTCCGAATCCCCGGCAAGTCTTAACAGGCCGATCCCGCGTGGCAAAGCGGCGCCATCGCATTGCCGAAAGGCGCGGCAACACGCGGCGAAATCGCCCGTTGCCTAACGTTTTAGCCGGTTTTTCCCCTGATTTTCCAATCCGTTGCCGAAAGTTAGAGCAATCGGGCTAGGAACCACGCCACTTATTGGGGGTTATCGTTTTGTCGGACGGGGGGCTTCCAAAAACTGATGGAGCACGTCGACATGGCGAATGAGCAACAGAATCCGCGCAACCAGCAGCAACAGGGAAACCCCCAGCAGGGCGGGCAAGGCAAGCCCGGCCAGCAGCAGCAAGGCGGACAAGGGAAGCCCGGTGAGCAGCATCAGGGCGGCCAGCAGAAGCCGGGCCAGGGCGGCCAGCACGGCGGACAGGGCGGCCAGCAGGGCGGCATGAACCGCTAAAATCGGTTTCTCGAGAGAGCGGCAGCCCGCCAGACCGGCGGGCTGCCTTTTGTGTAAAAATTCGTCCGCTCGGCGCCGGACGGCTTCTTCTTGCGCGCGATCCGCTTATGCTTGGGCATGGCCAACGCGCTGCCCTTGTTCCATCTCTACGGCGATCCGCCGGACGACCAGGCGTTCGATTTCATTCACGTCGAGACGATTCCGTCGCGCTCTTCCGTCAACGACTGGACCATTCGCGCGCACCGGCATCGCAATCTGTTTCAGATTCTTCTGATCGAACGCGGCGGCGGCGAGATGACCTACGAAGCCGCCAAGCTCCCGTTCGCGGCGCCAGCCGCCATTCTCGTGCCGGCGGCGGTGGCGCATGGTTTCCGCTTCGAGCCCGGCACCGAAGGCTGGGTCATGAGCTTTACCGAAGACGCAGCCTTCGCGCTCGCCGATCGCTCGGGGGAGGCGTTGTCGCGGCTGCGCGCGCTCGCGGCGCATCCGATCATCCCGATTACCGGCGAAACCGAACGCACGCGGCTGTCGGCTTTGTGCGCCGAATTGTTCGAGGAAGGAAGCCTGGCGCGCGAGGGTTATCGCATGGCGATGCGCAGCCTTTTGGCGCTGATCGCGGTCGGCGTGGCGCGGCTCGCGGCAAGCCGCGCGCGCACCGGCAGCATCACATTGCAACCGGCCGATGCGACGGTCGCGCAGTTGCGCACACTGGTCGACGAGTATTTCCGCCGCGAGCATCAGCTCGGCTTCTATGCCGAAAAGCTTGGCATGACCGTCGATCGGCTCAACGATCACGTCAAACGCGCGACCGGCGTCACCGCCGGCCATCTCATCCGCCAGCGTTTGCTCACGGAGGCGAAACGTCAGCTCGTGTTCACCACCCAGCCCATTCAGGATGTCGCCGAGGAGCTGGCCTTTTCCGACCCCTCGCACTTCGCCCGTTTCTTCCGCAAGCAGACCGGCACGACGCCGCACGAATTTCGCGAGCGGCGGGGGTGAGCGGTCGCAGTGCTTTTCCCGGGCGCGACGCAGCACAAAGTGGTGCGCTGCAGGCCCGGGAATGTTGCACATTCAGAGCTTGCAACGATCCGGAGTGTGGAACGATCCCGGATCAGCGGCGCAACACTGGCTGTTTCGCCGCTACGGGATGCCTTAGTCATTTCCCGAGCAAAAACTCCAGCACCGTGTCGGCATAAATCTTCGGCTGCTCCATGTTGGCGATGTGGGCCGCATCGAGCACGGCAAGCTGTGCGTTCGGCATGTGCTGGGCGATGAATTCGCCGGCTTCCAGCGGCGTGCCCGCGTCATACCGGCCGGCGATCACGAGCGTCGGCGTATTGATCTTGGCCAGCAGCGGCCGATGGTCCATGTCGCGGATCGCTTCGCCGCAGCCGATATAGCCCTCTGGATCCGTCGCGAGAAACATGCCGCGGATGCGCTCCATCGCTTGCGGCGAACGTTCGCGGAATTCTTTGGTGAACCACCGCTCCACGGTGCCGTCGACGACAGCCCCCAGGCCCTCTTCGCGCACGAGCTTGATGCGGCCGTTCCAGATCGTCTTGTCGGGAAAGTAGGCCGCCGTGTTGGAGAGGATGAGCTTATGGATGCGGGAAGGCGCATTTGCGCCGAGCCACATGCCGACCATGCCGCCGATCGATAGTCCGCACCAATGCATCTTGGCGATGCCGAGGCCATCGAGAATGGCGAGCACGTCGCGCCCGAGCCGTTCCATGGAATAGGGGCCCTTCGGCACGTCCGATTGCCCGTGGCCGCGGCGGTCATAGCGGACGAGGCGGAAGTGGCGCGTGAAAGGCGCCGCCTGGTCATCCCACATATGCAGATTGGTGCCGAGGGAGTTCGACAGCATGAGCACGGGGGCCTGCTCCGGTCCTTCGACTTCTACATGAATGCGGCAGCCGTCGGCTTTGATTTCCGGCATGAATGTCTCCTCCCTGCGCCTGCACGCTTCCCTTTGATCTTGATCTCTCGGCTTATGCCGCGCAATCGCCTTGGCCGACGATGGGCTTTCCAGCGCGCGCGCGAGACGCTAAGCGATAATCTTGAACTGACCGGCTTTAGGAGTGCTGCACGATGGCCATGACGATGAACGGCGAATACCAGCTTCCCGTCGCGCGGGAAACGGTATGGGAAAAGCTTAACGATGCCGAAACGCTGAAGGCCTGCATTCCCGGCTGTGAGTCGCTGGACAAAGTGTCGGATACCGAATTCCAGGCGGTGGCGGTGACCAAGATCGGCCCGGTGAAGGCGAAGTTCAAAGGCAAGGTCACGCTGTCCGATCTTGATCCGCCGAACGGCTACAAGATCACGGGGCAAGGTGACGGCGGCGTCGCGGGCTTCGCCACCGGCGGCGCGACCGTCAAGCTTGAACCGAAGGATGGCGGTACCTTGCTCATCTATACGGTCGAGGCGCAGATCGGCGGCAAGCTCGCCCAGCTTGGTCAGCGCCTGGTCAACGGCGCGGCAAAGAAGCTTGCCGACGACTTCTTCCAAAAGTTCGCCGCCACGGTCAGCGCCCCCACCGCCTAGCGAACGACCAACAAAATGCCCCTGCGCACGGCTTCGTGACGCTCTCTTCGGCCCCCTCGGTTGCAAATCCCTTGACCGAGGGGTGGGCCGCAGTTCAGACTAATTCTGGTTCCAAAGTTGAAAACTGGCAAAAATCGCCGCGTTTTCGCCTTTGGGGAGCGAGAAACGGCCGCGAGCCGTCCGCAATAGCAATGTTTTTGGGGAATCCGAGGAGGCGCATATGGCAGCCGTTTCCCTCACTGTGAACGGCAAACCCGTCACCGCCGATGTCGATCCGCGCACACTTCTTGTGCAGTTGCTGCGCGAGAATCTTAGGCTGACCGGCACGCACGTCGGCTGTGATACCTCGCAATGCGGCGCCTGCGTCGTCCTGGTGAACGGCAAAGCCGTCAAATCCTGCACGGTGCTCGCTCTGCAGCTCGATAGTGCCGACGTGCTCACCATCGAGGGTCTCGCCCCGGCAGATGGCCCGTTGCACCCGATGCAAGAGGCTTTCCGCGAGAATCACGGACTGCAATGCGGCTATTGCACGCCCGGCATGATCATGACCGCGGTCGATATGGTTCGCCGCAAGGGCCACGAGCTTGACGACCATACGATTCGCGAGGAGCTTGAAGGCAACCTGTGCCGCTGCACCGGCTACCACAACATCGTCAAGGCAATCGCCGCCGGTGCGCGCGCCATGAAGAGCGCGGGCACCGCGAAGGCTGCCGAGTAGGGCGCCGTCAGGAGGTTCGTTCTTTCCAAAACAAAAAATCGCCGGAGGAGACTGCCATGAGTGCAACCGGTATCGGCGCCGCGGTGCGCCGCAAGGAGGACCACCGCTTCATCACCGGCAAGGGCCATTACACGGACGACATCAGCCGGCCCGGCCAGAGTTACGCCTTCTTCGTCCGCTCTCCGCACGCTCACGCCACGATCAAGTCGATCGACATCAAAGCCGCGGCCGCCATGCCCGGCGTGTTCGCGGTGCTCACCGGCGCTGAGCTTGCCGCCGACAAGATCGGCAATCTCATCTGCGGCTGGATGATCCATTCCAAGGACGGCTCGCCGATGAAAATGGCGCCGCACCCGGCGCTCGCGGTCGGCAAGGTTTGTTATGTCGGCGATCCGGTCGCGGTGGTGATCGCGGCGACGCTGGCGCAGGCGCGCGACGCAGCAGAGAAGGTGAAGGTCGATTACGCGGTGCTGCCCGCGGTCGCCGATCCGGCCGGTGCACAAAAGCCGGGCGCCGCACAGATTCACGAAGTGGCGCCAAAGAACACGATTTACCAGTGGCATATCGGCGAGGCCAAAGGGGTGGATGCCGCATTCAAATCGGCCAAGCACATCACCAAGCTCGAAATCGTCAACAACCGTCTGGTGCCGAACCCGATGGAGCCGCGCGCCGCGATCGCCGAATACGACGCCGGCAGCGGTCAGCTGACGCTCTGGAACACTTCACAAAATCCGCATGTGGCGCGTCTGGTGATTGCCGCCTTCGTCGGCATGGCGCCCGAGCACAAATTGCGCGTCGTCGCGCCGGACGTCGGCGGCGGCTTCGGCTCGAAGATTTTCATTTATCCCGAAGAGGTCGTGGCGCTGTGGGCCGCGCGCCGGATCGGGCGTCCAGTGAAGTGGGCGGCCGATCGCTCGGAGGCCTTCCTTGCCGACGCGCATGGCCGCGATCACGTCACCCACGCCGAAATGGCCTTTGACGCCGAGGGTAAGATCCTCGGCCTGCGCGCCAAGACGATCGCCAATATCGGCGGCTATATGTCGACCTTCTCGTCGGCGATCCCGACTTACATGTACGCGACGCTGCTGTCGGGCCAATACGCGATCCCGCACATCTATTGCGAGGTCGATGCGGTCTATACCAACACCGTGCCGGTCGACGCCTATCGTGGCGCCGGGCGCCCGGAAGCAAGCTTCGTGGTCGAACGACTGATCGAGGTCGGCGCTCGCGAGCTCGGCCAGGATCCGGCGGAGCTGCGGCGCAAGAATTTCGTCAGGGCCTTCCCGCACCAGACGCCGGTGATCATGGCCTACGACGCCGGCGACTATAATGCCTCGTTGAAGAAGGCGATGGAGCTTGCCGACTACAAGGGCTTCGCCAAGCGCAAACGCGAGGCGGCGCGGCATGGCAAGCTGCGCGGCATCGGCATCTCGGCTTACATCGAGGCTTGCGGAATCGCGCCGTCGCAGGCCGTCGGCTCCCTTGGCGGCGGCGTCGGCTTGTGGGAATCCGCAGAAGTGCGGGTCAATCCAACGGGTTCGGTGGAAATTCTCACCGGATGTCACTCCCACGGCCAGGGCCACGAAACGACCTTCGCCCAGCTTGTGTCCGAGCGGCTCGGCATTCCGATCGAAAATGTCTCCATCGTTCATGGCGACACCGACAAGGTGCAGTTCGGCATGGGCACTTACGGCTCGCGCTCGGGCCCGGTCGGCATGTCGGCCATCGTCAAGGCGCTCGACAAGATCGAAGCCAAGGCCAAGAAAGTCGCGGCCTTCGTTCTCGAAGCGGCCGAAGGCGACATCGAGTTCAAGGACGGAAAATTCACCGTTGCCGGCACCGACAAATCGGCCGCCTGGGGCGACATCGCGCTCAATGCCTACATCGCCCACAAGTTTACCGGCCAGCAGTTGGAGCCCGGACTGAAAGAAGGCGCGTTCTACGACCCGACCAATTTTACCTTCCCCTCCGGCGTCCACATCTGCGAGGTCGAGGTCGATCCTGAGACCGGCAACACCGAGATTGTCGCCTGGACGGCGGTCGACGATTTCGGCGTCGTCATCAATCCAATGATCGTGGAAGGGCAGGTGCATGGCGGCATTGCCCAGGGCGTCGGGCAGGCTTTGTGCGAAGGCGCGGTCTACGACAAAGAGGGTCAGCTCGTGACCGGCTCGTTCATGGATTACGCCATGCCGCGGGCCGATTACTTCCCGACGCTGAAAGTCGACACCACCGTGACCAAATGCCCGTCGAATCCGCTCGGCATCAAAGGTTGCGGCGAGGCCGGCGCGATCGCGGCGCCGGCGGCGGTCATCAATGCCATCACCGACGCCATCGGCACGGAAGCCGTCGCCATGCCGGCGACGCCGCCGACCGTCTGGGCCGCCTTGCAGAAATCGAGCCGGGCCGCACCACGCGCGGCGTGAGGTTCAGAGCATGATCAGGAAAAGTGGAAACCGGTTTTCCGAAAAGATCATGCTCCGCCAAAACTTAGAGCACCAATCGATCGCGCTCGAGAGATAACGGAGAACTGCGATGTACAGCTTCACTTTCCAACGTCCGGAGACGCTGCGGCAGGCGGCCAACATGCTCAGCAAGAACCCGGACGCCAAGCTTCTCGCCGGCGGCCACACGCTGTTGCCGACCATGAAGCTTCGCCTCGCCGGGCCGCCGGAACTGATCGACCTCTCGCGCATCGAAGGACTCACCGGGATCGATCTCGCCGGGCGCTCGATCACCATCGGGGCGATGACGCGGCACGTCGACGTGCACACCTCGCCGGTGGTGCAGGAGCACGCCCCGGTATTGGCGAAGCTCGCGGGCATGATTGGCGATCCGGCCGTGCGGCATATGGGCACGATCGGCGGGTCGATCGCCAACAACGATCCGACCGCCGATTATCCCGCCGCCTGTCTCGGACTCGGCGCCACCATCATCACCAACAAGCGGCGCATTAAGGCCGACGATTACTTCACCGGCATGTTCTCGACCGCGCTCGAGCCGGCCGAGATCATCACCAAGATCAGCTTCCCGTTGCCCAAGAAGGCCGCTTATCAGAAGTTCCGCAACCAGGCTTCGCGGTACGCGCTGGTCGGCGTCTTTGTCGGCAAGCGCGCCGGCGAGATCCGCGTCGCGGTGACCGGCGCCGGCGCAAACGGCGTGTTCCGCGTTCCGTCCTTCGAGGAGGCGCTGAAGAAGCGGTTTTCGCCAAAATCGCTGGAAGGGCTGACGGTCTCCGCCGACGGCCTCAATAGCGACATCCACGGCAGCGCCGAATATCGCGCCCATCTGATCGGCGTTCTCGCCCGCCGCGCGGTCGCGGAGGCGGTCGGGAAATAGGGCTGCGAGGGGGCGCGGTCGCGGGCCGCTGGCGCCGCGCGCCATTTCCTGCCCCCGTTCCTTGCCGCCCTGTCCTGTCGCGCTCTTTAGCTCGTTTGCCGCGTCCAAAGCTTGTGTTCGTCCGGCGGGACAAACCGGATTGCCATGATTACATTGCGCGCATGACCAACACCTCGCCCCGGCCGTTGCCGGCCTCCATCGACGCTACCGTCGCGCTCCTGGCGGAAGCCGAATATCTCACTGACCGTTCGCTCGGGACCGTGCTTTATCTGGCGCTCAAACTGGGCCGGCCGCTGTTCCTCGAAGGCGAGGCCGGCGTCGGCAAGACCGAGATCGCCAAGGTGCTGTCGCAGACCTTGGGCCGCCGGCTCATCCGCCTGCAATGCTACGAGGGTCTCGACGTCGCCGCCGCGGTCTACGAATGGAACTATGCCGCGCAGATGATCGCGATCCGTGCCGCCGAGGCCGAAGGCGAGCGCGACCGCGCGCGCATTGAAAGCGATGTGTTCTCCGAGCGCTTCCTGATCAAGCGGCCGCTGCTGCAGGCGCTTGAGCCGGACACCGCCGGTGCGCCGGTCCTCCTGATCGACGAACTCGACCGCACCGATGAAGCGTTCGAGGCGTTTCTGCTCGAAGTCTTGAGCGACTTCCAGGTCACGATTCCGGAAATGGGCACGGTGAAGGCCGAGCATCCGCCGATCGTCATCATCACCTCGAACCGCACGCGCGAGGTGCACGATGCGCTCAAACGCCGCTGCCTTTACCACTGGGTGGGCTATCCGAGCGCCGAGCGCGAATTGAGCATCGTGCGCGCCAAGGTGCCAGGTATCGGCAAGAAGCTGTCCGAGCAGGTGGTCGGCTTTGTGCAGGCTTTGCGCAAGCAGGAATTGTTCAAGGCGCCGGGCGTCGCGGAATCGCTTGACTGGGCGAGCGCGCTCACCGAGCTCGACGCGGTGGCGCTCGATCCGGCCACCGTCTCGGATACGCTCGGCGTGCTATTGAAATACCAGGACGACATCGCGCGGCTCGAAGGCTCAAAGATCAAAGAGATGCTCGACGAGGTAAAGTCGGAGCTGCGCGCGGCGGAATAACAGGCTCCAATGACTGACGGCACCGGCCGCCTGGCCGAGAACATCGTCTACTTCGCCCGCGCATTGCGCGCGGCCGGCATTCCGGTCGGCCCAGGCGCGGTGCTCGATGCGCTCGAGGCGGTGAAGGCCGCCGGCGTCGGCACGCGCGAGGATTTCTACTGGACGCTGCATGCGGTGTTCGTGAAGCGTCACGAGCACTCGATCATTTTCGATCAGGCATTCCGCATCTTCTTCCGCCGCCGTGGCTATGTCGATCAGCTCATGGCGATGATGCTGCCGCAGGCGCCGAACACGCCGCGTCCGCCCGAAGCCGGCGCCACTCGGGTGCATGACGCGCTGTTCTCCGGCATGGAGGACAAGCTGAAGAAAGAGCAGGAGATCGAGCTCGACACCCGCATGACCGTGTCCGACCGCGAGGTGCTGCAGAAAAAAGACTTCGCGCAAATGACCGCGGCCGAGATCGCCGCCGCCAAGGAGGCGATGAAGAGGCTCGTGCTGCCGCTTGCCGAAGTGCGCACGCGGCGGCTCGCGCCACATCCGCACGGCCACCTGCTCGACATGCGCCGCACGCTGCGCGCCAGCATGAAAGGGGGCGGCGGGTTCATCGACTTGCGCTTCATCGGGCCGAAGACGAAGCCGCCGCCGATCGTGGCGCTGCTCGATATTTCGGGCTCGATGAGCCAGTATAGCCGCGTCTTTCTGCATTTCCTGCATGCGCTTACCGACGCGCGCAAGCGCGTAAGCACCTTTCTGTTCGGCACGCGCCTCTCCAACGTCACGCGGGCGCTGCGCGAGCGCGACCCGGACGATGCGCTCGCCGCCTGCTCGGCAAGCGTGCCCGACTGGTCGGGCGGTACCCGCATCGCCTCGTCGCTCCATGCCTTCAACAAATTGTGGGCGCGGCGGGTGCTCGCTCAGGGCGCGATGGTGCTCCTGATCACCGACGGGCTCGACCGCGACGTCGACGATACGCTCGCCTTCGATATGGACCGGCTGCATCGCTCCTGCCGGCGGCTCGTCTGGCTCAATCCGCTGCTGCGCTTCGAAGGCTTCGAGGCGCGCGCCCGCGGCATCAAGACCATGCTGCCGCACGTGGACGAATTCCGTCCTATCCATAGTCTCGATTCGATCGCCGACCTGGTCGCCTCGCTGCAGGTGAGCGGCGGGCGGGCAGGGGACCCGAAAGCCTGGATGCAAAAGGTCGCCTGATTGTTTATATTCGCGAAAATATAGCGAATAGGGAGTGGCGAATAGCGAATGGGAAGGCGAAGTGTGCTTGCCCACACCGATCTGCTACGCGCCGGTTCGCTTACGTAACGGAGGCAATATGCTTTCAACCGACAGCGATATCCTCAAAGCCGCCGAAGACTGGCGCAAGGAAGGCCGGGCCGTGGCGCTCGCCACCGTGGTCGAGACCTGGGGCTCGGCGCCGCGTCCGGTCGGGGCCAATCTGGTCATCGATCAGGACGGTAATTTTCTCGGTTCGGTGTCGGGCGGCTGCGTCGAAGGTGCCGTCGTCACCGAAGCGCTCGATGTGATCGATTCGGGCAAGCCGAAAATGCTGGAATTCGGCGTCGCCGACGAGACCGCCTGGAAGGTCGGGCTCTCATGCGGCGGCAAGATCCGCGTGCTGGTGGAGAAAGTGGACTAATGTCATTCCCGAGGTGCCGGGCGGTGGGCGCGGCTTTCGGAATGACAACAGAGAATCCCTCATGAAACTTTCCCTCCTCACCGCCCTCAATGCCGAACGCGCCGCGCGCCGCGCCGCGATCGTCGTCACCGATGTGGAAAGCGGCGAGCAGCGGCTCGTGAAAGCCGCCGGCATCGCCAAGGATCCGCTCAAGGCCATGCTGTCCGAGCATCTGCGCAGCGGCAAGAGCGGCATGGAAGAGACTCCACAGGGGCGCGTCTTCCTCACGGTTTACGTGCCGGCCGCGCAGCTTGTCGTTATCGGCGCGGTTCACATCAGCCAGGCGCTGGCGCCGATCGCCAAGCTTCTCGGCTATGATGTGACTATCGTCGATCCGCGCACCGCCTTCGCCACGCCCGAGCGCTTCCCGGACGTCAAAGTGATCGCCGAATGGCCGGACACGGCGCTGCCGCCGCTCAACGTCGACCACTACACCGCCTTTGT
>Ga0187781_10001229_pt1 | contig 19339 bp, 17 predicted proteins | sample 0715_SJ02_MP02_2_FD_132447 | JGI IMG/M metagenome (GOLD analysis project Ga0187781, IMG submission 132447) | Tropical peat soil microbial communities from peatlands in Department of Meta, Colombia - 0715_SJ02_MP02_20_MG | ecosystem: Environmental > Terrestrial > Soil > Wetlands > Peat | place... | reverse complement strand
GCGCCTGCAACTGAACAATCCAGCCATCGCAGGCCTGTTCAATCAAATCCAGTACCTGGTCAAAACCACCGGGACCGCCATAGTAAGGATCGGGAAGCTCAAGTCGATCCGGATCGCCCAGCGGTGACAGGATGAAATCCAGCCGCGCACGGCTACCGACAGGCTGCATGCTTTGCAAAACCGACATATTTTGTCGATCCGCTGCCAGAATCAGATCGAATTGCTGGAAATCCTCCACGCACAACTGGCGGGCACGCAACGACGACAGATCGTACTGCCTTGCCAGCGCCGCCTTGCAACTGCGCGCGTCAGGTGCTTCGCCAACATGGTAGGCATGAGTGCCTGCCGAGTCTACCCCGACCCGCTCTGCCAACCCGGCCCGCTGCAGATAGACCCGCATGACGGCCTCTGCTGTAGGCGAGCGGCAGATATTGCCCATGCACAGCATCAGGATGGCCCTATCTGTTTTCTGATTCATCGCGGCACTCCTTCATCAGATTGGCAGCCGATGCCGGCAGCCGGGCCCAATGGACTGCACAACATCGGGCAAGAAACGTTCAGCCGATTATCCAGTAAGACATCGCACAGACAAATGCACGGCACAGGAATAAGACAACTAGGCCAAACTACATGCTAGGCCTGATCCACTTGCCAGTATCGCCCCGCCCATTGCCCTTGCTGTTCTCCATCCAGAAAACTCCAGGCCAGCAAACGACTGCGCTTTTGCCCCTGCGCCATATCGATGATACGGCTCTGTTTCACCCCGGCCGCACGCAAGGCATGGCGTAGCGCAGGCAGGTTGTCCGCACTGGAAACCAGACTGGTAAACCAGCAACAACGTCGCGCAAACAGACGACTCTCTGCGATCATGCTGGCAACAAAAGCCTGCTCACCGCCGGGATAGCACAACTCTTGTTGCTGCCCGCCAAAATTGAGCACGGGCGTACTTGCTGTCCGACCACCGCGCCCCAGATTACGCCACTTGCGCTGACTGCCCGCCGCAGCCTGGGCACGTGACGCATGAAAAGGCGGATTGCACATCGTGACATCAAAGCGCTCACCACTGGCGATCACACCGGCAAACATAGCATCGGAGCGGGGCTGATGACGCAAGGAGATGGCCGCCTGCATGTCGGGATTCGCGGCCAGGATACGCCGCGCATTGGCTAGCGCAGGCTTATCAATGTCCACGCCCACCACTTGCCAGCCATATTCAGCCTGCGCAATCAGTGGATAGACACAATTGGCACCCACGCCGACATCCAGCAGACGGACAGTCTCTCCCCGTGGAATGTGCCCGTGATTGGCCAGGGCCAGTAAATCCGCCAGCTGATGAATATAGTCAGCGCGACCGGGAATCGGCGGACACAGATAGCCGGGCGGGATATCCCAGTCCCGAACGCCATAGTGATCCGCCAGCAAGGCCCGGTTCAGGGTTTTGACAGCAAGCGGATTGGCAAAATCGATACTGGACTGCCCTTGTACATTGCGCAGTAAAAATGGCTGCAGCGCTGGACAGACCACCAATAAGCGCTGGAAATCATACTGCCCTTGATGCCGGTTACGCGGATGCAAACGTGCAAGGGCTAGGCCAGACGCAACCGTCCGGCTTGACGTTCTGGCAGGCATGCGAACTCCTTGGCAGCATTAAAAATGCCGGCATTGTGCCAGTAAACACCCGTGCCGTCAGTCCAGGCGACGAATACTGGCATCAAGGCTGCGTGTCCGACACCGGGCCATCATAATGGCGCACGATCTGGGCATAGGCACCGCTGGCCCGCAAACTGGCCAGACCACGATCAAACCCGTCGCGCTGCCAGCGGTAGCGAAACGCCACCTGGTAAGGTGTGGCAGCAAACAAGTGGTAGACCGTGACCGGCTGGCGGATATCGCGCTCGCTGGCAATTTGCCGGGTAAAATAATTGATGATGCGCCAATCCCCGACGATAACGTCTACCCTGCCGGAATACAGCAACAGATTGCGCACTTTCTGGTCGCCTTCTTCACGGTAACGGGGGTTGGCATTGGCCATGGCTTCAAATTGCGGTCCCAGTAACTGGCGTGCCCGCTGAAAACTGCTGACCGAATAGTGGCTCAAGTCGGCAATATCATGAATCACCAGTTTACGCGCGCTCAGCGCGACCGCTACATTGTGATAATCCAGATAGGGCTGAGAAAAGAAGGCATGCAAACGGCTGTAAGGATTGGTCGTGGCAATACCATCCAGCCGGCCTTCTTGCAGCATCTGTTGCAGGCGCTCCATCGGGGCAAAGTAAGCCTGCACATCAAAGCCGGCGTTTTTTGCCGCACCCATGACGATATCGAACTCCAGCCCACGTTCTTCCGCTTCGAAGACATAAGGGGGCTTGTCGCTGCCAAAACCAATCAGCAAGTGCACCGGCATGCTTGTCCCGCCGATAGCAGCAAGAACCGGCATGGCAAGCAGTAGCCCGATCAGCTGCACCATGCAATGCCATCGCTTTGCCATCGCCCCTCCCCTCTTAACAACCGCCCCACACTCCCCCGTCCACCAGCGACAGCATCATAGTCCAGATGATTTTGTGGACCTACTTTTCCGCTTAATCCATTTTCATCGCGATAAGCCAAGCCTATCTGCGGGAAATTTAAACATTATGCATGAAATACTACACAAATTTATGGCGTATACAATAATGATTTATTTAAAATTTTTCATTTAATCTGGAAAAATCACCGCACGCAGCCGCTAGAATATCAGGACTAAAAAGCTAACCCCACTGCTTCAATCATTCTCATCCAAGAGCTACAGCAGGATAGCTGTATGAATGACTGTATCAATAAATATGCTATAGCTTAACCGAGATCACATGCATTGCATGCAACAGATGCCAGCATAGAAACAGTCGAGCTGCCAGCGGTCGGCAAGGCCGGACTGCCAAGTGACAAGACTCAAGCACGCTGCCTGAAACTGGAGCAGGCACACCAACCTCTACCTTGTGGATAGCAAAGGGACGCCATGACTATTGCTAAAAAAATGCTCAGCTTCAGCATTGTCATTATTTTGGGTTTTATCGCCATTGCCACGGCAATCTTCTTCAGTCTCTCACAACTGGAAAGCGCTCAAAACGATCTATCACGACGCAATGAGCACGTCCGCCGTTTGCTGGAAATCAAAGCCAGCGCGCTGGCCACTATTCAACTGGATCCGACAACAAACGAAACAGCCAAGATTTTTGCTGACTCGGAAAAAAACATCGATTTGCAATTGCAGCAGCTTAAACAGCTGGCCCACAGAAAGGAAATCCAGCAACAGGCCGACGACTTACATGCACTGTGGCAACGCTATGATCAGGATTCGCAAGCACTGATGACACTGGGCAAGACCAATCCCAAATCAGCCAACGACCAGTTACTCCCGCTATACAACAAGGAATTCACCCCCCTGCAGCATGCAATCGAACAAGCGGTCACTGCCATGTCCCAGGATTGCGAACTTACCAAAATCAGGGTTGCACAACTGATTTCACTCCAGTTCTGGCTGGTACTCGGTCCCTTGCTCTTGCTGGGCAGTGCCTTGCTGATTTTCTTCAGCCTGATTGCACGTAATATGAAACACAAGCTGTCCGAGATATTGGCCTGCCTGCAAAAGCTGGATAAAGGCGAACTGACAGTCCGGCTGCCTGCGCAGGGTAAAGATGAGTTAAGCGCCATCGCCCTGGCAATCAACCACTTTATCGAACAGACACACCAGATGGTTGGTCGGCTGCAACACGGCTCACAACAGCTCACTTCGTCCACCGAAACGCTGTACGGCACCGCACGGGAAATCGTCAACAGTGCCAGCAATCAAAATGAAGCCACTTCGTCCATGGCCGCATCGATGGAACAGATGTCCGTCAGCATCAATCACGTTGCCAATAATGCAGGGACTGCGCTCGAACTATCCCAGACTGCGGGTGACTCATCACGTCAAGGGGGCAAGATCATTCATGATGCTGCCAATGAAATGGGGCATATCGTCAGTGCCGTCAATGGTGCCTCGGCCACCGTGGCGCAGCTCAGCGAGCACGCACAGCGCATTTCCACCGTGGTCCAAGTGATCAAGGATATTGCAGATCAGACCAATCTGCTGGCCTTGAATGCATCGATCGAGGCTGCCAGGGCGGGCGAGCAGGGCCGGGGCTTTGCCGTTGTTGCCGACGAGGTCCGCTCTCTATCCGAACGGACCACCAGTTCAACCCAGGAAATCAGCCAGATGATTGCCACGATACAAAGCAGTACGGATGTGGCCGTCAAGGAAATGGAACAGGTTGTCATTCGTGTTGGCAGTGGGGAAAGGCTGGCCAAGGAGGCTGGGCAGCGTATCAGCCAGATCCAGACGGGTGCCGAGCAGGTGATTCAGGCCATCAACGCCATCACCACAGCCTTGCGCGAGCAAAGCAGTAGCAGCCACGAAATTGCCAGCCAAGTGGAAAAGGTAGCCAAAATGACCGAGGACAACAATGCGGCCGCCCAGCACACCTCGGAGTCTGCCGGCCAACTGGAACAGCTGGCTACGCAAATGAAGACCATGGTCAGTGGCTTTCGTACGTGATCGCTGCCTTGGCGCACTGGGCTGAAAAGCCTGTCTTTTGCGATGCCGCCATATCCGTAGCCGCCCTGACTGCCCGCTAACCGGACTGCCCCGGACAGCGCAGGGATTGCTGGTCGAGACCCTGCCGCTCCTGACGGAATGTCGCCTGCCAGTGACCGTCTTGCTGTCGCAAGCTGACAATATACAGGCTGTCAAAATCACTGGAATGCCAATGTGGCACCACACTGGCATCGGCTCCGGCCTGTTTGAGCAGTTGACGCGCCAGTTGCTCAATCAGCCGATGCTCCCAGGCCACGAAAACAGTGGCCTGGCCGTAAGCCGGTTGCCGTAATGCGGCGGCCAGGCCATCCAGATCATCCAGGCCATAATCGGTATTGACCGCCATGCTCAGGCGAATGGCCGTTGGCTCAATGGTCGCCAGGGGCCGGATATAGTTGTAGGACTTGCCGGCATCCAGTTTGTGTACGCCTGGGTTGGGGGCAAACAGCGCTGCCGGTTTACCATATTTCTGCAGCAAGACGGCAGGCAAGGCCAGCGCACGGTTCAAGCCCTGGCAGCTCAGTTGCCCCAGCCCTCCCGGCGGTTTTTCGGCATGACGCAACATGACGATGGTTTCATCGGCATGGCAAACGGTGCCAAACATCAGCACGAAGAGCAGACGGCTAGTAGAGACAAGTCGGTTCATGGTATGTGTGCCATCAGGCGAAAAATGAGAAGCATGACAGAAAATGTCCTAGGACCCATTTCAAGTTTGAGCCTGTTTATTTTCGGACGGAAGACCGGCTGGCAGATGGCGCTGCACCAGAGCCTGCCACTGTGGCTTGTGCTGCAAAACAAGCTGCCATACTTTCTCGGCCACCGGGGACAGCGAGCGCTGGCGACGTCTGACCAGCATGATGGTGCGTTGCTGTACCGGCAACAAGGGGAGGACCTTCAGACTGGAGCCTGCAGGCAGGGGAAGTGCGAGCCCAGGAGAAACACTGATGCCCAGCCCAGCCTGCACCATTTGAAACACCGAACTGGAGTGGCCCATTTGCTGAGCCACCGGGCATTCCAGTTGTTGTTGCGCCAGAATGCGGTCGATGATGGGGCGGCTGCCAGAACTGTAGTCCAGCAAGACCAGCGGCTGATGCTGCAATTGTGCCCACTGCACCGCTGACTGACTGGCCAGTGGATGATCATCGCGACAGATCAGCCAAAAGCCATCATCCAGCAGCGGCTGGCATTCCAGATCCTCGCTCTCTCCCGGATCAACCACTATCCCGAAATCCACTTCGCCACTGCGCACGCTTTCCACATTCAGCCGCTGCACCTGATCATGCAGCACGGGCCTGATCTGCGGGTACTGCATTGCACATTGCGCCAGCATGCCAGGCAGCAGGCTGGCCGACAACGTTGGGCTGCTGGCGATATGCACCGTCCCGTGCGCTTGCTCGCCTTCCTTGCGCGCCTCCTCCAGCAAGAGTTGCAACTCGTCCAGCAAACGCAGCAATTGCCCGGCAAAGCGCAGACCAACCGGCGTCAACTCAACTTCCCGCGTCGTGCGATCCAGTAGCCGGGTGCCCAATTCGGCCTCCAGCTCACGCACGCAACGGCTGACTGCCGGCTGGGTCAGGCCGATCTCATCTCCGGCACGACTGAAACTACGCAAGCGTGCCACTGCACGAAAGACCTGCAATTGCCGCAAACTTATATTCATAAGATTTTTTTATCTATTAATCCGATAAATCAATTTGTAGTCTGAATCAATTCAGGTTTCAATAGCAAGCTGAATTCTTGTTGCAGATGGCTCCCCCATGCTGAAAATGATCGATTCCTTTACCCTTGCCCTGATTGCCACGGTCACTCTGGCCAGCCTGCTGCCCTGCCAGGGCGAGGTGGCGCAGGCGATGAACCTGATTACCACCCTGGCCATCGGCCTGCTGTTTTTCCTGCATGGTGCCAAGCTATCACGCGAAGCCGTCGTTGCCGGGGCCACCCACTGGAAGCTGCATCTGACGGTCCTGGCCTGTACTTTTCTGCTGTTTCCCCTGCTGGGCCTGGTGCTCAAACCTGTGCTCAGCCCACTAGTCACCCCGGAGCTCTACCTGGGTGTGCTCTATCTGTGCATGCTGCCTTCTACCGTGCAGTCATCCATTGCCTTTACCTCGATGGCGCAAGGCAATATCCCTGCCGCCATTTGCAGTGCCACTGCGTCCAATATCTTCGGTATTTTCATCACCCCCTTGCTGGTAGGCATGCTGGTGATCAGCCATCACGGCAGCAAGCAGGGCATGGGTTCAGTTAGCGATATCGTCGAGCAATTATTACTGCCTTTTATCGCGGGGCAGATCGCCCGGCGCTGGATTGGCGGCTGGGTGGACAAGCACAAGCCGCTGCTACGCCATGTCGACCAAGGCTCCATCCTGCTGGTGGTCTATACCGCCTTCAGTGCCGCCGTGATCAGCGGCCTGTGGCAGCAGACACCGCCACAATCGTTGTTGGGCCTACTGCTGGTTTGTGGCGTGTTATTGGCCATCCTGCTGGGGTTGACCGCCTATTCCAGCCGCAAGCTGGGTTTTGACAAGGCAGACCAGATCACCATCGTGTTCTGCGGCTCAAAGAAAAGTCTGGCCAGTGGAGTCCCCATGGCCAAGGTGCTGTTTGCCGGCCAGGCCATTGGCAGCATTGTGCTGCCAATGATGTTGTTTCATCAGATCCAACTGATGACCTGCGCCGTATTGGCCCAGCGCTATCGTCGGCAACAACTGGCCGCAAGCCAGGGCAAGCAAACTGAGCAAAATTGAAAGGCTGGCTGGCTACAGCCCAGTCCGTACACCACTTCATTCTGAATCAAGCAAAGCAAGGAACGGTATTACGCATGGAACATGTTCACATCCTCTCACTGGCATTGGCTGCAGCAGCCGCATTCCTGGCCGGTGCCATCAACTCGGTCGCCGGCGGGGGCACCATGGTGACCTTCCCCATTCTGATGTTCCTGGGTCTGCCTCCGATTGTTGCCAACGCAACCAGCACGGTAGCCATCTGGCCGGGATCGCTCGGCAGCATTTGGGGCTTCCGCCGCGAGTTGGGCAATACCGACAAGGCCATGCGCACTCTGGTTATTCCCAGCCTGATTGGCGGTGGACTCGGCGCCGTTTTGCTGCGGCATACTTCTGCAGGGATTTTTGAACAACTGGTGCCGTTTCTGATCTTTTTTGCCACGGCATTATTCATGGTGCAAGGCACCATCCAAGGCCGGCTGGCGCGTATCAGCGGTCCGGTTAGCCGCGGGGTTGGTAAAAAACTGCCGCTGGCCTTGGTCAGCCAATTGCTGATTGGTGTTTATGGCGGCTACTTTGGCGCCGGGGTGAGCATTGTCATGCTGTCCGCGCTCAGCCTGCTGGGGCTGACTGACATTCTGGAAATGAGCGCGCTGACCAGTTTGTTTTCCCTGTGCATCAACGGGGTAGCGGTTGTTGTCTTTGTGCTTGCCGGACTGGTCAACTGGACCTTTGTATTGGCAATGGCATTGTGTGCCGTTGCCGGCGGGGTACTGGCTGCCGGCATTGCCCGCCGCATAGGACGGCCCACCGTAAGACGATTCGTGATCAGCGTGGGGGTGACCATGACCGTAGTCTTCATCTTGCGCCAATGGGTCTGGCATTCGGCCTAGCCGACCAAGCGTGCCATACCGGGGCCTGCGGCTCCGGCATGGCCAAGCAACGGCATTGACTTTACAAGTCGCTGATGAACATTTGTTCCTTCAGCGCCTTCAGTTCGTCACGCAAGTGCGCGGCCTTTTCGAACTCCAGATTGCGCGCCGCTTCCATCATCTCCTTCTCCAGACGCTTGATTTCCTTGGCCAGCGTCTTCTCGTCCATCATCGCCACCTTGGCCTCATCCACCAACTTCTTGCGCTGGTCTTCCACGCTGTAGACGCCGTCGATGATGTCCTTGATCTTCTTGCTGACCCCTTGCGGCACGATGCCATGTTCGGCATTAAAGGCCAGTTGCTTGGCGCGGCGGCGCTCGGTTTCATCCATGGCACGGCGCATGGAGTCGGTAATGCGATCAGCGTACAGCAAGGCCTTGCCGTTGAGGTTACGTGCGGCGCGGCCTATGGTCTGGATCAGCGAACGGTCGGAACGCAGGAAGCCCTCTTTGTCGGCATCCAGAATGGCCACCAGGCTGACTTCCGGAATATCCAGCCCCTCGCGCAGCAGGTTGATGCCGATCAGCACGTCGAACATGCCCAGGCGCAGATCACGGATGATTTCCACCCGCTCCACGGTATCGATATCGCTGTGCAAATAGCGCACCTTCACCCCGTGTTCGGTGTAGTAATCCGCCAATTGCTCGGCCATGCGCTTGGTCAGCGTGGTCACCAGCACCCTCTCGCCCAAGTCCATGCGCAGGCGGATTTCCGACAGCAGATCGTCCACCTGAGTCGCCACCGGGCGGATTTCGATCAGCGGATCCACCAGCCCGGTCGGGCGTACCACCTGCTCCACCACCTGCCCGGCATGCTCTTTTTCATAGTTTGCCGGGGTGGCCGAAACAAAAATGGTTTGCGGCATCAGCTGTTCAAATTCGTGGAATTTCAACGGACGGTTGTCCACCGCGGAAGGAAGGCGGAAGCCGTAATCCACCAGATTGCTCTTGCGTGCGGCATCGCCCTTGTACATAGCCCCCACCTGCGGCACGGTGACATGGGATTCGTCGATGAACATCAGTGCGTTCTTGGGCAGGTAATCAATCAGCGTAGGCGGCGCATCACCCGGCGCACGGCCTGAAAAGTGGCGAGAATAATTTTCAATGCCCTTACAGAAACCCATTTCGTACAGCATTTCCAGGTCAAAGCGCGTGCGTTGTTCGATGCGCTGCGCCTCGACCAGCTTGCCTTCCTTCTGATACCACTGGATGCGCTCGGCCAGTTCCAGCTTGATCTTTTCGCAGGCCTTGAGCACGGTATCGCGCGGCGTCACATAGTGGCTGGACGGGAAAACGGTATAGCGCCCCGCCCTTTGCTTGGTGACTCCGGTCAACGGATCGAACAGGGTAAGCGTTTCCACCTCATCATCAAACAGACTGACACGCAGGGCGGTATCGCTGCTTTCGGCAGGAAAGATGTCGATCACATCGCCACGCACGCGGAAACTGCCGCGGCCGAAATCGATATCGTTGCGGTCATACTGCATGGTGGTCAGGCGGCTGATGATGCTGCGTTGCGGAGTGGTTTCCCCCTCTTTCAGATGCAGGATCATCTGATGGTAATCAGATGGATCACCAATACCGTAGATAGCCGATACCGTCGCCACGATGATGCAGTCAGGCCGCTCCAGGATCGACTTGGTTGCAGACAGACGCATTTGTTCAATGTGCTCGTTGATACTGGAGTCTTTTTCAATGAACAGGTCGCGGCTGGGGACGTAAGCCTCCGGCTGGTAATAATCGTAATAGGAGACAAAATACTCGACTGCGTTTTCCGGAAAGAACTCGCGCATTTCGCTATACAACTGCGCCGCCAGTGTCTTGTTGTGGGCCATGATGATGGCCGGGCGGCCGGTACGGGCGATGACATTGGCCATGGTGAACGTTTTGCCGGAACCAGTGACCCCCAACAGGGTCTGGTAAGACAGGCCATCAGCCAGTCCTTCTTCCAGTTGTGCAATGGCGGAGGGCTGATCACCGGCGGGCGGGAAAGGCTGGTGCAAGCGAAACGGACTATCCGGAAAGGTAAGCAGCATGGCGTTTCTGAACGGGGAGCAAGAATTCCGATTTTACGCCGATAATCTACTGAACTCACTCATCTGACGCGATTGATTTTTATCTGCGAAATTGCCTGCCATTAAGGCTAAAGATTGTTTAAAATATAAACAACCCGATCATGACCTGAGATAAGGAAAACCCATGCTGACACCCATGTCATGCCGCATGGCTTCCTGCAGGCTGTATCTCCAATGAAAAGACACGGGAGTGTAAACGTATGTTGAGGAAATTTGCCGCCTTGCTGGTCTCTGCAGCGCTGGCCATGCCAGCGTTGGCATCACCGCCGCCGGGGGTGATGGTTGCCAGCGAAATGAGCGAACATGCCATTCCACGGCTGAATTCAAAATCGGTGCTGGTATTGAACGGCAGTACCGGTGAACCCCTGTATGAAAAGAACATTCACCAGCGCATGCCGATTGCCTCCATCAGCAAGCTGATGACGGCCATGGTGCTGCTGGACTCCGGCGTTTCGCTGGATCAGGAAGTTTCGGTATCCGATGCCGAGATCGACCGACTGAAAAAAACCACCTCGCGCCTGGCTGTCGGCACGACGCTGCCACGCAAGGAAATGCTGCTGCTGGCCCTGATGTCCTCGGAAAACCGTGCAGCTGCTACCTTGGCCCGCACGGCACTGCCAGGTGGCACCGCCGCCTTTGTCGAGCGGATGAACCGCAAGGCGCGCAGCCTGGGCATGACCGAAACCGTGTTTTATGATCCCACCGGGCTGGATTTGCGTAATACCTCCACGGCTGGCGACCTGGCCCGCATGGTCAAGGCTGCGCATGGCTACCCGCTGATCCGTGCCTTTACCACCACCCCGGAACATCAAATCGTGTCGGTACACAATCGCGTGCTGCAATACCGCAACAGCAATGCACTGGTACGTGAAGGCAACTGGGATATCAGCATCCAGAAAACCGGTTACATTCAAGAGGCTGGCCGCTGCATGGTGATGCAGACTACTGTTGGCACCCAACCACTGATCATTGTCCTGCTGGATGCTGGCGGCAATGTGGCACGGGTCAACGATGCCCGCACCATCAAGAACTGGCTGGAATCCCACCCGGGTAACTGGCTGGCAGCAGGCTGATTGCACGCACTCGACAAGCCAAGGCCGGGAAACCGGCCTTTTTGCATTCCCCCTTCCGCCCAGCAGTGGCAACACAGGAGCGTTTGATGAGCATCCAGATCCGACCGGCAAGCCGGGATGATGCCGTGCTGATTCACGGCTATATCACCGAACTGGCTATCTACGAAAAGGCCGAACAAGAAGTTGTCGCTACGGTGGCCGACATTGAGCAATCTCTTTTTGCCACAGACAGTCCTGCCAAGGCGCTGATCTGTCTGCAGCAGGGGCAGCCTGTCGGCTATGCCGTCTATTTCCTTTCCTACTCCACCTGGCAGGGCAAACGTGGCCTGTATCTGGAAGACCTGTACATCACACCGGCCGCACGTGGCAGTGGGGCCGGGAAACAGCTATTGCGTCATTTGGCACAACTGGCAGTACAGCAGGGTTGTGGACGTTTTGAATGGAGCGTACTGGACTGGAACCAGCCCGCCATCGACTTTTATCAATCCTTCGGCGCGCAGCCGCAAGCGGAATGGGTGCGCTATCGACTGGCCGGTGCCGACCTGGACACTTTTGCCGAACAAGGCTGATGTATGCAGATGACTCCCGGCACCCACCAGGAGTCAACCACCGGATCAGTGCTTGACCATGAAGCGCAGGAAATCCCCCTCCTCCACCTTGAGTTGCGCACTTTGCACCACCCCGATGGAAAAATTGGGCTGAACCTGAATAATGGAAATGCTGCCGGACAAGTCTTCCGGCATGCCAAGGTCGCGGCTGGTGCCATTGGCGCGCAGCATCTCGGCCGAGCGCGGCTTGTATAGCATCATTTGGTCGCCTACGGCCAAGCCATCCAGCCCTCCAGCGCTGACATAGACACGACGCCCCTCATCCACCCGCAATACCTTGGCAGTCAAGGGAATGCAACTCACCAGATCCACCACCTTCTGGCTTGCGCCATCCAGTAATTTATCGACCATACGGCCATAATCGCCATGCCAGAATCCAGCCGAGCCAAAGGGACTGGGTACCTGTTCCACGATCTTGCCGCGGGCAACATCGTCGATACGCTGGTTAGCCAGCAAGGCACCGGTCAGCGCATCGTAGACCCAGACTTCCATATCAAACTGCCGTGCCGTTGCCTGATACTTGAGTGCACCGCCAAACAGGCCGGCCAAGGGGCCATTGTAGTAAGTGCCCTGCTCGCTGGTATTGTTGGAATCATACAGTGTGGCATGCAAGGACTTATCTACCGCACCGGTAGACAGAATGCGTCCCGCCACGACAAACTGCACGTCTTCACGCCGCCCGAGCTCGCGCACCGCATCCCAGGCCGATGCCGGGTCCGGCATGCGCGGGTCTGGCAACACAGACAAGCGATTGGCCTGATGCACGTCGAAATTACCCAGATTTCCCAGTCTGCGGGCCAGTTCTGCCGGTACATTGGTGGCCAGATCCTGCAAATCATTGGCCTCGGCCGGGTTTACCACCAGGAAATACGTGGTCAGTAGTTTGCGCTTGAGACTGCGCCCCGCCGGCATGCCGCAGCTGACGCTCTTGTCTTGGCGACCCTGGGCCACCGCCGCTGACTTGCTGGTCGCCGCGCCAGCCGTGGGTTCTATCTGTAGTGTGACGTGGTACAGCCCATTCCGGCTGAACTCATCCAGCACCTTGACCCGCCCCTGCAAGGAAGGTGCCGACAGCACGCTGACTTCGCTGACATTGCCCGAGTCCATCAACTGTTCTGATTGTATCTCCCCGCCACTGCTGACCGCAGCCTGCCGCAAGGCATCGCGAATGGCCAACTCACGGGCCGCGGCAGTCCCTCCATCCAGAGGCGCAATTCCCTCTGCCAGCAATGGCGCGGCCTGAACGCTGGAAAGGGATAAAACAAAAGCCGCCACAAGGGCGGCAATTGTCTGAGGAAAAAATGCTATTTTCATCAGTGGGCTACGTAAAAATTGCTTTCATAACGTGAAGCACCGCAATTGCCTTCGGTGCATTCCACACCAGCAGCCGGGTTTTGTTGTGCGGCTTGCATAACACTACCACTTTTTTCCAGCGCGCTTTTGAATTGCTTGTAAAAATCCTGATCCAGGGTGATTTCGGCCACCGCCTCGCTGGTGCCATCCGGCTGCATGGTGGTGGACACCAGCCTTACGCCGCGCAGATAAGCATCAACATAGGTACGGAAACCATCGCTGGTCGCCACCATATTTGACACGGCACTATTACCAACCAGCTTCATGCCCTGCACCTGCTCCGCAATGGAACGGTAGGCATCCAGCCGCGCGGCCCGCATGGCCAACAGCTTGCGCTGAGAAGGCGTCAGGGCAGAAGAATAAGGGGCGGCACCGCTACCGGTAGCCCGGATCGTCACCGGGGCAAACGGACTGGGCGTTTCCTTGACGACTACTTTGGGGGCATCCGCCTCTATCCCTGGTCCGGCATAGCCGACGCCGGTCATGACATCGGCTCCCGATGAAGCAGAAACGGGCAAAGGAGCCGGCGCAGCGGTTTCGGCCATTGGCTTGGCTGGCTCGGCAGGAGGCCTGACCCAGGAGCAGGCAGACAAGCCCAGCAGCAAGGATACGGCAGCAAGACGGCGAGTACAGGTGTTCATGGCGGTTACCATTTCTTGTTCTTGAGGCAAATTGCGGACCAGACAGCCCGCAGCATCAAGACCATATCGGCATCAGCCAGGTAAACTTGAGTTAAATTTTGTCAGGTTTCCTGACTTGACTGCAGGGCACGTTGCCACTGCCGGGCAGAAGAAAAGCCGGCCGCCAACGCCGCTTTTTCTCGCGCCAGCCCATTGGCATGCCACTGCTGCGCCAGGGCTGCACGCAAACCCAGGTGGTAATCATGCACGGACACGCCGGCATGCTCACGGAACAAGCGCGACAGATGGCGTGGGCTGACATGCACCCGGTCAGCCAAGCCCGCCAGGCTCCAGTTCAATTGGGGATCGGTGGCAATCAGATCTTGCGCCTTGTGCACCGCCGGGTGCAGGTGATTGCGATGGGCCAGCCAAGGTGAAAGCTGGGCATCCTGACCGGAGCGGCGGAAATACACCACCATCTCGCGCGCCACCTCTCGTGCAATGGATGGCGTGGCCAACTGGCTGATCAGGCTGAGTGCCAGATCAATCCCTGCCGTGATACCCGCGCTGGTCCATACCGGGCCATCCTGCACAAATACTCGGTTTTCCTGCACCCTGGCGCTGCAATCAAGCTGCTGCAAACGAGCCAGCAAACTGTGATGGCTTGTACAGTTGCGCCCCCCGAGCAAGCCAGCATCGGCTGCCAATAAGGCTGCAGAACAGATGGTAGCCAACAGCAGACGTTGCGGATCAAAACAACTGCTCAGCCAGCGCACCACCTGCCGCGCCTGCGGCAGGGCATAGGCCTCGGCGGAACAGTCCGCGCCGGGAATGATGATCAGGCTGCCATCCGGCAGTTGCTGCGGGAGCGGCTGCAAGCCTCCCAGTGGCATTCCCAGCGAACAGACGGTCTGCCTCTCACAAGCCGCATAATGCAGCCGGAAGTCGGCACCGCACTCGGTGGCAATGCGAAACGCTTCTGCCGGTCCGGCAAAATCCAGCAGCATGAAACGTGGCGGCAGGATAAACCAGATGTCACGCGCCATGGGCCAGCGCCCCGCGCCGCCAGCGTGCCAGCAGCATCCCACCAAAAACATTCACCACCAGACCCGCCAGCAACAACACGCTGCCTACAGCCTGCAACAAGGAGAGACGCTCCCCCAGCAGCATGGACGCCGTCAACACGCCGACCACAGGCACCAGCAAAGAGAATGGAGCAACCTTGTTGGCCGGATGGCGGCTCAGCAGGCGGCTCCACATGCCATAGCCCAGCAAGGTGGCCATGAAGGCCAGATAAGCGACGGCCAGGAAAGAAGACAGGGAGAAATGCGACAAGGCATTCTGCATACGCAAAGGCCCTTCCAGCCAGCAGGACATGGCCAGATAGGGCAGCGGTGGCACCAGGCTGGACCAGACCACCAGATTAAGTGGCTGGACAGTATGACCGGCCCTCCCCATCTGACGCACAATGATATTGGAAGAGGCCCAGCACAAGGCTGCAGCCAGTGTCAGGCCAAAGCCGATGGCCGTCATGCTGCCGCCTTTGGCCAGTCCGATCAGCGCCAGCCCGCCACAGGCACACAGCAGCCCCACGATCTGCGCCGCCTGCCAACGCTCCTTGAGCCAGACACCGGCCAGTATCAGGGTAAAGAAGGCCTGGGATTGCAGCACCACCGAAGCCAGCCCGGCCGGCATGCCCAGTTTGATGGCGGAAAACAGGAAGGCAAACTGCCCAAATCCCACACACAGCCCATAAGCCACCACCCAGCCCCAGGGCAATGCCGGGCGACGCACCAGGAAGACGGCGGGGAAGGCCGCCAGCATGAAGCGCAAGGCACCCAGCAATAGCGGCGGCACATCGGCCACGCCATATTTGATCACGACAAAATTGACACCCCAGATCAACACGATGGCCAGGGCTTGCAAAATATCCTTGAGCGGCATGCGCTTCCTTTCTTGTGATGCAATAGGGGCCAGCCAGCAGCATGCCGATCAGGATGCCAATTTGGCGGGCGACTGACTATGGCGGCGTGGCCTGCGGCACAATTCGCCAGCGCAGTTGGGGCAGACCCCATCCAGTTTTCGCTCTACACATGACAGACAGAATGTGCACTCGAAGGAGCAGATCATTGCTTCGGCACTGTCTGGCGGCAGTGCTTTGCCACAAGACTCGCAATGGGGACGCATCATCAGCATGTCAGCCCCCCCAAACGCGCCAGCGCCTGCGCTACCGTGACAATTTCGGCAAAACGGCCAGAGAGCACCAGCTCGGTTTTTTCACGGATGTCTTCCGCGCTGAACCGTTTTCCGCTGATTGGATGACGCATGGCAAAGGTGAGCGTGGCCTCACTGACAAAATCCACCGCATAGCCCAGGTCAGATGCCACACGTGTCGTGGTTTCACAGCATTGCTCGGTGCGGATACCCGACACCAGCAAACGGCTTATTCCCCGTTCGGCCAGCCAGGGCTGCAAACCGCTATCCAGCATGGCATTGTGCACGTGTTTGATGAAAATGGCATCCGGATTGGCCGGCAACCAGGACATCGGGCGCACCAGGCCGGAATCGGCAGCAAACGGTCCGTCACCATCCTCGTGCAGCACATAAATCACCGGAATAGCAGCGGCACGTGCTCCGCTGATCAGTTGCAACAGCTGCTGACGGAAAGGCGGTAGCGCAGCTTCATCCCAGTAGTCCCGTTGCAAAAACGAGTCCTGTACATCGATCACCAACAATGCAGACTTGACCATCTTATTGCTCCTTAGGCAGAAAGTGGACACAGTCTATGTTGACTGGCGACCAGATAGCAGGCCGTAGACAGACAAGATACTGCCAAAAACGGACAGCCTTTTGACAGCGCGACAGTCATAGCATCGGCCAGGCATGGTGTATTTCGTCCAGCAATAAATACAGGGCCGTACCGGCCATTAGCATGGCCATACTCAGGTTGAACAGCAGCAGGCCACGCGCAGCGGACAGCGGATGACGCAAGCGTTCTCCCATCCAGGCCCACAGACTGATACAGGGCAAATTGACCAGGGCAAAAACCAGGGCCAGCACGGCAGCCGCCTGCAGCCGCTGGCTGGCATCGGCCGGCATGAACAGGATGGCCGCATTGAGCACCATCACCCAGGCTTTGGGATTGACCCACTGGAACAGGGCCGCGGCCCAGAAGCCCATTGGCCGCTCTTCTTCCCCGGCTTGCGGTGCCGCCGCGCGGGCAATTTTCCAGGACAGGAACAATAAATACAGACAACCGGCCACCGCCAGCGGCAAGCGGACCACGTTCAGCCAATGCAAGGCCCAGGCCAGCAGGCCAGCGGTAATGAATACCTGCATGGAACACCCCAGGCTGATGCCCAGCATGTGCGGCAAGGTACGCCGAAAGCCGAAATTGACCCCCGATGTAGCCAGCATCAGGTTATTGGGACCGGGCGTGATGGACATCACGCCGACATAAGACAACAAGGCGACTTCCAGCATGGCAGGCTCCGGGAAAAGGGCCGCGAAACCGCTTCGCAGCACTCCCTTCATGCTAGGGCCAGCACACACAGGGTAACAGCAGCAATAATTCACTATTGTCATGGTGACAGTTTTGCATTTATCTTAACTGTCACCATCCACTATGATCAGTACTGTCACTGTCGCCCGCTAGAGACCTGCGGCATTGTTTGATTGTTGTTACCCAAGCCGGAATCCCTCATGCCCGCCACACCTCATCAGCCCAGCCAGCCTGCCGGCAGTGCCACGCTTTATCAACAACTGGCAGAAGACCTGTCGCTGGCCATTGCCCGTGGCACCTTGCCGCCGGGTTCACGCCTGCCATCGGTTCGACGTACCTCGCAAAGCCGGCAATTGAGCCTGAATACCGTGGTAGCCGCCTACCGGGTGCTGGAGGACCGGGGGCTGATCGAGGCGCGTCCGCAATCCGGTTACTATGTCCGGGCCCGCCTGCCCTCTCCCGCCAAGCCGGCCATGACCCATAGCGGCCCGGCCAAGCCGACCGAGAACCAGGTGCTGGATCTGATCGGCACGGTGCTGGATGCACAGCAAACACCGGGCTTTATTGACTTGGCACTGGCCTGCCCACGAGGGGGAGATTTTTATCCCGGCAACAAGCTGGCCAGGCTGATGGGGCAGATTCTGCGCCGCCAGCCAGCCATGGTCAGCACCTATGCCTTGCCACCGGGCTCGGAAAAATTACGCACCCAGAATGCCCGGCGCAGCCTGGAGCTGGTCATGGCCTTGCAAGCAGAAAACATCATCCTGACCAATGGCTGTATGGAAGCCCTGCAACTGGCTTTACGCGCGGTCACCAGACCGGGGGACGCTGTCGGGCTGGAATCGCCCACCTATTTCAACCTGCTGCCCTTGTTTGCCAGCCTTGGTCTCAAGGCGGTGGAAATTCCGACCGATCCGCAACATGGCCTGTCGGTGGATGCCGTGGAGCTGCTGCTGTCCGAAGGCCGTATCAACGCCCTGGTTGCCATGCCCAATGTGCATAATCCGCTGGGCTGCAGCATGCCGCTGGACGCCAAGAAACGGCTGGCTCGGCTGGTCAACCAGTATCGGGTTCCGCTGATCGAGGACGGCCTGTATGCCGAACTGCAGTTCAGCGATACCCAGGCACCGGCTGCCAAGGCTTTTGATGAAGATGGCTGGATTATCTTCTGCACCAGTTATACCAAGACGCTGGCCCCGGATTTCCGCATCGGCTGGATGGAAGGTGGTCGTTTCGGCGCGGCATTGCGCAAACTGAAATTTGCTTCCTCGGTAGCCCAGCCCATGGTCTTGTCGGAAACATTGGGGGCCTTTCTGGAATCTGGTGGCTACGATCACCATCTACGCGCCCTGAAACGGCATTATGCCCAACACGTGGAAAAGGTCAGGGGATTGATCGCCCGGCATTTTCCCGAAGGCACCCGGGCAACCGACCCTTCCGGTGGTTTTCTGATCTGGCTTGAATTGCCGGAAGCCTGCGATAGCGTGGCCCTGTTTCATGCCGCCATCGCCGAAAACATCAGCATCATGCCCGGGCCGCTGTATTCACCCGGCGGCCGCTATCGCCACTCGCTTAGACTGTCCTGTTGCTATCCGCTGGATGAACGCTATGTCGCGGCACTGACCCGTGTGGGCATGCTGGCACGACGACAGCTAGGACAACCCTAAGCCGCCGCCCTTCGCCCTCCTGTCCTACGGCCTGTACGGTCGGCGTTGCTGCCTCTTCGCGCAGGTGCTGTGCAAGGTTTTGTTAAGAGCGGCTAACAAAACCTCGTAGAGAACCCGGGCCAAGGCGCGCCGACGCAGACAGTACAAATAGTACGGCAAGGAGGCGCAACGCAGG
>Ga0187781_10001228_pt1 | contig 19346 bp, 17 predicted proteins | sample 0715_SJ02_MP02_2_FD_132447 | JGI IMG/M metagenome (GOLD analysis project Ga0187781, IMG submission 132447) | Tropical peat soil microbial communities from peatlands in Department of Meta, Colombia - 0715_SJ02_MP02_20_MG | ecosystem: Environmental > Terrestrial > Soil > Wetlands > Peat | place... | reverse complement strand
GCGTGACCTTCCTAGAAAAATGAACTATGAATCAACAGTCGTCAACCGATGAACACTCCTGATTGCGCACGATGACCAGCGTAAGCACTGAGGGAAACGCCAAGCCGAAACTCACCCGCGCCGAGCGGAATGACGAGGTGAAAAGGCGGCTGTTCGATGCGGCCACCAAAGTCGTCGGCCGTCTCGGCTATGCGGAAGCGTCGGTCGCGCGCATCACTGAGCTCGCCGAAGTCGCTCAAGGAACGTTCTACAACCACTTCGAAAACCGACAGGAATTGCTCGATCAGTTGCTGCCGACCATCGGTCTGCAAATGGTCGACTTCATTGCCGAGCGCGCCGGCGCGCTGCCGCCCGGTGCCGACCGGGAGACCGAGCGTTTCCGCGCCTTCTTCGACTTCGTGCGCGAGGTGCCGGAATTCCTGCGCATCCTCAACGAGGCCGAGGTGTTCGCACCGAACGGCTATCAGCGGCATCTCGACAATATCGCAACCGCTTATGTGCGGACGCTCAAGCGCGAGCGAAGCGCCGGTCAGGTCGAAGATTACACTGATCAGGAACTTGAAGTGATCGTGCACATCCTCATGGGCGCGCGCGGATATCTGAGCCGGCGCTACGCCTATACCGAAGGCTCGGCGCATGCGGTCCCGGACTATGTGATCTCGGCTTACGAAAAGCTGCTCGGCTCAGGTCTATTTCGCAAACCCGGCGCACGCGACAAAGCGTGATCCACAGCCGGCGCTGCAGGGGGGAGAAGACATCGATGGCGACACCAGGTGCCGGTCCGTTCTCGCTTGAAGGCAAGACCATCCTCATTGCCGGCGGCGCGAGCGGCATCGGCGCAAGCACAGCCGCGATCTGCGCAGGGCTTGGCGCGAAGCTCATCCTGGCCGACATCACCGATGCGGCGCCGGTGGTGGAGAAGCTTCGCCGCGAGGGACATCAGGCGAGCGCCGCATCCTGCGACGTGACCGACCGCGCGGCGGTCGAACGCCTCGTGTCCAGCGCCGGCGCGCTCGATGCCATGATCGTGTGTTCGGGCATTTGTCCGTTCGACGATTGGATGGCCGATGACTGGGATCAAGTCTACGAGCGCACCAACGCGGTGAACGTCAAAGGCACGGTCAATTGCGTGCGCGCAGCGCTGCCGGGGATGATGGAGCGAGGCGGCGGGCGGATCGTGCTGGTCGGATCGCTCGCCGGCCGCAGCGGCGGGCTTTTGTCCGGCCCGCATTATGTCGCATCGAAAGGCGCGGTCGGCGCGCTGGTGCGCTGGTTTGCGCGCAAGGGCGCGCCGCGCAACGTTCTGGTCAACGGCGTGGCACCGGGCCCGGTCGACACCGGCATGATCGCCGGGCGCGATGTTAACCTTGGCGCCGTCCCGCTCGGCCGCATCGCGCGGCCCGAAGAGATCGCCTCCAGCATCGCCTTCCTGTGCTCACCGGCCGCAAGCTACGTTTGCGGCGTCATGCTCGACGTCAACGGCGGAGTCTACATGTCGTAAAGCTTACGCCGCGGGGTTCCCGGCTACCGCGACGTTTGCAAGCGGTGCGTTCAGGCAGCCTTTTGTTTGAAACATTTCCGCGATTTTCGCGCCCTTCTTGCCTTGACAACACTTAGTGAATAGAGTTCATTTAAATAAAAGTGACGAGTGAATCACGGTTCACGTTTCCGAGGCAGGCATTGCCGCCCGCCTGATGAAACGAACGCAGAGGCCGGTTCAAGCGGCCGACGGGGAAGGAACGATGTTGCGTTGGCGTCCGACGCAGGAAGAGATTGTGTTTCTTCTCGCCGCGTTGATGTTTGGCGGCTTCTCGCTGTTTCTTCCCGGTTTTCTCGCCGTCGAAAATTTGCTGTCGCTGGTGCGCAGCGTCTCGATCCTGGGCATTCTCGGGCTCGGAATGGCGCTGGTCGTGATCGGCCGCGGCATCGATCTGGCCATGGTCGCTACCATGGTGGTCGCGGTGGCGTGGGCGATGGCCCTTTCGCGCACGCAGTTGCCGCTTGGCGCCGCGCTCGCACTCGGCGCGGTCTTCGTCATCGGCATCGGCGTCGTGACCGGCATCATCGTCGCCTATGCCGAAATTCCCGCGATCTTCACGACGCTGGCCATGGGCTCGATCGTGTACGGGATCGGCCGCACGTTCTTCTTTCAGATCGACGTGCAGAATGCGCCGACCGGCTATGCCTGGTTCAACTTCCTCGGCAACGGCCGCGTCGTCGGCATTCCGGTGATCGTGCTGGCATTTGCCGCGGTGGCGCTGATCATGTTCGCGTTCTTGCGTGAAACGCGCTTCGGCCGCTTCGTCTATGCCAGCGGCGACAATCCCCTGGCGGCGCGCATTACCGGCATCCCGACGCGCGTTCTGATGGTCGCGCAATATATCGCCAGCGGCCTGATCGCCTATTTCGCCGGCATCGTCATGGCGGCGACGGTCTCCGGCATGAACACCCGTATCTACAATTCGACCATGATCTACGACGTGCTGCTCGTGGTGGTGCTCGGCGGCATCGGGCTTTCGGGCGGGCGCGGCGGCGTACGCAACGTGCTGGTCGGCACCATGCTGGTCGGCATCCTGCTCAACGGCATGACCATCCTCGACATCGGCTATACCGCGCAAAACCTCATCAAGAGCATCATTCTGCTTGGCGCCATCGTCATCGACACGCTGATCAATCCGCGCGACGAACAGACCGCGCAGCAAGGCGATATCTGACAGATAAAAAAGGAGAGTAAGCATGCCACTTCGAAACAATCAGGGAGGAAGGAAAATGCGACTGAAAGGTTTGTTGGCGCTGGCTTTGGCGGCAGCGCTTTCATCTGCGGCGCTCGGATACACGCCGGCGCACGCCGAGGACACCGGCCTCGATCAGGTCGGCCGCAGCGACTATCTCAACGGCGTCAAGGGCAAGAAGGTCATCTTCATCCCGATCGCCATGGGCTTCGACATCACCGAGTCCTGGGCGGCGATCTGGCGCAAGCAGGCGGCGGCGCTCGGCTATACCTTCGAGATCCGCGACCCGAACTGGAGCACGGATGCCGGCACCAAGGCGCTCACCGCCGCGATTGCCGAAAAGCCCGATCTCCTGATCATCCACAATCCGGACATTCAATCCTACGCGCGGCTCCTGAAGCGCGCGCAGGACGACGGCATCAAAGTGATGCAGGTCAACATGCCGTCGGTGACCACCACCGATTCCTATATCGGCGCCGACTGGGTCTCGCTCGGCGAAGAGGAAGCCAAGGCGCTCGTCGATCATTGCTCGGCCGGCAAAGGGCCGTCGACCAAGATCGCCTTCGTGCAGGGCGTCGTGACCGGCGCCGCCAACATCTATCTCAAGCGCGGCATCACCAACGTGTTGTCGCAGCACCCGGAGATCAAGATCGTCTCCGACCAGGCGGCGAATTACGATCCGGCCAAGGCGCGCGCCATCATGGAGACAGTGCTGCAGCAGAATCCCGATCTCTGCGGCGCAGTCGGCGTGTGGGACAGCGCCGATGTCGGCATCGGCGCGGCGGTGGCGGCGGCCGGCAAGACCGGCCAGGTCTTCGTCGTGACCAGCGGCGCCGGCAACAAGAGCGCCTGCGACAACGTCGAGAAGGGCCTCTTGACCATGGACATCAGCTACAACTCGCCGCTGCAGGGCGACATCGCCGCCCAGCAGATCGCCGAGCTCCTGCAGAGCAAGGGCAAGGCGGGCGAGCGCAAGGTGTTCTATTACGGGCCGCTCACCAAGATCACCAAGGACACCGTCACCCCGCGCAATTGCTGGACCATGGACGACTTGAAGTAACGCGCAATCAAGCCGCCGCGCGCAGTCCGCGCGCGGCGGCTATTCCTTGCAAGCTCGGTCTCGCGTGACCTTCGGTGCAACCGATTTGCGTATCACAGGACGACGCGAACCAAATCTCCCGAACCGATCGGTGGGACGCCTGATATCGTGATCAACCGCGACGCCTTAATCCGTTTTCGCTACCGCTTCATCCCCGATCACGTCGTCGGCGAGCTGTTGGCCAAGCGCTGGATGGACAACGCCATCCCCTTCCTGGCGCTGGTCGTCGCCCTGATCGTGTTCGGCCGCATCCTGCCGGACTTCTACTCGATCTCGAACGTCACCGATCTCAGCCGGCAATTCGCCGAGACCGGGCTGGTCGTGCTCGGGCTGACCATCGTGATGCTGTCGGGCGGCATCGACCTGTCCGTTGGCTCGGTGTTTGGGCTCGCCGTGCTGACCGCCTCGATCTGCATGAATGTCTGGGACCTGGGCGTGTGGGTGACGCTGCTCGCCTGCCTCGCGCTCGGCATCGTCTGCGGCGCCATCAATGGAATCCTGGTCGGCTATCTGCGGCTGCGCGCGTTTCTCACCACGCTGGTGACGCTGATCGTATTCCGCTCGATCTACGAGCTGGTATTTCCCGGCTTCTCGACCGCCATCGTCGCCAACATTCCCGACTCGCCGATCTGGGAATTCATCGGCAACGGCACGGTTTTCGGTTTTCCTTTCAGCTTTCTGGTGACCGCGGTCATCGCCGTGCTGTGGCACGTCGTGCTTTCGCGCATGCGGCCCGGCTGGCGGCTGATGGCGGTCGGCGGCGCGCGCCGCTCGGCGCACAATGCCGGCATCAGCGTGCGGCGCACCATCTGCAACGCCTATATCTGGTCGAGCGTCCTCTGCTGCCTGGCCGGGTTCTTCAATGCGGCGCGGCTCGGCAGTACCGGATCGGATACCGGCGTCGGCATGGAGATCACCGCGCTCACCGCCGTGGTGCTCGGCGGCAATTCGCTCGGCGGCGGGCGCGGCTCGGTCGCCAAAGCCGTGCTCGGCACGGTCATTGTTCTCATTCTCTCAAACGCGCTGATCGCGCTCGCGGTGCCCGGACCGGTGAACTCGACCATCCTCGGCATCGTGCTGATCGCGGCCGTGTTCATCGACGTGCGCTGGCTCAAGAACCGCCACAAGATTCTCAACAAAGTCTATGTCTCGCCGACCTATTTCGCGCCCCCTCCCCCGCCTTCGACTGCGCCTGATTCAGGTTCGCCCTATGCGTTGAACGACAAGCTGCGCTCGGTCGGTGCGGTCGGCCTGGGGATCATCGAAGGCGCCGAGGACATGATCCTCGACCGCGAGGACAACCTCTATTGCGGCAACCGCCACGGCGACATCATGCGGTTTTTCGGGCCGGATCACACCCGGCACGAAATCTACGCCCATGTCGGCGGCCAGCCGCTCGGGCTCGCCTTCGATCCGCAGGGCAATCTCAACGTCTGCATCGGCGGCATGGGGCTTTATCAGATTACGCCGGACCGCAAGCTCAACAAGCTCTCGGACGAGACCAACCGCACCTTGTTCTCGGTGGTCGACGATTCCCGCCTGCGTCTTGCCGACGATCTCGACATCGCGCCCGACGGCCGCGTCTATTTCAGCGAGGCCACGATCCGCTTCGAAATGCACGAATGGCCGGTCGATGCGCTCGAGAGCCGCGGTAACGGACGCATCATCTGCTACGACCCGAAGAGCGGCAAATCCCACACCGAAGTCTCCAACCTGATCTTCCCCAACGGCATCTGCATGCTGCCGGACGGCGAGTCGTTCTTTTTCGCGGAGACGTTCGGCTGCCGGGTCAGCCGCTATTGGTATGCCGGTCCCAACAAGGGCCGGCTCGACATCGTGATCGACAACATGCCGGGCTATCCGGACAACATCAATCGCGCGTCGGATGGCAATTACTGGCTGGCGATCGTCGGCATGCGCTCGCCGGCGCTTGATCTTGCGCTGCGCATGCCCGGCTTCCGCCGCCGCATGGCGCGCCGCTGTGCGCCCGACGCGTGGATGTATCCCAATCTCAACACCGGCTGCGTGATAAAATTCAACGAGAAGGGCGAGGTGCTGGAAAGCCTGTGGGATCTCGGCGGCAAGAACCATCCGATGATCACCTCGATCCGCGAGCACAAGGGCATCCTCTATCTCGGCGGCATCTACAACAACCGCATCGGCACCTATAAGATTCCCGGCGCCGACCCGAATTGGTGCGCGCTCGATACCTATTGGGGGCGCAAGTGATCTGCGTGTTGCGGCGAACGGTCGATAATTTTCTCGGGCGCGGCGAAGCCGCGGTCACCGTGCCCGTCATGGACGGGCCGCTCAAACCCAACCAGCTGCTCGAAGGCGCCGGCCGCGTACTGACCGCACCGGACATCGATAATCTCGCGGCGACGCCGGAGGGCATGCTCTACACCAGCGGCAATGCGCTGGTGCGCATTCCCGGCGGCGAAATTGCGCGCTTTGCATCGGTCATCTCCTGCCTCGCGGTGGACAAAGGCGGCGCCATCGCGCTCGGCTTCGAGGCTGGCGGCATCGAAATCCGCGGCGGCGCCCACGACGGCCGCCGCTTCGATCAGGTCGCCGGCAAAAAGCTGAATTGCCCGACGGCAGCGCTGTTCCTCGATGCCGCGACGCTGATCGTGACCAACGGCTCGACCCAGCACAGTCCCTCGCAATGGCGGCGCGATCTGATGACGCTCGGCAAGAGCGGCACGGTGTGGCGCATCGATCTTGCCAGCGGCAATGCGCTACTGCTCGCCAGCGGCATCGCCTGGCCGTGCGGCATCGCGGTTGCGCCCGATGGCCGCTTGTTCATCTCCGAATCGTGGCGCCATCACGTGCTGTCGATCGACGCGACCAAAGCGAGCCGGCCGGCTCTCGCGCTCACCGACCCGCCGGCTTATCCCGGGCGGATCGCGCCGGCGGCAAAGGGCGGCTACTGGCTGACCTTCTTCTCGGTGCGCAACCAGCTCGTCGAGTTCATCCTGCGCGAGAAGGACTATCGGCAACGCATGATCAAGGAAGTGCCGGAGCCGTTCTGGATGGCGCCGGCGCTCGCTAGCCTCGGCAAGTTCGAGGAACCGCTGCAAGGCAGCGGGCTCAAGCAGATGGGCATTCTCAAGCCGTGGGCGGCGACGCGCTCCTACGGCCTTGTCGTGCGCTGCGACCAGGCGATGCAGCCCACGTTCAGCTACCACAGCCGGGCCGACGGGACGATCCACGGCGTCACCTCCGTTTGCGAAGATCGCTCCGATCTGATGGTCGCGGCGAAAGGACCCGGCGTGCTGGTGCGGCTTTCCGGAGCCGCCGACCGGCCGGCGGGAACGAGGCCGTCATGAGCCCAATTCTCGAACTGCGCAAAGCGACCAAAGAATTTCGCGGCGTGCCTGCGATCAAGGATATCGACTTCACGCTCGAGCGCGGCGAAATCCATGCGATCGTCGGCGAGAACGGCGCCGGCAAATCGACGCTGACCAAGGCGCTCGCCGGCGTGCACAAGCTCACCTCCGGCGAGATGCTGTTCGACGGCAAGCCGATGGTTTTATCGGCGCCGTCGGAAGCTTTAGCGCTCGGCATCGCCATGGTGTTTCAGGAGACCATGCTGGTGCCGGCGATGACCGTCGCCCAGAACATCTATCTCGGCGACGAAAAGCTCTTCAACCGGCTGCGCGGCCTCTACAATCAGGCGCAGCAATTCCTCGCCGGAATGAATTTTCAGGTCAATCCGACCGCCCTCGTCTCCTCGCTTGGAGCGGCGCACAAGCAGATGGTCGAGATCGCGCGCGCCGTGCATCACAAAGCGCGAATCATCATCTTCGACGAGCCGACCGCCTCGCTGACGCCGGAGGAAAAAAACCACTTCTTCGGCCTGGTGCGGCGCCTGGTGAAACAGGACGTCGCCATCATCTTCATCAGTCACGCGCTCGAGGAAGCACTGATGCTCGCCGACCGAATCACCGTTTTGCGCGACGGCGAACTGGTGGCGACCGCGCCGGCGCGCGAATTCGATCGCGAGCGGCTGATCCAGGCGATGGTCGGCCGCAGCCTCAGCGCCACGCTCCATGGCGCCGCCCAGCGAGCGCCGCGGCCTTACGGCCGCCGCGTGCTGAGCGTGCAGAACCTGTCGAGCGGCAGCATGGTGCGCAACACGTCGTTCTCGGTCTATGCCGGACAGATCGCCGGCATTTTCGGCCTGGTCGGCGCCGGCCGCACCGAGATGATGAAAGTCGTTGCCGGCGTCATCAAGCGCGATCTGTTCTACGGCGGCGACGTGCGACTCGACGGCAAGCAGGTGCGCTACCGGGTGCCTCGGCAGGCGGTACGCGACGGCATCGTCTACGTCACCGAAGATCGCAAGCTGGAAGGCTTCTTCGAGACCATGTCGATCGCCGGCAACATTCAGACCGGCGACGAGGCGACCGGCGTCAATCCGCTCAAGATCGTGTCGATGGCGAAAGCCCGCACGCTGGCCAAAACCTGGATCGAAGCGCTCTCCATCCGCGCCATCGACGGCAACGCCCGCATCATCGAGCTTTCCGGCGGCAACCAGCAAAAAGTGGTGATCGCCAAATCGCTGGTGCAGAAGCCGAAGCTGATCATTTTCGACGAGCCGACGCGCGGCGTCGATGTCGGCGCCATTGTCGAAATTCACCAGCTCATCAACCGGCTGGCCGACGAAGGCTTCGCCGTGGTGGTAATCTCTTCCTATCTGCCGGAGATCATGACGCTGTCGGACCGCATCCTGGTCGCCCGCCAGGGCAAGATCATCGAAGAGATGAGCATCGACGAAGCGACCGAACAGAAGATCATGTACGCGGCCGTGCACTAAGGCGCGATCCAATCACGCCAATTCGCGGCCGCGTCCGCGCTCATCCCGCGATCCTCGCGCGCCCGTTCGGCGCGCCCCTCGCCCTGCGCGCACCGGACTTTGCCGCAGGCGAGAGCACACGGGATCGCGCCGGCGCGGTCAGCACGTCCGCAAACAAGGCGAGCTGTCTTGCCGGACACACCGCGCCGCCCTTGAGATGAAAATTCAGCGCGTAGCCATCAAATGCCATGAGCACAATGCTGGCCAGATCGCGGGCGCTCTTGCGCTCCCTCGCCGGCAGACAATCCGCAAGCAGCCTCGCCAGCCGTTCCTCGATCGCGAGCCGCAGCGCCGGGCTATAGCCTTCGCGCCCATTGGCGGAGGAAATGGCCTGCATCATCGTGTTGGCAAAGCCGTTGTCGGCGGAGGGAATGTCGCGCCACAAGGTCGAGAGAATCTTGCGCAGGCGCTGCCGCCGGTCGCCGATACGCGGGAGCGATTTCTCGAGCTTGTCGAAATGCTCGGTGAGCCAGGGCTCGTAGAGCGAAAAGAGAATTTCAAGCTTGGAGCGGAAATAGACGTACACGTTCGCCGGCGCCACGCCTGCCGAGCGCGCGATATCCGCGATGTTGGTGTCCGCATAGCCTCGCTTCGCAAACAGCTTGTAAGCGGCATCGAGAATCGCCTGTCTGACCTCGACTTTTCTTGTTTGTGCCACGTCCGAATGACTTCCCTTTTTGTCCCGCGCAATGAACCGAAACAATGACACAAACCGCTCAAATCTTGCGACACAACCTTATTACAAGCCGCCTGCCCGCAGATAAAGCGCATTTTCGCCGCCCATTGGCCGCCCGGCGACCTGGCCGCGCGGCGCCCTACCCGCCGACAAGCGCCAATAACGAATTTCATTCAGTAATGACCGCGAGGCCATGATCTTCTACGCCTCGTCCGGCGGGGGCTTCGGCGATCCGCTCAAGTGGCTGCCGACCAAGGAAGAAGCGCAGCCGCACATCACTGTTTCCTATCCGTCGGGCTGTAGTCGGGCCGGCAAGGCTCGCCCGGCAGGGGCTCGTCCGTCCACAGGTCGCCTCGCTTCGAAACGCCTGGCGCGCTTATTTCAGCGCTTGGCACGTTCCCCGGGAAGGGCGGCGGCTGGTTTTTTCAATGGTTTGAGCGCCGGATCGGCGGACGACCGCTGCTTTGTGCCGGAGTGTTGCCTCTTCGACACAGCTTTTGAGTGAGGAGCGGGCTAGGATTTGGCGAAAAGGGGCGTCCATGAAGGCGTTTGCCGGAGCGTTGATCCTGTCGCTATCGCTGCTTGGCGCACAGCGCGCGCTTGCGGCCGATCTTCCGCTGCCTGGAGGCGCTCCTTATCCGCCGAGCAGCTATTATCCGGTTTCGGCGCCGATAAATTGGGGCGGCGTCTATATCGGCCTCAATGGTGGCTATGGCATCGGACAAAGCGATTGGGGCGATTTGACCGGCACGACCGGCAATTTCGCAGCCAATGGAGGAGTTTTCGGCGGCACGCTCGGCATTAATTATGCCGGCTTCGGCGACTGGGTGTTGCTCGGCTTCGAAGGCGACTTTGACTGGTCGGGCGCGAAAGGGAGTGCTAACTGCACCGCCCTCGGCGGTATAGATGCCACCGGCGCGACCTGCCAAACCAGGATTGACTGGCTGAGCACCTTCAGATTGCGTGCCGGCTACACTTGGTCTCATTTCCTCGTTTACGCGACCGCCGGCGGTGCGTTTGGCGACTTCCGGCTTAGCGACAGCAACGGCGGCGCCCACAATCCCACGCCGCCGCTCGGCTGGACGGCGGGTGTCGGCATCGAATACCTCTTCACCGACGCGATCAGCGCCAAGGTCGAATATCTCTACGTCAATCTGGGCAAGGTCAGCTGCCCGGCGGCTAGCCTTTGCAGTGTCGACAACATCAACCTGACGGACGGTTCGATAACGTTCACCGAGAACCTGATCCGCGTGGGCGTCAATTACAAGTTCAGCTGGTGATTCCGGACGGATCGAGCGGCGCCCGATTCGGCGCGCGCCTTTATCGATGCGCGCGATGCCGGCAGAAAATCCGGCGGACGCGAACCATCACCGCGCAAGGTAGCCGCCGTCGACCGGCAGGCTGATGCCCGTCACGTAGGAAGCATCGTCCGACGCAAGCCACAAAACCGCATGGGCGACTTCCTCCGGCTGCCCGATGCGGCCGAGCGGAACGGCGGCCATCAGCTTCTTCTGATTCTCGGCCATTTGCTGCTTGTCGTCGCTGCGCCCGATGAAGCCGGGCAGCATCGGCGTATCGATCGGCCCGGGGCAGACCACGTTGACCCGCACGCGATCGGCGGCGAATCGCTGCGCCAGCGACTTGGTCAAGCCGACCACCGCGAACTTGCCGGCCGAATAAACCGGGCTGAACATCGAGCCGACCAGACCCGACACGGAGGCCGTGAAAACCAGCGACCCGCCGCCGCGGCGCCGCATGTGCTGCACGACCTCGCCCGCTCCGAAAACGGCGGAGGTGACGTTGAGCGCCATCGCCCTCTCATATTCGGCCGGATCGAGCCCTTCGATCGCTGCGGGCCCAGGCGTGCCAGCGTGCGCCCACATCACATCGATGCCGCCGAGCGCCGCCGCCGCCTCGGCGACGCTCTCGCGCACGCCCTCGACGGTCGAAAGGTCGCTGACGATTGGAATGACCTTGCCGCCTTTGGCATTCGCCTCGCCGACCACGGCCTTCAACGCGGCTGCGTTGACGTCGACGGCGGCGACCGTCGCACCCTCGCGCGCGAACAATTCAACGCCCGCGCGCCCCATGCCGGACGCCGCCGCGGTGATCATCGCCAGTTTGTTCTTTAAACGCATTCCTCCCTCCCCTTTGTCATTTCACTTCATGCCTGTTCCTTCACGCGGAAGAATTGGCTCATCGGACTGGCCGCGTCGGGCAACGCCGCGTGGCGTCTGACGGCGCGGCGGATGATGTCGGCCACATGCTCAAGCCGATCGAGCATGCGAAACATCGGCCCTGCGACGACAACCGACAGCCGGCGGTCGCCGACCGGCAGCGGCAAGGCGACGCCGGCGAGATCAGGGCTGAAATCCGCAAGACTCTGGTGGTAGCCGCGCTCGGCCGAGCGCCGAAGCTCGGCTTCGACGGCATCGATGCTGATCGGCGTGGTCGCGCTCCATTGGCGAAATTCGATGCGGCGGTACACCGCAAAGCGCTCCTCGCGCGAGTATTGCGCCAATAGCGCCCGTCCGGTCGAGGTCGCATGGATCGGCAGGCGATGCCCGACTTGCGCGAAATAGCGCACGGCCGCCGGCGATTCCTGCACCTCCACGAAGATGGCATTGATGCCGGCCGGCGCGCCGATCGCCGCCGTCTCACCGGTCTCCGCCGACAATTCGCCGACCAGCGCGTGGGCAAATTCCGGCAGCGGCTCGGCCGCGGCGATGTGCTGGGCGAGCGAAAGCCAGCGCGGGCTCGGGTAATAGCCTGAGCGCGGTCGCGGCTCGTACAGATAACCGCGGTCCACCAGGGTCTGAATCAGGTTGAATGTGCTCGACCGCGGCCAGCCGAGCGAATCGGCAATTTCCGAGAGCGTCGCCGGCTCCTTGCGGCGCACGAAGAACTCGACCAGGTCGAGAACGTTGGCTGCCTGGCGGACGATCATGCCGGCCACTCGCGGTCGGCGCGCGCAAGCTCGTCGCGGAATTGCGGCGCCGCGATTGCGATCATGCGGCGCGCGCGCTCGGCGCGATCGCAACCGCGCAATTCGGCGACGCCCCACTCGGTGACGACCGCGGCGGCGGCCTCGCATTCGACGCTGACCGTTGCGACATGAGCCACGATGCGGCTTTGTCCCGAGCGCGCGGCGGCCGGCAAGGCGATGATGGCGCGGCCGGCTTCGGCGGCGTTGGCGCCGGCGATGAAATCGCGCAGGCCGCCGATGGCGCCGATATAGTTTCCATCAGCGATCTCGCTGTTGATGCGGCCGGCAAGGTCGACTTCGATGGCCGAATTGATGGCGGTGAACTTCTCGATGCGGCGAAGCACCGGCAGGCCGTGGGTATAGCTCGGCGGCGCCACCCGGATGGCCGGATTGTCGTGCGCATAGGCGCGCAGGCGTGCCGTTCCAAACAAGACGTTGGCAACCGTGACCCCGCGATCGAATGTCTTCGACGTATTGGTGACCGCGCCACGCTCGATGAGATCAAGCGCGCGATCGGTCATCAGGCCCGAATGGATGCCGAGATCGCGATGCTGCGTGAGCCCGGCGAGTATCGCGTCCGGCACCGCGCCGACGCCGAATTGGACAACGGCGCCGTTGGGCACCAGGCCGGCGACATGTGCGGCGATGCGTGTTTCCGTGTCGGTGAGCGGCGACGGCGCCAGATCGAGCGGCGGATATGCCGCCTGCACGCAGAGGTGCAAGGGAAAATCGGCCGGCACCTCGGCGCCGTGCGTCCAAGGAACGTCGGGGTTAATCTCGGCGACGACCATGCGCGCCTGCCGCGCCGCCGCGATCAGATAATCGTTGGCTAGACCGAAGCTCGGACGACGGCCGGGTAGCGGCGCCGCAAGCTGGATCAGCACCACGTCGGCCTTCAGCGCGCCGCCCGCGAATGCCTCGGCGAGCGCGCTGTAGGGTTGGCGGACGATATCGAGCCGGCCGCTCCGCGACAGCGCGGCGGCGCGGCCGATCGCGCCATACGATGAAAATCGAATCCCCGCGGTTTTTTCGGCTGCGAAAGTCTCCGAGTAAACCGGACCGAGGAAGATCTCGAACGGCCCGATCCGGTCCTTCTGGGCGACGAGTTGTCTGGTCAGCGTCAGCGGCTCGGCGGCGCCCTGACCGACCACCACGCGATCGCCGGCGCGCACAAGGGCCGCGAAATCGACGGAGCCGATGTCTTGCTCGACAAGCGCTATGGCTCCGGCCGCTTGCATAGAGCCTCAATAGGATTTCGGCAGGCCGAGCACCTTCTCGGCGATGAAGCTCAAAATGAGCTCGCGACTGACCGGCGCGATGCGCGGAATCATGATCTCGCGCAGATAACGCTCGACGTGGAATTCCTTGGCGTAGCCGAAGCCGCCATGAGTCATGACCGCCTGCTGGCAGGCTTCGAAGCCGGCCTCGCCGGCGAGATATTTCGCCGCGTTTGCCGCCGCGCCCGCCGGCATGCCCGTGTCGTATTGCCAGGCCGCCGAAAGGGTCATCAACCAAGCCGCTTCCAGCTCCATCCAGTTCTTGGCGAGGGGGTGCTGGATGGCCTGATTCTGCCCGATCGGACGGTTGAACACGACGCGCTCGCGCGCATAGGCCGCCGCGCGCTCGACGGCCAGCATGCCGAGCCCAACCGCCTCGGCCGCGATCAGGATGCGCTCGGGATTCATGCCGTGCAGAATGTAGGCGAAGCCTTGACCTTCCTCGCCGATGCGATCGGCAACCGGAATTTCGAAACCCTCGATGAAGAGCTCGTTCGAGTCGACGGGTTTGCGGCCCATCTTTTCGATCTCATGCACCTTGATGCGGCTGCGGTCGAAGTCGGTGTAGAACAGGCTCAAGCCTTCCGTCGGACGCTTCACCTCCTCCAGCGGCGTTGTTCGCGCCAGCAGCAGGATCTTGTGCGCGACCTGCGCGGTCGAGATCCACACCTTGGTGCCGTCGACGACGTAGCGATCGCCCTTGCGGACGGCGCGGGTTTTAAGCTGCGTCGTGTTGAGCCCGGTGTTCGGCTCGGTGACCGCGAAGCAGGCCTTCTCGCGTCCCTCGACCATCCCCGGCAGCATACGCCGCTTCTGCTCTTCGCTGCCGAAGACGACGACGGGATTAAGGCCGAAGACATTGATGTGAACCGCAGAGGCGCCCGACATCCCGGCGCCCGATTCGGCGATCGTCCGCATCATGATCGCGGCCTCGGTGACGCCGAGGCCGGAGCCGCCATACGCTTCGGGAATACAAATACCGAGCCAGCCCTCGGCGGCGAACGCGGCATGAAAGTCGTGTGGAAACCCGCCCTCACGATCCTTCTTCAGCCAATAGGCATCGTCGAAGCGGCGGCAGATGGCCAATACCGCATCGCGGATCGCCTGCTGTTCGTTGGTGAGAGCAAAATCCATCAGACCAGATCCGAATTGGCCGGCGCCGGGGCTTGCGCGCCATGGACGATGCCTTTCGCAAACAAGTCCTCGATCGATTGCTCGGCGAGGCCGAGTTCCTGCAGGATTTCGCGGCTGTGCTCACCGAGCATCGGCGCCGGGCTCGGGCTTTCTGTTTGGCTATCGCTCCACGTGCTCGGCATCCGCATCGATTTGATTTTGCCTTCGCTTGGATGCTCGACCTGCGTGAAAAAGGCCGTTGCTGCGAGATGCGGGTCGCCGATCAGATCTTCGACGGTGCGCAGCGGCGTGTAGGGAATGTCGGCTTCCTCCAGGAGGCGCATCCACTCCGCGGTGGTGCGCGTGGCGAAAATGTCGGCAACTTCCGCATAGATTTCGCGGATGTGCCGGATGCGGCTCGCGTGATCGCGAAAGCGATCATCCTGCAGCATGTCGGGCCGCCCGATGGCGTGGAAGAAGCTGCGCCACTGCTTGTCGTTGTAGATCAGCGCGCAGAGATAGCCGTCCTTGGTGCGGTACGGCCGCCGCTCGGGAGCAAGAAGACGCGCATAGCCCCCGTGGTCGAGGGGCGGATCGAACGTCAGCCCGCCGAGATGATCGATGAGGACGAAATGCGCCATGGTCTCGAACATCGGCACATCGATGCGCTGCCCGCGGCCGGTGACGTCGCGATGGCGCAGCGCCGCCAGGATGGCGTTGACCGCGAACAAGCCGACGATGCGGTCGGCGATGGTCAACGGCACGTAGCGCGGGGATCCGTCGCCGGCTTTGGCGAGCAGCGTCGGCACCGCGCATGCACCTTGAATGAGATCGTCGTAGGCCGGCCGCGCGGCGTAGGGCCCGTCCTGCCCGTAGCCGAACACGCCGGCATAAATGATCGCGGGATTGCTGGCGGCGACGTCCTCGTAAGCAAGTCCGAGACGTACCATCGCCTGTGGCCGCACATTATAGATGAACACGTCGGCGTCCGCGGCCAATCGCAGCAGCACCTCGCGACCGGCGGGCTGCTTGAGATCGAGCGCGATGCTGCGCTTGTTGCGGTTGACGTTGAGAAACATCGGCCCCATTCCGGGATGCCGGGCCGGGCCGATCAGGCGCACGATATCGCCTTCGAGAGGCTCCACCTTGATGATATCGGCGCCCATGTCGCCGAGCTGCAGGGTCGCGTAGGGCCCCATGAGCACGGTCGTCATGTCCAGGACGCGCAGACCATGAAGTGGGCCCACTCCGCCGCTCCTCCCTGATGCGCTTGCGCCTTAATTCATACACTGGATATAGAAATTCATATATTGGAATAAGTCAAGGCGCTGATTTCGACGCCGTGTCAGTGGCCCGGCTGGGAAAAAAGGCGCTCAAAGGCCAGCCACGTTGAGGCCTTGTCATTCATAGCCCTGGATATCTCATTCAGAAATGTCGCGCCCGCTGCGGCGATCCGATGCGCCTAACGGGGCAAACTTAGCTGGCGCTCTTGCGGCGCTTGCGCGCCCTGCGGCGGCGGAGCCTGCGCTTACGGATGCAGGCGGCGCAGTGGCAGCCGCCGTTCTCCACGAAGTATTGGAGATACTCCTCGCCATAAGAGTAGGTGATCTGTTCCCCCGACTCGATGAGACGGTCGGCGACGATAACAATGCCGCCGTTGCGGCCGACCGGCCGCGCATTCGGCTTGCACGAATGATTGATGTAGCGGGCTACGTTCCAGCGCGGGGAGCCGTCGATGGCCCACTTTTTATTGAGCGTGAACAAATATCGCGCGCCGCGCGCCTCGCGCCGGTCTGCTTCTTCGGTGGTGATGCGGCGGCCGCGGTAGGTTGCGATATAGGCCCCGCGTTTGATCGGCTTGGTGGCAAAGAGGCCGAGTCCCGTTACGGCACGGCCAATTCGAAAGATTCGCGAAGACATGCTTTGCGAATACCTGCAAATCGCTCGGATGTCATGCGCTTGCGGCGAATTGCAAACAACTCCTCACCCGCGCAAAAGATCGGCAACCACCGCCTGCGCTGCATTGTGCCCAGGCGCGCCGGTGACACCGCCGCCCGGATGCGCCCCCGAGCCGCACAGATAAAGCCCGGGGACCGGCATACGGTAATCGGCATATCCCAGCATCGGACGGACCGACAAAAGCTGACTGAGTGTCATCGCCCCATGGAAGATGTCGCCTCTCGGCAGGCCGAACATGCGCTCGAGATCGAAGGGCGACAGGCTTTGCCGGGCGATGACGCTCGCCTTGAAGCCCGGCGCATATGCCTCGACCGTGTCGATCATCAGGTCGGCAACCGTTTCGCGATGCTCCTCCCAGGTGGAGCCGTCGGCAAATTCCGGGGCGACGTGCTGGCAGAACAGGCTCGCCACATGGGCGCCCGGCGGCGCGAGGCGCTCGTCGAGCGTCGAGGGTATGACCATCTCGACGATCGGATTTTGGCTCCACCCGGAGCTGACGCAATCGCGATAGGCCTGATCCATGTAGGCGAGGCTTGGCGCCATGATGATGCCGGCCGTGTGATGGTCCCCGGCGCCGGGCAGAGCAGAAAATTCAGGCAGTTTGGAAAGCGCAACGTTCATCCGGAACGTCCCGGAGCCGGCTTTCCACGCCTTCATGCGTTTCCCCATCGCTGTCGGCACCGCGTCCTGCGGCACCAGCACCTGGAAGAGCATCTGCGGATTGACATTGGCGACGACGGCCCGCGCTCTGAGCAGCGTACCGTCCTTCAAGACGACCCCCGCGGCGCGGTTCTGCTCGATGATGACTTCACGCACCTCAGAGCCCACATCGATGCGAACGCCGTATTGGCCGGCGGCGCGTGCCATGGCCTGAGTGATCGCGCCCATGCCGCCCATGGCGTGTCCCCACACGCCGGGCTTGCCGTTTACCTCGCCGAACACGTGGTGCAGCAGAACATAGGCGGAGCCGGCGCTGTAAGGACTCGCGAGATTGCCGACCACCGCATCGAAGCCGAGCACCGCCTTGATCGGGTCGGACTCGAACCACCCGTCGAGCATGTCGCCCGCGGACCGGCGCAGGAGCCCAAACGCCGCGGCAAGGCTATCGTTCTGCCAAAGCTTTTTGCCGATCGCCGCGAATTCGCCGAGCCCGCGCAGCGTCCGACCGATGTCGCCGAGAACGAAATTGGGTGGCGCCGCAAGCGCGAGGCTGCGGAGGATTTCGCCAAGGCGGCCGATCTCGGCCTGATAAGCGGGGTAGCGGGCGGCATCCTTGGCGCTGAATTTCGCGATTTCGCTGTCGGTGCGTCCTTCCCCGGTAAGCAGATAGCGCCCGTCCGGGAGCGGCAGGAAATTTTGCGCGCGGCGCTCAACGATGCGCAGCCCATGCTCGCGCAGTTTCAAATCGTCGATGACCTTAGGCTGCAGCAAACTCACCGTGTAGGCGGCGACCGAGTTACGGAATCCGGGATGGAACTCCTCGGTCACGCAAGCGCCGCCGACGATGCCGCGCCGCTCAAAGACGCGGACGCGCAATCCGGCCATGCCCAGATAGGCGGCGCAGGTCAGGCCATTATGGCCGGCGCCAATGATGATCGCGTCAAGATCGGGCATTGCTGGTTTGTTTGCTGTGCTCGGCAGCCAGCGCGATAGCACAGATCGCGCCCCAATCGGAGACGCAACTTTGTTTTGAGCCGTCCAATGACGTGAATGGTTACTGTGCGTTATCGCTTCAAAAATTGCGCCAGCATTCCCCGGGCGTCGGCGCCACGGGCGGCGCGCCATTCGGGATCGTAGAGATCGCGACCGAAGATGGTCGACAACGTGTAGCCGTTCGAGAGATGAAATTGGGTCAGCGCAACCATCAGAACGTAGAGCCGCAGCGCGTCAAGTCCTTGCGGCAATTGCCCGGCTTCGGCGCCGCGCGCAATGAACCGCTCGATCATGCTCAGCACCGGCGATGACATTTCCGGAATGCGCGACGATTTGCGCATGAATTTCGCCTTCAGCATGTTCTCCGCCGAGAGCAGCCGCACCAGATGCCGATTGTGCTCGAAATAGCCGAGCAGAAAATCGAACAGCCGCAGCAAACCCTCGCGCGGATCGAGATGCTCGACATCGAGCTCAAGCTCGCGCCGGCGCAGGCCCGCCAGCGCCTCCTCGAGCACCGCCACGTAAAGCTGCGATTTGCTGCCGAAGTAATGGTAGAGCATGCGCGGATTGCTGCGGGCCTTGCTGACGATGCGGCTGACGCGGGCGCCGGCAAAGCCATGGGTGACGAACTCTTTGGTGGCGGCGCGCAGAATCTGCTCACGGCTCTCGGCCGGTTTGCGGCGCGGGCGGCGCGGCTTTTTCGGCTGTTGGCGGAGACGCGTCAGATCCTCGGCTTCGCGATAGGTCATCTCGATAGCGTCCCGGCCGCCGAACCAGCAAGCGTTCTCGTCAGATCAAGGAGCGATCGGTCGGTGCCGGGCGCTCCCACGATTGAAATGCCGATAGGGCAGCCTCGCCAAGAGCCGAGCGGAATCGCGGCCTGCGGCGCTCCGCAATGTCCTGCGATCGACGTGAGCGTCAGCGCCCGCTGATAAAAATCGCCGATGACGCTTGCGGGCGCATCGCGCGGCAGCGCGAGGCACGGCGTGGTCG
>Ga0187781_10001227_pt1 | contig 19352 bp, 17 predicted proteins | sample 0715_SJ02_MP02_2_FD_132447 | JGI IMG/M metagenome (GOLD analysis project Ga0187781, IMG submission 132447) | Tropical peat soil microbial communities from peatlands in Department of Meta, Colombia - 0715_SJ02_MP02_20_MG | ecosystem: Environmental > Terrestrial > Soil > Wetlands > Peat | place... | reverse complement strand
GCCCCGGCGACATCATCGCCGCCGTTGACGGCAAGCCCACCGACAACATGACCACTTCCGATGTTGCCGACCTACTCAAAGGTCCCCGCGGCACCACCGTCCGCATCACCATGCTGCGCGAAGGCTCCGATCACCCGCTCGAATTCAACGTCGTCCGCGACGAGATTCCCCGCTACAGCGTCGATCTCCATTTCATGATCCGCCCCGGCATCGGTTATATGCACGTTTCCGGCTTTCAGGAAACAACCGAGCACGAAGTCACCGAAGCCCTCGATCAGATGGGCGACCTCAAGGGCCTCATCCTCGATCTCCGTCAGAACCCCGGCGGCCTGCTAAGTGAAGGTGTGGGCGTGGCCGACAAGTTCCTCAAGAAAGGCCAGCTCATCGTCTCGCACCACGGCCGCAATTCGCCCGAGAAGCGCTATGTCGCCGCGCGCGGCAATGGCGGCAAGGATTATCCTCTGGTCGTACTGGTTGACCGCGGCACCGCTTCGGCCGCTGAAATTCTCGCCGGCGCCATTCAGGACCACGACCGCGGGCTGATCGTCGGCGAAACGACCTTCGGCAAGGGCCTCGTTCAAACCGTCTATCCGCTCGCCGAAAACACCGGCCTCGCGCTCACCACCGCCAAGTACTACACACCCAGCGGGCGCCTCATTCAGCGCGATTACTCGAATCTCTCGCTCTACGACTACTATTACAACCGCGAGAGCGACGACAACAACGCCAACAAGGAGGTCAAACTCACCGATGGCGGTCGCACCGTCTACGGTGGCGGCGGCATCACCCCCGACGTCAAGCTGCCTCCCGTGAAGAGCAACAAATTCCAGGAGTCGCTGCTCCAGCACTACGCCATCTTCAATTTCGCCAAGAACTACGCCAACGCGCACAAGATCACGCAGAGCTTCGAAGTCGACGACCCGATCCTCCTCGATTTCCGCAAGTATCTCGACCAGGAAAAGCTTCCCTACACCGAAACCGAATTCATGGAAAACAATGACTGGCTGCGCTCCAACCTCAAGAGCGAGATTTTCGTCAATGCCTTCGGACGGGAAGAAGGTCTCAAGGTTAGCGCCGAAACCGATCCCGCGGTTATGAAGGCGCTGGACTTGTTGCCGCAGGCGCGTGCTCTCGTCGATAACGCGAAAAAGTACGTCGCCTCGCGCAACGCCGCCGCAGCCGCCAACTCGCGCTAACCCGCGACGGCTAGTGAGTGGCTTGTACTTTAGATCGCTGAACTTCTCATCGCGGGTGAGTTGTCATCCCAAACCCCGATCCTCACTTTGCTGTCAGCCAGATCATGTTAGCGAGTCATCCGGAGCGGAGTCGAAGGACCCCTACCCACTATCAATCGCCGGGAATGCTTCAGGGAGTTCTCCCTGGGCACTCGCCAGCCTAGCCCTTCCCGATGGCAAGCAGCACGCTAATTTCGACTCGATCTTCTCCGCGTCCTTCGCGATTCCTCTGCGTTCTCTGCCGTGAACGTCTTTGATCCAGGAGACTTGGCACACTACGGAATCGCAAGCCCGCTTGAGTCCGCCCCGCAAAAGCCCTACATTTAACGAGCGTTCAATTTTCGCAGAATGCTTACCCTTCTCCCTTACATCGCCGCCATCCTCATCGCCATCGCCGCCGGCATCACCGACTTGCGCTCGCGCCGCATTCCCAACTGGCTCACCGTCTCCGGAGCCGCCCTCGGCCTGGCTACCAACACATTTGTTTACCGCGCGCCCGGCCTGAAGCCCGCCTTGCTCGGCCTGGGCCTTGGCCTGGCTCTGCTCCTGCCTTTTGTTCTCATCCGCAGCCTCGGCGCCGGGGACTGGAAACTTGCCGCCGCGCTCGGAGCCTGCCTCGGCCCTCATTCTCTCCTCAACGTCCTCATCGCTGCCGTCCTTCTCGCCGGAGTCATGGCTCTGGCCGTGGTCATTTACCAGGGCCGGCTGCGCGAAACGCTTCTCAATATCGGGCGCATGCTTGCGGCTCTTTTCAGCCTGCGCCTTCCCGGAGCGGAAGTCTCCCTCGATAACCCGAAATCCTCCAAAATTCCCTTTGGAGTCGCCCTCGCCCTGGCCACGATCCTCTACGTCATTGCCGCAGCCATGGGCAGAATTTGATCAAGTGAGGAGAATCTGTTGAAGTGCGGCGCGGGCATTCCTGCCCGCGACGCTGCCGCTAATTCAACCGATCCTTTGGCTCGAAAAAGAACGCCAGACCTCCGGATGACAAAGCCAAGGATTTCTCGGCGAACTCTGTGTCTCGGCGGTGAAAGTCTTTCATCCGCGAAATTAGTACACTGGCCCAAAAACCCTCACTTTTCGCCCCATTTGCCGCTATGATAATGTCGGGTTTGTAAGACTCGCGACGGGTCCGCCACCGATGAAACTCAAGTTACAGATACTCCTCCGCGCCGAAGGCGCTGAAATCGCCGAGGCCGCTCTCGTCCTTCCCGTCGTGTTTCTCTTCCTGATGGGTATCATCTGGTTCGGCCGCGCCTTCAACATCTACTCCACCATCCAGCAAGCCGCCCAGCAAGGAGCGATTACCGCGGCCCGCCCCACCTGCGCCACCTGCGGAAATGCGTTTTCGTCCGGCCCTTCCTATACGGCCGTGGTCAACGCGGTTACCTCTATCATGAAAGCGTCGAACCTCGATCCGGGGCAGATTACCTCCAATCCCGTGGCCGGATGCCTTGCCCCGAGTAACATCACCGTCTGCCAACAGGTGGAGCTGAATTCGACGGCCACTCCACCCGCCACCTGCGCAACCCTGACGCCGCCTAACCCCACCCCCACCCCCGCCCAGATCTGTGGAGCAATCGTGACTTTCAAGTATCCGTTTCAGTTTTCTCTGCCTTTTACCTCTCTCAACTGGAGCACAATCTACTTGTACGCGCAGGCACAAAGCCGCATGGAGAACTGAGAGTGTCATCCTCAATCCTCAATTTTCTTCGGCTTTGTGCGCAGCGTCGCAGCAGCGCGGCATCATCGTTGCTGCTCGGCGACGAAGCCGCAGCCATTCTCGAATTCGCCATCTCCCTTCCTCTTCTCGTCGTCTTCGTTTTCGGCATTTACGACTTCAGCAACGCCTTCAACCAGCGCCAAAAGATCGAACAAGCCGCTCAGGAAGGCGCCATCGTCGCCGCGGCCCAACCCACCAGCGATATCGAGACATCGGTTGGATCTCCGGGACCCGGTTCCCTGCAACCGGTTGTCGCCGCCGTATTCAACTCTCTCGCGGGCAGCGGAGTTCTCGCACAGGCCAACACCGGAAGCTGCCTGATAAATCCTTTACCCGTCGGCAACCAGCAACCCGCCGGTAGTCTGACATGGCAATATAAGGTTTCTGGCTGCCCTGGCGATTTGTACATAACCATCAACCGCGGCTGGTCATCCGGCACGACACCGGCAACCGTCGGCACCCAGATCACCGTCACCTACCCATACATCTGGCGCTTTAACAGCGTGATTCAATTGATGATTCCCGGCGCAAGCTATGCCGCAACCACCACCTTGCAAGAGATCGCCACAACCCATAATCAAAGCTGAGGCCTTCTTGCGACGCGATTCACTCCAATCCGGCCGCCGAAAAGAGCAGGGACTCATCATCTCCCTAGTGGCGGTTTTCACGCTCTTCGTTGTAGGCGCAATGGCCGCGCTCGCTATCGACATCACAAGCCTCTATACGGCCCGCAGCGAGGCGCAGCTGGCCGCCGACGCCGGCGCTCTCGCCGGTGCGCGCGTCCTCGCCAACTCCGGCATGACGTCCTCCACCGACCTTGGGCTTGCCGGCAGTGCTCAAGCAATCTGCCAGACCGTTTCCAACTTCGTTGCCCAATCGAACCTGGTCGGCGGAGCCGCTCCCACCGTCACCGCCAACACCTGTAGTGTAAGCACCCAATACAACCCGCAAGTCACTGTGTCGGTCCAGGCCAATCTGCCTACTTTCTTCGCCCGCATCTGGGGAACAACTCGGACGAACATAACCGCGTCGGCCACTGCGGAGGCCTTCAACCCCTCCGGCCAAGACACCTATCCCACCGCCACCTCCTGCGTCAAACCGCTCCTGCTGCCCAACACCGATCCGATCGGCGGAGGCCAGCTCTTTGATCCGTCGATTGGCACCATCGAGCCAAGCCCCGATGATTTGCTCGGCAATCAGGTAGTCTTGTGGCGTGGGCCGATCCCACCCCCCGGTAAGCGATGGCGTTTCGAGGCGGGAGACACTGATAGCCCAACCCCGAGCTTCCCTCCTCCGCCCGCCTCCTCCGTTGCCTGTAATGGAAGTGCCGGATTCAGCAATTTTCAACTCAGCATTGCCGGCTGCGTGCAAACACCTATAGCTTGCAACGCCACAGTCAACACCATGGCCAACCCCCCCGGATTTGACATAGACGTTCAGAACGCCGTGAACTGCCTTACGCAAGCGACCGCCACCGGCGGCGGCGACAGCATGACCGCGGACTATCCCCCGTCCTCAGCGTTCCAGTTTTTCTCTGGCGCCAACAACCCGGCCGTTCAGGCTCGCTCGCTGAACTCCGACACAGAGATCCTGGTCAGCAATTCGTTGGTCACGCTTCCCGTTTACACCGGCGCGCCTATCCCCGGCAATCCCGCCACTATCGTCGGTTTCGTGCAGCTGTTTCTGTATCCCACCGGTTCCTCTTCCACGCCTGGAATACCCGCCACCGTGGTCAATCTAGTTGGCTGTGGCAACCCGGGACCAGGTGGCACAACCATCTATGGCAATGGCCCCTCCGCCGTCCCCGTCCGTCTGATCACTCCCTAGTCACCTTGCGGAAACCGGCACGCCAAGGATCTCCCATAGCAAATCACCCTCGACCCTCCGCGCCCTGCCTGGACAAGGAACAACCAAAAGGCCTTATGTGCATACAAATTTGTACTTTCAATCCCATTGGCGGCAAGAGGCAAGAACCGAAAGACGAGAGGCGAAAGGCGAAAAACAAAAGGCGAATGTGCGAAAGGCGAGTAGCGGATGGAGGATGGTGAACAGCCAGAGGCGAAGTTTAAAACACAATCTGCCGCCGCGTCAGAATGACTTTCTCCAGCGCCAGCTCGTTGCCCACGAAGATGAAATTGTAAGGGGATCCGTCGAGGAGCGATCCCAGAACGTCCCGGGCCGGACCCGGGCCAAAGTCCGCGACCACTTGTTCCTCCTCTGCGCCCGCGGGAATCGCGATCTCCGCCCCTGTTTTTCTCTGCACCTCGTACAGCACTTGCGACAGCGTTGCCTTCTCCGCGTGAATGCGCAGCATTCCGTTCTCGTAAGAAACGGTCACAACCGGTTTGGACGGTTCGGCAGGCACAGCAGCCACCGCCGGATCGGAAACCGCTGGAATCTCACTGGCTGCGGCCTGCGCGCCCGGAGTCGCCATCGCTCGCGCGGGAATCGCCACTCCCGCAGTCGCACTCGCCGCCACGCCCGGACTCGAGCTCGCTGCCACGCCCGCACTCATACTCGTCGCGGCCAATTTGGCCTGTGCGCCCGGAGCCGCAACCAGCGCCACATCGTGCAACCGCGCGCTTCCACGGACCTCCGCGCCTACAGCTGGCTTCGCCTCCGCGGCAGCCGCGTCCAGCTTGACAACCACCGCGCTTCCCTCGGTCGCTATGCGATACGGCTGAGCGCCGCCGAGGTCCAGCACGATTCTTGTGATGGGAGGATTCTTGAAGAACAAGCCCGCGCGGATCGCCTTCAGGTTCCCGCGATTGACGGCAATCGCCCGCAGCTCAGCCGACGGCAAAGCGCCGGGAAAGTCGACCACAATGCGATTGGGTGACGAAAGTGCCTGCGTGTTGGGAGCTACCGGCGCGCCGGAGGTCTGAATCTCGACTTCCAATGCGTCGCCGTTCCCGCGCACCCGCACCTGCTCGACCGTCGCGCTTTTCTGTGCAGGAGCGATGGCAGGCAGGAGCGCAATTGCAACCAGAGCCCCTAAATAGACAATCCTCTTCATGCTGCTACTGAAGAGGAGTGTAGCAGCAGCGTCGGCAGGAAGAAGAACTCGGAAGTGCTAGTACCCAAATAGGTAGCCTGCTGATCCCACTTGGATCTTAGGCAGCCTTATCTCTCCGGAATCGCCACCCAATTGCAGCCAGCCCAGAAGCGACCATAAACAGCGTTGCGGGCTCCGGTGATCTGCCCGGCTTCTTGTGGTGGCAATCCTTCGCATCCTCCACGAACTCACAGTTGTGAGGCGGAAGCGGCAGTGTCATAGGGCTGTATGGGAACGAGAACCCGCCCCCGTACAGCTTCGGAGACGCGGGAATGCCCGCCGGCAGATCGGGGTTGGCAAGCCCAGCGCGAAGCGGTGTTGCCGGCCCAATCGGATCAAGAGCTACCGGCTGGTCCAGGACATCTTCTTCCGGCTCTTCATCCGAGACTTCCGGCTTGGCCGTATCGGAAATCTGATTTCCGCACTTCGTTCGCAAGGTCGTCTTACCGTCCGTCAGCAGCATTTCGCCCGGTTGCAGCTGGACCTTCTTGCGCGTCCAATACACTGTGTTGCGGATCCTGTATGACACATAAACGTCGCGCGGCTGCGTAACCCGGACCACGTGCGCATGTTTGTAATCGAATTGTGCGTAATGACGCGCCAGCGCGGGGTCGCTTGCCGAAACCCTCCGCAAAGCCTCAGGGTCTTTCAGCCCTCCAGGCACCAGCGAATAGGGGTAGACCCCTTGCACTCTTGGTATGTACACCTTGTGCTTGGCACTGCTCGGCGTCACCAGTTGTAGCGCCTGCCGCGATGCCTTCGCCCGCAATGCGTCGGCGAAGGTAGTGGTTGGACCGTTCGAAGAAGAGATCCCTCGGAAACCGGATCCGGTTATCCAGCCGAAAGCAGCGACCGCAATCACGGCCACCGATACAAGCAGTATTCTCTGCTTACGCAAATGCCGCTTGTACCAGGTCCGCCGGCGCCTCACAACTAGTCCCTTGGATTCGTCGGTCAATTGACACTCTCCGCTAAGCCAAAAGTTGGCTCGGGCCCTTTTTCCCCAACTTCTAAACTGCACTCAGACATCCAAATTTTGTTGAGGGTAACGCTACCGACAACTGCCTTATAGTCAACACCTTAGCAGACTTTTCCTCAGCTTCTGATTGCCCCGCAGAACCAAGCAACATCATAAACACTGAAAAACATTGCACCTGCATCGAACCCGAAAGGGTAATGCAGCATCCAACGAGGGCTTCTCTGAGGATTGCGCGCCCTACGCGCCCAGACTAGCGCAAGGCAGCTTAAGGGTAAAGGAAAAAGTGAGAGCTTGGCTCACGCACATCGAAGAGGGTGCATGACGATGGTGCTGGTACCTAACCCCCGGCTAGCGATCGCGGTTTGGCCAACTTTGCCATTCGACCTTGCGATCCCAGAGCGGGCCCAAGGGAAAACCTACCGCTGCTGCGCCTTCTGACCGTGGGCCTGCAGCCATGCGGTGGCCTGCTGATGGGCAGCTGCCACCTCGTCTTGAGTGAGTTCTCCGCTCAGTTCGTCCAGTTTGGATTCCGCGTTCGGATCCCCTTCCGCTAGCGCCACGTCGTACCAGAAATAAGCCTTGTTGTAGTTCTGCGCGACGCCCTCCCCTGCCCAGTATTGCGCGCCCAACGCCGTCGCCGCCAGAACGAACTTCTGCTCCGCCGACCTCTGAAACCACTCGACCGCATCGCGATCGCTCTGACGAACACCATCGCCGTTGTGGTAGAGTTCGCCTGCTTTCCACTGTGCTTCGGCGTCACCCTGCTGAGCCCTCTGGAGGATTTTCTCCGGCGTGACCAGATCATCCATCTTTCGCTTTCGCACCGGACTCGCCGATTCCACGTCCCCGTCGGGCATCATCGAGGAGACAACCCAAGCTCCTGCGCCAACCACTACCAGCAGGGCTATTATCGCCATAATGCGGCGGTTTCTAATTTGTCGTTTGTACCAAGTTCGCCGGCGCCGCAGCGGCTTTTCAGTCACAGCTTCACCCAAGTGACACGCTCCCGCTCATCATAGTCAGGGGGATACAGTCCCAACCCCGCATCCATATCGCCAAATCGTCCCTCTGGCCTTCTCTGCAACCATCTTGAATACTTATACTTGCCAGACAACTACATTTACACCTTAGCAACTTGTGCAGCAACTTTCATCTCCAGAATGGAGTTATTTTCCTTTTTTGGAACGCAGGTAGGAACCAATCCCGTTGTCCGGTGGGTTGTCCTTAATAAATATTCCGCATTTCCCTGGGCACCTCGAATCTTACCGTACAATCGACAGCAGCGCCTTGAACGTGGCCTGGCGACTCATCTTCCTCGCAATCGTCCTCTGCTTACCGCTCGCGGCAGCCGACGCACAACCATCGGACCAGCCTGCGGCCCTGCGCGCCGCCGTTCCACTTTTGTGCACCGAGAATGCCGCAGCCATCCGTACTTACATACGCGGCACTGGCTTCATCGCCAATTCCGGCGGCACTCTCATGACGGCAGCTCACGTCATTTCCGAGGCGCGTTTCAACTGCACCCTGAGCGTCATGATTCCGGACGAGGAGTGGATGCACACCGGCCGTCTGCGGCGATTCCTGCTGGTTCGCTGCCATTCCAACGAACTGTTGGATCTCGCGGTCTGCCGCATTCAGCCCGCCGACAATCCTCGGGATCTGGGCTACATTCGGGCGGCGCCGCTGCGCACCCGTCCGGCCGCCACCGGCGAGCCTGTGTCCGTTACGGGATTCGCGGGATGGGTAGTGGCGCCATTGACCCGCGCTGGACGCATCATCGGACAGGAGGACTACCGCCGCCAGGACGGATGCCGCTGCGATTTCGCCACCAACATCGTCGTCGTGGAGGGGATGAGCGGCAGCCCGGTTATTACCGGGAACGGAGAAGTTCTCGGCATTATCACGCAAGCCGGCAAAGGCAAGTTCCGGGGGCTTTCGTTCGGCGTCAGTTTCGAGCAGGCCAGGAGTTTCCTGGTTGCCGAAGGCGTGATTACTCCTCCATCGCAATGAACGTCTTCACCTGAACGGTACACGAACCGCGCCACCCGAACACCAGCCCGCTTCCGATTGCTCCGCCCATTCCACCCTGCCGGTATCGGGCGTCAGGCACTTTTGACGGAACTAAGAAGTGTCTCCGCCGCCTCTCCCGGATCTTGTGTGGCGAAATGTTCGTCAAGCACCACCATGGATACTGCCGGATCGATCTCTTGCATCAGCTTTTGAGTCGGCCTTCCATAGGCCGTTTGCATGCGAGCAGAAACGATTACGAGTTTCGCCTTGGTGGCTTTCAGGAGAATCCGCGCATCCTCGATCGTTGCCGTGGTCAGGGCGTTGTAGCCAGCCCCGCACAAGACCTCCCGCATGAAGGTGCGCACGTCCGTTGACTCATACACGCACAAGACGCGCGAGCGCTGGTCCCCAATCTTTCCGCGGGAATAACGCGATCCCAGATAGGCTGCCGTGATGGCTTCTTCCACCGAATCGTAAATCTCGAATTGCGTGACCAGGCCCGTCATCTCCAGCGTCTTTCGAATTCTCGCCGGCAAGCCGCAGAGCTTGATGTCTCCACTCTTTGCCCGAGCCGTCTGCATCAGCCGCACCAGCGCTCCGAGTCCGCTGCTGTCGACGAACTCCACGTGCGTCATGTCCAGCACAATGTCTCCATATTTCACAATAAAATCGCCGACCGAGGAATGCAGCGTGAACACTTCGTTGCCCGCGACCATTCTCCCGTGGCAATCGACCACCAGCACATCCCCCACCGGCCGGCTCTCCAGTCGCAGCTGCATGACGCCCCCATTCCCGGAGCCTTCTCCACTCGCGCTCTCCGGGTTTCGGCAGTTTACACCAGGTCTCCAGATCGAAACATCTCAATTCCGCGGCAGAGTCCCCGCGATGCCCTATCGTTGCGCCCGACGGCCGCGCCCCGTTTCTGCCACTTTTTCCCCGCGCAAGAATGCGGTAGCGTATCATCGTGAAATCGGGGCGTAATCGTCTGCGTTTAATGTCGGCAAGACCTCCGTCTCCACCGGTTGCTCCCGGACTGGTAGCCTTCTGTGCCTAGCCCATCCGGCACATTGTCGCCAGGAGACCTCGTCGGCAATTACAAAATCCTCGGTATGGCCGGCGCGGGGGGTATGGGTGTCGTCTACCGGGCTCTCGACCTAAAGCTCGAGCGCACCGTCGCGCTCAAATTTCTGCCCGAACACTTGGGTCCGAACGCCGAAGACAGAGACCGCTTTCTCCGCGAAGCCCGCACCGCCTCCTCGCTCGATCACGCCAACATTGGCGTCATTCACGGCATCGAGGAGTTCCACGGCCGCTCCTTCATTGTGATGGCCTACTACGAGGGAGAAACGTTGTCGCGCAAGCTGCTGCGCGGCGCCCTGCCCCTGGCCGAGGCCGTCAATCTTGCTTCGCAAATCCTGGAAGGCCTGGCCGCGGCGCACGCCGGCGCCGTAGTGCATCGCGACGTCAAGCCTTCCAACGTCATCGTCACCCACCGCGGCGTGGTGAAGGTCGTGGACTTCGGTCTGGCGCAACTCGCGTCGTCCTCTTCCGGCAGTACCCAAAGCATGAGCACGGCTGGAACTATCGGCTATATGTCGCCCGAGCAAACCACCGGCCAGCACCTAGATCAGCGCACCGACATCTGGGCCGTCGGCGTTGTGCTCGCCGAAATGCTCACCGGTAAAAATCCTTTCCAGCGCGAGTCCGCGGCCGCCACTGTCTTCGCCATTCTCAACGAGCCGCCGCGCCTCAGCGAGGATGTGCCTCTCGACCTGCTGCGCATCATTTACCGCGCACTCTCCAAGGATCCCGAAACTCGTTATCCCCATTGCCGCGAGATGCTCGTCGACTTGCACGAGGCCCGCACCTACCTGGACCCCGCCGCACCCAAGTCAGGAACCCATCCCGCTGCTGCCTCGCGTCCCTCGACGATCACCGCCAAGGAACTGCGCAGGCAGATCGAGCAGGCCTCCCGCCCGATGTGGGGGCCCGCGTCGGCCCCAGCCGGGCAGCGTTGGCTGCTCGGCGCGGGAATCGCCGCAATCGTGCTCGCGCTGCTGTCATTCCTGCCGCCGATCCGTGACCGCGTTTTCAGCTGGTTCAGCCACCCCGAGGATCACATCGCCGTGCTGCCGTTTGAAAATGTCGGCAACGATCCCTCGAACGAAGCCGTTTCCGCCGGGCTCATGGACTCGCTCGCCAGCCGCCTCACCAATCTCGAGGTGGGCAAGCAATCGCTCTGGGTCGTACCGACCAGTGAAGTGCGGCGGCTGAAGGTCGCCGATCCCCCTTCCGCTCTGCGCGAGTTGGGCGCGACCGTCGCTATCGAGGGCAGTTTGCAGCGGGATGGCCAGACCATCCACATGACGGTAAACCTGATCAACACCAAGAGCCTGCGCCAGGTCGGTTCCTTCATGCTCGAAGACCGGGCCGGCGACTTTTCATCGCTCGAAGACGAGGCCGTCGCGCGCGTCGCCAAACTGATGCACGTCGAGGTCACACCCGAGATGCTGCACGCCATGGGGGGCGCGGTCAATGCCGGAGCCTACGAGTCCTACCTGAAGGCTCTCGGCTACACGCAGCGCTTTGACAAGCCGGGCAACCTCGACCTTGCCATCACAGCGCTGGAGAGCGCGGTCAAGGTTGATCCTCGCTTTGCCCTCGGCTATGCCCAGCTGGGCGAGGCCTATCGGCTGAAATATCAGCTCGACAAAAACAGCAAGTGGATTGACGAGGCCCTGGCCAACTGCAACCAGGCGATCGCGCTCGACGATCGCCTGCCGGCCGTTTACGCCACGCTCGGCAACATCCACCGCAGCACCGGCAAGTACGACCTCGCCCTCGGGGAATACCAGCGCGCTTTGCATCTCGACCCGCATAGCGCCGATGCGCAGATCGGGCTCGCCCGTTCTTTCGAAAGTGCCGGCCGCCTCGCTGACGCCGAAGCCGCCTTCCGCAAGGCGATTGCACTGCAGCCTGACTCCTGGGCTGGTTACAACTCGCTGGCAGCCTTCTTGTATAACCACCAGCGCTACGACGAGGCTGTGGCCCAATACAAGCACGCCATCCAACTGACACCCGACAACGCCGCGCTCTATCTCAATCTAGGAGCGGTCTATAGCAGCATGGGCGTGCAGCACTATGCCGACGCGGAAGAGGTGTACCGCAAATCAATCTCCCTCGCGCCCATGTACGCCGGGTATTCCAACCTGGGCTATCTCTATCTTCAAGAGCAGAAATACACCGAAGCTGCGGACGCAGAAGAAAAGGCGTTGCAGATGAGCGACTCAGATTACCTGGTTTGGGGCAACCTGGCCGCGGCCTACGAAGGCCTCAAGGATAAGGACAAAGCCAACCGAGCGCGAGATCGCGAGCTTGGCCTGCTCGAACAGGCAGCGCAGGCCACGCCACGCGACGCCATGGTGCAGGCCAGCCTGGGCCTCGTTTACGCTAAGAAAAAGGTCCGCGACAAGGCCCTCGCACACATCGAATCGGCACTCGCGCTTGCCCCCGATGACGCCGAAGTCCTGGAAGATGTTGGCGAAGCTTATGAAGATCTGGGCGATCGAGATCAAGCCCTCAAGTACATCGAAAAGAGCTTGCAGAAAGGCTACAGTTTCGCCGACCTGAAGGCCACTCCAGACCTGCAAGGCCTCCTATCCGACCCGCGTTTTCATGCCGTCGGCAAATAGTTTGCCCCCAGCTTGCGGAATCTTCAGATCAATGGGAAAATGCTGCCCTATCGCGGACCTGGCGTCTTGTATTTGGAGATCACTGCCGCCAAGGTATTCGAGTCATCCTGAGCGGAGCGAAGGATCTATGTATTCTGCCCGCACCACCGGTTTCCTCACCTCGCCTCGACTGTCTCAGAAGAGTGACTTAAGACGGCAACTTCGACAACGCCTGAGGGATGGGTGGCCTTCTTAATACGCGCCAGCTTTTTGGATTGATACGCGATAACGAAATTTCTCAGGAATCATTGTGGGGCCAGCTTTCGAAATTCAGTCCAAGAAGGAGTTCACCATGGCCACAGCGCGCACAATTCCGCGAGTGCAAACAGCACAGACGATCAACTTTCTCTACAACGGTACGACCCTCACCGTCTCGCCGCAAGGCGTCATCCTCGACCTCGGCCAGTCGGTCAATTTCGCCAACTCGTCCAGCTCGACCGCGCCGGTCACGATCCAATTTATCCTCAATCCCCCCGGGCCGGCCCTATTCGGCAGCCCGCCCTTAAGTTTCACAGTTGACCCCGGCGATACCCAGACGCAGACGCCTAGCGACGACAACGGCAGCGCAAACTACAAGGTGTCTGTCAACGGCAGTCCGGTCGGAAGTCTCTACGCCATTCAGAACGGCGCTTCGGCCGCCGGCGGAGGGCCGATCTACATCCAGGCGTCTGCCAGCGGTAACAACGTCACCACGCTTCCCGACCCCGTCGCGGTCCCCGAGGGCGGGACGCTCGAGGTCATAGCTCTTGACGGCGATTCCTATCCCATCACTGCCCCCAGCGGCGAATTTACGCCGCCCCTGACCGAAAGCGGGGAGGAGGTCACGGCAACGGGCTCGACTGGGACCTACTCGTACTCCATCAGCCCAGCCGGGCCCGGGGCAGGACCCGGCGGTGGCAAGATTGTCATCGTCACTACGTAGCCGACAAGCTATCTCATACGGTTTCGGGTAGGGCGCGGCTTCAGCCGCGCCGTCTGAGGCCGCATAAAGATTGGGGCTTTAGCCCCTGAGGTAGGTTGACCGTGCCCCGCACATTTATGAGACCGGTCGGAGTACCAACCCCCGCAACCATACGCGGGTGAACAGAAAAAGTGATCCTTATCGGCCCTCGCGCTCACCCGTGGGGGCTTTCTTGTCTGTTCAGGAATGGATTCTCTTCCCTTTCCTCGCCAATCGTCGTTGCCGGGCCGTGCCCGGGTATCACCGCCGTCTCGTCGGGTAAGCTCAGCACGCGCTCATGCAGCGAACGCATGATCTTCTGGAACGAGCCCCCGGGCAAATCCGTGCGGCCGATGCTCCGGGCGAATAGCGTATCGCCGGCGATCAGCAATTTCTGCGGGGCAAAGTAGAGACACACGCTGCCCTCGGTGTGGCCGGGCGTGTGGATGACTTTGGCCGCGAGAGCACCCGCCTCCAGCGTCTGATCATGCTTCAGGTCGGATTCGATCTCGACCGCTCCCGGTGGCCGCATGCCCAGCCAGCTGGCTTGCACGTCGAGCATCTTCAGCAGTGCGTAGTCATTCTGATTGAGCAGAATCGGCGCTCCCGTGCGTGCGCGCAGCTTCATCGCTCCGCCCACATGATCGATGTGCGCGTGCGTAATGACGATCTGCTTCACTTGCAGCTTGTGCGCGTCGAGGATGGCAACAATATCCTCGATGTCATCGCCCGGATCGATGACCATGGCTTCGCGGGTGGTTTCATCGCCAATGACGGAGCAGTTACACTGCAGCGGCCCGACGGGAAGGATCTTATGGATCATGCATTCATTGTCACACGAACGGGCAGCTGCGCGATTAAGTCAAAAGTGAACTAAGTCAGAAGTAAGAAGTCAGAATGCAGAAGTAAAACCTTCAACGTCCAGGCGCTTGAACCTTAGAGATTTAACTTCTACACTCTTACTTCTAACTTCTGACTTTCCCCTACGATGCCACCTGCATCTTTCCCACCGCGCTCTGGTCCGAGCGGAAACGCAGCAGCGCAGCGATGTTCCCGGCCTGATCCAGCTCGGGATGGCCTTTGAGGTAGAACAGTTCGATATCGCGGCGGATCGCCATCGGAATAATCGTGTCGCAGACATCGTTGAGCTCGCGCGTCGCGCGGCCGCAGGCGGCACATGCGGGAACGATATGCGCGTCGAGGTGTCCGCAGTTCGCGCACTCAACCGCGTGCGCCGAATAGTTTTCCGTTAGGAACAGGCTCTGCACCTCACCCGCCTCCAGACCCTGCAAGACGCGGCGCAGCCCGCTTACTCCGCGCCCATTGGCGCGGGCGTTGTCGAGCGCCTGCTTGAGTTTGGTCTCGCCGCGTTCCCGAAGCCATTCCTTGAGCACCGTGCCCGCCCGGTCGCGAATCTCCTCGTTGGCGACGCTGGCCACGTCGGCAGAGAAGCGCCCAATCACGCGTTGCTTAACGTAGGGATGCAAATGCTGCTCGAAGTCGGACCAGTTCGCTTCCTGGCACCCAAGAATAAGACGATCCCAGATTCCCTTTTCCTGGTCGGCGCGCAGGCGCTCGGCCACTGCCTTGAAGTGCTGCAGAGCTTCGTCGGCGACCCGCCGTTCGGCGTGCCCGGCGTCGTACCCGTTGTAACCGTAGTTGCTGGAAGTCCGCGAAAGCAGATGTACAATCGCCGCCGCCTCCCGCAGTTCATCGAGACGCAGATCGAAGAAGCGCGCCCGTTGCCGGTCCACCACGGCCACCGAGAGCGCCGGCTGCGCTCCCAGCAAGGCCGCCAGTGGCTTCAGTTGAAAGCGGGATTGAAGATAAATGCGCGTCGCGCCCAATCGCGGCGGCAGATCGAATTCCTTCCACACCTTTTGCGCCGAGCAGGCAAAAACCGCTTTTCCCCGCGGCCCCCGCAGATTGGCCGCTACCTCCAGCACCCGGTCCAGGTCCGCGTGCAGCGAGCCGTTCTTGCCCTGCGCTGCCCGACTCTTGAGCGCCTGTTTCACTACATCTTTTGCGGCAATGGCCTGATTGCGATGCGAACGATCCTGCGGAGGATCGGGCTGGAAGTAAAAGCTGAGGGCGCACCCGCCTTTGCTTTCATCCGCCTGAAATGCAGCCAACTCACGGATTTCATCCCGTGTCATCATCGCGCTTCTCCTTTGTTTATTTGGAAACCACGGTCCGAGTCTTGACGAAATAGTCTTTTTGCAACTCTCGGGCTACGGTAGGCGTCTTGCGCACGCAGTCGCGAGCCCGTTCGACCGATTCGCGAACGGCCTCGGGATGGCGCCCGGTTATTGAGGCAATTTCGTTGAGAGAAAATCCTTCGATGCCATAAAGAACGAACGCTTCTCGGTCCGTGCGGTCCACGTCCCGCAGCGCGCTGTGCACTAAGGCCAGCATTTCGTCGGAGTACGCGCTTTGCTCCGGATCCGCCACCCGCCGGTCCGCGATCACGCTTTCCCGCGTCCAGCCTTCATCGGCCTGGTGGAACTGCAGGTTCACCTCATCCGATGCCTGCACATTCTGCTTGCGCCGGCTGTCCTCCAGGTGCACCGGCTCCTCCAGTTCGCGCAGGCGCGCCGTCATGTCCCCGATCGATTCCAGCGCCAATCGGTAGAGCCACGGCTCCAGCGCCATCTTTTCCGGGCGGTCGTGATCCCCCAGGGCGCGAGCCACGGCCTCGTTCACCACATCGCTGGTCGACAACGCCCCGTCGATGAACTCGCCCTCAGCCTGGCGAAAGTAGAGCTCGCGTTCCACAAAGCGCTCCAGCCGGCCCAGATTGGCGTCGACGTAGCCGCCGATATCCTCGGCCGAGATGGTGGGAGCCTGCACCGCCGCCACCGTCTGTTCGAAGGGCACGCCCGGCTCCGGAGCCTCACGCCCCTGTCCCCGCCAGCGCGGCCAGCGATGGCTGGAGCGCAACAGTTCCTTGTGGCGGTTGATCTGCTGCATCAGATCGTCAAACGCGGCTTTGATCGCCGCCGTTGCGGTCGGAGCTTTTTTCTCCGCGGCAATCTGACCGGAGGGCAAGCGCAGGTTCAGCGCGACCTCAGTGCCCTCGCGCGCCGATCTCTGTTCCAGAACCGCTTTCAGATGCACCAGTTCCGGCCGGAAGACACGCAGACGCTTCCGCGTCCTCTCGATCTGGTGGCTGATTTCTTTTTCGATGTCGGGAGTTTTCTGGACCTTGTAGCTGACATGAACGTTCATCGGTAGCCTCGAAGGCGGACGGCAGATCCCGTGAAGCTTCGGTCCTTTACAAGACGATTGTACACCTCATGGCAAGTGGCAAAAGACCACTTTTGTTCACCCTCGTCGGCAACCCTCCGCTGCTCGCCCGCTTTGGTTGGCGTAGCGCCTCAACCCGCGGAGATTGCGGAAGAGGGGCGCGTCCGATTTTCCGGCAGCGGATTGATGTGAAGTCGCGCTCACTCCCACGGATTGACCACGCCCACTCCCATACGCTCAAAGTCGGCGGCGTTCCTGGTCGCGACGGTCAGCCCGTGCACGAGGGCCGTGGCGGCGATCAGGGCGTCACGATCCGACCGGGGGGCCGGCACGTGCAGCGTCGCGCATCGCTGGGCGATGGCGGTGTCAATCGCTAAGATGCGGCCCGAAAATGTCGGCAACACGTGCCCGTCCATCCAGGCACGAAGAATTGCGCCCTGTTTTTCGTCACGCCGTTCGATGAGAAGAATTCCGATCTCCAGTTCCAGTACTGAAACGACAGAGATGTACAGACCCGCCGACGGCAACGGTTGGGCCCATCTCTTGACGTTTTGATTAGCCTTCTTCGCTTTCCTTAATTCTGAAACGACATTGGTATCGAGGATGTACATTAGGCTAAGTCTGCTGACTCGTGCAGATTTCCCCGCAGACGAGGCGGCTCGAATTCAATGTCAGCGGCTGCCGGCATCGCCAACAGATCCGCAACGTTCTTCTGTCCACCCGTAATCCTTAAATACTCCTCTACCGTAAGCAGCACGTGGGACGGACGGCCTCGATCCGTGATGAAAACCGGACCCCGCTTAGCGGCTCTCTTCGCCCTGCTTGTATCCTGGTTAAAGTCTCGGCTCGACAGTTTTGTAATGGCCATAACCCTTAAGTCCTTCGATGTAGCAACGTTCCTACATTGTAACAGAAATCTCGTCTCAGAACGGCCGGTTGATCGGTATTCAGGTGTGGGTCAGTTTGAAATAGCGTCTTGAGCCCCCTGAGGTCGCACACCCTCTCTACTTCACGTACTCCGAATCCTTGCTCAGCTCCTTTGGGATCGGCACCGGAAACGGCGGAAATTCCTCTGAGAAGCCCTTGAACAGCGCCACTGTCGATTCCGCGCGCCGCTCGCCGTCGTGCACGCAGATCTGGTGCGGATTCCCTTTCGAGTATCCCTCCCACAGCGACACGCCCGCGTAGGCGCCGTCCTTGCGCAGGATGTAATAGGTCATATCCACGAAGCGCAGCCGGGTCATGTCATGGTTGTAGTTGCGCACGATCCGCTTCAGCGCGTCCATGCCCGCCTCCAGCGGCGCCATGCCGCGGCGCATGTTCTCGACAATGGTGTGCGCTCCGGCAACCTTGATGTTCTCTTCTCCGCTCCCCGTTGCGCCCGCCGAACCTACATCCTGATCCGTATAACACCCCGCGCCGATCACCGGCGAATCGCCGCAGCGGCCCGGCAGTTTGAAAGCCAACCCGCTGGTCGTTGTTATGCCCGACATCTCTCCCTTGTCGTTGAGCGCCGAACAGTGGATGGTCCCAGTCGGCGGAAACAGCACGCGCCGAATCGCCATCATGCGGAATTCCGGCTCTATGCCGAGCATCGCGGCGCGTTCCTCCAGCCTCTCGATGCGCTCTTGCCAGAAACCTTGCCGCCCTGTGGAAGACGCGGCGCTCTGCGGCTCTGAAGCATTCGGCTCTACAGGACGCTCTGCCGGAAACGAGAGCCGCGATTGCGGCGCCGTCGCGGGCGCCTTCCAGTTGGGATCGGAGATCCCCGGCCCCCACCAATCGTCGTTGGAGTGGTATTCCTTCCACAGTAGCCAGATCTTCCGCGAGCGTTCGGTGAGCAAGGTCTCGCGCGGAAAGCCCACAGCCACGGCAAAGCGTTCCGCACCCTCGCCCACCAGCATCACGTGACCTGTATGCTCGAACACTGCTTTCGAGACCATCGAGACATTCTTGATATTCCTCACCGCGCCCACCGATCCCGCGCGCCGTGTCGGCCCGTGCATGCAGCAGGCATCGAGTTCGACCACACCTTCTTCGTTGGGCAATCCGCCCAGCCCGACAGTGTCGTCATTGGGATCGTCTTCCGGCCCTTTGACTACGCGGATCGCGGCGTCCAGCGTGTCGCCGCCGCCCTTCAGGAACGCGTATGCGTCGTCGAGGTAATTGAACCCGTTGTGTGCAGTAATGATGATGGGCGGCTTGCCCGCGTGCGGCCGTTCTGAGACGCGCGGTTCGGCCTGCCCTGCCTTCTGTGGATTCGCTTCCCCTGCGTTAAGCGTGGTGGCAAGCGATGCAACAACGGCCGATTCGATGAATCCCCGGCGAGTGATGGACATGAGAGCTCCTGTGGGAAACGGAGAAGCATACCACGCAGCGGGAACGCATCGGATGATCGGGTCATCGGGTGATCTACTTATCCCGTGAGCGGAT
>Ga0187781_10001226_pt1 | contig 19353 bp, 13 predicted proteins | sample 0715_SJ02_MP02_2_FD_132447 | JGI IMG/M metagenome (GOLD analysis project Ga0187781, IMG submission 132447) | Tropical peat soil microbial communities from peatlands in Department of Meta, Colombia - 0715_SJ02_MP02_20_MG | ecosystem: Environmental > Terrestrial > Soil > Wetlands > Peat | place... | reverse complement strand
TTCCATGCTGGAGCTTCCACCACTGGCTGGCCGCGCCTTCTCGAGCCAGGAGGGCGGTGAATCATCAAGCCCGCCGCCCGTCGTCATGCTGGGCGAAGAGCTTTGGCGCAAGCGTTTTGGCGGAGATTTGAGCCTGATTGGAAAGACCGTCACCCTCGAGGGCTCTCCCGTCACGGTCATCGGAATCGTCCCGAAGCGCTACCGGGGCGTGAACTTGAACTGGGGCGATCCTCCCCAGGCTTGGATTCCCTTCGGCGCATTGCCGGTGGTGCTGCCGAGGTTTAAGAGTGTTTTTCCACGGCGCTCCGCTCGCTGGCTGGTTCTGTTCGGCCGCTTGCAACAGGGCGTCACGGTTCCGCAGGCGGAGGCGGAGTTGCGGCTCATTGCGGGCAATCTCGCGCAGACTGAGCCCGCCGCCAATCGCAACATCACCGCCAGGGCGTTTTCGGCGGCGCGCTCCAAGTTCTGGCCGGCTTACCGCAACTCCGTCACACAATTGCTCTTGGTGTTTGGCATGGGAGCCGCATTTCTGCTGCTGCTGGCCTGCGCGAATGTCTCGAATCTGCTGCTCGAGCGAGCCTTTGCCCGCCGCCGGGAAATGGCGATTCGGGTGGCGCTCGGGGCCGGTCGCGGCTGCCTGGTGCGCCAATTGATGGCGGAGAATCTTTTGCTGGTCGCAGGGAGCTTTGCCGTCGCCCTGCTGATTGCCTTCGTTTTCGATGGAGTTCTCTCGCGCTTTCCCCTGGCATTCGGGCTTCCCCTGGCTCTCGATTTGAGTCTCGGAAGCAGGGTATTGCTTTTCGGCCTGTTGTTGTCGCTGGCTACGGTCTTACTGTTCGGTCTCGTGCCCGCGCTTCAGGCCGCCAGGCCCGAGGTTGTCCCCGCTCTGAAAGAGAGCGGCAATACTGCTTTAAGGGGCGCGCGCGGGGACTGGCTGCGGCATTTATTGGTGGCGGTACAAGTGAGTTTTTCGATGGCTCTGCTGGTGACGGGCGGCATCTTCGCGCGCAGTTTGCTCAAGGCCTACTCGGTCGATCTGGGGTTTCGTCCTGACAATCTTCTGATGATGAGTTTCGATCCCTTTGGCACGCAGTTTGACCCGTGGCAGAGCGAGCAGGACGCCTTGCGACAAACCCTGACCCTGCCAGGCGTTCAAACCGCAACCGTGGGGTGGGATGTGCCACTGACCATGACGCAAGCGACCATGCGCCTGACGGATGCGGCGAGCCAGTCTCCCCAAACCCTGCAAGTCGCTTACAACATGGTCGGTCCCGACTACTTTCAAACCCTGGGCATTGCGATTCTGTCCGGCCGCGACTTTAATTGGGCCGATCGCGAAGGCACGCCGAGAATTGTGGTCGTTAATCAAGCACTCGCAGCACGGCTGTGGCCGGGCGCCGCCGCGCTGGGCCGCACTTTGCTGGTCGAAGACCAACCGGGCCGGCAGACGGCCGTCCAGGTTGTAGGACTGGCCCGCGATTCGAAGTATGTGTCCGTTTGGGAACAGGCACAGCCGTACATCTATTTTGCCGCTTGGCAATGGCGCTGGCCCATTACCAACCTGATCGCCCGTGCGCGCGTCCGGCCGCAAGAACTGCGGCGCGAAATGGAACGCAGGTGGCGCGAGTCCTTTCCCGGCATGCCGCTCTACGGCGTACATACCGGCCAGGAACATGTGAAGTTGGCGCTCGCCCCACAGAGGCTCGCGGCCACGCTGCTGGCCTTATTTGCGATCCTCGCGGCCATTGTTGCCTCGATCGGCCTGTATGGAGTGGTCGCCTACAGCGTAGCGCGCCGACGGCGTGAGATCGGCATCCGCATGGCTCTGGGGGCAGAGCCGGCGACGGTCGTCGGGCGTGTGCTGGGCCACGCTCTCTCCCTCGCCGCTTTGGGTTTAGTCCTCGGGACCGGCGCCACGTGGGCTCTGCTGCGGATCGTCGCCTCGCAGGTCAAAGGCGTGTCGCTGTACGACTGGGTCACCTTCACGACTGTCTCGCTGCTGCTCTGTGCCGTGGCCACGGCTGCGGCCCTGCTTCCCGCAATTCGTGCCGCCCGCTCCGAACCGCTCGAAGCGCTTCGGTCCGAGTAAATCCGCGGGCGTCCCTTATGGCCGCCGGCAAATCACGTCCCATCCCTGGGAGCGCGGGCATCCTGCCCGGAGGGCGCCGTGCAATGAAAGACGGGAAGAGGCCGTCCTGAGCGAGGCGAAGGGATGCCCGCGCTCCGGCCCGCAACATTATTTGAGAGCACTACATTTTTTGCTTGACAACTCCCCTTCCGTATGATAGCCTATTATACTGTACAAGGATCGGCGTGTCCCGGAAGTCCCGGCCTGGGAGCGTCGGGCCGCCTAGTTCTGCGCTCCCGGACGCGACGGAGGTTCCAGAACCAGATGACCGCCTTAAAAATCTGACGAACGAACCGGGAATGTCTATGAAAATAAACGACAAGGTAAAAATGTCCGGGGGAGGGTTGTGGAGAACTCAGGCAGCTGAGGCAGTCGAGGGTCTTATGTTGGTCCAGCCTCTGTTCCCTGTTCCCTATTCCCTGTTCCCTCCGACTTGTTTCCTATTCCCTTTCCCGCCCTGGCTTGGGTAGAATTTGCAAGGGAGCGGGTCGAAGGAGTCCCGTGCTCCTGAGGCGTTCGGGGACGGCAGTGTGAGTCAGGAAATGAAGATTGCAGTGGCAGCGGACCACGTGGGATTCACTCTGAAGGGGCAGCTCCTCGATTACCTGAGGAGCCGAGGCTTGGAGGTTGAAGACTGCGGAACTTCGGGCCTCGAGCGTGTGGATTACCCCGACTTCGCCGAGAAAGTCGCTGCCCAGGTGGCCAGCCACGCGGCCGATTGCGGTATGCTGGTCTGTGGAACCGGAATCGGGATGATGCTGGCGGCCAACAAAGTCCCGGGCATTCGCGCCGTGGCCGCCAACGACACGCTTTCCGCGCGCATGGCGCGCGAGCACAACGACGCCAATATTCTAGCCCTCGGTTCTCGCATGATCGATGCGGCCGGCATGCGTCAGATTGTGGACACCTGGCTCTCGACTCCCTTCGCGAGCGGCCGTCACGCACGCCGCCTCGAAAAAATCGAAGCTATTGACCAACGCTGTCATTCGGAGAACGAACCATGAACCATTCCCTTCACTTGCGCGAAGTTGACCCGGAAATCGCCCGCGCCCTCGACCAGGAAGTCGATCGCCAGGCGCGCACCCTGGAACTTATCGCCTCGGAGAACTTCGTCAGCGAGGCGGTGCTCGAGGCTCTGGGCTCGGTGATGACCAACAAATACGCCGAAGGCTTGCCCGGCAATCGCTATTACGGGGGCTGCGAGTTTGTGGACGTGGCGGAGACTCTGGCCATCGAGCGCGCCAAGAAGCTGTTCGGCGCTGAGCACGCCAACGTGCAGGCCCACTCCGGCAGCCAGGCTAACCAGGCGGTCTACATGACCGTGCTGAAGCCCGGCGACACCTTGCTCGGCATGAGCCTCGCCCACGGCGGCCATCTCACGCACGGCCACCCGCTCAACTTCTCCGGGAAGATGTACAAGATCGTGTCTTACGGTGTGCGCAAGGACACCGAGACCATTGACTACGACGAACTCGAACGCTTGGCCCAGGAGCACAAACCCCGGCTCATTGTGGCTGGGGCGAGCGCCTACCCGCGCGTCCTCGAGTTCGAGCGTTTCGGCGAGATCGCCAGGCGCGCCGGTGCTCTGCTGATGGTGGACATGGCCCACATCGCCGGGCTGATCGCGGCGGGCCTGCACCCCAGCCCATTTCCGCACGCCGACTTCGTCACCACGACCACCCACAAAACCCTGCGTGGGCCGCGCGGCGGCGCTGTCTTCTCGAAGGCTCAATACGCCAAGGACCTCGACAAGATTGTTTTCCCCGGCATTCAGGGCGGACCGCTGATGCACGTCATCGCTGCCAAGGCCGTCTGCTTCCAGGAAGCGCTTCAGCCCGACTTCCGCGAGTACCAGAAGCAGATTGCGCTGAACGCGCGCGCCATGGCTGCCGCGCTGGCAAGTAAAGGTTTCCGCATCGTCTCCGGCGGAACGGACACACACTTGATGCTGGTGGATGTGTTCTCAAAGAAAATCACGGGTAAGCAGGCCGAGAAGGCCCTGGGCAACGCCGGCATCACGGTCAATAAGAACGCCATTCCCTTCGACACCAATCCTCCCGCCCAGGCCAGCGGCATTCGCATCGGAACGCCCGCCGTCACGACCCGCGGCCTCAAGGAGCCGCAGATGGAACTCATCGCCGAATGGATCTCCGAGGTCCTGCACCATGTCGACGACGAATCAGTTCAGCGACGCATCCTTCCGCAGGTGGAAGCGCTGGCTGAGAAGTTCCCGCTCTATGAAAAGCGGCGGCGTGTCGTGACCGCAAATGTCTAAAACGAGATAATATGCGACAGGTTATTATCTATCCAGGGGAGGACGGGTGTTGGGTGGTAAAGTGCCCCAGCCTGCCAGGCTGTATCAGCCAGGGAAAGACGCGTGAAGAGGCCGTCCTGAATATCAAGGGAGCCATTCAAGGCTACGTCGCCGCTCTCGGTGAGGACAGCCTGAAACCTGACGTGACCTGCGACACGCTCAGAACCAGCGATAAGCGTCCTTCCTGTGGCCCACGAACTCGATCTTAATCAAGCGTTCGGCTATAAAGGGCTTGTAGACAATTCGATACGACCGCGCGATTCTAAGACGAAAACGATTCTCCGCCCCTTTTAGCTTCCTGGCGCCCTCCGGAAAAGGATCGGATGCGAGCCCGGCGAGGGCGCGGAGCACAAGCGACCGCACGTCCGTGGGGAGTCTGTCGATGTCTCTCTCAACCGAACTCCGATACCTAATCTCCCAATTCATGCTTGTATTTCTTCAGAAGTTGCTCTAGCGGGTAGGTGGGCTCATCGCTTCGTGCATCACATATCAGATTGAGGGCTTCGTCCTCACTGAGCGGGTTCTTCCGGTAAGGAGTTCTGGCGCGCTCAAGAACTGCTGCGACGCCGGGCACACTCGCGATCGGACGGCGTCCAGATAAAGCGCGCTCGTCAACCGCTGCCACGGGGCTCTTTAGCCGCCTGACCTTCTTTGTTACGCGTCCTTTTTGCTGTCTTGACATGTGTTCATTCTACTCCTGGCCCTCACGCTCCGGCAACCGGATGCTACGGTTGTCTTTCCCCCGCCTTGAACAGCGTCCAAGGCCCGGCCTTCATATCGCGCAGCAGGGGCGCTTGCCAGGCGAATTCGGGATGCGCCTTGAGGAAGGGCGCGGCGAGGAAGTCCGCTCCGCAGGGGTGGCCCACGCGCGCCCGGAAGCTCATCGCCTCGGCCAACGTGGAGTCCATCGCCTTCCCCGTTACCGCGCCGCCGGGAAAGTAAGGCGCCCATTCCCAAACCTGGCTGCCACGCGGCGAGGCGTCCACGTGACCACAGAGAGCACGCTCATTGGCATCCGCCGCCTTCTGGTAAGAGTCGTAATGATCGCCCATGAACTGCTCCGCCATGCTGACGTCGATCTTGCCCTTCCCTTCCCTCATCAACTCCTCCCAGCGGATACGGCGCGCGTTGGGAGAAGTTTCGAGGTCGTTGATATCGAAGGCCGTGTCCTTGGAGAGCACGTCGGGATCGCGTGCGAAATTCGAGCCCACAAAATATCCATCCTGAGTGCGCCAGAGTTTGTAGGCTTTCAGCCCCAGCTCGAATTGGGCGATTTCCCCGGTCTTGTTATCGCCCAGCAGCCAATCGTTAGCATACCCTCCGTTATTGCCGTCCAGCATAATACGCACGTAATCGTCAATCGAATCGGCATACTGCAAGGCTTTGCGGGACCGCATAAACTCCGGCTTTCCCTCTGGATTCCACCCGGCAAACTGCGAAATGGTCGTCTCCGTCACCATCAGGCCGCTCGAGTTCACGCCGAAATCGTCGTCGCTGGTAATGACTCCGGGAAAGCCGTCCATCAGGATGTGGTGGCCGTGCTGCGGGGCGATGTCAAAGATGATCCGCCAGCGTTCGCCATCCAGGTAGCTGGTCCAGTTGTTGTGGGCCATCACAATCTTGTGATCGCGCGTGGAGCTGCCCGTGGCGACGAACGCGCTGCAATTCCCCGGACTGACCAGGTGCGGAGCGCCGGCCACTTTATGCTGCGAGTTATACCAAGGTACGTAATAGTCGGGCAGTTCCTCGAAGGCATTCAGGGCCACCACGTCGTCGATGTCCATTGGGACGCCCGCCGCTTTTAAACCCTCAACGATCCCCGTGAGCTCCTCTTGGTACTCCTGATCGATATGCGGCCAAAGCATCTCGTGCGCAGCTTGGCGGAAGAAACTCCAGTCACGGTTGGTGTCGTGCGTGTCCAGGAGCTTCATGACTTCAAAAGCGTCCCCAATTTCAGCGGCCAGAAGATACCCGTGCTGGAATCCGATTTCGCCCGGCGTCCCCTCCAAGTGAACGTAGACCCAGCCACCCTTCTCGAACCGGTAGGCCGGCTTGAGGCGAGCGTCGGTGGAGCCAGTCGCCGCGGTCGAGCAGAGCGCCGAAATCAGCAAAGCCAGAGGCAGTGCCATTCGCTGTAATTGTAGCGCGGGCATCTCGCCCGCTGTCGCCCGGGCATCATGCCCGCGCCCGGTGCGGGAGCGAGACGCTCCCGCGACGGCGGGCGAGACGCCGGCGCTACAGTGGGTAACGGCCCCATCGCATTCTACAACTCGGTGGGTGTGCATATTCACCTCATTCCATGCCGCGTCGGAGCAACCCGCGCGGTCGGCCAGCACAGCCGGCGGGCTCGCTCCGCTATGAACTATTATGCAGGATTGCCGTTGCGGCGGCATAGCCGCTTTGGACCGCGCCCTCAATGGTGGCCGGTAATCCCGTCGCAGTCCAATCGCCCGCGAGATAAAGGCCTCGGATGGGCGTCCCTGCCGGTGGCCGCAACTCTTCAGCTTCCCAGGTCGGCGAGAAGGTGGCAAAACGCTCCTTGATCACCAGCGAATGGCGCACGACAGCATTCTTCGCGTTGGGGAGAAAGTCTCCCAGTTCAGCTAAAGCCACGGCCAGCAACTCCTCCTTGCTGCGCGTAATGTGGCGATGCGCGCCGCTCAGGACCAGCGAAACGTAATGGCTGTTTGTCCCCAACGTTTTGCTCTTATTGAACAGCCACTGAACGGTGGCGCCGCGCAGCCCCACGAAATCCAGTTCCGTGATCGAACGATCATACCAGAGGTTGATGGAAATGATAGGCGCCGGCAGCAGGGAAACAGCCGAGGCAAAGAAAGGCTCGCGGCGGAGCAACTCCTCAGGCAAAAGCGCCGCAAGCTGAAAGCAGGGGACGGCGCTGAGCACGTTCTCCGCCTCAATTTGCTCGCCGCTCGAAAGCAGGACGCCCCGGCACCGCCGCTCGGAGACCAGTAGGCCGGCGACCCCCTTGCCGCACTCGACGCGCCCACCCTTTGCACGAATGTAGGCGGCGGCGGCGTCCACATACATGTCGCTCAGGCCCACACATGGAATGCCGATCCTCGAGTCGTCCGGTGAAGTGAACAGCGCCAACCGCAGCACATGTTCAAATAGGGCCGCGCTGGCAAGATTCGGATCTTCGTTGAGAGCAGCGATACAAAGCAGATCCCAGAAGTTACGCTGCAGCCGCTCAGCCTGGCCAAGCTTGGTCAGCCACTCGCTCACGCTGAGTCGCTCCGCGCCGTACCGCGCGCCCTCTGCCCGCCGCAGTGCTTTCCCGAAACGCAAGACCTGCAGCTTTTCCCCGAAGTCGAAACTGCCGGAGCAAAGCACGCCCAGAAGCAGGTGCCAGGGGGAAGGCAGCGCGCGACCTTGGAGCAGCGAGAGACGCCCGTCACGGTCGAGAAAGTGCAGGGTCAAATGTGGCTGAAATCGCACGCGATCCAGCGTCCCGATAGTTGCCAGGAAGCGAAGCGTCGCGTGGTAGCAGCCCATCAGGAGATGCTGGCCATTGTCCACCACACAGCCGGTCGTAGAATCAATGAAGGAGCGCGCTCGCCCGCCCAGGTAGGGTTTCTGTTCGAGCAGCAGTACCCGGCATCCGCCCTCCGACAGCGCGACACCCGCAGCCAGACCTGCAAAACCGCCGCCGATGATCAAAACTTCATTCGGCATGCGCCAGCCAGACGTTAATGTCAGGCAGATAGGATTTCATTGATCTGTCGGTTGGTGATTCGCAGCCAGCCTGGCTTCTTTGAGTCGATGATGGGCAGGGTAATTCGTTCACGCTTTCTCGTGCCTTTGGGCTCCTCCAGCTCCGTTCGTACACCGCGCAAGACCAGTGCCTTCACGGAACATCCTTGCAAGGCCGCCCTGGCCTTAAGGCGCCTGTAAACAGGATCTGGAATGTCAACAGTAGTCCGCATCAAAGCTATTCTACCATAATTATGGTTTGGGTGGCGGCCTGGCTCCTGCACGGTTTATCGCGAGGAAGTGGTGCATAACGTAAGAACAGTCGTTGCCCGACCTTCGAATCCTCAATGCACGGCAAATTCGGGAAGCTGGATTCTGACTCCTGACTTCTGGCTCCTGACTCCGGCCCTTAGAACGTAAACTTGACCGCCAACTGAATTCCCCGCGGCCCGCCCCCTCCGATGAAGGGATTGCCCTCGCCTACGTCACCGGTGGCGGTGGTGGGCAGGAAACCCTCGCAGGCGCCGTTGCTGGGGTTGATCCCCACGCTGTCACATGCGGCAAAGAAGGTGGGCAAGAAGGGATTCGTGAAGTTCGGGTGGTTGACGATGTTGAAGAAATCCGCGCGCAACTGCATTTTCAGACGATCGCCAATGGCAGTGTCTTTATAGAGAGCGAAATCCCATTGCTTGAACGGAGGTCCAAAGAGGAAGTCCCGGTCTTCAGTACCGTCGTGGTAGCCCCCCGTGCAAGTGCCCAGCGCGCTCGACCAGGTGCAGGGCACCTCGAACGCGGACAGGTTAACGACCTGATCGGGAAGTTTCTTTCCCACGTAGGGATTGCCGATCACGTCCGGCCGGGGGAAATACTCGCCGGTGCCGTCCCAGTTGCCGCTGAAATTAAAATTGACCTGGAAGGGTTGGCCGGTCTGCAAGGTCAAGACGCTGTCGATCGCCCAACCTCCACCGAGTTTCGACCAAAGTCCGCCGCTCGTCGGTGACGGAAACCGGTAGTTCGTCATCCAGGTGAAACGGTGGCGCACGTCGAAGTTGGAATTACTGCGTTCGAGATCGGGGCGATAACTGTCGTTAGGCTGCGAGGCGTTGGGCTCGAAGTCCAGGCCGTCACTGGCGTTGTCGATCGAGTGGGAGTAGTTGTAGTTGACCGTCGATTCGATGCCGTGGAAGTTGCGAATCCGCAGTTGGGTCTGGAGCGAGTTATAAACCGAATTGGCCGACGTCTCCAGATAGTTGATGTAGCCGTACTGCGGGTAGGGCAGATCGACGCTTACCCGCGACAAAGTCTGGTTGATGTCGCGGTAGCGGAACAAGTGATGGCCTTCTGAGCCGACATAGCCGATTTGCAAGACCGCCTTTTTCCCTACCTGCTGCTGAACATTCAAATTGTAGTTCAGCATGCGCGGCGTGCGGAGGTTACGGTCCGCCGCGAAGAGGTTCGACGATGCGCCAAAGTCGCTGAAGACGGGCTGGCCGGAGACGATCTGGGAAGTGATTGCGCCGCTGGAGAGAATCGGCTTGGGTCCGATACCGTTGTAGGCGACCCCGATGGTGGGGGCATTATAAGGCACCTGGCCCAGAAAGAAGTCCTGCGAAAACAAGTCGTAGAACAGACCGGCGCCGGAGCGAATCACGGTTGTCCCTTTACCGGTAAGATCGTACGCCACGCTGACGCGCGGCGCGAAGTTCCGGTAATCCGGCTGGTAGAGGCTTGAGAGCCCATTCGTGCCCACCTGGCTGAGCACGCCGTCGGCCGGGTCGAAGTTCGAGAAGAGATCGTTCTTCTCCGCGATCACGCCGAAGTAATCCCAGCGCAATCCGTAGTCAAGCGTAAGCTGGCGGCTGGCGCGGAAGCTATCCTGGGCGTAGAAGGCATGGGAGTTCTCGTGGGTGTTCCGGATGGTGTCGCCTTCCAAAATACTGCCGCCGGTCGGAATACCCTGTAAGAAATCAGCCAAGTCGTCGAACGAAAGGCTGCCCCGAAATCCTTCATCGAAGAACTGATGCACCGTCGTGCGGCGATACTCGTAGCCGAACTTCACCGCGTGCTTGTTGAACTTCCAGGAAAAGTTGTCGATAAACTGCCAATTCACGTCGGTGCGCCCGCGAGGATCCGCCGGGCTTGCTCCGAAGGTCGTGAAGCCTGTGATGCTGATGGCCGGCAAGCCGTAGTCCTGCGTGCCCGCGCCGGTATCAAGACCTATGGAAGAAGGATTGAACGTGTTGTCCTCAGGAAGAAAAGTTTCATAAAAGCGGTTGTAGCCGAAGCGCACTTCATTGACTTTAGTGAGCGAAAGCGTCGAAAGGTATGAGACAGAGAGAAGGTTGACGTTGGTCGGCGTCACCGTATTGTAGCCGGGCAAATCGCCGGTGTGGCCAAGTCCGAGCGGAAAGCTCTGATTGCTGGTCGAATAATAGTAGCGGGCAGTGAGCATGTTCTTTTCGTTGATGTTGTAGTCCGCCTTGGCGATGACGCTGTTCACCTTGTTGAAGATACTGGTCGTGGCCGAGACGTTGTTGACGGTGGCGCAGGTATCTGGGGTGGCAGAGTTAGCCGTCGGCCAGGGATTCCGCTGTAGCAGTGCGGCGATCACGGGGTTGACGCTCAAGCCTTGTGCTGCCAGTGCCCCCTCCGCTTGCGCGATATTTCCGGGCGAAGGAACGCAGGCCGTGCTGTTCAAGCCCCCGGTCTCCTGTTGGCCCTCGTAGTCTCCGAAGAAAAACGCCTTGTCCTTTACGATGGGCCCGCCCAGCGAACCGCCGAACTGGTTGTTGTGGAAAGCCGTTTTCGGAATCGGCGCCGTGTTGAAGAAGTTCCGGGCATCGAGCGCGTCGTTCCGGAAATAGTCGGCCGCTGTCCCGTGAATCCGGTTCGATCCGGACTTGGTCACGATATTAATCACCGCGCCCGCGTTCCGGCCGTACTCGGGAGCGAAGTTGGAAAGCACTGCGAGTTCGGCCACAGCATCCACCGGCAAGATGGTTGCCGGCGTGCCAAAAACTCCCGCCTGATTTATGGCGGGATCGTTGCGGTAACCGTCGTTCATGTCGGTGCCGTCGAGCAGAAAGTTGTTAGCGCGGCCGCGAGCCCCATTCACGGAGAATTCACCGAAGGAGCCGGGAGAGTCGGTGATCTGGTCGGGGCCACCGGTCACACCGGGATTCAGGTAAATGAGTTTGGTGTAGTCGCGGCCGTTCACGGGGAGGTTCTCGATTTGGGAGGACTCGACCGTGCCGCCCAGCGTGTCCTCAGTGGTAGTCACCATCGGCACTTCCGCTGTCACTTCCACGCTCAAAGTCTGTTTGGCGGGGGTCAGCGTGATATCGACACGCCGTTCGGCGGCTACGTCCACCCGGATGCCCGCCTGGGTGACCGGCGCAAATCGTTCTACGGTGACGCTGACCGTGTAATCGCCTATGGGCAATTCGGGAATGGAGAAATCGCCGGACTGATCCGTGGTGGTGGACCGCGAAACCCCAGTGGCCTGGTTGGTCGCCACTACCGGTGCGTTCGGTATGGCGGCGCCGCTCTGATCGAGCACAGTGCCGACGAGTGAGCCACGAAAACTCTGTGCGCTAAGGGTCAACGGCACGATGGCGCTGACAAGCGCCAGGCCGAGAAATGAAAGAATAAACGATTCCATCCTGATCCAGAACCCGCTCTTGCTGGGTGCCATAATGAAATTCTCCTTGTAGTGGGTAGGACTGGCGCCGCTGGTCACCATTTCATCTGTTGCAAGTGTTTACTGGCGAGAGTGGACGGCCATCGTCTCGGAATGATACGCGATGCCCGGAAGAAAGGAGGATTGAATATTTTTATTGTCGATATAAGAATAAACGCCGTCAAGTTACGTCCAGACGGCAGTGGATTCACGCCCTATGCGCGGCGGGGCGGGTTTCGGCTGTGAGGCACTTTTTAGCCACGCAGGCTGACCGATAGCGATTGGCCGGGCACAATACGAACTTCCCTATCAAAAGCTACCACCCGGAATTTCGATTCTTCACGCAAAGTCGCGGCCACCGTTTCTGTGCCGAGGCGAGCGGAGACTGTCTTTCGCGCCGCCTTGCCGTTCCCTGCCAGCACCAGGCTCCCCACGTTCAGCGAGCCTTCCTGCACCTCGACCTCGACCGCATGGCTGGCGGGGCTGATGGTTTGGGAAAACTCCCCCCAACCGCTGGGGGCGGACCAGAAGCAGCGGAACTTCTGGGCGCGCAGGCGCGGCGTGAGCGTCAACTTGCGGTCCACGCCCGAGTAGTGAAACCCGCTCCAAGCCACCATCAGTGCCCAGGCGGACATGGCGCGCGCGTAATGATGGCCGCACTCCGGCTCGTTCCAGGGGTTGCGGCGTTCGCCGTCGTGGCGAAGTCGGGCGCTTTCCACCACCGCCTGCGCCTCCGATGTCATCCCTTCAAAGACCAGGTGGGCTGCAAACTGATACTCCTCGCCGGTCCAACTTTCGGCAAAGTATGGGAATGGGATTTCGGGACGCTTGCCGGTGGCGTAGCTGGCGATCAGCACCCCTCCGTCATCGTTTAAGGCGTAGGTACGCTGCACGCACTCGTGCTCGCTCAAGTTGGGAACGTAGTTGTGTTGGAAAACAGCCTTCATTGCCATGCGCACATGCTCCTCGTCGAGGAGGTATCCAAGTCCCGCTACGTGCGCCATGTATTGTCCGAGCAATTGGTCAACCAGACAGGCTTCGCCCATTTGGTAGTCAGGGCTCTCCGGGTTGGCCGCACCCATGCCGACCATCACGCCTTCGAACACTTCTTCCTTCGGTCGTCCCTCGATCTTCTGGACGTAATACTCGCCGTTAAAAAGGTTGGCGTCGATCCATTGGCGGCCATTCTCGAAGAGCCGCCGGTATTCCGCTGCCGAATCCTGGTCGCCCATCGCGCGCGCCATTTCCTCTCCGGCGCGCAACGCTCCCAAGTACCAGACGCCACAAAGTGGATTGGGACCGTAGAACTCGACATCGTAAGTGTTGTGCTGAACGCCCTCCGCCACGCCGTCGCGGTTGGCATCCCAGCCGCCTTTGATCCAGGCGAACTCGAGCGCCTTTTTGGCGTTCGGCCACAAACCCTTCAGCCACTCTGTGTCACCGCACAGTTGCCAGTCGCGGTAGAGCTTCATCACGCAACCCATTTGCCCGTCTGCGGCGGCCTTATCCCAGATCTTTCGGCCGTCGGGAAGGTAAGATCGGAAACCCATCAGGCCGTCGTCGCGCGTGTTGCGAAGGAACTCGGATTCGCGAATGGAGTGTGCGAGCGACGGAAAAACGAAAGCCGTAGTCTGCTCGTAGTTCCAAACGTGCGTGCACGTGCCGTGACAGCATCCGGATTGGTCGTTGCACCCTTCGAAGCCGTGGAATTCGCCGTCCGCGGTGCGAAAAGCCGTGTTGGTTCGCACCGTCGAGAGATTGCTCATCGCCGCATCCAGGGCTGCAGGCGGCAAGGTCGAGGACTCGATGGCAGCCGCGAAGCGCCGGCTGCGCTCTTCGAGGGAAGGCAGTTGCTGTGCCGCCTCCTGCGCCACTGCCCAGGCGTCCTTGAAGCGCTGGCAATAATAGTTCCCGACTACGGCTGTCTTCTGCCTGTCCTCGGGCGCCGGCCATCCGCAGCGCTCGGGCGTGCGGTTGGGAAAATGCCAGGTAAGCAAAAAGCTCGCGGAGACTTCCCCGCCGCCCGGGACCGATTGCGTGACGGCAATCGAACCCACCGGACTGACGGCGCGCGCGTCGCTCGAGAGTGCGCCGTCATCCGTAAAGTCGTCCCAGAACGTCAGCGGCCCGTCCCACCACTGTGTCCTCTTCCACCCGCGCAGGTACGAAACGGCGTCCTCCGGGGCGCCGAGAACACCCAGGAAGATCGAGCCTTTCAGCGGATCAGTCGCGGTCAAGAAGGGATTGTCCATGAACAAGCCGGACACGCCTTCGGCCTGTCTGAGATTGGCCTGCCTCCCTTCCCTTCCCACAGGATTCTCGAGGCTGAACGCGATCCCCACCTTGGCCGGCGCTTTGGACGGATTCTTCAAGTGGTAACGAAGAACCGCGATTGGCAGGCCGGACGCCTCGACGTCCAACGGCACAAGCGGATTGAAGGCCTCCAGGCTGACGAGTACGGGCAGGTTCTTGTCCTCAAATTCGATGCGCGCGAACGGGTAGGCGCCTGTCAATGTCGCGGAAGCAAGACGCGGCAGGCCGGGCACGTTGTTCGAACCCAGCCCGCTTGAACCTTCGTAGGGCGGCTCGATCCGAGCTTCCAGAACTCGGGCTACCGCCTTCTTTCCTTCCGCCTTTGCCCAGATGGCCGGAAAACAGTAGTCCGGCTCGTTTCCCTTGTCGGGCCGATTAAAGATCTCCCAATCGCGCAGTTGTCCGCGGCCACCCAGCGAAATCGTGCCCGTGCCAATCCCTCCTAAGGGGAAGGCGATCATCTTCAGATTTCGGCCGCTGAAGGTGCGAGGAAAGGTGATGCGACCGGCAACCACCCCCTGCCCCTCCTTATGCAAGGAGGGGGGTTGCGAACCTGGCTTTTGCGCCGTGCCCGCCTTTCGCGCAGTTCCAGGCGTGGCTTGCGCTGCCAGCTCACGAGCGCCGCCGGCCAATGCACCGCCCGCTGCCACCTTTTTCAGAAACTCACGCCGCTCCAGCTTGCCGTTTTTCTTTCTCGTGGCCACAGTATCCTCCCCTTTGCAAGTAGCGGCGAGTCCACTTACCACACTCCAGAACAAATGCTCGCCACGCAAGTCTGTAGTCGTTGGGGTAGTGCCTCAGTTTGAATTTGTAGCGGCGAGTTTACCTCGCCAAATGGCGGCATAAAGCCGCCTCTACTTCAAACTGAGGCACTACCGTCGTTGGGTTTCACGAGCACACGTTCTTCAGGAATTGTTATAGGCTAATAGAGAAGGAAAGGCAACCGGGATGCTGAGGTGTATACTTGCCTTATGTAAGCTCGTGCGGAAAGTGCGAGGAACCGAGTTCGATGCTCAAACATAGAGGAGGTGGATTCCAGATGCCCGTGACGCTTAACCCAGAGCAGGAAAGAATTGTAAACGAGGAGTTGCGGTCCGGAAAATACCGAGACGCCGACGAGGTAATTTGGATGGCTTTGACGGCTCTTCGCGAAAAGTTTCGCCGGGACCCAACTGTGCCGGGAGAAGAGAGACGTCGCGCTATTAGGGACATGCTGGATTTCGCCGGAAAGAACCGGACGCCACTTCAGGGTGTCTCCATCAAGGAACTGATCCACGATGGCCACCGTTTATGAGTCAACTGGTCATCGCTGCCTCGCTGGCACTTCAATGGTTTTTGGAAGACGAGTCACATTGGCCTGCGGGCGAGCCGCGAACGACGAAACGAGGGCGCGCGCTACCCTAACTCATTGTGCAGCTCGCTAACAACTGATGGATGGCAGCGGCAACGCCTTCTTTCGCGTCATAGACCGCCGAGCCGGCAACCAGAACGTTGGCGCCGGCCTCGACCACTGAGCGGGCGGTCTCATGGTTGATGCCGCCGTCGACCTCGATTTCGCAATCGAGGCCACGTTCCTGGAGGGCATTGCGAACCTGGCGAATTTTGCTAAGCGTTTCCGGTATGAAATCCTGCCCGCCGAAGCCCGGGTTCACCGTCATGACCAAAACCATTTGCAAGCTGCCCAGCACTTCGGAAAGCATCGCGGCGGGAGTCGAGGGATTGATGGCCACGGCGGCCTTCTTGCCCAGGTGATGAATGTGCTGAATGGCGCGGTGGAGATGGGGCGTTGCCTCCTGGTGAACGATGATCGTGTCCGCGCCGGCTTTGGCGAAGCGCTCGATGAAATCTTCCGGCGGCTCGACCATCAAGTGCGCCTCGATGCCCAGTCGCGTCAAAGGACGCAGGCTTTCGATGGCTTGCACGCCGAAAGTGATGTTGGGAACAAAGCGCCCGTCCATCACGTCGACCTGGAATCGCTCGATGCCCGCGGCTTCCACGGCTAGGACCTCCTCGCCCAGGCGCGTGAAATCGGCAGAAAGTATCGAGGGCACGATTTTAATCACGGCTCGCCTCGAGGAGGAAGAGTGAGCTTGCGTGCCGCGGCTTCGTCCAGAAACCAGCTCAAACTCCCATTCACAGGCTGAATTTTCTGCGCCGGAAGCTCCCCGGGAGGTCCCTCGAGCACTTTGCGCAAGGTCTCCGCCTTGTCAGCTCCCGCTACCAGGAAAACTATGTGTGCGGCCGAATTCAGCAAAGGGAGCGTCATGGTCAAACGGCGCATTCCGAGCCGCTCGACATTATTGGGCCGTACCCAAACCTCTCGTTCCTGTAGCGCCGTCGTGCCTGGGAATAGCGACGCGGTGTGCCCATCCGGCCCCATACCCAGGAATACAATATCCAAACGCGGCCTCAGGCCATTATTGGGTTGGAGCACTTGGGCTAGTTCGGCGGTGTAGTCGCGTGCGGCCTGGTCGAGGTCCGGGCGCTCGGCCTGCATGCGATGAAAGTTCTCAGGCGGAATCTCGCCGCTCTCCAGCAGCGCTTCCCGAATCATGCGATAGTTGCTGTCCGGGTGATCGGGTTGGACGCAGCGCTCATCAACCTGAAAGAGCTGGACATTTCTCCATTCGATGCGTCCCACCAGCGCGCGTCCAGCGAGGATCTGGTATAACAGCCGGGGTGTCAGGCCGCCTGAAAGCGCGGCGCAAAAAGTCTTTCCCTCAATGAGACTGAGACGAGCCAGGTCTTCAAAAGCGCAGGCCGCCGCCCAGCTCATCTCCTCGAGGTTGGAAAAAACCTTCACATCGTTCTTAACCATGAGCCCTTCCCTGATTGACAATTTGAAATCTGCAATCCGCTGCGTCAGGTCGCAAGCATGCGCTCCACCACTGCCAGCGCCTCTTCGTATAGCCGGTCCCGAACTCCCATTTTCAGTTCTTCATTCAATATCTCGACTTCATCCAAGACTTCCACGCGCACCGAGCGTCCTATCGGCGCCACGCCCGGCACTTCGGCCAGCGTCTTTACAACCATGCCGTCCGGCCCCCGTGTGAACGAGAATCGGGCAGGGGAGGCACCTTCTGCTTTCAACTCGATGGTGAAACACACTCCACAGGGGTTGTCAACTCTTTTCAGATTTCGAACCACTCTCACCGTGCTGATGGCGGACTTGAAAGAGAAACTGCGCGGCTGCAATTCATTCCACCTTTCGGCCTTTACAAACTCCCATCCCAATCGGCTCGCCAGCCAACCTGCCAGCAACAGTCCCTGCGCACGCTGCGTCGCCAGACGCGCGGAGTCCCACTCGTATTCGATTCGCACTTCCGTCAGGCGATCAAGGTAAGGCCGCCGCTCCGGCGTATCAAAGCACTGGGAGATGAGCTGTCGCCACGGCGTTATGCGGTTCCAATTCAAATCGGTCAACTGGATTTTGCCGGAGAACCGATGGGCCCAGGCAGCCAAACCCTGCAAACAGAGGTCGCCGGTCGAAAACCGCGCGGTGTCCACGATGACGTGCTGGGTCACACGAAGGATCTCGTCGAAATAAGCCGGCGGCGAAAATTGGCCGGCCCGCCACCAAAGGAAAATCGGCAATCCCGAAACCGTCAGAGGCAGCACGACGCTGGGCAGCCCCTGCCCTGCCTCACCCCGAGCGCGAATCGTGACCTGCTCGCTGCACACCTGTTTTTCACCCGCCACCGGCAAGTGGCAGTGCGCGGAGACCCACGCTTCGAGGCCCGGCGATGCGGCTTGCGGTTCCAACATCATAATAATCGCCCGGCATGGGTTTTGACGCGTCACCTCGGCCACCAGGTTTGTCACTTCGTATGCTGCCTCATCGCTCTCGACATAGATGAGTAGAGTCAACGCGGAGGCGCGCATCACGGCCTTCTCACCCGCAGGACCCTCTGCTGCCGATCGCCACAAAGCCGATAGTTCACTTTCCAAATCTGCCACGTTGACCGGGCGTGGTTCGCCCAGGCCGATGGGTTCGATGGTGCTCGCCAAGAGAAACTCCAAAATCAGAAATCAGAAACTGGAAATCAGAAACTGGAAATTGGAAACTGGAAACTGGGAACTCCTCCTGCCTTCTTTCCAGCCCCCAGCCGATATTCTGGGCTTCTGTCGTCGCCATTTTCTAATTTCAATTTTCCAGTTTCGATTTTCCGTCCTTAGGCTCGGTGCCACTCGCAGCCGTCTCGTTCAATCAAGGCATCAGCCTCGGCAGGGCCCCACGAGCCAGCCGGGTAAGTGGTGAGTCCGCGGGGCCCCTCTTCCCGCCAACGGGTGAGGATGGGGTCCACCAATTCCCAAGAAAGCTCCACGGCGTCGCTGCGGTTGAACAGCGTGGCGTCGCCTAACATGCAGTCCAGCAATAAAGTCTCGTAGGCAGTGGGCGGCGGAGCCCCAAATGATTCACCATAGCGAAATTCCATCTGGACCGGACGGATTTGCATACTCGCACCGGGAAGTTTAGCGCAAAATTTCAGCGATATTCCCTCGTTCGGCTGGACGTTCAGCGCCAGCACGTTAGGCTCGATGCCATCCGCCCCGGCCCCCTTGAAAAGCATATGAGGTACCCGGCGAAACTGGATGGCGATTTCAGAAACGCGTTTAGCCAGCCGTTTGCCCGATCGCAGATAAAAGGGAACGTCGGCCCAGCGCCAATTATCAATATTAAGCTGAAGCGCCGCATAGGTCTCCGTGGTCGACGAGGGCGAGACCTTGGGTTCTTCGCGGTAGCCCGGTACCTTCCTTCCTCCCACCCACCCCTCGGTGTACTGGCCTCGCACCGTGAACTCGTCGATCTGCTCGGAGGAGAACGGCCGAATCGCGCGCAGCAGTTTAGCTTTCTCGTCCCGCACGGAAGTGGCGTCAAAGGTGGCTGGAGGTTCCATCGCCACCAGGCTGAGAAGCTGCAGCACGTGGTTTTGGATCATATCGCGCACCAGCCCGGCTTCTTCGTAGTAAGAGCCGCGGTTCTCGACTCCCAGGTCCTCGGCCACGGAAAGCTGCACGTTGCTGATATAGCGCCGGTTCCAGAAGGGCTCGAAAATCCCGTTGGCGTAGCGAAAGACCAGCAGGTTCTGGACCGTCTCTTTGCCGAGATAATGGTCGATGCGGTAAACCTGTTCTTCGTTGAAGACCTCGGTCACCACCCGGTTCAACTCTCGGGCGCCGGACAGGTCCCGCCCGAACGGCTTCTCG
>Ga0187781_10001225_pt1 | contig 19354 bp, 20 predicted proteins | sample 0715_SJ02_MP02_2_FD_132447 | JGI IMG/M metagenome (GOLD analysis project Ga0187781, IMG submission 132447) | Tropical peat soil microbial communities from peatlands in Department of Meta, Colombia - 0715_SJ02_MP02_20_MG | ecosystem: Environmental > Terrestrial > Soil > Wetlands > Peat | place... | reverse complement strand
GAAGCCCAACAGTCCCGCCGATCCCCACAACACGATCAACGCAACGCCGACAACGACTGGCGAGACCGCGAACGGCAGATCGATGATCGCCTGCAACACACCCTTGCCACGGAACCGGTTGCGCGCCAGCATCAACGCTGTCGGGATGCCGAAGATCACGTTGAGCGGCACCACGATCGCGACCACCAGCAGCGACAAATCCAGTGCCGATATCGCTGCCGGCGTGCTTACCCAGGCGTAGAACTGGCCGAAACCGGGAGCGAAAGTGCGCCACAGAATCAGTGCCACCGGGAGGACGAGCAGCACGAACAGGTAACCCAGCGCCAGAAAGCGAATGAGATAGCGAACCTGCGGCGATGTCGTCATGCGCCGCTCGCCCCCGCAAGCGGGTGGGGGTACCCCCAGCCGCACAGCGGCAAGGGGGCGTGCCCCCACCTCATCGCTGCCTCCAAAATCGTCGCCGGCGCGGTCGTCATGCCGATGACTCCTCACGTTTAGCCGCGCGCGAGCCGAGGGTACGCAAGATGAGCAGCACGACAAACGAGATGCTCAGCAGCACAATCGATATCGCCGCAGCGCCGGTACGGTCGTCGTTTTCGATCAGGGTCCGGATCCACTGCGAGGACACCTCCGTCTTGCCGGGCACCGCCCCACCGATCAGCACCACCGAGCCGAATTCGCCGATGGCCCGTGAGAAGGCCAGCCCAGCACCAGATAACAAGGCCGGCGTCAGCGACGGCAGCACGACGGCGGTGAAGATCGTCAGGTTGTTGGCGCCCAGCGACGCGGCCGCTTCCTCGGTCTCGCGGTCAATCTCCAGCAGCACCGGCTGGACCGCTCGCACCACAAACGGCAGCGTGACGAACGCCAGCGCCACGCCCACACCCCATCCGGTGTGCTGCAAGTGCAGGCCGACGGGGCTGTTAGCCCCGTAGAGGGCCAACATCACCAGGCTGGCCACAATCGTGGGCAATGCGAAGGGCAGATCGATAATGGCATCGACGAGCCGTTTGCCCGGGAAATCGTCGCGTACCAGCACCCAGGCGATCAGCAGGCCGAACACCAAGTTGAGGACGGTTACGCCGACGGAGATGGTCAGCGTCACCCGGAAGGACTCCAGCGCGGCTTTCGAGGTCACCGCGAGCCAGAACGCCCGCCAGCCACCGCCGACCGATTGCCACCCGATCGCGGCCAGGGGCAGCAACACGATCACCGAAAGCCAGACCACCGCAACACCGACCCGCAGTGAGGTGCCGCCGCCGGAACCCTTGAGGCTACGCACGCGACCGTCACGGGTGCGTCCGGTCACCTCCTGTGTTATCGCGGTCGTCATCCGGTGGCCTGCGTGTAGATCTGGGTGATGCTGCCCGAGTTCTTGTCGAACAGTTGGGCATCCACGGTGTCCCAGCCACCCAAATCAGCGATCGTCCACAGCTTGGCCGGCGTTGGAAGCTGACTGCGGACGTCTGCGGCGACGGCCGGGTCAACTGGCCGGAATCCAGCTGCTGCCCAAAGCTTCTGGGCCTGCTCGGTGTACTGGAAGTTTTTGAACGCAGTGGCGGCATCCAGGTGGGCGCTGGTGGTCACCACGGCTACCGGATTCTCGATCTTGAATGTCTGCGGCGGGTCGAGATGGGCGACCGGCTTGCCTTGGCGCTCGGTGGCGATCGCTTCGTTCTCGTAGCTGATCAGCACGTCACCGCTGCCCTGGACGAACACATCGGTGGCCTCGCGCCCCGATGCGGGACGCAGTTTGACGTGCTGGCCCACCAGCTTATTGATGAAGTCAATGCCCGCCTGGGGATCGTGGCCGCCGCCGCTCTTGACGGCGTACGGGGCAAGCAAATTCCATTTCGCCGAGCCGGAACTGAGCGGGCTGGGCGTGATCACCTCCACGCCGGGCCGTAGCAGGTCGTCCCAGTCCTTAATGTTCTTGGGATTCCCGGGCCGCACCACCAGGGTCACCACCGAGCCGAACGGGATGCCTTTGGTGGCGTCTTTGTTCCAGTCCGACGAGACTTTGCCGGCCTTGACGAGTCGGGTGATGTCGGGCTCGACGGAGAAGTTGACGATGTCGGCGGGCTTGCCGTCGACGACACCGCGTGACTGGTCACCCGAGGCGCCATACGAGGTGACCACCTGCACGCCCTTGCCGTCCGGTGACGCATTGAACGCCGGAATCACCTTGCTCCAGCCCGGTTCTGGAGCCGAATAGGCGACCAGCGTGATACTCGTGTTCGCGTTGACCGGCCCGCCACCGCCTACGACGTCGCTGGCGCCGCCGTGACACGCCGCGATAACGCTCGCGGCGACGGTCAACCCGACAATATGGCGCCAAAGCTTGACGTCGTCGCGCAATGGTCGACCTTTCGGTGGCGGGATTAACAAATAACGAGTCCCGCTGCTACGGAAAGGCGAGAGTCAGCAGTTGGGAGAATTCCACCGACACTCAGCCTGCGCGGGGCGGAAGTCAGCTACAACAGTGGACGTCGGCTACAGCGCAATCGCCGACGGCAATAAGCGCCAAGATGTGGCACTCGCCGTCGCCAGACACTGCGCGCATGGCGGAAGCCTAACAGAATCCGCCGAATTCCCAGCTCGACCGGCGTACGTCAGTGGGTCAGCAGCCAAGCGACGATTACCAGTACCACCAAAATGACCAGCACCAACGTCACTTGTGATCGCGGCATGCCCGTTTTGCTGGTCATCCGGGTTCTTCGTCGCTGTGACGAACGCGCCTCATCAGCCGGATCCCCCTGATGCCGTAGCCCAGCGAAGCGTCCAGCACAACCGCAGCCAGGTAGGCCAACCCCAGCACGACCGGCATCACCACAATGGTCTGCAAAACGAACCCCAGCCCCGACAGCCACAACTCGACGCCGTCCCACCAACTGAGGATCCCGTTCACCGGCCTCACCCTATTCCGCGCGGCCCATGAAGCCAACACGCCAGGATCGGCGCATGCGTAGACGCCGGGCAGGTCGGCGGATCATGATGTCGGCATGGTTCTTCACGCGCAGCCTGCCGATGAGGCCACGGAGAAGGCCGAATCGGCAACTTCTACCATCGCGCCGCCGGTGGCAGTTCCCTCTGGCACGCCACTGCGCAACCCGTTCCCACCCATCGCCGATTACGCGTTCTTGTCCGACTGTGAGACAAACTGCCTGATCTCGCCGGCCGGCTCGGTGGAATGGCTGTGCGTGCCTCGGCCCGATTCGGCGAGTGTGTTCGGCGCGATCCTGGACCGCAGCGCCGGCCATTTCCGGCTTGGGCCGTACGGTGTGTCGGTGCCCTCGGCACGGCGCTACCTGCCCGGCAGCCTGATCATGGAGACCACGTGGCAAACCCACACCGGCTGGCTGATCGTGCGCGACGCGCTGGTGATGGGGCCATGGCACGACATCGACCGACGGTCGCGAACGCATCGTCGCACCCCGATGGACTGGGACGCCGAACACATCCTGCTGCGCACCATCCGTTGCGTCAGTGGAACCGTCGAACTGCTGATGAGCTGCGAGCCGGCTTTCGACTACCACCGCGTCAGCGCCACCTGGGAGTACTCGGCCGATGGCTACGGCGAAGCCCTTGCTCTGGCCAACAAAGACCCCGAAACCCATCCGACCTTGCGGCTGACCACCAACCTGCGGATCGGTTTGGAGGGCCGAGAAGCACGGGCACGCACCCGAATGAAAGAAGGTGACAACGCCTTCGTCGCCTTGAGCTGGTCCAAGCACCCGGCGCCGCAGAACTTTGACGAGGCCGCCGACAAGATGTGGAACACGGCCGAGTGCTGGCGGCAGTGGATCAACATCGGCAACTTTCCCGACCACCCGTGGCGGGCGTATCTGCAACGCAGTGCGCTGACTCTGAAAGGGTTGACGTACTCGCCGACCGGTGCGCTGCTGGCTGCCTGCACCACGTCACTTCCCGAAACCCCACAGGGCGAACGCAACTGGGACTACCGGTATGCGTGGGTGCGCGACTCGACCTTCGCATTATGGGGGCTCTACACCCTGGGACTCGACCGCGAGGCCGACGATTTCTTCTCGTTCATTGCCGACGTGTCCGGCGCGAATAACGATGAAAGCCAACCGCTACAGGTGATGTACGGCGTCGGCGGGGAACGCCGACTGGTGGAAGAGGAATTACCCCATCTGTCCGGCTACGACCATGCCAGCCCGGTGCGCATCGGCAACGGCGCCTATAACCAGAACCAGCACGACATCTGGGGCGCCATCCTCGATTCGTTCTACTTGCACGCCAAGTCACGCGAGCAGGTGCCGGACACGCTGTGGCCGGTGCTGAAGAACCAGGTGGAAGAGGCCATCAAGCATTGGCGTGAGCCCGACCGCGGCATCTGGGAGGTGCGCGGAGAACCTCAACACTTCACGTCATCGAAGATCATGTGCTGGGTGGCGGCCGATCGCGGAGCGAAACTGGCTGAGCGGCAGGGTGAAAAAGACTACGCACAGCAATGGCGCACGGTCGCAGAGGAGATCAAAGCCGACATCCTGGAAAAGGGAGTGAACTCTCGGGGCGTGTTCACCCAGCGCTACGGCAGCGACGCGCTGGACGCCTCGCTGCTGCAGGTGGTGTTGACTCGGTTCCTGCCGCCGGACGACCCGCGGGTGCGGGCCACGGTGTTGGCTGTTGCCGATGAACTCACCGAACAAGGTCTAGTGCTGCGGTATCGCGTCGAGGAGACCGACGACGGACTCGTCGGCGAGGAAGGCACATTCACCATCTGTTCGTTTTGGCTGGTGTCGGCGTTGGTCGAGATCGGCGAGGTTAGCCGCGCCAAACATCTTTGCGAGCGCCTACTTTCGTTCGCCAGCCCACTACACCTCTACGCCGAGGAGATCGAGCCGCGCACGGGCCGGCATCTGGGGAACTTCCCACAGGCCTTCACCCACCTGGCGCTGATCAACGCTGTGGTGCACGTGATCCGGGCCGAGGAAGAAGCGGACAGCACCGGAGTGTTCCAGCCCGCCAACGCGCCTGTGTAGGGTCGGTCAGCTCAAAGCGCTGACTTTATCCATCATCGCGTGAGCGATGTCGACTCCGCTGGTGTCCAGGTTGGCCGAACCTGGGTCGGACGGGCGTCGATCGCCGAAGAACACCACCTCGACCTCGACGAGGCAGTTCAGCCGGACACCGATGGCACGCGCCTGTGGGGTGGGCTGCAGGGCCGGCATGTTGGGCAACACCGCGGTCGCGGTATTAGTCGCCGCGACAACGGTATCGGTAACGCGGATGTCACTGACAACGTTCGTCGTGCTAATCGGGCCGGTTTGTTCCGTTGTCGTCGCGCCGTCGCAATGCTGCCACTGTTCCGAGAATTTCGCGAAGAGCGCCGCGGCTCGCGCGGCCGTGGGCAACGTGACGACGCCCTCCATAACGCTGATCACTTGCGCAGGGTCACCGTTGTTCCACCACGACTCCGATACGAAATCTTTGACCTCGGCCGACTCGTAGACGCTTTTCTGCAGCATCGCCGTCACGCCTAGGCAATCGGCGGGCGAAACCTTACTGTCAGGTTGGAAGAGCTTGTCGGGGCCGCCGAACTCGGGCGGCACACGGGCTACAAATTGCTGGCCGAGCATCCGCGACAGCGCGACGTCGTCAAGCGGCACCTGCCTGACTGTTTCTCCGGTGAGAGGCCGCGGCTTCAGGTTCGGCGCCGGCTTCGCTATGCCATCCAGAACCGCACCACAGCTGACTGCCAACGCAGCGACCACTACCGACGCCGTCGCCGATCCAACAGTCCGCATGGTTACTTTGTACCCGTTTCGCCCGCGGCGTCAGCTCAGTGCGCTGACCTTGCCCATCATCGCGTGCGCGATGTCGATCGCGCTGTTGTTGATGTCGCCAGACCCTGGTTTCCACTGCGCAGAGAACCCGGCAGACAACGCGTTGGCGTCTGCCGCCGTGGGCAAGGCGACGACACCCACGCAGTCAGCAGGCGAAGCCGAACCATAACTGTCCCCCGAATTCTCGCCACTGCCGAACATCGGCGGGACGGCCAGCCACACCATGCAGCACCAGCGATTTCTCACTTCTTACCTTTGTCCCCCGCAGCATCGGCGGACAGCGCGGCGACAAACGCTTCCTGCGGCACATCGACGCGGCCGATGGTCTTCATCCGCTTCTTGCCTTCCTTTTGCTTCTCCAGCAGTTTGCGCTTGCGGGTGATGTCACCGCCGTAGCACTTCGACAACACGTCCTTGCGAATCGCGCGAATGTTCTCTCGCGCAATGATTTTGGACCCGATCGCCGCCTGAACCGGCACCTCGAACTGCTGACGCGGGATGAGCTCTTTGAGTTTGGTGGTCATCTTGTTGCCGTAGGCCGCGGCGCCATCCTTGTGCACGATGGCGCTGAACGCGTCGACGGCCTCCCCCTGCAGCAGGATGTCGACCTTCACCAGTGCGGCCTCTTGCTCGCCGGCTTCCTCGTAGTCGAGGCTGGCGTAGCCGCGGGTGCGCGATTTCAGCGAATCGAAGAAGTCGAAGATGATCTCACCCAGCGGCATGGTGTAGCGCAATTCAACTCGTTCGGGCGACAGGTAGTCCATCCCGCCGAGTTCGCCACGCCGGGACTGGCAGAGCTCCATGATGGTGCCGATGAATTCGCTGGGCGCAATGATCGTCGTTTTGACGACGGGCTCGTAGACGGTGGCGATCTTGCCCGATGGCCAGTCTGACGGGTTGGTCACTTGAATGCCCCCCTCGGCCCCACCTTCCACGACCACTCGATAGACCACGTTTGGTGCGGTCGAAATCAGGTCGAGGTCGAATTCGCGTTCCAGGCGCTCGCGGGTGATCTCCATATGCAGCAGACCCAAGAACCCGCACCGGAACCCGAAGCCCAGCGCCACCGAGGTCTCCGGTCCATAGGTGAGCGCGGCGTCGTTGAGTTGCAGCCGCTCCAGCGCGTCGCGCAGGTTCGGAAAATCGGAGCCGTCGACGGGATACAGACCCGAGTACACCATCGGCTTGGGTTCGCGGTAGCCGGTCAGGGCTTGGGTGGCGCCGTGGCGCGCGGTGGTGACGGTGTCGCCGACCTTGGACTGGCGGACGTCCTTGACACCGGTGATCAAATAGCCGACCTCGCCCACACCCAGGCCCTCGCTGGCCTTCGGTTCAGGCGATACGATGCCGACCTCGAGAAGCTCATGCGTCGCGCCGGTGGACATCATCACGATGCGCTCGCGCGGGGTGATCTTGCCGTCGACGACGCGGACGTAGGTGACCACGCCGCGGTAGATGTCGTAAACGGAGTCGAAAATCATTGCGCGGGTGGGCGCGTCCGGCTCCCCCTGGGGCGGTGGCACTTGCTTGACGACCTCGTCGAGCAGTTCGGGCACGCCTTCCCCGGTCTTGCCCGACACCCGCAGCACCTGGTCGGGCTCGCAGCCCATGATGTGCGCGATCTCGGCGGCGTACCGTTCAGGGTCGGCGGCGGGCAGGTCGATCTTGTTGAGCACCGGGATGACCACCATATCGCGGTCCAGCGCCAGATACAGGTTGGCCAGCGTCTGTGCCTCGATGCCTTGCGCGGCGTCGACCAACAGCACCGCCCCCTCGCAGGCGGCCAGCGCCCGCGACACCTCATAGGTGAAGTCGACATGGCCCGGAGTGTCGATCAAATGCAGGACGTAATCGGTATCGCCCACCCGCCACGGCAGGCGCACATTTTGCGCCTTGATCGTGATCCCGCGTTCCCGCTCGATGTCCATCCGGTCCAGGTACTGAGCACGCATCGACCGCTCGTCGACGACGCCGGTGAGCTGCAGCATCCGATCCGCCAGCGTGGACTTGCCGTGGTCGATATGGGCGATGATGCAGAAATTCCGAATCTGCGCCGGCGCCGTGAAGGTTTGGTCGGCGAAACTGCTGATGGGAATCTCCTGGTCGACGGGCGGCCAAGCGGCGAATGCTTAGACGCTCTGAGTTGCCTCCAGGGTATCGAGGCAGCCTCGTCCGGACACAATCCGTGCCCGGGCCGTCTTATGCTGCGAACATGGCGTCGCAGTGGAGGACGTTGCAGCGGTTTCAGAGAAACCTAGAGAATCTGGTGTCCTTGGCTTCCAGCGAGGTGCCGGAGTTAGTCCGGCAGCTGCAGCAGCTGCCGACTGTGCAGCGGAGCATAAAGATCGCTTTGGATGTGATCGTCGGCAACCCGTCCGAACCGCCGGCCGAGATCACCGTGGGCCGTCCGGTGACCAGCAACAGCGCGCCCACCGCGCATCGGGCCCGCAAGGTGATCTACTCCCCCGACCTCGACGGTCGGGCTGACCCCGGCGAAATCGTGTGGACGTGGGTGACCTACGAGGACGACCACACCCGCGGCAGGGACCGCCCGGTGCTGGTCGTGGGCCGCGACCACCACACGCTGCTCGGGTTGATGATGTCCAGTCAGGAAAGACACGCCGCCGACCGGGACTGGGTGGGAATCGGCAGCGGTAGCTGGGATGACGACGGCAGACCCAGTTGGGTGCGGCTGGACCGGGTGCTTGACGTGCCTGAAGAGGGCATTCGCCGCGAGGGCGCGATCCTGCAACGCGCCATTTTCGACGTCGTGGCTGCGCGCCTGCGCAGCGACTATTCCTGGAGCTGAGTAGCCCGGCTTCTTTGCTGCGCGCCGAGTGGCCGGTTAAAGCACGCAATCGACGTCGACGCGTGTCCTAAGTTGCCACTCGCCGCAGCGATCAGCCCTGGGTGATGTAGGACTGGAGCTGTTCGTGCTCGGCCTCCAGCTCCTCCATCCGCGTCTTCACGACGTCGCCGATGCTGACGATGCCGATCAGCTTTCCGTCCTCGAGCACCGGCACGTGCCGCACCCGATTTTCGGTCATCAGCATGGAGAGGCTGTCCACCGTGTCGGCCCTACTACAGGTCGACACCACCGCAGTCATGATTTTCGACACCGGCTGCGAGAGCACCGAAGCCCCGTGGGCGTGCAGTTGGCGAACCACGTCACGCTCGGAGACGATGCCGACGACACTATCCGGCCCCACCACCACCATGGCGCCGATATTGTGACCGGCGAGCCCGGCCAGCAGTTCGGTCACAGTCGCGTCAGGTTCGATCGTCACTACCGCCCCACCCTTGCTCCGCAACACATCTGCAATCCGCATCAAAGGGCCTCCCGACGATTGTGATCCGGTTCACACCAGGCTACGGCGAGATTGGTCGTCGTGAAAGCAGCCCGCGAAAATCAGACGAAGATCCAGGTCAAGACCGTGCCGGCCCGGCGAGGTGGTCGCGATGTCGGCGGCCGTGATCGCTAATTGACCGGTAGCCGGCCGGGATCTGTGACATGCCTGAAGCCATGATCGAAGTCACGCTGCTCGGTACCGGCAGTCCTATCCCCGACCCGAATCGCGCTGGGCCGGCCACCCTGGTGCGGGCCGGCGATCGGTCTGGGCGCCAACGGCTTGTCGGCTCTGCTGCTCACCCACCTGCACAGCGACCACATCGCCGATCTCGGCGACCTGCTGATCACCCGCTGGGTTACCACCTTCACACCCGGGACCGCAGCGGTCGTCGAGGCGACGCTGAAAGCCTTCGGCCACGATATCAGCTACCGGATCGCGCACCACGACGACCTGACCGCCCCGCCAGCGGCAGCCGTGCGCCCGCGACCACCAGCCACGCCAACGCCGAGACCCGTGCGACCGGCAGGATCGGTCCCAGCGCCGGCCAGATCAGCACCAGCGTCGTCAATTCGCAAAGCCCGGCGATCACCAGGCCGGCCAAGGCCAGCGGCCGCGGCAACAGCTCGAGGACAAGGCTGGGAATCGCTATGCCGCCGATAAGAAGGCCCAGCGCCACGATGTGCCCGGCGCCACCGATCAGAAACACCAGGTAATACAGCGCCCGAACCAACGCGGTGTCGCCGCTGACCTCCGGGCGCGACAGTGTCCAGGCCACCAAACCCGTCAGGCCCAACGCGCCGGCCGCCAAGATTCCGCCCGCCAAGGCAATCGTCCCCAGGGCGGCGACCCCGTGTTGACGCAACCGGGCGCTGGCCGTCGCCGCGTAGACGGCGAGCGGCACCGACGACGCGAACGCCGCCACGGCAATCACCTGAATCGCCATCGGCTCGGCGCGGGTGTACTGCTGGACCGCGGCGACCGGTCCGTAGGGCAGCGGCATCACGCCGCCGAGCGCGACTCCGATCGCCAGACCTCCAAAGATCAGCCCTATGCAGATTGCGGCGACGAGCGCCAACGGTGGTCCATCATCTTGGCGTCGGCCAAGCGATGCATTTCTCGGAGAAGCATCCATAGCGTGCACCATAGAGCGGTGCCGCGGAAGGACTATGCGAGTCGCGTGATTTCGACGACGACGTCGAGGTCGGTGGCGCCCCGTCCGGAGTAGATGCCCTTCAGCGGGGACACGTCAGCGTAGTCCCGGCCGACCCCGACGCTGATGTACTGCTCGCTGATCTCACTGTCGTTGGTGGGGTCCAGATCCCACCAACTTCCCGTCCAGGCCTGTAGCCAAGCATGACTCTGCCCGTCGACAGTGTCCCCCACCACCGCATCAGAATCGGGGTGGTGATAGCCGGACACATAATGCCCGGGAATGCCCATGCTGCGCAACACAATCAGTGACAGGTGGACGAAATCCTGGCAGACGCCTTTGCCCTCACGCAATGCATCCAAGCCCGACGAATGGACACCGGTGGTACCCCGAACGTAGTCCAATTCGCTGCGTACCCACTCCGCCGCCGCGACGACGGCTTCTGCGGGCTCGTGGTACTTGGCGATCCGCTTGCCTACGGCGGCAATGCGTTTGCTCGTCGGCGTGTATTCGGTGGGACGAAGCACCTCGTCGAACCGATCGACCACCGATTCGCTGTGCAAGTCGGCCCAGGTGGCCTTTTCCTTCGGCGGTTCCGCTCGATCGGTCTCCACCACCGACGAGGACGTGACGGTCAACTCGGTGTGCGGCGCGTGCAGGTCGAAGGCCGTCACCGCAGTGCCCCAATAGTCGATGTAGCGGTATGACCGGGTGGCCGGGACGGTTTCGACACGGTTGAGAACGACGTTTTGCCGGGAGTCCGAGCGCGGCGTGAGCCGGGCTTCGTTGTAGGAGGCGGTCGCCGGCGACGGATAGGCGTATCCGGTGGCGTGCAGGACCCGCAGCCGCCACATCAGGTCTTCCCCTGCCTGGTCGGCAGCGGGTCACGCTGGGCGGCGTCGGACCAGGCGACCCACGGTACAGCGTGAAAGTACTGCACCGCCAAGGCTTCTCCGACGTCGTAGCAAGTCTTCTGCAAGCTGGCCAGCCGCATCTCCAGCGATTCGAGCAGCGCCCCTGGTTCCACGAATTCCAGTTCGCTACGGGCTTGCCCGAGCAGCCGCTGTGCTTCGGCGGTGGTACCGATTCGACTGTGCGGACTGTGCAGCAGTTCGTCGAGGTTGTGCTCGGCCATCTTCAGCGAGTAGAAGACCGACCGCGGGAACAGCCGGTCGAGCAGTATGAACTCGACGACCCGGTTGGCGTCCAGCACACCGCGATAGGTCCGCAGATAGGTGTCGTGCGCGCCCGCCGAGCGCAGCACGGTCACCCACGCCGGCGACGATGCGCTGTCCCCTACCCGTGACAACAACATCCGCACCGTCATGTCCACCCGCTCGATCGCGCGGCCCAGCACCATGAAGCGATACCCGTCGTCACGCGATAGCGTCGTATCGGCGAGACCGGCGAACATCGCGGCGCGACCCTCGATAAACGACAAAAACTCATGCGGGCCAAGACGTTTGGCGGCACGCTCACGTTCACCCAGAGCGTTGAACGTGGTGTTGAGGCACTCCCAGGTCTCGGTGGACGTCACCTCCCGGGCAGACCTCGCATTTTCCCGCGCCGCTGAGATGGCGTCGACGATGGAGCAGCCGCCCGCGGTGTTGCGGCGAAAGGCCACCAGGTCGGTCAGCGACCAGACGTCCAACTCAGTGTCCGGCGGCTCAATGTCCAACACCTGCAACAACACTCGGGAGGTGTGGTCGGGGTCGACGCTGGAATCCTCCAGCAGTTGGTGCACAGTGACGTCGAGGATGCGCGCGGTGTCGTCGGCACGCTCGACGTAACGACCGATCCAGTACAACGCCTCGGCATTGCGGGCCAGCATCAGCGCATCACCGCCTGTTGCTGTTGCTGTTGGGTGGGCTGTTGCTCCTGCGTGGGGCGAAGCTGCGACTGCTGTTGCTGCTGGGAGGAGGACTTTTCGGCGTCCGAGTCGCCGTTGGAGGTGGCGACGGGATTGGGCAGCGAACGCACAATCTCGGCGGCGCCCAGCTCGCGGTTGGCCACCGACGCGCGCGACGCGAGCACCCAGGTGTCCTTGGAGCCGCCGCCCTGACTGGAGTTCACCACCCGGGACCCCTCGACCAGAGCCACCCGGGTCAGGCCACCGGGCAACACCCACACGTCGTCGCCGTCGTTGACCGCGAATGGTCGCAAATCGACGTATCGGGGTGTCAACTTGTCGTCGATCTGAGTCGGGACCGTGGAGAGCTGCATCATCGGTTGCGCGATCCAGCCCCGCGGGTCGTCGCGGATCTTCTTGCTGATCGCGGTCAACTCTTTGTTGGAGGCTTCTGGGCCGAAGACGATGCCGTAGCCGCCGGATCCCTCGACGGGCTTGATGACCAGTTCGCCGATCCGGTCGAGTACTTCTTCGCGCTCATCATCCAACCAGCACCGGAAGGTGTCCACATTGGCCAGCAACGGTTTCTCGCCGAGGTAGTAGTCGATGATCGTCGGCACGTAGGTGTAGACGAGTTTGTCGTCGCCCACCCCGTTGCCGACGGCACTGGAGATCACCACGTTGCCGGCCCGGGCGGCGTTGAGCAGGCCGGCAACGCCGAGCACCGAATCGGGGCGGAATTGCATCGGATCCAGGAAAGCGTCGTCGATGCGCCGGTAGATGACGTCGACCTGACGTTCTCCTTCGGTGGTGCGCATGTATACCTGGTTGTCGCGGCAAAACAGGTCACGACCTTCGACCAGTTCGACCCCCATCTGCCGGGCCAGCAGCGAATGCTCGAAGTAAGCGGAGTTGGCCACCCCCGGGGTCAGCACGACGACGGTCGGGTCGGCTTCGTTGGTGGCCGCCGACTTGCGCAGGGCGCGGAGCAGGTGCGCCGCGTAGTCGTCGACGGCGCGCACCCGGTGAGTGGCGAAGAGGTTGGGAAAGACCCGCGCCATCGTGCGCCGGTTCTCCATCACATAAGACACCCCCGACGGCGAGCGCAGGTTGTCCTCCAGGACGCGGAAGTTTCCCTTTTCGTCGCGGATCAGGTCGATACCGGCGACGTGAATGCGCACGCCGTTGGGCGGCACGATGCCAGCGGCCTGGCGATAGAAGTGCTCACAGGAGGTGACCAGCCGGCGCGGGATCACTCCGTCGTTCAGGATCTCCTGATCGCCGTAGACGTCGTCGAGGTAGCACTCGAGGGCCTTGACGCGCTGGGTGATGCCGCGCTCCAACCGCGTCCACTCGGCGGCCGAGATCACCCGTGGGACGAGATCCAGCGGAAACGGCCGCTCCTGGCCGGACAGCGAAAACGTGATGCCCTGATCGCTGAAGGCACGGCCGAGCGCCTCGGCCCGGGCCTCGAGGTCCGAAGCATCCGACGGCGCGAGCTCGGCGTAGATGCCCTTATACGGGCCGCGGACATTGCCCTGACCGTCGAACATCTCATCGAAGGCGTCCGCGTAGCTGCTCGCGCTGTTGTAGCCGTCAAAGATGCGCTCATAGCGCTTTGACGGCTGCGAGTCGCCACGCGGCTGGCGCCTTGTCTCGACGGGTACGGTTCGAAGGGCCACTGTGCCATGCTGCATCAAAAATGCCGTTTCCGCAGGCCAAGCGTCTCTGCTTTGGGAGTTTGCATCGTGGACTGATACCGTGGGCAGTCGCCGCTTAAGCGTTGGGACGCGGCGGAAGATCGTGACATCACAAGCCGCTAAAGATTTGCGAAGGAATTAACGCGTGGCCAACATCAAGTCGCAGCAAAAGCGCAACCGCACGAACGAGCGCGCCCGACTGCGCAACAAGTCGGTGAAGTCGTCGCTTCGCACGGCTGTCCGCGCATTCCGCGAGGCCACCGCCGCCGGCGAGAAGGAGAAGGCCACCAAACTGCTGGCCTCCACCAACCGCAAGTTGGACAAGGCGGCCAGCAAGGGCGTGATCCACAAGAACCAGGCGGCCAACAAGAAGTCAGCGCTCGCGCACGCCCTCAACAAACTCTGAGTTCAGCGACCCGGATCGGCCCTACCCAATCGCTCGGCTTGCCCCCTCGCCGTCCCCTCGCCGCTGCGCGGCTGGGGTCCCCCCCCGCGGCTGGGGGTACCCCTACCTCGGGCTCCCCGGCCCGCATCGTCACCGGCCGCTAGCTCGGCGACTTTTCGCACCGCCGCTTCCAGCGCGTAGTCGGCATCCACGGCCGCGCCCTTGACGTCGGCGTTCAGCGTCGCCACCAATCTCATCGCGGTAGCCACCATGTCGCGGGACCAGCGCCGGGCCTGCTTCTGCGCCTTCTGCACCCGCCAGGGCGGCATCCCAAGTTCGGCGGCCAGCCGGTAATGGTCACCAGAAAGCGGCCCCACCCGACCGATGGCGTGTACCGCCTCAGCCAGCGCGTCGGCCAACACCACATGCGGCTCGCCGCGCATCATCGCCCACCGCAGCGCCTCGACAGCCCCTGCGACGTCACCGACCACGGCCTTGTCGGCGACGTCGAAACCCTTCACCTCGGCCCTGCCACCGTGATAGCGCCGCACCGCGGCGACATCGACGTGGCCGCCGGTGTCGGAGACCAATTGTGAACAGGCCGAGGCAAGTTCGCGGACGTCGGAGCCGACCGCATCCAGTAGCGCGCTGACCGTGTCGTCGTCGACTTTGACCTTCAGCGAGCGGAACTCCGTGCGGACGAAGTCAACGCGTTCGCTGGCCTTGGTGATCCGCGCACACGGATGCACGTGCGCGCCGAGCGCGCGCAGCTGACCGGCCAGCCCCTTGGCACGTCCGCCACCTGAATGCACGACCACCAGCTCGGTGCCCGACGGGATGTCCGTAGCGGCATTGGCAATCAACTCCGCGGCTTCCTTGCCTGCCTCACCGGCGGCTTCCAGGACGACCACCCGCTCGTCGGCGAACAGCGACGGGCTCAGCAGTTCGGCCAGCTCGTACACGCCGACTTCGCCGGCCCGCAGCCGGTTCACCGGGACGTCGTCGGTGCCGGCGCGCTGGCGTGCCGACCGCAGTACCTGCGCGACGGCGCGTTCGACCAGCAGCTCTTCGTCGCCCAGTACCAGATGCAATGCCGAAACCTGCTGGCTCACCGTTTGATCGTGTCATGTGTTGCCGACAGACCCGCCGGCCCCTACCAGCAGACCCGACAGCGACCAGGCGAGCAACCCGGCGGCCACGACCGCCATCCCCGCCCGAAACCATCGCCGCCGCCATAACACGGCGGCCAGCACACCAGCGGCACCGACCAGCAGGACACCCGGCAGCCCGGACGGTACCGGCACGTTGGCGGCGGGCACACCGGCAGCCCAATGCGCGATCCGCAATACCCACCACAGTTCGGGACCGGTGAATCGGATCAACAGTTGCGCCCCGGCCGGCCAGTACGAGCACAGCGCGCCTGCAGCACTGCCCAGCACGGTGATCGGCGCGATCAGCGCCGCCACTGCGAGATTGGCTGCGGCGGCCACCAGGCTCACCCGGCCTGAGATGCCGGCGATCAGCGGAGCCGTGACCAACTGCGCGGCACACGCGACGCAGACGGCGTCCGACAACGGCTTGGGCCAGCCGGCCGCCACCAGGCGCCGCGACCAGATCGGCGCGATGACCACCAGCGCCGCCGTCGCCACCACCGACAGAGCCAGGCCCACGTCGACGGCCAACTGAGGGGCGGTGACCATCAATAGCAGTACGGTGGCCGCGAGAGCCGGAATGGCTTGCCGCCGTCGCGAAGACAACACACCGACGAGCGCGATCGCGCCCATCACCGCCGCGCGCAGCACGCTGGCCGTGGGCTGCACGACGATGACGAATACCACCAGGGCGACACCGGCCAGCGCCACCGCGGCCCGCGGCCCGATTAGCCGCGACGTGAACAGCACCGCCCCGCAGACGATCGTGACATTGGCCCCCGATACAGCTGTCAGGTGCGTCAAACCGGCCGCGCGGAATTCCTGGCTGGTCACCGTGCTGACCGTCGACATGTCGCCGAGCACCAGCGCGGGCAGCATCGCCGCTTGGTCTGCGGGCAGCACTTGTCGCGCTCTGGCGGCGAAACCCGCGCGGACCGCGTGCGCGGCCCGGTGCACCGGCCCGGCCCGGCCCATCGCCGGCTCACCGACCGCGTTCACTACCGCGACCGTCAGGTCGTGTCGGGTGGGGCGAGTGATTCTGGCGCGGAAGCGCATCGGCTGACCGACCATCACCGCGCTGAAGTCGCGGGCCGGCGCGAAAACAACCACCCGACCCGAGATCTGGTCGTGTCCGAGTTGCTGCAGCTTGGCACGGAACATCAACCGGCCGCGACCCAACGACAGTGCGCTTTCGCTGGGCGTGACCACCACCTGCGCCGCGGTTCCGAACGCCGCGGTGACGGGGTGGCGAGCGACTGCGTTGGCGCGCAACGCGATCGCAAACCCGAAGCCCGCCCCCACGACACCGACGACGACCAGGCCGACGCCGATGGCCCGCAGCCGCGGGCTTCGGTGTCCGGCGCGCCAGAGTAGAAGGCCGAAGACGCTCCCCGCCGCACATACCGACCCGACCACACTGCCGACCGGCCACAAGACTCCCACCGCAGTGACCGCCCAACTGGTCAATGCGGCCGGCACCAGACGCGCATCCAGCCGCGTCGTCGCGGCGTCGCCACCGGATGGCTGCTGCACCTGTTTTAGACACGGACCAGCGGGCGCAACTTTTCCAGTCGCGCGGGGCCGATGCCGTCAACCTCGGCGAGCTGGTCGACGCTGGTGAACTTGCCGTTGGCATCCCGCCAGGCCACGATGGCCGCCGCGGTCACCGGCCCGACCCCGGGCAGGGCGTCCAACTGCTGCGCCGTCGCGGTGTTCAGGTTGACCACCTGAGCCGTCCCCGGTTTGGCCGGACCAGAAGTCTTGCCCGGCGCGGTCGGGGCGGCCGAGCCAGAACTCACCGAACTGCCCAACACGGGCGGCTGCCCCTTGACCGGTGCGATGCCGACGACGATCTGCTCGCCGTCATCGACCTGGCGGGCCATATTCAGCCCAATGGTGTCGGCACCATCCGTCGTTCCGCCTGCCGCCTTCAGCGCATCGGCGATCCGCGCGCCGGGGGCCAACGTGACCAGGCCTGGCGCGCGGACCAGGCCCACCACACTCACCACCACCGGTTGGCTCGGCTTGGCCGTCGGACTTGGACTCGGGCCGCGGCTCGACGACGCCACCGCCTCGACGGGTGGCAGTTTCGCCGACCGAATCGGTGCCGGCTGGTCCCGCATCAAAGTGAAGATGGCGACCAGCACCGCAATGGCCGCTATCGCGGCCAATGCGATGGCGCCGGCGCGGCCCGGATCGGCACGCACCTTGGCGATCCAGCCGGCGGCACCCGCTGCGGAGCCGTCCGGAAGCCACCGCGGCAGCAGAGAGTTCGGGTCGGTATCGGCGTCGGCGTCGTCGGCATCGGTATCCGGCTGGGCGCCAAGTCGTCGATGCAGTCGCTCGGCGGGCAGTTCTGTGCGCATGCGCCGAACGTAGGCGCGTCGACTGTCTCAGCAGCGCCGTCGCGGGGCCTGCTGGCACCGGCTGTGGACGGGCTGCCGGCTGTGCACAACCGCCTGAGCGCCGAGCCGCCTGACTGGTTGGTTGGGGATGCGGATAACGTGCAGGGCAGGGACCGTCGGATCCAACAGAGGAGGCCGCCATGCAATTGGCACTCACACCGGACGAAGCCGCCTTCCGTGATGAGCTGCGCACCTTTTACACGACGAAGATTCCGGCGGAATTTCGCGAGAGAACCCGCCTGGGCTTACCACTCGGCCGCGACGACTTCATCACCAGCCACAAGATCCTCAATGATCACGGGCTGGCGGTGCCCAATTGGCCCGTCGAATGGGGCGGCAAGGACTGGACGCCCGCTCAGCACCAGATCTGGCTCGACGAGATGCAGCTGGCCTGCGTGCCGGAACCACTGAACTTCAACGCCAAGATGGTCGGACCGGTGATCGCCGAGTTCGGCTCCCAGGAGATCAAGCAACGCTTCCTGCCGCCGACGGCCAGCATCGATATCTGGTGGTGCCAAGGGTTCTCCGAGCCCGAAGCCGGCTCGGATCTGGCGTCGCTGCGCACCACCGCCCTGCGTGACGGCGACAGCTATGTCGTCAACGGGCAGAAGACCTGGACGACGTTGGGTCAATACGCCGACTGGATTTTCTGTCTGGTGCGTACCGACCCGCAGGCGCCCAAGAAGCAGGCCGGAATCTCGTTCCTGCTCATCGATTTGGACACCCCCGGGATCACGATGCGGCCGATCAAGTTGATCGACGGCAGCTACGAGGTCAACGAGGTGTTCTTCGAGGACGTCCGGGTACCCGCCGATCAGCTTGTCGGAGAAGAGAATCAGGGCTGGACATACGCGAAGTTCCTGTTGGGCAACGAGCGGACCGGCATCGCCGGGGTGGGTCGCACCAAGGTCCGTCTTGCCGAGGTCAAGCAGTGTGCCGCCGACACCGGCCTGCTTGACGATCCGCTCTTCGCCGCCCGGCTCGCCGAAGCCGAAAACGAGTTGCTGGCGCTGGAACTCACGCAAATGCGGGTCGCATCCGGCTCTGCGGACGGTAAGCCCAATCCGGCATCGTCGGTGCTCAAGCTGCGCGGCAGCCAGTTGCAGCAGACCGCAACCGAATTGCTCGTGGAAGTCGCCGGCCCGGATGCGCTGCCCTTCGATGCCGGTGACGATATCGCGTCACCGGAATGGGCGCAGGGTAGCGCCCCGCACTACCTGAACCTCCGCAAGACGTCGATTTACGGCGGCAGCAACGAAGTACAGCGCACCATCATCGCGTCGACCATTCTCGGCTTGTAAGACAGAAACCTGAGGTAGACCCATGGACTTTCAGTTGAGTGACGAACAGGTGCTGCTGCGCGACACCACCCGCGACTTGCTGTCCCGCAGCTATGACCCAGAGAGCCGCAATAAGGTCATCGGCTCCGACCTGGGCTGGAGCCGGGAGGTGTGGACTCAGCTGGCCGAAACCGGGATTCTCGGGCTCGGATTCGACCCCGACGAGGCGGGACAGATCGAAGTGATGGTCGTGCTCACCGAAGTCGGGCGCCGG
>Ga0187781_10001224_pt1 | contig 19360 bp, 11 predicted proteins | sample 0715_SJ02_MP02_2_FD_132447 | JGI IMG/M metagenome (GOLD analysis project Ga0187781, IMG submission 132447) | Tropical peat soil microbial communities from peatlands in Department of Meta, Colombia - 0715_SJ02_MP02_20_MG | ecosystem: Environmental > Terrestrial > Soil > Wetlands > Peat | place... | reverse complement strand
TGACCCCTATTTCGATTACGGCTTGAGCAGCAACGGAGCCAACAACGGCGTCAGCAACAGCCAGGCCGGCACCGCCAGCTATGCCGGCCAATCGATTTACATTTCCGGCGTGCCCGGTCTGGCGGCCGGCGTCTATACGCTCTTGCCCGGCCTCTATGCCACGCTGCCAGGCGCCTATCGCGTCGTCGTCAATACCGGCAAGACCGACGCAGCCAACACGCCGGTGCGCACGCTCGCCGACGGTACGATTCTCGCCGACGGCTATTTCACCAACGCGCTCACCGGCACGCGCAGCTCGACCATCACGCAGTTCACGATCCAATCGGGGGCGGTGTGGAAGCAGTATTCCGAATTTACGCTGACCAGCGCCAACAGTTTCTTCCCCACTTATGCGGCGCAAAACAACATTGCGATCCCGCCGCTGCCCGTCGATGTCGGGCATCTGATTGTCGGCGAAGCGACCACGACCGCGCTCGATCTTGGCGGCACCATGCTGACGGCGCCGGCGAATGGCGGTCAGGCCTCCTTGGTCGACATCGTCGCGCAGAACATTGAGGTGGTCGACCACGTCAATCCCAATGGCTCAACGACCACAACCATCAACGGCACGCAATATCTCTTGATCGGCGCCGACCAGCTCGACGCCCTCAACGCCGGCAGTCTGCTGATCGGCGGCACGCGCAGCCAATCGAGTAGCGGCATCACCATCACCGCGCAGGCCAACAACGTCGTGCTCGCCAATGATGGCAATGCGCCACTCTATGCGCCGGAAATCTTTCTCGTCGCCGCTCCGCTCTTAACGAAGACGACAGTCACGCTCGACACCGAAGGCGACATGGCGACGGTGCTCACCCCGGTGGCCGGTACCGGGCAGGTCACCGTACAATCCGGCAGCGTGATCGAGGCGCGCGGCTCGCTCGGCGCCAATCGCGCGGTGCCGGTGACCTTCGGCGCCTCGCTCGCCAATCTGCAAAGCCTGCCATCGAGCGTGAACGTCTCGACCATCGAGGCGTCAAGCGGAAACGGTTCGATCTCATCCATTGCCCAGTATTATCAGCAGGTCTCCGCGGCGCTCGGCAGCATTTTGCAGGTGTCGAACGGGCCGGCCATCACCGTCAGCCTGCCAAGTTTTTCTCAGCTCAATCCCGGGCCGCTTTCGGTCGTGGATGACGTTCACACCGCCAACGGCACCCAGACAGTCGTCTTGCCCTCGCTCGCCGGCAACCAGAATGTGATCATCCAGGCGAGCGCGACGCTGACCAGCCAAAACGCGCTCACCTTCATCGCTACCGGCGGTGATCAGATCGCGAGCGGTGCGAAGCTTGCGGCGCCGAACGTCCAGATCGAAAGCAGCCAGATCACCTTCGTCAATGGCGGGGTTTCAGCAACCGGCGGCACGGTGCTCGATCCGGTGCTGCTGACACAGTTGCAGGGCGTGCAGGCCGTCACCTTGATCAGCGGCGGCTCGATCGATTTCGTCGGCAATATCGACCTCACCATGCCGAGCGGCACGCTGACTTTGAGCGCCGGCGCCTTCAACGCAGACACCGGCGGCGCCGTGACGATCACGGCGCCGACATTGGTGTTGAGCAACATCCTTTCCGCGCCGACCGCCTCGTCGATTTCGGGCAGCGCCGGCAGCTTGACGGTGAACGCAGGCGTGCTCGACATCGGCAGCGGCAATGAATCGCTTTACGGCTTCGGCGGCACGATCGGGTTCACGGCCAATGCGACATCGGGAATTGTCGCCACCGGCAGTGGCACCTTCAATGCCGGCGGCGCGCCGGTGACGCTCAACACGCCCATCCTCCTCGCCGCCACCGGCTCGACCTTCACGCTGGAGACGACCAACAGCACGACGCTGCCCGCGACCAACAGCATCGTGCTTGGCCCGAACCCCAATGGTGGTACGGCGCTGTCGCTCGCGACCACCGGCGGGCAGATCACGCTGACCGGGACGTCGATCACCGACAACACCGCGATCTTGGCGCCCGCTGGAAACGTGACGCTGAACGCCACCGCCGGCAACATTCTTCTGGAATCGAACGGTTCGATCAGCGTTGCCGCCGCCTCCAAGCCGTTCTTCGATACCACGCAATATGTTGCGGCCGGCACCCTTACGCTGTCGGCGCCGGCCGGATCGGTCACGGCACAGCCAGGCTCGGTGCTCGACGTTTCCGCTACGGTCGCCGGCGGCGGCAATGCTGGCGCCCTCGTCATCTCGGCGCCGACCGGCACACTGGCGCTCAACGGCACGATCAAGGGCGCCGCGGCGCTCGGCTATTACGGCGGCTCGATCGGTCTCGATATCAATCAGCTTGATCCAAATTCCACGATCGCAAGCTTCGATGCGCTCGCCTCGGCGCTGATGAACGCGGGTTTCAACGACCAGATCGTCGTGCATACCCGCATGGGGAATCTGTCGCTCTCCGGGGCTCTGGTGGCGAACTATGTCTCGCTGACTGCCGACGGCGGCACGATCACGATCGGCAACACCTCCGGCACCGGCGGCATCGCCGCCCTCGGCACGCCCGCGGCCGTCGGCGAGATCGATCTTTACGGCGCAACCGGCGTCGATGTCGAAGGCAGCCTCCTTGCCACCGGCTCATCGTCGAGCCAGAAGCCGGGCGGCATCATCAATATCGGCACCACCGGCACCGGCAGCACGACGTCGCTCAATCAGACCTATGGGTACGAAAATGTCGCGACCTCGGGCTTCATCACCGTCGGCCAGAACGCTGTGATCGACGCGCAAGGCGGCACCGTCACGTTGCGGGCGCCGATCCTGACGTCAGGCGGTGTCAACATATCCATCGCCAATCCCGCGTCGATCAAGAGCGGTACGGTCTATGTCAACGGCTATGCAGTTTGGAGCACGGCAGACAATGGCTCTACGGCCGCCCAGCAGACCGGCGGCAGCCAGCATTTCGACGGCATCGTCGATCCGGCCGGCTGGTTCGACAGCAATGGAAATCTGGAGCCGGGCACGTTCGTCGATGGCGGCGGTAGCACGGCCGTCGCCACCTGGAACGGTACCGCGCTTAGTTTTCCTACGGCGCAAACCTCTGTGACCCAAAATGGCCAGACCGTAACCGTCACCTATAGCTGGAACGCCACGACCCAGACGCTGACCATCACCAGGACGGCTGTCAGCAGCACCAACGTGACCGCATCCGCCACCACCACGGTCAGCGGTACACCGGGCGTCATCGCCTATTTGCTTACAAATGATTATTTCACACCGACGACTTACAACGTGGCGCATGCGGTGTTCTATGGCGGCTATAATCCGAATACCGAGAGCTTCAATCCCGGTAGCCCTGACGCCGGCAGCCTGCCGGCTTTCATCCGAAACTTCAGTTTAAGCAACGCGTTTCCGAGCAATTTCACGGTGCGGCCGGAAGTCGATCTCGTCAATCCGCTCACCACCGTCAATGGCGGCAATATCTCCATTCTGACCAACTGGAATCTCGGCGCCGGGGTGATGTCGACGAGCGGTACGACCACGACCTACGCCTACCGCACCAATAACACTGTCGCGCCTGTGATTTCCTTCCGCGCGCAGAACAACGTCATGGTCGACGCCTCAATTACCGACGGATTCTTTGCGTCGGTGTCGGTCCCAGAGCCGGGGACCTCGACCGCCGCGCAATACAACACTGCAAGCAGCACCTATACGACCGACAGCAGCGGTAGCCTCGTGGAAAAAGACACTTTTGGCACGGTCATTGACACTTTGCCGTATTCCCTGCTGCAGCAGGGGGGTACGACCGTCACCATCTACGATACGAGCAAAAATACCAGTTCTGCCAATGTCGGCAGTGGCACGATGAGCACGCCGGTGCCGGTGTTGGGTGGAGTCCAGGCCGGCGCCTACACGATCAAATTCACGTCGGCGAGCGCCTTCCAGGTCTTTGATCCGTATGGTGTGCTGGTGGGCTCCGGCACGATCGGCACGGCTTTTAGGGCTCAGATCGGTTTTACCATTACAGCCGGGTCGACCGCCTTCGTCGCCGGCGACAGTTTCACAGTTACCGTTACGGTCAAGGCCACGACGATGGCCGGTCTTGAGCCCAGCGACAGCTACTATGCCATGCAAGCGCCGCAGCAGGGCGGAAGCATTGCCTATTACAACGCTTACACGACGTACTCGGCTCTCTACTCTCGCTGGGAAGGTCTGTTTGTGACGCCGATAGAAAGTGCCGCATACAAACCGGCCTCGGCCACTTTCCAATTCTTTGTGCTCGATTCGGCGCTGGCGCAGCAGCCGGCTACGGCGCCGCCGGTGGTATCGAACTATGCGACTTATTCGTCATACACGGCCGCGTATAGCGCGTGGATCAAAGGCAATGCCAAATCCGGCGGACATGTCACCTATCCCGCGCCCACACCTCCGCCGGCCACGGACGGCTCACTTGCCGATTGGACGAGCTACTACAGCGCGTACACCAGTTACAGCAATTCCCCAGTCCAACAGACTTCGGTGACGGTCGGAACGACGTCGACCGGCATCATCAACTTTTACAGAGTCTATGAAACTGCTCCGGCGCCGCTGCCGACGGCGGCGTTTCAGGCCTACGTGCCACCGGCCTATGCTGACACCAGCGCCAATCTGCCGTCGAATATGCCGCGCGCGATGGATACGCCGTTGCCGCTCGCCTTCGCGTCGCTCATCGGCGCAACCAGCGCGACTTTCAATTTCATCGCCGGCGCGGCGGCGGGCAGTGTCAACCCGCTCGAAATCGCCTCGGCCGGCAGCATCACCGTCAGCGGCTACACGGCGTTCCTCGATCCGAGCGACCAGTACACTATCCTGCAGCCGACGACGATCCGCACCGGAACGGGCAGCATTTCGTTGGTGGCCGGCGGCAACATTCAGTTAGGGGACAGCACCGGGGCGGCCGCGGTCTATACGGCCGGAGCGCCGGTTACCGGCGGCGCCGATACCAACAGCGTTGCCTTGCAGGGCAACTACTACACCTTCATGGGTAACTTCGGCTTCGAGACCATCCAGAACGGGGCGATCAATGCGAGCGGCGGTGGCGACATCAAGCTCGTCGCCGGCGGCAGCATCGCCGGCATTGCCACGGGGGCGCAGCCATGGGCGCCGTGGCTGGTCATCAATCCAGGCAGCAACGTGCCCTGGTACGTCAACTTCGGCACCGTTCAGGGCGTGATGAGCCTCGGCGGCAACATCACCGTCCTTGCCGGCGGCGACATCCGCGATCTTTCTTTCTCTCTGCCGACCACCGCCTACATCACGCAGCAGGCGGGCGTCGCCGGCACGGTCGACAGCCTGGGCGGCAATTATCTCGTCTATACCGGCGGCGGCGTGCTCAACGTCTCGGCTGGCGGCAATATCTACGGCAGCGATTTTTTCGTCGGGCAAGGTGCAGGCAGTGTGGCCGCTAATGCGGTCGCCTCCGATACGACGACCGGCACCGCCATCCCGACGCTGCTCGCCACGGAGAACGGTGCCATCAATGTCGCCGCCCGGCAGTCGATCGATATCGGCGGCATTCTCGATCCGGTCGCGGTCGCGACCAACGCCATGACCGGTATGACCGCGAACAGCAGCGCCTCCATCGTTTCAAATAGCGGCGACGTGACCTTCAACAGCTACCTCTACGGCTCGGCGACGGATCAATTCCCCTATCTGCTGCCGGCGAGCCTCAGCATTATGGCTTACAACGGCGCCATCACCTTCGACCATGGCGGCGAATTGTTTCCGTCGGCGTATGGCAATCTCACGCTGATGGCGGCAAACACCATCGCCCTCGACGGCGGTGGACGATTTGACGCATATATCCCCTACGGCAGCTTCCTGACGTTGCTTGATTATCCGATCGATACCGGCCTGTTGCCGTCCGCCCTCAATCCGACGCTGCTCAGCCCGCTTGGTCTGAGCGCTTACAATCTGCACGCTACTTTCACCGTCCCGCTTGTCTCGGGCGGTACGCAAGTCGTCCCGCTGCACGCCTTCGATCCGGTGCCGGCGCGCATCTACAGCATTTCCGGCAATCTGATCGACAACCAGCTCGCGCTCATGCCCGACAAGGCCATGGACATTCATGTCGGCGGCAACATTACCAACCTGGCCTTCTATGGACAGAATGTGAGCCCGAGCGATGTCACCTCGATCATCGCCGGCGGCAGCATTCTCGACAATCCGGCGATGGCTGGCCAACTCTACGCGATGGTGCCGGTGATCGAACTGGCTGGCCCCGGCAATCTCGACGTCATCGCGGGGGGCAATATTGTGTTTTCGTCGGAGCGCTATCAGCCGACGGGCGTCAGCGAGTATTATTTCCTCAACGGGTCGTTCCGTTACGAGACCGGCATCCGCACCATCGGCAATTCGGTCGATCAGAACGCGGCGAACTTCCTCGGCGTTTACTTCGGCAATCCTTATCTGCCGCAGGGCGGCGCATCGGTGAACGTGCTGTTCGGGGTCGGTCCCGGCATCGACGTTGCCGATTTCGTCAATGCCTATCTCAATCCCGCCAACCAGGCCGCGCTTGGCGACATCGCAACCGCGACGATCACGTTGACGACCTATAACTATGCCACCGCCTCCGCGACCGTGCAGACCCTGCCGCTCAGCCAGGCTTGGCCGGTGATCGAGGCGATGCCCGCGGCCCAACGGCAAGATCTCGCCATCAAGGTTTTCTTCAATATCCTCAATCAGACCGGTCTCGACTACAACAACGCCGCCAGTTCCTACTATCACCAATATGCGCGCGGCTACGAGGCGATCAACACGCTGTTCCCGGCGCGTTACGGCTACACGCTCAACAGCCTCAATGGCGGCAGCAACGGCGCCAATCAAACGATACTGACCGGGAATCTCGACCTGCGCGGCTCAACCATTCAGACCCAGCAGGGCGGCGACATTTCCATCCTCGGCCCCGGCGGCGATATCTATGTCGGCACACAGGCGCCGGTGCCGGACTATCCCGGGACGGCGCTGCCGCTGGACAGCCCATCGGCCGAAGGCCTCATCACCTTCGAAAAGGGCAACATCAACACCTTCACCGACGGCAGCGTGAATGTCGCGCAGAGCCGCATCATGACCGAGCAGGGCGGTGGCATCGTCATGTGGTCGTCGAACGGAAATCTCGACGCCGGCAAGGGCGCCAAGACCAGCTACTCGTTCCCGCCGCCGGTCTATTCCTGCGACGTCAACGATTACTGCGTGGTGGACGTGAAGGGGGTGGCGACTGGCGCCGGCATCGCCAGCTTGCAGACCATTCCCGACGCGCCGATCGGCGACGCCAATCTGATGGCGCCGCGCGGCACTGTCGATGCCGGCGCCGCCGGTATCCGCGTCTCCGGCAATCTCAACATCGCCGCGCTGCAGGTGCTGAACGCCTTCAACATCCAGGTGCAGGGCACGACGATCGGGCTACCCACGGTCACCGGTCCGAACGTGGGGGCGTTGACCACGGCATCGAACGTTGCCGCCGCGACGCAGGCGACGGTGCCGGTGCCGCAAGCGTCGAGCAACAGCCAGCCGTCGGTCATCATCGTCGAGGTGATCGGCTATGGGGGAGGCGACGGGGACGAAAAGCAACAGCCTGAGCAGCGTCCAGCCAACACAAGGGAGCAGCGGAGCTACAACACCAATGGTGCGGTCCAGATTCTGGGCCACGGCGACCTCACCGACCAGGAAAAGCAATTCTTGAGTGACGACGAAAAGCGGAGACTATGACTCATTGGTTGGATTCGCGAACAACACCGGTCGTGGGGAGACTTGCGACGCGTCCCCTGCTCATTGGCGTGGGCCTAGCCCGTTGCATTCGCAACCCAGAGGCTAGGAGCCCAAAAATGATAACAGAAGATCCAGCCCGCTTGAGGCAGCCATCTCTTGTCAGGGTCATGTATGAGGATAATATCCTGAGGATCACAGCCCGCCCGCCGAAACCCAGATCGCGAATTAAAACGCGATATGCTCTTTGTTGCCCAAATGCTGTGATGCATGGGGAAACATCGGATGTGCGCCTAAGTGCGCATTCTCAGTGTCAATTTCCCGTCGAGGGTGGCGAGGTTTTTCAGATGGCGTGACGGCATTACGTGATCGCCCCTCACTTCCGATAAGGGATATTATCGGAAGTAACCGTCTCAGGTTGCAATCCCGTGAGGTCCGCTTGTCGAGCCAAAGCGGACGCACTTGGCTCAAATCTACTCGTCCGTACTTTAACCCAACTCGCACATCCGGCGATGTGCTCTATCGCGCCACCGCGAGGAACACAGCAGTATCAAACAACACAGGCTGATCCGCCGCATCTTTCGGGCCACTAGCGACACTGAGCCTAACTAGGCGACAAAGTTGGGCGCTAACGTCGCGAAATTGTAATATTGCGCCTTTAGCCTTTCCTGTATCCAAGCTTGCCGACATCGGCATTGTGTGCAGTCGCGCAAGCGCCCGCGGTCATTTCCAAATACCGTACTCATGGCGGGTGGGTATGAACGATGACTGGCGGTGCTTCGATCAAGCTAAACGCGGGCGGAGGCGGTCGAATTGCTTGTTTCTTGCAGCCATTAGCTTTGGCACTGTCGATCGCCGCTTCGGCTCTCCTCGTGTCGTTAAATGCCGCCAGTGCGCAGGCCTTCAATTCGGCCGGAGAGCTTCAGTTCGATATTCCTCCGCAGCCGCTTGCCGCGGCGCTGCGAGCATACGGCGAAATGACCGGACTTGAGTTATTTTATGACGGCTCGCTATCGATTGGTCGCCAATCGACCACAGTCAAGGGCACGTTCACCCCTATGGCCGGCTTAAAAGTGTTGCTTCGGGGGACTGGTTATCTCGCGCGAGCGACAGACATTGCCAACGCGGTCACGATCGTCAGTGCACCTTCATTGGCGCCTGTGCATGCGACGTTTGATCAATACCAGCCTTATTTTGCGGCGTTGCAAGCGCGTTTGAGCGAAGCGTTGTGTAATAATGACAAGTCTGTGTCCGGTGATGAGGAAATCACATTCCGGTTCTGGATCGACTCGTTAGGCGTGATCTCGCACGCCGAGCTGCTCGGTTCGAGCGCAAGCGACGGCTGGCGTCGTGAGATCGCTGCGAGAGTGCACGGTCTGCGCATCGGCAAAGCTCCACCTGCCGGATTGCCTGAGCCCCTGACGATGGTGATCTATCCGCCAGCGGCTGACGAGGCGACAGGGTGTTCTTCGAACGGCAGCCGCCATGCTCGCAACTAGAGTCCTGGCGGTAGGGCTTTCGGACAGTCCGGTGCGTGAAGAAGCTTTCCGAAATCAGAGGCGACGGGGCGGAACGGCATGACCGATTCTAGCCGCGACCTTTTGCGCAGGATATTTCTGCTTGGCTACGACGATCTGAAAGTCCGATTGACGCGGCGTCTGGGATCAGTGGAACTGGCTGGCGACGCCCTTCACGATGCTTGGCTGCGCCTGGAACATACAACGCCGATTGGTCCAGTGCTCCGTCCGCGGCCCTACATTCTGCGCATCGCCTACAACATCGGGCTAAAACGCTTACGGGGAGAGCGCGACCTCGTGACCCTCGATGAGGTCAGGGAGGAACTCAATCTGGTCGATGAGGCGCCGACGCCAGCGCAAACGATAGAAACTCGCGCGGAATTAAACCTGCTCTTGCAAGCTGCGGAGGAGCTTACGCCGCGCCGACGCGACATTCTGTTTGCCGCACGTTTGGACGGCGATTCCGTCGCGGCCATTGCACGTCGATTTGGCATCTCGGAGAGGGCGGTCGCCCGGGAGTTGAAGAGCGCTGTCCTTTACTGCGCCGAAAGGGTTGGTCGAAAATTTGTTCAACGGCGCGGGCGACGGCCGGATGATGTGGCGGGGGAACAAGGGCAACAATCTGCCGAAGAGATGAAAGAATGATGCTGTCAAGCGGAATGCAGATGGGGCGATCGCAGAGCGATGGTCATGGTTGATGAGTTGCAGGCCGGATCGTCGTCGCCTGACGACGAAGCCTATGAATGGGTCGAGCGCTTTGCGCGCGGGGAAGGACGTCGAGCGGATGTGGCCGCGCTGAAACGGTGGATGGCGCGCAGCGCAGCTCATGCCGAAGCATTTGACCGTGTTAGCCGCATTTGGACGTCGCTCGAGCCTGTCGGCCGGAAACTGGCCGCCAAAGGTTTGGTGTCGCCTCGATCTCATCAACGGATCGAAGCGCATGCGCCCGGCCACCTAGGGATTGGGCGGCGCACATTTATCGGCGGCGCATTGGCGGCATCGGCGGCTGGCGCTGCTGTCCTGGTGGCTCGTCCTCCGCTCGATCTGTGGCCGTCATGGTCTGAGCTCACAGCGGATTTTCGGACCAAACCAGGTGAACAGCGTCAGCTCACACTGGCGGACCAGGTCTCGATCGACCTGAACACGCGGACCAGCCTTGCAGCAGGCTCGGCTGACGCCGGCAAAGCGCGGCTCATTGCCGGCGAGGCGCTGATCTCATGCCCGCCGCAGATGCAGGTGCTATTCACGCTGCTGGCAGGCGATGGCCGCGTTGTTGCCACCGGCGCGCGGTTCAATGTGCGGATCGATGAGCAAACCGTTTGTGTCACTTGTGTCGCGGGCGGTGTGCGTGTGGAACAGGGAATGTCGGCCGTGTCGCTACCGTCGGGACAGCAGGTGCTCTATTCGGACCGCGGGATGAGCCGACCCGTCACCGTTGATCCCGCTACGGTTGCCGCCTGGCACGACGGTATCGTGGTTTTCGAATCGACCCCCATCACGGACGTGATTGCGGAGGTCAACCGCTACCGCTCCGGCAAGATTATTCTCACCAACAAGGAGCTGGGTCGCCGTTTGTTCGACGCCAAGCTCCGGATCGAGAACATCGGCAATGTGGTGCGCCAAATCGAGCTGACATTCGGTGCGCACGCCACCGAATTGCCGGGCGGAATCGTGCTTCTAGGCTGATGCAGGCCGGCCTGGCTAAATTTTTCGTCGATTTCAAATTTTTCTGTGTCAGTTCGGAGCCGCTGCGGGGATCAACGCAATGAAGGGTCGTATTCGCGGCCTATGCCTTGAAGGGCCTGTCGCTGAGAGAACCGCTGATGTTGCGCCGTACCCCTGCTGTCCGCCCTATCTCCTCCCGACGAACCGCCTATAGCGCAACGCTTCTGGCGGGCGTCAGCGCTCTAGCGCTAGTGGCGGCGAGTGGGCCGGCCGATGCCGTTTGTTTGGGGCGGTGCGGCGGCGGAGGGGTGACCAGTGCGACGACCGCGGCGGCGACCGCGGCGATCATGTCAGCGCAGCAGGCGGCGGCGGCCACCCAGCAATCGATGAATTCGCTCAGCCGGGCGACGCAAGCGGTTCAGGCGATGCAGGCCGCGCAAACGGCCGCGCACAATCTCGCGCTCGGCGCGCCAAGCAGTGTCCCCAACGGGTTGGTCAACGGCGGCCTCGTGCCCGACAGCGGCCTAGCCGCTTCCGGTGCGGCCAATTCAGTGTTGCCGAGCCAAGGCGGGACATGGATCGGCCTCCAGACGCCCACGCAGACGACTAGCGGCGGACAAACGCTCGTCACCATCACGCAGACGCAGCAGGGCGGCAATATCTCGATCCTTGGGCCCGGCGGTCGCATCCTGGTCGGCAGTGCCGATGCGGCGCCGGCGGTCAATCCGGCGAGCGAAGGCATCCTGACGCTGGAGAAGGGCAACATCGACATCTTCGACGATCGCGACGTGCTGGTGGCGCAGAGCCGCATCATGACCGAGCAGGGTGGCGGCATCATCATGTGGAGCTCGAACGGCAATCTCGATGCCGGCGAGGGCGCCAAGACGTCGGTATCCGCGCCGCCGCCGAAATTCGATTGCGACATCGGCTTCCATTGCAGCGCCGACATCAAGGGCCAGGTCTCCGGCGCCGGCATCGCGACGCTGCAGTCGCTGCCGGGCGTGCCGGTGGGCGACGCCAATCTGATGGCGCCGCGCGGCACCATCAATGCCGGCGCGGCGGGCGTGCGCGTCTCCGGCAACCTCAATCTGGTCGCGCTGCAGGTTCTCAATGCCTTCAACATCCAAGTACAGGGCACGATCACCGGCCTTCCGACCTTTACCGGTCCAAGCTTTGGAACGCTGACCACCGCATCGAACGTCGCCGGCGCCGTACAGGCGACAATCCCGGTGCCGTCGAATTCCAACAACAATCAAGCCTCGATCATCATCGTCGAAGTCATCGGCTACGGCGGCGGCGACGGTGGGACCGAAACACCAGCGCAGCCGCCAGACCAGGGCCGCACAAAGAACGATCATCAAACACAGGATATCAATAGTCGCTTTCAGGTTATCGGTGCTGGCAATCTGACCGATGAGCAAACGGAGCAATTGAGGGACGAGAATCGGAAATTGATCGGACGATAAAAATGCCACCTTAGGTGACGATATGATCCAAATGGCATGCGTCGTGAACTTACGGTTCTGCGCGCTTGGCTGAGGTCGCTCGAAGGGCAGAGGAGTATGTCTGATCATTGGCCAACGACGGACCCGGCGCGGATGCGGTGCCATTACTTCCGATAACGGCATTTATCGGAACTAGTGTCGTCGTTTAGCCAAACCTGTCGAGCTACAGCGCCTGTCGCGAACGAGGCGGAAACCTGCTTAGCCCACATCGTTCGCGGCCTCGCCCGAAATCGCCTTTGCGATGGCCGTTCAAGCCTGACAGGTGCGGAAAGACGACTGAAGATCGCGGGCCTAGTCCGAACGCGCTACGGTCGCGCAAAAAGCGAACCCCTTCGGCTGCGACTCTACCAAGCGGTATTACCAGGGCGATTGGGAGCGCCGCAGGGCCTTGCGATCGTTGGCGAGCGACATCGAAATGCCCCAAGTTGCAGAGCCGGTGATCTGTCGAACCCGAGCACGGAACAAACGTGAACGTTTGCTACCATTCTGCCAACCACTAGAACAAATGCGAATGCTGCCACCCGATTGCCACCCGCCTACGTCGGTAAGAACACGCCACGGCGGCATTGAATAGCCGCGTGCTTTTATCATCCCTTTCGCGGAAAAGGTGAGCATAGATTTTGAGGGTCACCGTTGGGGATGAATGCGCCAACCGCTTGCTGATCTGCACCGCGTCAATCCCGGCATCGATCAGGCGGGAAGCAGGGGCGTGCGGCAAGGCGCGAAATGTCACTGGCAGTCCAATGCTCTTAGCCACGTCTGCACAATCCTTTGAGAACGCTCGCGGTGACTGCGGGGAGTCGTCCAGGCGAGGGGGAGATCGGCACATCATCGGACCGGCGGCCTAGGCCCGAGTGGGAGTGACCCGCCTCAAGGCGACACCCGCCGCTTTCATCGGATTGGTTCATGCGCCCGACGGAGCGAGCGCGCCAAAGACCCGATCAAGCAGTTCAATATCCGCGTATTGACCAGCGCAATCAACGACGGTGAAGACAGGAAAAACACTGAAAGCTACCGCTTAGATTCGAACGATTACCTGCAACGTTGGCTGGTTTCGAAGCCGGTCAATAGTTCTAAGATAGTTCTAAAGGCTGACGCGGACGATCCGACGCTGATCGAGAGAGTGGAATTGGAAGCGGCGTAGACCTGCCGGTTCAATCCAAAAACGATAAGCCCACGCCGATAAGCCCAACGATCATGGCAGCGCAAGCGCCAACGAAGGTCCACCGAAGATAGTGGTGGGCGTGCTCCTCTTGGAGGCGCTGAGCTTCAGCTTCATCACCCGACCAACGAAACGCTGCCTTCGCATCATCAGGGCGACTGTCGAACGCTTCCGTGTCGGGAATACCCCTGAATTCGGCTCGCAATGCGGCTTCCACCTCTGGTTCAGCCATTAAGCCGCTCCTATGTCAGCCCGTGCCACCTGACGTCCGAAATAATGGAGAGAACCCCGAGCGGGGTGTGGCGCCAGGCCCGGGGTTCCTGAGCTGAAGGCTCATATTAGGCAAACGCACCAAGGGCGAGTGTCGGGGGACATCGGGCCGATAGCACAACACGGCATCAGCAACCTTGTCGGGGGATGGGGTGCCGTGGTTTGCCTAACTATAAGAGCTTGAAGAGGAGCGCGGTCACGCTCCATTGTCCTGATCTGTAGCCAACCGATACGTTGGTATACGCCGTGAGATGGCAGGCCATACCGGCGGCCAGGGCTGTTACCACCGGATTGTCACCTTCCTTATTCACGAAGCGTTCCGGATACTCCAACTGTTTCGTCACGGCGGCGCCGATCCGTCAAGGCTGTAAACGGTTCAGCACACTTTGCTGGTCATTCAAGAAAGCATTCACCGCGAAGCGTGCCGAGGGTGAAAATCTAGAATACACCCTCGCAATATCCCCGGGCTTTATGGTCAAAAGGACCCCCTCGGTAATCACCAGTTGATCCGCCGGGAGGTTGTTCGTGACGAAAATCTCAACGTGGAAGGTGCCGCCGCGAGGATCAATCCCCTCATAGCCGACGAGGTGGGCAAAGCGCTCGGATGGCACGAAAAAGCTGATCTCCTCATAGACCTCTCGAACCACGCACTCCAAGAACGTCTCGCTGCCTTCGCGGTGACCGCCAAACAAGCCGATCTTGCCCGGATACAAGATCTCCGGATTATCGTCGCGCTGTTGAAATAAAAAGCGACCCGAGGAGTCGAGCAGAATGGCGCCGCTGGTCTCGCGGTGGCTTAGGGAAGGGGCATTCATGGCGCCCAACTTTCCGCGCCATGTCGCAAAATTTCAACACCGCTGCCGGGGATCATTCCGGCCACCCCTTTCAACCCGCGCGAACTTGGCGAACCCAATATGCAGCCTTGCCGGCCGGTCGACAAAGGCGGGCTTTCGCCCGATTTGGCCGTAAACCGTTTTTCAATAGCGATCGCAATAGGGCCAAAGTCCTTTAAACATCACGGTGGACATTTTAGCCAATACGTGTTTATTCGTAGCCGGCTGGCCTGTGGTGCCGGTCAAATCCTCCAGAAAACCGAAAGTGATAGGCAAGAAGAGGGGCTTCGCTGCCAATGACAGACCTTGCTATGAGCTTAGTTGAGTACTTCCAGGATAAGCGCGAGGCGACCTGGGAGACACTGGTACGGATTGTGTTCGGTACTTTTATGGGCGGCCTCGTACTGCTGCTCATCCTTCTCTATTCCGGTGTGCCGATCGTCTAATCGCTATAAGCCGGCTGCATGCCTCTCCCGGACAAGCTGAGAGGCGCCGACTTTCTCTCCCATTCATTTACTGAAGTTGATGCCGGTGGCCCCCTCGCGGGGCCACCGCAATGTTCCGTTCACTATCGAAAACGCCACTTATCCTCAAAGATCCCTTCGCGCATTTTCGCCACAATCTGACCATGCTCGGATTGAATACCTTGCAGGTGGGATCGGGGACGATGCGGGGTCGACATAGCGCGACAGTGAGACGTATTGCGCCGATTAGCGCCGGCGTTCTGCTCTGCATATTCCTCGCCAACTGCTCCGGCGGCGTTGACTCGCGCTACGGTGTGTCGGCGAGCCCGCGCGTCGTGGCCGACGGCGATCCGGTGCCCAAGGGCGGAGGCAGTTACCATATCGGCGCGCCCTATACGGTCGCCGGCCGCACCTATTATCCCGAAGACAATCCGCGTTATCAGGCGACCGGCCTTGCCTCCTGGTACGGCGACGATTTCCATGGTCGTTTGACCGCCAACCGTGAAGTCTTCGATCACAACGGCATTTCCGCCGCCCATCCGACGATGCCGCTGCCAAGCTATGCGCGGGTGACCAATCTCTCAAACGGCCGCTCGCTGGTGGTGCGCGTGAATGACCGCGGGCCGTATCACGGCAACCGCATCATCGACGTTTCGGCCAGAGCCGCCGATCTGCTGGGCTTCCGCACCGGCGGCACCGCTTGGGTCAAGGTGGAATATGTCGGGCGGGCGCCGCTGGAGGGCTCGGACGATCGGCTCCTGGCCGCCACGCTGCGGCAGGATGAGCCGGCACCGGCGCCGGGCACGGTCAAGCTTGCCGCAACGCGGATCGCGCCGGTCGGATCGACGGCTTCGATCCTGCGCAATACCCACTATGCCAGCGTATCGGCCAGCGACGCCGAAACCGCCGGCGGACGGCCGCTGCCTTCTGCCCAAGGTCCGCGCGGACGCGACGGCACCGACCAATTCCTCAACGGCCGCGGACTTTATTAGCGCGTGCATGATCAGTCTGTGCGCGCCGCGGCCGGAATTGAGCCCGACGAGCGCGCTGCGTTTCAGTCGATTGCGTCTCACTTGATCGTCAGCGTCAAGGTGAAGGGGCCGAAGGGTCCCTCCGACATCGTGTTGGCATGGATCTCAAGCAAATAATCACCCGTCTGCGGCAGCGTGTAGGGGGCATTCTCGTCAACCGCGTCGGTTGCCCCATTCGGCAGCGTGATGGGAATGCCGGGTCCCGTCTTGAGGTTCTGCCCGACCGCTTCGACCGTCATTTTTTGACCGGAGCGAGCACTGAACTTGAAAAAGAAGTTGGGGTGCGTGCCGGAGACTTCGCTGCGGGCGGTGATGGATACCGCGCCTTTGGCCATGTGAAGAACGACCGGACACGCTTCGTCGCCCGGCGTGCAGGCGTGCGCGCCGCGCGTCCCAATCGGCACAAGCGCCGCGGCTGCGGCCAGCAGCGCGCAGAGTATAGCGGCGGCGATCAGCCCTGATCGCGGATGCTTCGCTCTTGCGAGTCCGCGTAAGTTTGGCGAGTCAAAAACCGAATCCGGCCAAGAAGAAAAACGTGAATGCTGCATCGAATACCTGTTGAGCTTCCTCATGACGAGCGGCGGTCATCTCTCGCCGAGCGCCCATAACGCGCGCGATAGGCTCGGCTGAAATGGGCCAGGTCCTTGAAACCCGCTGAGAGCGCGATCTCGCTGATCGAACGATGCGACATCGTCGTGTCGGTCAAATCGCGGCGGCAACGGGCGAGGCGACGCTCCCAGACGTACTGCATGAGCGAAGTGCCTTCGCGCGCGAACAGCCGGTTGAGATGGCGCACCGACACGCCGGATGCCGCTGCGATACGCTCGCCTGACAAGCTCTCGGCCAAATGCATTTCGATCCAGAACTTGGTGCGAACATGAGTCATTTCCGCCGAGATCTGCGTCTCTCCGCTTCCCGAGAGCAGGGCGGTCGCGATCAGATCGAGCACGTTCGCCGCGGCGCGCGGCTGCAGGTCAGCGGGTATGGTGGCAAACTGAGCCGCTAGCCTCAGCAGCATCGGCGACAACAATCCGCCGAACCCCTTGCCTCCGTCGATCCTTAGGGCCGTGAATCGCTCCGTCGATCCGACGCGGCTGACCAGCAAGTCCCGCGGTATCATGAGCACTGTGTGCGAGAAGTCGCCGTCCGAGGTGAATGTGTAGGGGCGCTTGCGATCTGAAAGCGCAAAGTCACCATTCTTGAGCACCGCTTCTCGACCATCTTGGCTGATTAAGGATCGGCCGGCCGGCGTCAATGTGAGGAATAGCCGGTCATCACCGCGCGCAATATGGCGGGCCGATCGGTTCAGCACTTGCGCACTCGTGGTGCCCGTTCCGATCTGCAAAATGCCGGCAACATCGATGAGGCTGCATTCACCAAAGAACTGCGCGCCGCGCTGCGGCTCGCAATCCACCTGGCAAGTGGCGGAGAATTGATCAATCCACCATGCAAGCCGGTCGCGGGGATGAACCTGCGCGGTCGACCACATTTTCCGCACGCGCTCTCGACTCCATGGCAAGTCGCCGGCAACGCGGAAGGATTTTCAATGCCGGTCGCGCCTCGTCAAGGGCCAGAGTCCAATCCAGTCAAGTCGCCCGGCTATCCGAGCCAAGCGTCCGTGATGCGATTTATGCACTTATCGTCGCGGGGCAACGCAACGACCGTAGACTTCAGGGGAACGTTGTGAAGAAGCTTGTGGTGGGAAGTTGCCGCCGTCGTGGCGCTGATCGAGACTCACGCGTTCGCGGCTGATTTTCCGGCCAGCGCAGTGAAAGCGATGCCGCGGGTCGCGTAGGAGACATGTCGTCATGCACACGATCGTCAGAAACACCATGCGGCGCGCGGCGCGCGACTCGGCTTTATCTCTTTGTCGGTTGGGCGCGGCGTTGCTCGCTGCGTCCCTCGGCGCGGCCACGGTGAATGCATCCGAGAGTTTTCAGACCGCCTCGCGAAGAAACCCCGAACAGATTTTCGTGCTTGGATCCGACGGCAACCTCTGGCTTGAACGCGGCCCGTTCGGCGTCATCCCGCCGGATCGGGTGCAGATTGATGCGACGGTGCTCGCGTTCCAGGCGCTCGGTGATCAGGCTGCACTGGTGCTCGGGACCGACCGAAAGCTATGGCTGGAGCACGGCCCTTTTGGCTCGATCCCGCCGGCGCGAGAGTTGGTCGATGCCAATGTGCAGGCCTTCGAAGCCGTCGACGATCAAAACGTGCTCGTTCTCGATACCGCTGGCAAGTTGTGGCTGGACCGCGGCCCCTTCGACACGGCACGGCCTGCTCGTACCCAGGTCGATGCGACGGTCCGATCTTTCAAGATTGTCGATGGACAGAACGTGCTGGTTCTTGGCACCGACGGTAAACTGTGGCTCGAACGCAGCCCCTTCGGCACCGTGCCTCCCGCCCGGGTTCAAATTGACGCCGAGGTGCAGGACTATCAGCTGCTGGACGATCGGACGGTGCTGGTCCTCGGCACCGATCGGAAGTTATGGCTCGAACACGCGCCGTTCGGCGCTGTCCCGCCCGCCCGGGCGCAGATCGATGCCACCGTGTATGCGTTCCACGGTTTTCACAATCAGCTCGCTCTCGTCCTTGGTACGGACTGCAAGCTATGGCTCGAGCGTGGCCCATTTGGCAGCGTGCCGCCCGACCGGGATCAGGTGGATGACCACGTGCACACCTTCGAAGGTCTCGGGGTTGGCGTCGTGCTGGTCCTGGGGACCGACGGCAAATTGTGGCTCGAACGTGAGCCGTTTGGAAAGGTGCCGCCGGCACGCGTTCTGGTCGACACTGACCTGATGATGGGGCCGGGTTGCGACGTGGCCGTGGCGCAAGGCGACGCAGACATGAGCGACACCTATGTCGCCGACGGTCAGGCTTACGCATGGTACGACGATGGCTGGGACGGCCCCGGCTGGTACATCATCGGCTACGAATTCCGTCGCGGCTTTGGCTTCGGCGGCCGCGAGGGTTGGCGCGGCTGGAAACATCATGGCAGCCACGCTCATTCGCACCAGGCTGGGGGCGAGGGCGGTCATGGTGGTGGTCATCCTGGAGGTGGTCACGGCGGCAGTAGCCATGGCGGCGGTGGTCATGGTGGCGGCCATCGTCTCGGCGGCGGCTTGCCTGGACCTGGTCATCGTTACGGTGCGATTCATTCTGGCGGCGTCCGTCGTGCTGCTGTTGTCCGCGCCGGCGGCGGTGG